>Ga0182027_10008897_pt1 | contig 14526 bp, 5 predicted proteins | sample 712E1DmetaG_FD_121300 | JGI IMG/M metagenome (GOLD analysis project Ga0182027, IMG submission 121300) | Permafrost microbial communities from Stordalen Mire, Sweden - 712E1D metaG (Illumina Assembly) | ecosystem: Environmental > Terrestrial > Soil > Wetlands > Permafrost | place: Sweden...
CGGCGGCGGATTCGAGGGCATGATGGGCGGCCTTGGCTTGTTGAACTCCACCAACTGCGCCTGTACCAACTATGGAACCAACGTCTATATCACCAACATGAGCGCGATGCCCGACGCCAATGCGGACGGCGGCACGACCTTCACCTTCACCATCGCAGGTGGCGCAGCGGGAACAAACTATGACGTTTTCAGTACCACCAATTTTGTGGGCAACACCATGACCAACGCGACGTGGACATGGCTTGGGCAAGGAACCAATTGCGGGAGATATTTCCTCAACAATCAGGCGACCAACCAGACCTTTTACCTCTTGGGAGGCACACTCGCCTCCGACGGCAGCGGTCTTACCGTCGCGTATGAGAACCTGATTCCGAATTGGAAAAATGCCGATCCAAACAATCCGAGTGCCGGGGTCTTGACCGTGACGATTGTTAGTCCGGCACAGGGAGCGATCATCCAATAACCGTCGAATCTAAAGCATCCGGGAACCTTTTATGAATTTCACCAAAACAGCACGGCTTCTTTTCGCTCTTTTTGCCAGCACCGGGACTCTCTTTGCCAATTCAATGCAAATGACAACGTTAAGCGTCAGTGCCGGAGAATACCATGCCCTGGCTTTGCGCTCGGACGGCAGCGTCTGGTCATGGGGAACCAACCAAACTGGGCAGTTAGGCACCGGACTGTCCAACAGCGTCTTTCCTGTTCGCGTGTCCGGTGTTAGCGGTGTCGTTGGCATTGGCGCGGGGTGGAACCACTCACTGACGGCTCAAGCCAGCGGAGCAGTTTGGGCATGGGGAACGAATGATAGCGGGCAGCTTGGAAATGGAACTTCGACGCCAACCAACGTCCCGGTGCCGGTGGCAAGAATTACCAATGCAATCGCAGTCTCCGGAGGACAGTCGCATTCACTGGCATTGCTCTCCAATGGTCACGTGATGGCTTGGGGATTGAACAGTTCCGATCAATTGGGGAAAGGAAGCACTTCCCCATCCTCCACAAACCAGCCCATTTTCGTTACCAATTTGACGGGCATAACCAAAATTTCCGCTGGCGCGAATCACAGCGCGGCGCTCGACACAAATGGCGTGGTCTGGTGCTGGGGCGCAGGCAGCACGGGCCGGATCGGGAACGGCCAGACCACCAATGTTCCTGTGCCTGTCAGAGTGTTAAGCAACGTGGTGGATGTCGTCGCGGGCTACGAACATACCATCGCGTTAAAAAGCGACGGCACGGTATGGGCTTGGGGTGATAATTCCTATGGCGAGTTGGGAATTGGCAACACCAGCAACATGAACACTCCAACCCAGGTGACAGGTCTCATCGGCGCCCAGGCGATCACGGCAGGGATTGTTGTCTCATCAGCGACCTTGAGCAACGGCCAAACCTACATTTGGGGATACAACAATGGCACGGTCAAAGTGCCAACGGCAACCGCTGACGCTCCGACTTTTGTCAAATTGACCAGCGTCGGAAGCAATCCCAATTCCTATCTTGGCCTGACCGCTAACGGCGCGGTTTGGGCGTGGGGGGCCAACAACCTCGGCCAATTCGGTGACGACACAACGCAATCGCCTGCCCTAACGGACGCACTTTTCACACCAACACCGAGCTTCGCCGCCGTCCCTCCGGCACGATGGGCGGAGTTTCTGCGTGGCAATATTTATGACCTGGACTTTTGTTCGCTGGTGGTGCCGATTGATTTGGAACAGGGCGTCCATCTCAACCGTGCCGGCAGTGATGCCTATTGTTACAGCAACCAGATTCCGTGGTTTTTGTGCATCTCAAACCAAACACTTTACCTGCCTGATTCCCTCAACAGCGGGACGAATCTGAACATTTTTGCCGTGAACAATCCGGTTGTTGCTTTCGGTACACAGGGGGGCGGTTCGCCGCTTTACCTCAATCAGCCTTATCGCTTCGGTGTTTATGCAGGCGGACTGGACGAAGGAACGGATGCCGCCACCAACGTCATCCGTATTTCCGTTTATGACCGGACGTTATTCAACGGTTCTTCGACGAACATCGCGCCGCTAAACACTTTCAACATCCCATTGCCACGCCGCACCGTCACCACTGATTCCAACGCCTGGTTTTCCTTTATGACGAATGGGGCGGTTGCGACCGTCACATCCAACGGCTTGACCACCACCGTTGAGTTCCTCGACAACGGCGATCAGAACCATAAGCCCTTTGGCCTCGCATGGATGTCCGGACCCACCATCACCAACTTCATTCTAACCGGTTACAAACTCACCCATACCGCAAGCGCGACAAATTATTTTTACAAGGTGGAGGTTTTAGGCAAGGTCCAAGTGGCGACCAATGCGCTCGCGCCGATGGCGACCAATGCTTCTGGGGTCTGGATGCCGATGCCACTCTACACCCTTGATTTCGCGCAACCCGATCCACTGCATTCCATTTACGTGGACCGACTTTTCTTTGAAGGCACACCAAAACCGCCCACCTACGAACAGGCGGCCTTTAGTGGCCCCAACGGGATTGCACTGAATATTACCAACATCGTTTTGGCGAACAGCATCTACACCAATGTGGACAACAGCCCGGAGTTGCGCCGTCACCCGATTCTTGACCAGTTCGTTGCGGACATGAACAACGACCCGCTTGCGCTGGCGAGCTATGTCATCAACGAAATTGACCTGACTGACCCGTATGCCCACGAGCAGAACACCACCGTCAATCCGCAAATCACCTGCGGAGGGATTGATCGCAGCGCTTTGGGAACATTTTTGGAAAGCCAAGGTTCTCCGATTGAACAATGCGAGTTGCTCGTCTATCTGCTTCGCCAGGCCGGATACCCGGCGGCGTATGTCTTCCCGACCAACAACAACCTGCTCATGCTCGACACCCACATCAGCCAGCTTTGGCGCGTCCAAGTCAAAGGCGTCGTTTACACTGACGGAATGCCAATCCTGACCAACAGCCTGTTGACGGTCAATTATCCGTGGGTGGTGGCGAACATCGGCACCAATACCGTTCACATTTTTCCCTGGATCAAGGACACTTCGATTCAGGAGGGCGTGAACCTCTACGATTACATGCCTACGAATTACAACACGGCGTTGAAGTGGGTGGAGAATTACGTTCGTGGAGACAGCACAATTCTCAATCTGGACAGTGAGAACGTTGTGTCCAAACTTTTTCCCGAATTTGTTCAGCAATATCTCAATCCGCAAGACCCAACGTTCTCCCTTGATGCCCTCGGAGTCCGAGCCTTCAATCGTCGCCACCAGTTCCCGACCTGGGCATATATGCCTCAGCCGGACTTGATCACCAATGTCGGCACGGTTTCCGTGGTGGACGTTCTCACGAATACCGCCAGCTTCCCCTATCTGGCGAATATGTTCAACACGCTGAAAGTCCAGTTGTATAAAAACAGCGTTGCCAGCAGCAATCTCCTGATTGACATCGGAAACTGGTATTCGTGCGACTTCGACAATCGTAAGTTCCTGGTGTTCACGAATAGCGGTCGTCTTTCCCTGTGGCTGGCTCCGTACACACCCAACGTGACGACTGTGCTGCCTTTCTCCAGCGGAATCCCAAGCTCAACCGCAATTATCTCCAATTCATTTAGCACGAATGGCATAACTTCTCTGGCCGTTCAAACCATTCACCACCGGCAATTTGCCACTTTGAACACGAACAATCTGTATCATGGGTTCCCCATAACCGAAACCACAGGCTCCACAAATCGCTCTACTTGCAACTATGGAGACGTCGCGGCAATCGCCATTGACGTTGGTAGGGTCACTCCGCTGATGTTGCAGCAACACGCTGAGACATATTGGGGATTGCAACGTCAGCGGGCCACCAACACGAGCTTCATTCCGAATGTTTGGGATTATCAAGGCACGGCGGCATATCTGTTGGGCATGGGTTATTTCCAGAAAAACGATGCCTTTGACGTGTACGATCAGCAGTGGCATAAAGTTCATGGCTTGCTGAAATTCTCATCAGGTTTGGGTGTGATTGGTGTGACCCCCACAGCGACGAAAATGCAGGCCAAAGTGGATATGTTCAACAATGTTGAAGTGCTTCTTGGCAATGCCTCGCTTCGCCCTGACAGCGCGGTTCCGGAGTTTACCGCCACGCAGAATTACTTCACGCTGTACATCGCAGCCGGTTCAGCGCAGGAGCATGACATCCTTCAAACGATGTTTCCTGACCAGAACGCCGTCTCTACGGTGCGACTCCTGCAATTGGCTCAGGCACAGGCAACGAATGGCAATTCGCCGATTCTCGAACTGGTAAATAACAATGCCGTCTCAGCGGGCAACCTCACCTATACAGGCTATCTGGGACCGTTGAAAAGCCAAGACTCGAACATGTGGACTTCCGTCACCAATATCTTTACGCAAGCCGGCGGAGATTATGCTCGTGTTTTGATAACGCCAGGTATGATAACCAACGCACCCAAAACATACATCGGGATGGGTGCTTTAATCTTGAGCTACAATCTGGACGGAGCGCTGATTTCAGGAAACTCCGCCAGCCTTAATGGCGGGTGGGGTAGCGAATTCTCGGGCTTCAACAGTCCTTCGGGATCAAGCACGGCTCTGTCGTTTGACCTCGATCAGACTCCAACTGGATTCTCGTTCGTGCCGTTAAACACAGGCGGCCAGACCGTCATTACGACGCCTAGTTTAATTGATCTCGCCTCTTGGAGCAGCACGATCAACAACATCGCGTGGTCTCCGCAGGAGGCATTGCAATCCTCGCAGACATTCAGCCTAACTGGCCTGCCGAGCGGCGCTGTGGGGACAGGCATTCAACTTGGAGGCAACAGCGGGTCTTTCGGCCTGACCGACGCCGGCCAGCGGAGTGTTGGCCAGATCATCGGGGAGCCTGTGAACGTGACTTCGGGAGAATTTTACGTTGACACCGTCGATCTGTCGTTGCCGGGTCCGTTCCCGCTCCAGTTGCGCCGCAACTACACCAGCCTCAATCTCCAAGGAAACGAATTCGGTTACGGGTGGAAGATCAATTTCACCCCTTACCTGGTCTATGCCACCAACCTCATTTACGCCGCTGAATTGGATGGAACTGTTCTTGCCTACCGTTTGACCAACAGCGTTTGGAAAGTTTTCCCCCAGGATAATCCTTCCCTCAACAACAACAGCACCTACGGAACCGGCTCAACCGCCAACCTCTTCAACTCGGTTCTCGCCACCAATAACGGAACGAACTATGTGATTACCGCGCCGGATGGAAGCACGCGCACCTATCAAACGATGACGTTCAGTGTCGCCAGCGGCACCAACAGCTTGAATCGGACGCGCCCCTATCTCACACAATGGCAGGACCATGCTGGAAACTATGCGCTCTTTTATTACGGCACCAATGCCGCGGCGGATGATTGGGGTCAACTCAATCGCATCAACATGGCCAACGGCAATACGCTCGTCTTTAAGTACGATTTCTATGGCCGAATCATCCAGGCCATAACGGGTGACGGGCGCTTTGTGAATTATTCGTACGACAATTACGGCGACCTTGTCACCGTTACTTTGCCCGACGCGTCACAGTGCCAATATCAGTACCAGCACTACACGTTCACGACCAACAGCGTCACCTACACAGACTCGACGCATTTGATCAGCCAGGAAATCAAGCCCAACGGAAGGATCGTGGCGAATTATTATGACAGCTTGCGCCGCGTCACCAACCAGGCTTCCACCGTCGGGGCCAATCTTGTCCTGGTGACAAACGCCTATTTTTATTACACCAACAACGTCACGAACCTGACCAACCAGGCTGCAACCGGAATCACGCGAGTCGAGGACGTATTCCATAATCCAACGCTTTACTACTACACCAACAACCTCATCACCAATACGGTTGATCCTTTTGGTTACACAAACACCCAGGTTTGGTTCGCAGACAACGCCACGGCTCCCGGTTATCCGCGCAGTTTGCGATACACGATTGATAAGCGCGGCCTGACGAATCAATACTCTTACGACACCAATGGTAACGTGACTCAAATGGTCGTTCTTGGCAATATCACCGGAGAGGGCGTGGCCAACCAGTCGGCGACCAATACGGTCAGTTACACGGCACACAATCTGCCAAATATCACGACCGACTCTGTGGGCAACGGAGTCCAGTTCACGTACGATGCTGTTGACCCCTTCAAAGTGACTCAAGCCGTGCGCCTCAGCGGAGGAACCCCAATTGTCACAAATTATTATTACTACACCAATAGCGGAAGCACGGCTTTCGGTTTGATTTCAAGGGAAGTCCATGCCGGGGCGACCAATGATTGTGCTTACGACACCCGCGGGTTTAAGACGCTGGAAACCAATTACACCACCACAACGGACTATCCCTCCGACACGGACCCGCCGGTAGTGACGTATTTCAACTATAACGAACGCGGGCAGTTGTATCAGCAGCAAGTGGCGGCTGGAGCAATGATCCAGATGGATTACGACCCGATGGGACGGATGATCGCGCGCCGCGTCTTTGATCAGAACAGCAACAACGTTTCCCAGGAGTATTTTTATTTCAATCGCAACGGGGAACTGGAATGGTACGACGGCCCGCGCACCAATCCCGAAGACTACGTTTACTACATTTATGATGGTGCCGGACGGACCATTCAACAACTCAACTTCCGCTCGCAGGGCAAAGTGGACGGCAGCGGGGTCGAAGCCTCCGCCGGGAACGCTGTTTATTCCACCACCTTCCGAACCTTTGACGGTTTTGGCAACCAAACCTCGGTCACCGACCCTCGCGGGGTAGTGACAACGAACCTCTTTGACGCCTTGGGCCGTGTTTTGCAGCGCCAGATATTGGAGACAAACGGCACGCTACTCAAAACGGAGCGGTTCGCTTACGAGCCGGGCGATCAGGTGACATTGACGACTAACGCTTTGGGCGGCGTGACGCAGACCCTTTACACCCAAACCGGAAAGCCCTATTACATTCTCGGCCCGGACGGCGCGACCAACAGCTCCACCTATTATCTGGATGGCCGTCTAAAACGCCGATACCTCGCCAACGGCAGCTACTGGCAGACGGTCTATGATGATGTCCACCTGTTCACGACAAACACCTTCTATACCGCTGGTGGCACAGCTTTGGCAACCAATGTTGCTGGCTTGGACAAGCGCGGCAATCTCACCCTCAGAATTGATGAAGCAGGCAGCCGCTTTACCAACTCTTATGACGGACTGGACCGCATCAAGTCCAGTAAGGGACCTGTCATCACCTTTTCAGTCCCGCCCGGAGCGCCAGGATACAGTCCGACCCCCGTTCAGCAGACGAGCACGATGTATTATGATGCCGCCGGTCTGGCCATGACCAACGTGAACGCGCTTGGTGAAAAGACGATCTCACTTTTTGATGTTTTGGGCCGCACTACGGACACCGAAATTCACGATGCCGGGAACAACTTGATCCGCGTCACCACCACCGCTTATTCCGCCGATCATCAAAGCCAAACGGTCACGCAAGGTTCAGGAGCAACGGCGTTCACTTCCACTGTTTATACGGATAATCAGGGGCAGCCGGTCCTTTCCATTTCCTACCCCTCAACCGGCGTCAAGGAGTTTATCTTGCGACAATACGATTTAGTCGAAAACCTCATTTCCGAAACCCATAATACGGTTGCAAACGGCTCGGTCACGCAATGGACAACCGCAGCGACTGCTTACGACGGATTGAACCGGCCAGTGGCCAGGATCGACCGCGATGGCGCCACTAACTTGTTTACCTATGATCCCGCCAGCAATCTGACAAACCGGGTCATGCCCGGAGGACTCGTCTGGCGCGCGGCTTACAATCCCGCGCTCCAAATGCAGTACGATTGTGATGTCGGCACCAACGGCAGCGTCACCCGGAGCAACAGCTACACCTATTATTCAACCACCGGCCTTCTGCAAACCAGCACAGATGGCCGCGGGGTGACTTGCACGCACACCTATGACGCTTTTCTGCGACCAATCACCAACGTTTACACAGGCTCGTTGCCTGAACAGAATCTTACGAATTCATGGGGGTACGACCCACGCGGACTGGTGACGAACATTTCCGAAAACTTTGCTTCCACAAACACCGGGCCAAGCTCATCCGTGGCGCGGACGTATGATGCTAACGGCCAACTGCAAGGCGACAATGTTTCGGCGGGAAGTTTTAGTTACCAAGCGGCGTTCAGCCGGAATGCGGCGGGAAGGCGTCTGGCTCTCGGATTTGGCACCTTCGGTTACAGTTACACATGGCGGGCCGACGGTTTGTTGGCAACTGCCGGCGGTGGCTCTTACACGTACGACGCGTCGGGACAACTTTTGACACGCACGTTTTCGCCGATGGTAAGTTCCGTCACCCAACGGGATGGAGTCGGAAGGCCCTTGGCCGTGAGCACTACAGTCAATGGCTCTTCGGCTCTGACCGAAACTCTCGCATGGACCGGTGACGGATTGCTGGCAAGCCACATTGTTGGACGCCCTGATTTCACCGATCAACGCAGCTATTCGTACGCGAATCTCAGCCGCCGTCTTACCCAGGAGATCATCGGACTGAGCAACAGTGTGAGTTGGACAAACACCTTCATCTACGATGGCAGTGTGGCTGGCGGGCCAGGAGTTCTCACCAGCACCGGCGAAGCGCCCGGAGCGACGAATGTCACGTGGCATGGCAGCACAGATGCGTTTTCCCGCGTCAACGCCGAAACCAATTCCGTGGCCCAACGCCAGGCGTATGGACAAGTAAACGGGATTGCCGCCATGACGGCGCTTTTGAACGGCAACCCGATGCCGGTGACCACCATCGGAACGAACGCCTTGCAGTGGCGCGCGGAATTGGAGATGCTGCCGGGCTCCAATCAATTGATCGTCAATGCCGTCAATTGGAGCGGATTTTATACGGCCTCGGCGACCAACACTTTTACCAACAACGCCGCCGACCATATACAGGAAGCCTTTTCAGGGGACGGCGAAGTGACAAACCGGGTTTGGGTGAATTCATCGAACCAGACCATTCGAACGCAATCGCTTTCATGGGATGCAAAAGGCCGCCTGCACAGCGTCACCGATCTGGACAGCACCACAAACGGATTCACCTGGACGGCGGTGTACGATGGACTCGGACGGAGGCTGCAAACGACCACGATCATGGAGACAAACGGCGTCAGCGTTTCAAGCCTGCCCAAAATCATCAATCAGTACTACGACCCAGGCGTGGAGTTTCTTGAGCTTGCAGTGGCGGTCAATGGCGTCACGACATTTAAGGTTTACGGTCCTGATGCCAATGGAGTTTATGGCGGAATGAACGGGGTGGGCGGTTTGGAAGCTATTTCGTCCGGCCCCCAAGCTCCATCCCCCATCGTCAGTGACATTCGCGGAAACGGGTATGCGCTCTTTAGCGTTCCACAGGGAAGCCTTCTCTGGTATGCGAGTCGTGTCACCGGCTATGGGGCCGTGGCTGGTTTCAGGCCGCTGCCCTTTGGCGACGGATCAGACATGGCCGCCGCCAGCGCATGGCGTGGCAAATGGGCCGATATTACCGGGCTGTATTGGTTGGGCCGTCCCTACGATCCGATAGGCGGCCGTTGGTTAAGTGCCGACCCCTTCGGCCACAGCGCCGACCCGTCATTGTACGCCTTTTGCGCCAACGGCGATCCTGTCAATTCGTTTGACCCGGATGGAAGGTTGGCGACCAGCTTCGGGCATGAAGTCCAGACCGATTTCAATGCCCTGCCGCAATTTGCCCTCAATGTCGGCAACAACGTGGAGCAGGGAAATAATGATTTTTGGGCCGGAGGCATCAATGCGGCCGGAAGGCTTCTCAACGCAGCAGCGCACCCTATCAATACAACGGCATCAGCCATCAACGGTGTCTCAACGTTGGCGGCAAATCTCTCCGTAGATGCGTCAGGCACGGTGAACAATTTGTACAACGGCTTTGCAAACAATTTCAGCGATCCCCACACTGCTTCCCAATTCATTGGCAGCATGACTTTCGGAGCCGAGACCACAATTGCAGGAGGGGCTGCGGTTCAGGCACTAAACGGAACTGCAGCGGGAACACAGACACTCCAAGCAATGGCTGACGCAGCTTTCCAAACAGGAACGGTTCGTACCGTTGCTGGATACGAACTTGGAGGAAATGCAGGTTTAGTAGGCAATACCTACAACGTGAACTTGTGGGCATTATACCAAACCTCAAGTCCACAAGGTCCATTTGCCCTCCTAAATGCCCTTAAAGCTGAGGCAAAAGCAGCAGGCGCATCACAGATAAGTATAACCGGTAATGCTATCACCTCCACATCTACGCTACAAGGTCTTACACCATCAATAGCCGCACGTCTCGGTTTCCAACTACAGCAAATAAATCCGACGACAATTCTGTTACAGGCGGCAATCCATTAACTATGACTGAATCCGAGAAACTCAAAAGCACGCTATCCTGCATTTTCAGACGAAAGGGGCGCGATGGCCGTTACACTCGCCTTTTTGACAATTTGGAGCCATCCCAAAAAAGCGCCCTGCTCAAAGAAGTTTCGTTGCATGACGGAGAGTTGCCGGTCATTGGGAGCTCCGAAAGCGCGGAACAGTGGATGATTATCACCACCGAGCGAATCGTTTGGCGTCTTAAAGGCAGGACCCAAAGCGTGTCTGTGCATGATGTTTGGCATGTCACAATCGACGGCCTCAAAATGATGGCTACTGGAGTTAGGAAACACGAATTGCGCGAGCTTCAAATAGAGACTGCGGGCCACGAGCAACGCACGATAGAAGTCGAAGAAGGGCCTCCTCTTTTCGGAGTTTGGAACGCATTGTTGAATCTAGGTGCTCGCACCCGCCGGACAAAAAAAGGCGGACGTAAGCGGTAAAGAACCCCGACCTTACGGTCGGGGCATTTTGTCATTCAAACAAGCTGGCGCTTGTTTGCCCCTCGTCCTCGCGTCCCTGGTTCTCGATGTATTTCCGTATTGTCGATTCGTCGATACCGACGGTCGACACGAAGTAGCCGTCTGACCACACACTGTCCGTGCCCCAATATACATTTTTGAGGAACGGGAATTTTTGCTTGATGCCTTTCGATGTGTTTTGTTTGAAAATGCCCACGACTTTTCCCACGCTCGTGGTTGGAGGGATTGAAGCCAGCATGTGGACATAATCTTTGTCGTGGTTGAAGATCTTGAATTCTAGGTATGGGTAATGTTCGGTAATCTCACGGAGCTTCAATCCCAGGTACGCAAAAATCCCCTCATTGATCCATTTCCGTCGGTATCGGGTGGCGATGACTATATGAAAATCACAGTAGTACAGGGCATGGCTCCTCTTCTTGAACTTCATGCGTATAGCATACCAGACGCGAGGACGAGGGGAGCGCCTCCATCCCGCGACCTTACGGTCGGGGCATTATGAGCGCTGGGTAAACGAGCAACCTCCTGTTGGGCCGGGCTTATTGTCATAGGATGAGTGGTTGGTCCAACAGAAAACTGATAGTATGGCGTATGCACCTATTTAGACGATGCCAAATGAACTTTACAGCTAGTGGTCTGTTTAGCCAACAATACCGAATCCATCAAAGCCATGAAAACTAATCCTGATAAAAAACCAAGATTGTATGCCGACTTCAACAAGTGGGATGGGGACGGGGAATCGAGATGGCTGATTCTAACATGCAAGGGGACTTCTGATGATTTGGAGCGCCTTAATATCCAACTGACCGAAGGCTTGGAAGTAACTTTCTTTTCAGATGATTCCGACCAAGCTGGAAACAGTGACGAGATTGAGGCGGATGGCTACGTTCATTTTGATACTAACACAAATCAATGGGTTGGCATGATTGATTGGAATGCAATTCGTCATGCGTCTGATCGCGCTAAGAAATAAAATTCTGGATGGAGGTCTGCTTCACTCCGCCACCGTTGCCTTTGACATCTTTTTCAGCATCCGGTTCGTGGCTGTCACAAAACTGCGGTCAAGTTTCGGGAAATCCCAACCGTGCGGAAAATAGCGCTCCACCACATTCACAAATGCGATCTTTTTGACTTCATCGGTTTCTGCAAAATAGAGGGTCAGGAATGAATACAGCCTGTTCACCACTTCCTTGTTGAACGTCATCATTTCGGGATCGGTGATCTTCCCGTCAGTGTGATACGTCTCAATAACCGTGTTGCGAACGCAGACGACGGCCATCACCATAGCGAGAAACTGGCATTCGCTTTTCTTCATAAAGATTGACGGTGAGTGTATCACGGGTGCCTGGATTCTTGCACGATTGCGCTATCGCTTTAAACGTGTTCCTGCTCCACCAACAATTACCACAACATACATCGTATGTAGGGGCTGGCGCCCATCACTACCGACTTCCACGGCTTAACCGCCGCACCACTGGCTCCCCCAACGTGTCGTCGTCCAGGCCGACTGGATACGCTTTTTCCTCCGGCTGTCGGGATAAAGGACACTAGCCGTTGTCCTTTACCAAAAATCGCATCCAGTCGGTCTAACCGCCGACACGTTGGGGGACTGGTTTAGAGAGGAGGGGGTTATCACCCCCCACGACAGGTCCGTTATCACGACCGTTCACGCGTGAAGCGTGGAGGCGACGACTGGTATACTGCCGACACGACCGTTTGGAAAAAGCGCCGCCGCGACAGCGGCACTCAGCCTCAAAACCTGGCCCGGCCCCCGTCGCACAGACTGTGAGCTTTCGATTCCCCTTGAAAGACTACGCCTCGAAACTCACAGACTTGCGCTCCCCCTCTGGCGCTCCCCTGGCAAATTTCCAAATCCGCCGCTCCACTCCGCTTTTTAGTCCGGCCTCTGATCCGCGCCCCCTCCGACCCACGCGGGCGGCCAGCCCAAACGCTTCGTTCCACTCACGGCATTGGAAATTTCCAAGCGAGCGGGAAATTCTGCCCCCGTCTGTCATGCTTCATGCCCGCCCGTGACCCCGGCATGAATCCCGCCAGTCGCCTGGCAGGACGGCCTCGCCGCCCCCGGTTCGAGCGTGTTACCCACACGACCGCCGCGCCGCAGGCGCGACCATTTCCCCATGTCGAATCGAATTTGCCGTATCCGGCAAATGTGCGAGGCTTTGCCGGATTTTCCCGACGAGTATCCTTGGAGGATATGAAAAAAGAAAACAAACCAAACAGGACTGCGCCCGGTGCATCGCAGGAGAAGCAGGGGAAGAAAGTTCCGGTCACGAAACTGCCCCGGATGGAGATGTATGCCGTTCTGGGCCTCGAATTGAGCAAAAAGATTTTGGAGAAATTGGAGGAAGTCGAGGAATCAATTGAAATTTTGGCCCGACAGAAGGCGCGGGAACTGGACGCGGAGCAGTCTGATACGGAACAGCTTGATTGACCGCATTCGGGTTTCAAAACCAGCCGCCATTACCCCGCCCACTCGTACCCAAAACGGTTGTCGGCGTTTGCGTGTGGACATACCACGCACACAGGCCACAACGAAATTTCAAACGACACGGGGAATTTCGGCTTGGCGGGAGTGGCGGCTGGTTTTGGCACCATGAATGACGACCAAACCATCATTATCGGCGAACGGGAGGGCTGGGGTGACGTATTCCCCTTTGGCATTTCCCCTGCCGATCATTGCCACCATATGTATATCATCGGTAAGACCGGTTCAGGCAAAACAACATTGCTGCGTAACTTACTCATCCAACATATCAGGCTCGGTCATGGTGTCGGCCTCATTGACCCCCACGGCGACCTTGCCGAGGAACTGTTGCACCACATCCCGCCGGAACGCTCCGATCATCTGGTATATTTCAACCCCGGCGATCTCGAATTCCCCATTGGCCTCAATTTGCTGGCCGATGTCGAGCCGGACGACCGCCCTTTGGTGGCATCCGGCATTGTCGGCGCCTTCAAAAACATCTGGCGCGATTCATGGGGTCCGCGCATGGAATATATTTTCTACAATGCCGTAGCCGCCCTTTTGGATTGCCCGAACACTACACTTTTGAGCGTCAACCGGATGCTCACCGACGAAACGCATAGGGCCTGGGTCATCCGCCAGATCAAAGACCCCTTCATTCGGGCGTTTTGGGCAGAGGAATATGCCGGCTACGACCCGCGTTTCCAGCGCGAGGCCATCGCACCAATCCAGAACAAGCTCGGCCAGTTTCTCTTGAATCCCGTGGTCCGCAACATTTTGGGCCAGGTCAAAACGAGGGTGGACATCCCGTTCACGATGGACACTGGACGCCTCTTCATCGCCAACCTCTCTAAAGGCCGGCTGGGACATGACAAGGCGAACCTCTTGGGTTCCCTTCTCTCGACACAATTCCAGTTGGCTGCAATGGCCCGGTCTAAGCTCCCGGAATCCGACCGTCTCCCCTTCTATCTCTACATTGACGAGTTCCAAAACTTTTCCACCGATGCGTTTGCTTCCATGCTGGCCGAGGCGCGCAAGTATCGTCTCTGCCTGACCATTTCCCACCAATACATCGACCAGCTAACGCTTCCGGTCCGCCAGGCGGTGTTTGGGAATGTGGGAACGGTGATCTCATTCCGTGTCGGTTACGCCG
>Ga0182027_10008898_pt1 | contig 14525 bp, 11 predicted proteins | sample 712E1DmetaG_FD_121300 | JGI IMG/M metagenome (GOLD analysis project Ga0182027, IMG submission 121300) | Permafrost microbial communities from Stordalen Mire, Sweden - 712E1D metaG (Illumina Assembly) | ecosystem: Environmental > Terrestrial > Soil > Wetlands > Permafrost | place: Sweden...
CCGAGGATGCGCCTGACCTCGCGGACGTGCTTCGTCGTTGTGAAGTACGGGTATGCGCCGGCCGCACGCTCGTCGGCGAGGCCGACCATCTTCGGCCCCAGCGCAGCCAGCACGATCGGCGGCAGCGGGGCCTCCGGCCCGCGCCAGGGCGCCGCCGCCATCGCATCGAGGTACTCGCCCATCGCCGTGTACGGCCGCTCGTAATCGTGGCCGCGAAGCTCCACCAGCGGAGCATGGCTGACCCCGATGCCCAGGATGAATCGCCCGGGCCACGCTTCGGCGAGGGTCCGGCCGCCATTCGCCATGGCTGCCGCGTCGCGCGCCCAGATGTTGGCAATGCCGCTGGCGACGACCAGCCGCTCGGTCGCGGCAAGGTAGATCGCGCCCTGGGCGAACGCCTCTCTCGCGAGCGCCTCGCCGTACCAGAGCGTTCCATAGCCGAGCCGCTCCATCTCGCGCGCGAATTCCCGCTGGACTACCGCGGGCTGGCCGTTGAGCGGACCGGCGAACACGCCGATGCGGCCGGGATCGATGCCGTGAAGTCGCGTCAGGCTCATGATCGATAGAGTCTACGTCCGCGCCGTCTCGGCCGCCTCTGCCGGCTCGAACGGATCGACTGCCCGGCCCGTCAATCGCGCGCCGACCGGACCCGCAAGGACGAACCATGCCCCGACCCCGCCGGCGATCGCCACGCCACCCGCGGCCGCGAAGAAGATGGTCGGTCCGAACCAGCCGTAGACCACGCCGCCGATCACGCTGCCGATCACGGTTCCGAAGCCCAGTGTCGCGGACTGGAACAGGACCTGCCCCGTCGCCTGTAACGACTGCGGCAGCAGCCGCGGCACCATCAGCACCCGGGCCGCCATCAGCGAGCCGTTGCACAGGCCGGTGACGAGGCGGGTCGCGTTGATCGCCACCACGTACGGCAGGATGCCCCACGACGTGATGCACAGGCCGTACAGGACGAGCGAGCCGACGAAGAGCCGGCGGAGCCCTACCCGGCGACCCAGCCAGCCGGCGGCTACGAGCCCCGGTATCTCGGCCACCGAGGCCAGCCCGAAGGAGAGCGCCACGTCCGACGGCCGACCGCCGAGATCGACGATGCGGATGCCGATGAAGGTCAGCGCTCCCTGCAGCCCGGCAAACGCGAACGCGAAGACGGCCAGCAGGACCCACAGCCGAGGCTGGACGGCGAACGCCCGACCCAGTGATCCAAAGCGACGCCCTCGTTCGCCTGCCGACCCGTCCGCGTGCGGCCGGACCTGCGAATCCGTCCGGCGATCGGGGATCCGGCGCACGAGCAGCAGCAGCGCGCCCGCCCAGATCAGGAAGACCGCAGGGGCCGCCCCGTACCCGGCCCAGCTGTAGAGAAAGCCGACCGCGACGACGGCGACGGTGAACGACAGGCTCGCGTGGGCGCGGAGGGCGCCGTATTGCCGTTCCGGCGCAGGCAGGTCGACGACCGCCAGGGCATCGGCGAGCCCGATGAACAGGCTCGCGAACACGGTGAAGCTGGCGAACATCGCGACGACCGCGACAAGCGGAATGTCGAGCAGGAGGCCGGCTGCCATGCAGGCGGCGATGAGCAGCCCGATCCGAAATGCCCGCGCCCGACCCACGAGCGAATCCGCGAGGTGGCCCCAGGCGGGCACGACCACCGTCGACGCGAGGGCGCCGAGGGCCGCCGCGAGCCCGATCGCGGCCGGGTCCAGGCCCCGCGCCTGGAGGATGACGGGGACGAACGGGGCGATCGAGGCCGTCGAAAGGCCGATCGCGGTGTAGATGGCGCGCAGGGTCCAGGGCGTGGGCGCCATCGCCCGATCGAGGGTTGCGGCGGGGACGTCCCTCGCATCGCGGCCCGCGTCCTCCGCCCGAGGTCGCTCTCGGTTGCCGTTCAGAATGGTCGTCCCATGAGGCTCAAGTATGGGAGGCTTCCGGGCTCGACGCCTGCCGGGCCCGGCAGGGCGCGGTCGGATCGCCGTCAGCGGTCGACCGCCGCTCCGCCGTCGCGGATCAGCGTAGCAATCAGCTCCGGGTCCGTGACCGGCGCGACGTGGCGCAGGCCCGGCAGGACGACCCGGAGCGAGTTGGGGATGGCGGCTGCGAGCGCGTCGGCGATCGGGGCGTAGAAGTCGTCCGAGCCGCCGCCCGTGGCGAGAACGACCGGGCAGGCGATGCGCGACAGCCCGGCGAGGTCGAGGTCGTTCATCGAAGTGTCGGCCAGGGCGCCCGAACCCTCGGCCTCCAGCGAGGCGCGCTGGGCGGGTGCGAGGCTCTCCCAGGCCTGGTCGCCGGCGACCGCGCGGACGAACAGCTGAGCCGCCGCGGCGGGGCCGCCGGTGGCGTGCGCGACGGCGACGGCATAGGCCAGCTGACCGAACCGCGCCAGCAGCGCCGCGGAGGCGACCGCCAGATAGGGCGGCTCGTAGGCCACGACGGCGGCCGCTCGTTCGGGATGACGAGCCGCGAACTCGAGGGCCAGCAGCGCGCCGAAGCTGTGGCCGAAGATGACGGGGCGGGCTACGGCGGCGGCGTCGAGGACGGCCAGAAGATCGGCGACGTGGCGAGCTATCGAAACCGGCGCCGGGATCTCCATCTCGCTCGCGCCGCTCCCCCGCCGATCCGGCAGCAGGACGCGGGCGTCGGGCCGCAACTGACCGGCGAGTCGCAGCAGCTGGCGGGAGGTCGAAAGGGTCGCGTGTAGAAGGACGACGGTGGGCGCGCCCGGCGGCCCGGGCAGGTCGCGCATCGCAAGCGGCTGGCCGTCGTCGGCTTCGACTCTCGTCGTGCCGGCCAGCGATGGGCGGCGCCCGGCGGCGCCGGCCAGGGTCAGCAGCGAGCGCCGGAGCAGCTTGCCGGACGGCGACCTGGGGACGGCCGCGGCTTCGACGATGCGGGCCGGCACCTTGAACGAGGCCAGACGGTCGCGGACGAACGCCCGAAGCGTTTCCGGGTCTTCGCGGGCACCAGCCTGGAACGCGACGACAGCGACTGGGACGGAGCCCCACTTCTCGTCCGGGAAACCGACGACGCCAACGTCTGCCACCGCCGGATGGCTCGCCAGCACCGCTTCGATCTCGGCGGGAGCGACGTTCTCGCCGCCCGAGATGATGATCTCGTCGCGGCGGGCCACGACGCGGAGCCAGCCTTCCCGGTCCAGGCCGCCCAGATCGCCGGTGTGCAGCCAGCCTTCCGAGTCGAGGGCGGCCGCGGACGCTTCGGGGTCGCTCTCGTAGCCGTCGAAGACCATCGGGCCGCGGACCAGTATCTCGCCGTCCGCGCATGGTGCGACGGGAGCGACCGTCGCAGCGTCGGTAGCCGCGATCAGAAGCTCGACGCCGGGCAGCGCTCGGCCGGCCGACCAGGGGCGCCGGCCGGCATCGCCGAGCGGCATGGCGACCACGCCCGAGGCCGTCTCGGTCATGCCGTAGCTGGGGACGATCGGCCAGCCGACCGCCAGCGCCCGGGACACCAGCGCCTCGGGGATCGGGCCGCCGCCCAGGAGAATTGCGCGGAGTTCGGAAGGCGGCGCCGCGCCCTCTGAGGCGTCGAGAAGGCGGACGAGCTGCGGGGTCACGAGCGAAACATGGCTGACGCTCATGCCCGCCGACCGCGCGGCCCGGAGGCCGGGAACGATCGGCTCGTCGTCCTCAGAGGCGGGCGCGACTACCGGCACGCCGGCCCGGGCCGCCCGCACCAGTATCCCGATGCCCGAGACGTGGGCGAGGTTCAGCGAGAGCAGCCAGCCGGTCGCGGGCGGCAGCGCCGCGGACCATGCCTCGGCACTGGCGTCGAGCTGGGACGCTCCCAGCCGGACGAGCTTCGGCCGGCCTGTGGTTCCGGACGTGGGGACGATGGCCGCAGGCGTGCCAGGGGGCGCGGTGCGACGAGGGGGGAATGGGGCGCCGGCCTCGAGCAGGACTTCGAGGGCCAGGGCCGCGACGCCCTCGATCGCGAGCGGGGTGGCCCGCGGCGCGACCATCGCGCGCAGGCCCGCACCGGCGGCGATCGCGGCCACTTCCGGCCGTGCCAGCCGCGGCCCGAGCGGGACGGCGACGACGCCGGCCCGGACCATGCCGTGGAACGCGGCGACTGTTCCGGCCGAGGAGACGGCGAGCAGCCCGACGCGATCGCCCGGCTCGATTCCGGCCGCAGCCAGCCCGGCCGCGACGGCGTCCGCCCGGCTGTCCAGCTCCGCCCACGACCAGCGCAGGTCGCCGTCGAGGATGGCGGGGTCGTCGGGTCGAAGGCGGGCGTATGCTCGCGCGGCCGCGGCGAACGGCGGCGCGGCGGTCACGGCCGGCACCCCTGCCACTCGACCGCGTACCGCCGAAGCGCCTCTTCGTCCAGGGCGATCCCGAGCCCCAGTCCTTCGGGCACGATCATGCGTCCGTCCACCACCCGCGGGGCGCGGGTCAGCAGATCGGACTCGAGCAGCTCGGCGGTCGCAAGGCCGTGGGTGAGGGCGGCCGTGGCGCCGCCGACCGCCGGCAGGCCAGCCGCGACCGCGAGCGCCCCCGCGAGGCCGACTCCCGTCTCGAAGAGCGTGGATATGACCACGGGCACTCCCGCCGTGGCGGCCAGATCCGCGATCTCCCACGCCGCCGCCGGGCCGCCGACCCGTGCCGGCTTGACGACCAGTACGTCGGCGGCCCGAGCCGCGAGCAGCTCGCGGGCGGCCGCCACCGAACCCACCGCCTCGTCCGCGGCGATCGGCACGGGCGACCGCTCGTGGACCGCCGCCAGATCGGACGGGTGGCCCGCGGCCACAGGCTGCTCCACGTACTCGATCCGATACGGCGCCACGGCAGCGATGCGCTCCCGGGCAGTGGCCACGTCCCACGCCCCGTTGACATCCAGTCGCAGGCGCACCTCCGGCCCGACCGCACCCCTCACGGCGGCCACGCGCTGCACGAGCGCGGCCGCGTCGCGCTCCGGACCCGCCTTGAGCTTGAGCGTCCCGAAGCCGGCAGCGACAGCGGCCCGCGCCGCCTCCTCGGTTTCGCTCACGTCGAGGAAACCGATCGTGGCGTTGACCGCCACGGAGCGAGGGACGCCGTGGGGAGCCGCGGACCCCTGGAGCCGCAGGTCCAGAAGTGCCGAGTCGAGAGCGCACCGAAGCGCCCGGCGCGCCACGCCGGCCGCCTGGAGCTCGGCCTCGAGCTCGGCAGTGGACGGGAGTCGACCGACGTCGCGCGCGCTCTCGACCGCCTCGCGCACCAGCCGGGCCAGGCCGGCCACCACGGCCTCGCCCGCGTCGAAATCCAGCGCCGCCTCGCCGACCCCGACCTCGTCCGCGACGTCGAAGAGCCGCACGATCCACGACTCGCGGTGGCTCCAGCGCCCGGCCGACGTGACGATCGGGCGCCTGAATGGCACGCGAACTCGGATCGCCTCCGCCGCGACGACGGCGCCGCCACCGTCCGGCCGGCCGCCGCGGGCCGGCCTGCTGGCTCCGCTCACGTTCCGATCCTGACGGCCAGCCCGACCGCAAACAGGACCCCGTAGACCAGCGACAGCCGGGCCGTTCCCTTCAGAACGAGGTTGAGCCGCCGTCGATCGGACGCCGGCCCTACAGCGCGGACCTCGCGCACCAGCGGCGGAACCAGGACAACGGACAGCAGCGGCAGCAGAACCGCCGGCCCGGCCAGGCGCGCGACGAGCAGCGCCACCGGGATCGCCGCCCCAACGAGCAGCGTCGCGCAGTACTCGGCCTTCGCGAATCCCTCGCCGAAAGTGACCGCCAGCGTCCGCTTGCCCGCCGCCCGATCGGTCGGGATGTCGCGCAGGTTGTTGACGATCAGGACCCCGGTGATGAGCGCCCCCATCGGGACGGCCGCGAGCAGGTACACCGCTTCGACCCGGCCGGCCTGCAGGTACGCGGTAACGCCGACCGCCATCAGGCCGAAGAAGGCGAACACGAAGACCTCGCCCAGGCCGCGGTAGCCGTACGGCCACGGTCCACCGGTGTAGGCCAGGGCGGAGACGACCGCGAGCGCACCCAGGACCAGCATGCCGATCCCGCCGACGACCGCCAGGTAGACACCGAAGACAGCGGACACTGCGATGACGGCGCCGATCCCGACCTCGAGCCGGCGCTCGGTCAGCAGGCCGGCCGCGGCGACGCGGGTCGGTCCCATCCGATCCGGCGTGTCGGCGCCGCGCCGGAAGTCGGCCAGGTCGTTGGCCAGGTTGGCCGCGATCTGGAGCAGGAGCCCCACCGCCAGGCAGGCCAGCGCGGCGCCGGGTCGAAACGCGGCGCCCGAGCCGATTGCGGCGCCCAGCCCGACCAGCACCGGCCCGACCGCCGCCGGCAGCGTCGCCGGTCGAATGGCCAGCAGCCAGACTCGGGCGCTCGAAGGCGCGCGGTCGATCGCGGGGGCCGACTGCGGCGCCGGGCCGGAGGCTTCGGCATTCATCACCACGGCCTCAGGGTCGCCGCGGGAAGCGTTGGAAGTCGGGCTTGCGCTTCTCGAGGAATGCCTTCGAGCCCTCGTGCGCCTCGTCGGTCGTGTAGTACAGGCCGGTCGCGTTGCCGGCGAATTCCTGCAGACCCGCCAGGCCGTCGGTGGCGACCAGGAAAGCCGACTTGAGGAAGCGGATCGCTGTCGGGCTCATCGCCAGGATCTCGTCCGCCCACGCGACGCCCTCGTCGAGCAGCCGATCCTGAGGAACCACGGCGTTGACGAGGCCCATCTCGAGCGCCTGTTTGGCATCGTAGCGGCGGCACAGGAACCAGATCTCCTTGGCCTTCTTGTCGCCGACGAGCCGGGCCAGGAGCCCGATGCCGAAGCCGGCGTCGAAACTGCCGACCTGGGGGCCGACCTGGCCGAAGATGGCGCTATCCGACGCGATCGAGAGGTCGCAGACGATGTGGAGCACGTGCCCGCCGCCGATCGCGAAGCCGTTCACCAGGGCGATGACCGGCACGGGCAGCGAGCGGATCTGGCGCTGCAGGTCGAGGACGTTCAGGCGGGCCAGCCCATCCTCGCCCACGTACCCGCCCCGGCCCTTGACCCGCAGGTCCCCGCCGGAGCAGAAGGCCTTGTCCCCGGCGCCGGTCAGCAGGACGCAGCCGATCGATCCGTCGTCCCGAATGCGGCGGAAGGCGTCGATCAGCTCGGCCACGGTCTCGGGGCGGAAGGCGTTGCGGACCTCCGGCCGGTTGATCGTGACCAGGGCGATCCCGGTGCCCGAATGCTCGTAGCGGATGTCGCGGTACTCCACGACCGGCGTCCACGCGATCTTCGTGCCGTTCGTCATGTCGGTTCCCTTTCGCTGGCGTCGAGTGGGGTCGGGCGAGCGATGAATCCGAGAAGTAACAAGGCGAAGCGGTCTGGAGCCTCTCGATGCGGGGCGTGGCCGACGCCTTCCATGATGGCCAGGCGCGCGCCGGGGATCCCGGCGGCGATCGTCCGAGCCCGATCCGCGCCGGCTTCGTCCAGCGCCCCGGCCACGACCAGCGTCGGCGCGGTGACGGAGGGCAGGCAATCGCGGAGCGGCTCCATCGCGCCCTGCCCGGCGCCGCGAAGCGACGCGGCCAGCCCTTCCGGGCGGTTCCGCAGCCGCGCGGCGTGGAGGCGGGCACGGTGTCTGGCGGGCAGCGCCCGTTCGGGGGCAAAGAGCGGCAGATTCTCCCAGCGGTCCACGAAGGCCTCGATCCCCTCGCGGTCGGGGATCTCCGCAAGCTGCTCGTCGGCGGCGCGGCGCCCGGCCCGGGCGGCGGTATCGGCGATCCCGGCGGAGGGGCTCTCGAGGACCAGCCGGGCGACGACGTCCGGCTCGGCCACGGCCATGCGGAGCGCGACCCGAGCGCCGAGCGAGTAGCCGAGCACGTCGGCCGGCGCCATGCCCAGCTGGCGGAGAATCGAGGCCATGTCCGCGGCCTGGCGCTCGACGGCGTGACGGGCCGGGTCGGTTGGCGAATCCGAGTTGCCGTGGCCGAGAAGATCCACCGAGATGGTCGCCGCCACGCGGCGCAGGGCCGGCAGGAACGGCGCCCAATCGGCGCCGCGGCCGGTGAAACCGTGAATCAGCAGGAGCGCCGGGCCGTCCCCGCCCGTTCCCACTTCGTAGCTCGCGCCGTCGACGCGGAGGCGGGTCACCCTGTCCCCTCCCCGACAAGCGCCGCGAGGGCCGCTGCCACGGCGCCGGCGGCGGCCCGGTGCAGTTCGGCGTTGCGCTCCCGATCCGTCCGCAGCTCGACCACGCGCAGGCCCGGCCGGCCCATCTCGGCCTCGATGGCGGCCCGCAGGTCCGCGTAGCCGCCGCCCTCCGCGACGCGGTGGCTGAACCCAAACGCTTCGACGATCGGCCCGAGCGCAATTCCGTGCGGCGTCCCGAACAACTCCTCATAGTGCGCCGGGAGGCCGGCGCCGGGTGCCTCCGTCCGCGCCTGTGCCAGCAGCGAGAAGATCCCGCCGCCGTCGTTGTTCACCAGCACGACCAGGAGATCCGCCTCGTGCAGGCGGGCCGTGACCAGCGCGCCGAGATCGTGCAGGAGCGACACGTCGCCGACCACCAGCACGACCGGACCCTCGGCCACGGCAGCCGACCCGAGCGCCGTCGAGATCACGCCGTCAATGCCGTTGGCCCCGCGGTTGGCGAACACGCGAATGGCCCGCTCGCCGGCTGGCAGCCAGTCGTCCATGTCGCGCACCGGCATCGAATTGCCCGCCCACAGCAGCGCTCCCGCCGGAAGGAAGTCGCCCAGCGCCCTGAAGGGTGCGCCCTCGAACGGCTCATCCAATCCGGCGAGCCACGAGTCGAGTGCCCGGCCGGCCGCCCGCTCGGCGTCGAGCCAGGCCTGCGTCCAGCGACCGCACGGTTCGGCGCCCGCGCTCGGCTCCTTGCCCGCCGCCCGCACGCCCTCGGCCGCGTCGGCCAGCGCCCCAGCCGCCGACGCTGCATCGGCGTGAACGAACGTAGCCGGAACCAGCGCCGCCTCGCGCCAGCCGCCGTCTCCGTCGACGACGAACAGCTCCGGGCGGCCGCCGCGCATCAGCTCCGTGACCGGCTTGGAAGTCGGCATCGCCCCGAAGCGAATGACGATCTCCGGCCGGTGGGCGTCGATCCACGGACCCGGCCGCACGATGTGATCGGCGCGTGCGAGGACGAGCGACCGATCGTGCGGGCCGCATCGCAGACCCGAGAGCGGGTCGGCCAGGATCGGATAGCCGGTCGCGGCGGCGAGGCGTGCGATCGGCTCGTTGGCGGCCGGGTCGTCGAGCGGGCCGGCGACGATGAGCCCGCGATCCGTGCCGACCAGCCGCCGGGCGATCGTGGCGACCTGGTCGCGGTCCAGCGTTCGTCGTCCGGTCACGGCGGCCGCGAACGGCGCCTCGACGCCGGCGGGCTCGTGCTCGTCGATCGCGCCGAGATCCCCGGCCGGGATGAGCGGCTCGCGCAGGGGCAGGTTGAGGTGGACCGGCCCGGCCGGCCCTTCCACCGCCGTGGCGACCGCCCGCCCGGCCACCGACCGGACATGGGCCATCGTGTCCTGGGCCTCGTCCATCAGGGCGAGCTCGGCGAACCACTTCGCGTGCCGGCCGTAGAGATGGTCCTGGTCGATCGTCTGCGGCGCGCCGCGATCCTGCAGCTCGGCCGGCCGATCGGCGGTCAGGACCACGAGCGGCACCCGCGCCAGCGACGCCTCCACGACGGCCGGGGCGAAGTTGACCGCGGCCGTGCCGGAGGTCCCGAGCAGGGCGACCACTCGCCGCGTCGTTCGGGCAATCCCGAGAGCGAAGAACCCGGCCGACCGCTCGTCGATCAGGACCCGGACTCGGATGCCGTCGTGGGCGCGAAGCGCGAGCGCCAGCGGGGTCGAACGGGAACCGGGGCAGACGATCGCGTCGCGAACCCCTGCCCGGGCCAGTTCCTCGACGAACGCGCGCAGCTGGCTGGGCCGGCCGCCTCCCGCGCTCATGGCTCGTCTCCAGCCCGGCCCAGGGCCGCCGCGACCGCTCGCATCTTGATCCTCGATTCCTCCCACTCGCGGTCCGGGTCCGAGTCGGCGACGATGCCACACCCGGCGTAGAGCGTCACGCATCGATCCTGAACCAGGCCGCAGCGGAGGGCGACCATCAGCTCGCCGTGGCCGTCGGCGCTCAGCCATCCGACCGGGCCGGCGTACCAGCCCCGATCGAAGCCTTCGTGCTCGTCGATAATCGCCAGGGCCAGGTCACGCGGCTCGCCGCCGACGGCCGGAGTGGGATGCAGCCGGCCGGCCAGGGCCAGCAATCCTTCCTGGACCCGCAGCGTCACCGCGACCTCCGTCACGAGGTGCTGGACGTGGCGAAGGACGAGCACGCCCGGCTCGGGGGCGATCTCGATCTGCTCGGAGATAGGCGTGAGCCCGCGGCGGATCGCCCGGACGACGACAGCGTGCTCCTCGCGCTCCTTCTCCGACGCCAGCAGCTCGGCGGCCAGGGCGGCGTCCTCCGCGGGATCGGCGCCGCGCCGGATCGAGCCGGCGACCGCGGCGGTGCGATAATTCCGGCCCTCGGCGCGGACGAGCCGCTCCGGAGTGGCTCCGATGAACTGTGCGGTTCCGCGCCGGAAGGCGAAGACGGTGCTCTCGGGTGCGCTGGCGGCGAGGCGGCGAAGGGCATTCGGCACATCCAGCGCGGCTGGCGAGGACAGATCGACGCGGCGGGCGAAGACGACCTTGTCGAGCCGGCCGCGACCGACGGCGCCTGTGGCCAGGCCGACGATGTGACGCCACTGCTGGACGGTCGGCCACTCACCGTCGATCGCGAGAGGGGCGTCGGACGGCGGCGGGTCGAGCTCGCCGGCGGGCGGCGCAAGCTCCCCTGCGCGAGCGGCGATCTGCGTCCACGTTCGTTCCAGCCCGGCTGCCTTTGCGTTGGCCGCCGAGTCATCGTCGACGGTCGAGGTGGTCAACCACGACCCGCCATCGGATAGGAGGACCGCCAGCGACGGAACGACCATCGAGCTCGCCTCGGACGGCGCCCAGGCGCCATTCGACTCGGGGGCGCGGCCCGTGAATCCCATCCCGCCGAGCAGCACCGGCCCCAGCCCCCGGACCTCGTCCGGCCGCGAGATCCGGGCGCCGTCGACCAGCGCTCGCCAGGCCGCGTCGGCTTCGAGGAATCGCTCCGGTCCGGCCGGCTCGATCGACCACGCCCGGCCGATACCCACGAGCGCGAACTGCTCGCTCGGCCGCAGCCACAGGACGGCCTCCAGGTCGGCCTCGACCGCCGCCGAATAGAGGGCGACGGCGTCGACTGATTTGATCGGGACGCTGGTGGCGGCCAGCCGATTCAGCACCGTCACTTCGGCTGCTCCGGGAACGTGGCGAGGAGCGCCGCGTCGGGACCGGCGGCGATCGTCGCTTCCGCCACGCCGACGCTGCGAAGCAAGAGCGCCCGCAGCGTCGGGTACGCATCCTCGAGTCGCCCCGGCCGCTCCGCCAGCAGCCACCGCGCCACGACCTCGTCCAGCGCCCCGAACCAGACGACGCTGGTGACGCGCGTGTCGATCGGAGGAATCGTGCCCTGGGCGATGGCGTCGTCCAGGTACGACTGGATCAGCCGGGCGAATCGGTCGTGCAGGGCGTTCGTCTCGGCCTGGAAGCCCCGTCCGCCGGCGCCGGCCTCGAAGAAGAGGCGAGCCATCGTGCGATGGCCGGCGAACACCTCGAGCACAGTCGCCAGCGCGACCTCGGCCTTTCGGATCGGATCCGACTCGGCCGCCACGGCGGTCTCGACCTTCCCGACCAGCTTGTCGGCGGTTGTCCGCATCAGCTCGCGAAAGATCGCCTCCTTCGTCGGGAAGTGGAAGTAGATCCCGCCCTTGGAGACCTCCGCCGCGGCCGCAATGTCGTCGACGGCGGTGTCCCGGTAGCCGCCCTTCGTGAACGCCTCGAAGGCCCCGTCGAGGATCGTCTCGCGGCTGGCGCGGCCGTGGTCCGCGGGTTGCGAGCGCTGGCGCCGCATCGGCTGTCTCCTGCGTGGTGAAGGCCAGGTGGCCAAACCGACCGACCGGTCGGTCGGTTGCGCAGGCCGAATGCTACCGCCCGGGAGAGGCGCGCGCCAGAGGTCGGAAAACCCCCATCTGGCCGGCGGGCTGCCCAGGGGCCTCGCAGGCTCCGGGGCACACGGAGTCAGCGCCAGGCGACCCGATCGACGTCCGAGGCGCGGCGGTGCAGCGGTTGCGGCATCGCGGTCACATGCCCCATCACCCTGGAGAGACGGGCCGTTACCAAAGCGACGACCGAATCGGCGGCCCCGTAGTAGACCCTCAAGGTATCCCGCTCCTCGTCGACGATCCACCCGTTCGGGAAGACGACCTTGCTGACGTCGCCGACGCGCTCGTACGAAGCCGTCGGCCCCAGTACCCATTCTTCGGAGCGGCGCAGCACGACCGTCGGGTCGTCGCGGTCCAGCAACGCTAGCCCGGCACGGTAGATCGGCCCCGATGCGGTCATGTGGGCGCCGTGGTACATGACCAGCCAGCCGTCCGAGACGAGCGTCGGCGGCGGTCCCAGGCCGATCTTTCCGGCATCCCACCACGCCCCGTCGCGGGCCTCGATCAGCATCGTGTGGTCGCCCCAATGGCGCAGGTCGGGCGAGAACGAGATCCACATATGGGCTCCGCCGCGGAGCGGAGCCGGGCGGTGGATCATCGCCCAGCGGCCGTCGAAGCGGATGGGCAGCAGCGCCGCGTCCTTGTCATCGGGCGGCATCACCGGCCCCAGACGTCTGGCTTCGTGGAAGTCGCGGGTCATCGCCAGCGACACGAGCGGGCCTCTGCTGCTGAACCCGGTGTACGTGATGGCCCATTCCTCACGCTCGGGCAGCCACGTCAGGCGCGGGTCCTCGCAGCCCCACACTTCCTCGGGATGAGCCGGATCGGGCGCCAGCAGCGGCTTCTCGTCGAAGCGCCAGCTCGTTATGCCGTCTTCGCTTCGCGCCACGTAGAGCGATGAGATGCCCCGCAAGTCCTCGACCCGCAGGAGCAGGACCGTGTCTCCGTCGACTCTGGCTGCGCCCGGGTTGAAGACCGCGTTGGCGCGATAGGGCAGCTCGCCCGGAGTGATGATGGGATTGGCCGGAACGCGGACGAAGAGCGGCTCGCCGCCCGGATCGGTCATGTGCTCACCTGTGGTACAGAAGAAGTCGGGCCTGAGACGGCAACCTCCGAAGGCCGGCTGGCAGCCCTCAGCCGGCGCATGTGCTCGAGCGCGGTCAGCCACATGAGAGTCGACTCGGCGCCCTGGTTCAGGTTCACGCCGCCGGGGGTCAGCCCATCGTGACAGCTGCCGGTCGCGGGAATGGCGACCGACACGCTCATGTCATTGTCGCCGAGAAACCAGCCGTACGCCATTTCGGCCACATTCCGATACCGTGGCGTGCCAGTCGCGCTGAGAGCCGTCTCGGACGCCAGCAGGAGCGAGGCGGCAGCGATCGGCTGCTGGTCGAACCGCGCGGGCGATTCGCCGCGCCGCCACCAGCGTTCGTTGCCCACCAGGGAGAGCGTGCCCGAGTCGGTCGTCTGAGCCGCCGTCAGCCAGTCGAGCACCTCGCAGCCGGTCTGCAGCATGCTTTCGTCGCCGAGCCGGCCGCCGGCTGCGATCAGGGCTCGCGGCAGGAGGGCATTCTCGTAGGTCACGATCGATTCGGGCCACGGCCAGTCGGAGGCAGGGTCCTTGAAGGCACCCGCGAGCCGGGCGGCGAGAGGGCGGAACGCCGCGGGCGCTTCGCCGTCCGCGCCTCCTCGGAGAGCCGCGTCGCACGCGAGAAGAACCGCGGCGACGGGACGCAGGCCGGTCAGGCCCTGGGCTGCCGGCAGGGCATTACGAAAGAGGCGGGCTGCGTCGCCGGCCAGCCTGGGATCGGGGGCGTCCGCCATGGCCATCCCCAGCGAGAGCAGCGCCCGAGCGTGGCAGTCCTCCGAGCCGATCTCCTCGAGCCACTCTCCCCCGGCCGATCGGAAGTTGCGGAAGCGGCCCTGACGCGCGTTGAAGGCAGCCGCCAGGAACGTCACCGACCGCCATGCGCTGGCCTCGACCGCGCCCCAGCCCAGGACGCGCAAGTGGAGGAGGTCGACCTCGAGCGCGCGCGCGACGTCATCGGTGCAGTAGCCGAACGCCCGGTTGGGCCGTGCTCCGACCGCGTGCTGCCACACGCCGATCTCGTCTCCGAGCTCGTCGACGTGGATCCGGCAGACCGGATGGAGCGCCCGCTCAACCACGGAGCGCTCCCGCCGGGCCGGTCGCGGCGGCGGGAGCCGCCCCGGCGAGGTCGCGGGTGAAGGTGGCGATTCCACGCCGGCGCGATAGATGCCTCGAGACGAACGCGGTTCTGGGATTGATCCGCCTCCTGTCGAGGCTCATGTCGCACATGGCCGTTCCGTAACAGGATCGACCACGCGGAGCGGCGCTGCCAGTCGGCAGTCCAGGCAGCCTACGCCCGATCGGGCCTCCCGACAAATCTGACCTGGAGCGCGGATTCGCGTCCAGGCGAACCAGCCAGGGCCAGCTTCGGCCGGCGCAGACTAAG
>Ga0182027_10008899_pt1 | contig 14524 bp, 11 predicted proteins | sample 712E1DmetaG_FD_121300 | JGI IMG/M metagenome (GOLD analysis project Ga0182027, IMG submission 121300) | Permafrost microbial communities from Stordalen Mire, Sweden - 712E1D metaG (Illumina Assembly) | ecosystem: Environmental > Terrestrial > Soil > Wetlands > Permafrost | place: Sweden...
CTCCTCGCAAGCCTGCCGGAATCCTGCCAGCATCCGATGACGCCGCGGATTGAAGTCGAGCCGATCCTCGAGTTCCCGCCAAGTGGCAAAATGCACACCTGGCGGAAGGTCGCCATTGGTAGATCATTCAGGAATCATTGTATCAATACTACACGATCGTTGTATTAAGCGTGAGCGTGAGCAGGCGGCGAGACGTGATCGATCGCTGCCCGCACGTCCGCCCGCAAGCTTTCATTTTCCGACTCGCCGTTTGCATCCACCACCGCTTCCTCGATAAGTCCGCCAAGCCGCCCGATTCGCCGAAAACTTGGCAAGCCGGCAACCATCCGTCTCAGGAATGGGGCTTGAGAAGCCAGTCCCAATCCGGAACATGTTCTCGCACGAAATCGGGTGAGAGCCGGCGGCGTATCCGTCCGTCACGCCGGCTCGAACAGTCCAGGCATCAATCGCCACCTTCACCCAGACCGGCATCGGCACAGTCCGGACGCGACCGTGCTTTCCGAAGAGGTCCACGATGCACCACCGGCCATCGCGCTGCTGGATGTGCCCCATCGTCAGCGCGGCCACCTCGGACCGCCGCAGGCCGCAGCCGAGGAGTGCGGCGATGACGGCACGGCCGCGCAGGCCCTTCGTTGTCGTGATGTCCGGCGCGTTCAGGAGAGCCTGGGCCTGCTTCAGCGATAACCAGTTCCCCGTGCGCACGCCCATCGACTTCGCGCTCTTCACACGGGCGATGCCGGCGGCCAATTCCGGCGCCAGCAGTCCGTTGTCGGCTGCCTCGGCTGCCAGTTTCCGGACGGCGGTGATCCGGACGTTGATGCTGACCGAGCCGAGGCCGCGGGCCTCAAGGGCCACTCGCCAAGCGCTCACGGTCGCCTTCGTGAAGCCGGGCCGAGGTTCCTGGCCATACCAGGCGATGAACTCGTCCAGGCCCAGGTTGTAAACCCGCTTGGTGATCGGGGAGGAGACGCTGTCGAGCACCAGCGCCTTGAGTTTGTGCCATTGGTTCGTTTGCGGAACTACAATCAAATCATTCATTTAGGGTCCTCATAAAGAGAATTCGCACCGGGCACTCCGGGGCCAGCTTCCCGTGCGCGTCTGCGTCGACCCGACGCCGGTACAGAACCAGTACTTCTCGCTCTTGTGCGGGCGTCAGACCGCTATAATCGGTGCAATGCGTGATAGTCGCTGCGGCTGTGATGCAAGGCCAATCGTGGTCGTGATTTGTGGGCCTCCATGTTCGGGAAAATCCACATGATCTGGGAAGCTACAGGCAAGGCTTCACGCCGAGATGGGCTCCTTTCCATTGTTCTCCATGGACGCGATCCGGTTACCGCGGAATCGCACAGGGACCCCGTTGCAGAGTGCCATTGCCGCACGCTTCTGCTTTTGTTGGAAGGCCGCCGGGTGAGCCCGTGGCAGTTTCAAATACGTTGCAGCAGTTCCCGCGTGTACCGGATGCTGGCTTCCAGATCTTCCCGCTCGCACGCGGCGGCATCCTCGCTGACCGGCGGCATGGGCGGGCGCGGTATTCCCTTTTCGACCAGCGCCACAAAACGCGCGAACTCCTAGGCAGGCATACTGCGGTAACCCTCCCAGAATTTCGGGTCGTGGTAGTTGAGATAGCGCGGCGGGCAGACGATGATCTCGAGCGAAAGCGCGCGGCCGGGGCAGCACTCGGCGAACCGGCGCACGTAGTCGTCAATGCCGATGTTGCCGTCGCCCATACGCACCCAGGCCACGGCCGCGCCCTCGGGCGAGGGCCACACGGCGGTGTCGCGCACATGGCTGGTCAGGACGTAGGGGGCCAGGAGTTCAAGTGTGAGGTGCGGACTCTCAACCGCCCGAAGCGGGTTGCCCGCGTCCAGGCAAGCGCCGACGAAGTCCTTGCCCGCCTCCTCGATGAGCATCTTCAGAGCGCGACCTTGCATGTCGCCCCCATGGTTCTCAATGGCGATTCCGGAGGAAGGGTCGCCGGTCTTTTGGCTCCGGGAGAACGTGACGCTGGTAACCAATCACCCGCCGTATGACCTATCAACTGCGGCGCCTGCGGCTGCGATTTGTTTCTCAAGGAACCGTCAGCGCAGGCGTCCCTGCCAACGAAGGCAGCGCCGCCCGTGAAGCGGCTCCGAACGCGCAATCGGGGTCAAGTGCGAGCCTCCGCGCGGTCACGCCGCGTCTCCGCCAGACTCCGCCACACTTCGCCAAAATACGCCACAATCCGCCAAAATCCTGTGCCAAATGTCCGAAATGTGCTATTATACATCCCATGGAACGACGTGATTTGCTCAAATCCGCGGCCGCCTCCGCAATCGGATTGACTATTCTGAAAAGCGGTGTGCTGAGAGGGCAGAACGCCCCCAGCAACAGGCTGAATATCGCCCTCGTCGGCGTGTGGGGCCGGGGAACTGTGCACTACAACGTCCTCAGGAATGAGAACGTGGTAGCGCTGTGCGACACAAACGATCTCCGCATTAAGGAAGCCTTGCCGATTTTTCCCAAGGCCAAGACCTACTGGGACTGGCGCAAGTGTCTGGATCAGAAGGACGTTGAAGCCGTCCTCATCTGCGCGGCGGATCACCACCACGCCTTCATCGCCAACTGGGCGATCAATCGCGGCATCCACGTCTACTGCGAAAAGCCTCTGGGCATCTGCGTGGACGAAGTCCGCACGGTCCGCGCGAATTATCTCAAGAACAAGAACAAAGTAGTCACGCAGCACGGCACCCAGCGTCACGCCTATGCGAATTTTCAACGCTTGCGTGAGCTAGTTATGGACGGGGCGATTGGCGAACTGCATACCGTTTCCGGCTGGGACAGCCGCCATCTTCCGAGGCCGGGCTACCCCCCCGGCCAAGGCCAGCCACCCTCATTTCTCCATTATGAGCAGTGGATCGGGCCAACCCCCTACCACCCCTACACTCCGCAGTACTTCGGAGGTTCCGCGGGCGCCAATTGCCAGTTCTGGAACCCGTACAGGGACTTCGGCGTTGGCCAGATGGGCGACATGGGCGCCCACACGATGGATCTCATTTGGAACGTTATCGATGCAGGTGCTCCGACGTCCCTCGAGGTCGATCAGGAGGTCAGCGACAAGTACGACCCTAACATCAATCCCGTCCAATTGAAGGTGACTTCCCAGCATGCCAAGAATAACTGGCGTGGGCCCATCACGTTGGTTTGGTATCAGGGCGGCTTGAAGCCAAACCAGCCCCGGAATTTCATTGATGTGACCAGAATCCCGAACGGCGCCATTTTCGAGGGCACCAAGGGCATGATTCTCGCCGATTTCAATAACCGGTTGATCATTCCCGACAACGACAACGGGAACCTGACCTACTACAAGCACCGCACCGAAGAACAACTTCTCCCGCTGATAGGCGGTATCGGGGAACCTTCCCCGCCGAGCAGCGGTCCGCCGTCGGCTCGAAGCGGAGCACGCGCCGGCCGCGGCGGGCCCCAGGGCGGCCGCGGTGGAGGAAGCGCTCCCGCCCTTCCTCCCGGTTTCACGGCGATGCCAAATTACACGGTGAATGGACCGGACGGTTTTCCCGTCGTCCAGTTCCTCGAAGGTGGAATCCCAGCGGGTTTGGGTCTTCCGAACACCGAGGTTCAAGCCATCCTCGATGCCGAAAAGAGCGGCCGCCTGCCTCCGGCCGGACGCGACGTCTTCCAGAAGGAGTGGATCGACGCCTGCAAAGGCAAGTACAACGGCGTCACGCACGGCACCAGCAGCAAGACCCACTGCGATTTCGACTACGCAGGCACGATGATGGAGCTGATGATGCTGGGCTTGGTGGCGCACCGGGCCGGCAAGAAACTCGAGTACGATCCGGCCACCGGTCGCGTGACCAACGCGCCGGAAGCCAACGACTACCTCAAGCGCGAGTACCGGCCCACCTGGACCCTGAATGGCTAAGGCTCCTCGAAGAAGTCATGGTTGACTTTCCCGAAACCCTGCATCGCTGATTCACGCAGTCTGGGAATAACCAGTTGAAGGCTAAGTTTTTGCACGTGGTTGGCCAGTGATCGGATCTGCTGCTCGCGATACCTGGCTTCATAGTATTCGGTTCCTTTGTCAGCAGAAGTTCTTGACTCGACAACAAGATCATCCGCCAGACGACCGATGGACTCAGACCGCTGGCGGGTGCTGCTGGTTGCTTTTCCCCGGAATTCCAAGGGCGAAGCCCCTGGTTATGTTTAGACATGAGCCACAGTTCCTTTTGCAGCAGGCGGCAGAGTTCCTCTGCGCGCATTCTGACTGCCGGGCCCCATTTCCGTTTACAGAGGTTGCGATCGGGACTACATTGAACATGATCGTTCAAGAGATCGCAAACCGGTACGGATTCAAATGGGTTGGCGACAAGCGCTCCAAAATTCCGGGGAAACTCCTGACAAGACTTTCCTTGACAGAAGATTGAGATTTAAAATATACTGAACGATATCGATCAAGAATGAGCAGGCACGAAACCGATGCTAGCAGGATACCGAGATGTGTGACGATGTTTTCTGAGCAGCGACAGCAGAGGATTCTCGAAATATTGCGGACCGAGCAGTTCGTGAGAGTCTCGGAACTATCGCGAGTGCTTAACTCGTCTGTCGCCAGTATCCGGCGGGATTTGCAGGCTCTGGAAGCAGCGAGCTTGCTAAGGCGCACTCACGGCGGCGCCGCCAACCATCTGATGACCGGCTTCGAACTCTCGCTGGCCCAAAAGGAGGATCGCTTCGAGAGTGAGAAAGCCGCAATCGCGCTGTTGGCCGCGAGTTTGGTCGAGGACGGCGAGACAGTCATGTTGGATGCCGGGTCCACGACGCTCCAGATCGCGAAGCAGTTGAAGCATCGCAACATTAAGATCGTCACGAATGCGGTCAACATCGCGCAGGAATTGTCGTCCAGCCACGCAGAGGTAATTGTTACGGGCGGAATGTTGAGGCTCAACACACTTGCGATGGTCGGCCCCATTGCTGTCGCCACGCTCGCAGGGTTGTACGTAGACAAACTGTTTCTGGCGACCACCGGGCTGGACCTCAAGCGCGGCTTGACGAGTCCCAACGTAACCGAGGCGCATACGAAGAGAGCCATGTTGGACAGCGCTGCGGAGGTGATTCTCGTCACCGACCACAGCAAAATCGGGCGCATTGCTTTCACTCAGGTCTGCAGCCTTGAAAGGATAAACTGCCTGATCACCGATGCCGGTGCCCCCATCGAGTTCATTCAGGATCTCGATAAGCTCGGTGTGAAAGTGAAGCTCGCAGGTGATACGGGCAAAGACGGAAGACCGGAACGAATGGAACTCACCCCGCCGAAGACGGACACAGTCGGGTGATTGAATTGGCTGTCGGGAGAATGGTGGGCCAGGAATATTCTCTGGGAGCGCGCCGAAATTGGTGAAGGGCCTGTACCGCGCCCGGATCGTGAGCGGTAAGCTGCCCAGCGTGAACGCCGGCAAGCCCCCCGGTGAATGGCAGATCCTTGACATCAGGCTAGTAGGGCGACAGGTCACGGTCATCCTGAACGGCACGACGATTCACAAAGGGGAAACAGAAGGATTGACTGCCAGTTGGATGCCGGTCGGCACCTATCCATACGAGGTTGGTCCTGGGCCGATTGTCCTCCAGGGCGATCATGGCGTGGTGGAGGTTCGCAGAATTGTGGTGCCCCCCGTGCGGCACTCATCGGCGGCGAAAGCGGACAGCTAGCCTATTGGTTTGAAAGCGAAAAAGGAGACAGTGTGGCGAACATGGCAACCCCGGCGCGTCTCGATGTAAGAGATGTGGCCGTCGAGACGAACCGGGATCGGAAAGCGGCCATGATGCAGTATCTGGCGCAGCAATTCCGGCTAACGGTACTGGATATTCTGCACGACAAAGGCACCGGCCATTGGGGTGGCGCGGCTTCGGCGGCGGAGCTCCTAGTGACGCTCTATTTCGACGCCATGAGCATTCGTCCGGAGGAACCCGGATGGCCGGACCGCGACCGCCTGATTATGAGCAAGGGGCACGCTTCGTGCATGCTCTACACCGTGCTTGCGCACCGTGGATATTTCCCGGTCGAGGAGCTGAACACGTTCCGCCAGCTCAACAGCCGGCTGCAGGGGCACCCCTCCATGCACAAGACGCCCGGAGTAGAGATGTCCACCGGCTCCCTGGGCCATGGCACGTCCGTCGGTATGGGGATGGCGCTGGCAGCGCGGCTGGCACACCAGAGCTTCTGGACCTACGTACTTATCGGCGATGGCGACCTCAACGAAGGCCAGACCTGGGAGGCCATTATGTCCGGCGCCAAGTTCAGGCCCGAACGTTTGGTGGTGCTGGTCGACTACAACAAAGTCCAACTGGACGGCCCCAGCGACGAGGTCATGCCGATGGATCCGCTCGCGGACAAGTTTCGTGCATTCAACTGGAACGTGGCTCCCACCGTCTACGACGGCCACTCGGTCGACGCGATACTGAAGTCTTTCGAGTGGCTCAATCTGCAGAGCGCCTGGCCCACGGTCATAATTTACCGGACACATAAGGGACGCGGCGTCTCGTTCATGGAAGACACCGCCCAGTGGCACGGCGCGGTGGTTGACGACGTGAGCTACACAAAGGGCTGTGCCGAGCTGTTGGCCACTCTCGAGGAACTGGCGGCAAAGTTATGACTTTTTCAAACCAGAAAATGATGCGGCAAACCTTCGCCGAGGCCCTGGTGGATTTGGCCGGCAAGCACCCGGAAATGGTCGTGCTGGACGCCGATGTCTCCTCATCCACGCGCACCGCGGTCTTCGGGAACGCGTATCCCGACCGGTTCTTCAACGTCGGTGTGGCCGAAGCCAACATGGTGGACATCGCCGCAGGCATGGCCACTTGCGGCTTCCGGCCAGTGGTCAGCACCTTCTCCATATTCCTCTGCCTGAAGACCGCCGACCAGACGCGCAACGTGGTCTGCTACAACAACCTGCCTGTGATCTTCGCCGGAGGCTACGCGGGCGTCTCGAACGCTTTCGACGGCGCCAGTCACCATTCGTTACTGGACGTCTCCATCATGCGAGTCATGCCCAACATGGTGGTAATCGTCCCTGCCGACGCCGTCGAAGTGGGACAAGCGCTCGCGGCGGCGCTGCGGCGCGACGGGCCGACCTTCATCCGCCTGTGCCGCAATCCCACACCGGTGCTGTTCGAGGACGCGCCGCCACTCGAGATCGGACGAATCCGCAAGCTGCGGGACGGCGCCCAAATCACGATCGCCGTCTGCGGCGTTCCGACCTTCATGGCGATCGAGGCGGCGGAGCGCCTGGCGGAGGCTGGCATCGGTGCGGACCTGCTCGAGGTCTCGACCATCAAGCCTATTGACGCCGAGGCATTGGTGGCATCCGTGGGGAAAACGGGCAGAATCCTCACGGTGGAGGAGCAGTCGATCTGCGGCGGCCTTGGAGGGGCCGTGGCCGAGACGCTTGGGAAGCTGGCGCCTACGCGCATGGAGTTCATCGGCATCGAAGACCGCTTCACGGAATCGGGCAGCTACATGGAAGTGATGGACAAGTACGGCATTTCGGCCCGGCACATCGAGCAAAAGGCCCGCCGTATGGTTTCAGGAAGCGATTCGTAACAGTCGCGCGAAGGCCGGATTCCGATCGCCGGCCAGCGCGGCGTGGCCTTGGATTTCGTCGGTAACCTGGCACGGGACGATGAAATCGTCGACAAGCTCCGCCCTGCCTACATTTCGCGAGTAACCTGGAAGCCCATCAAGCGGCCCATCGATTCGATGGCCTTCACGTAGTCGCCGTAGAACGCTACCCGGTGCAGGCTGCCCGCATATTGCTCCAACATTTTCCGGGCGTCGCTCACGTGCGTGCGTATCTTTGTCCGGCAGGCGCTGGGGTGGTCCACATTCTCGATCACTTCCGCCGTGGAAACCATGAAGTTCCTGGCATCTGCAAACTTGCCCAGTGTCACGGTTTGGCCGGTCGGCATGAGGACCTGCATGGAGACGCCCTGTTTGTCTTCGGCGTGGCTGCGGATGATGTAGGGGGACGTAGGCGCGCCGATGCCCTGCATGGCTGTCGCCGCCACGCAATGGGCATGGATCAGCTCGTTCCGGCTGGTGTCGAACACCGGGTCAGAGACGAAACCGGGCTTGCCGCAATAGGAAGTGACCAGTAATTGCGTCATGGTCGAATAGAGGTCGCTTTCGCAGACGCCATACATGCCCTGGTCGTTCAGTTTCGACCAGGCGACGCAAGGGTAAGCAGGCAGTTGCCCGCGAGCGAATCCGCCCAGGCAGTCGATGGTAATGGCATTGGCCTTCTCTCGTTTCAAGATGTCCAGGACGGCGAAGTAGAACCTCAGGGCGTCGGTGACTTGCGCGGGCTTCGGTTCGAGAATCTTAACAGCTCCCTTGATGAATTCCTGCGCGGCCTGTTCCGCCTTCCGCACGTCCACCGAGTCGTAGGCGGCTTTGAGTTGCTCGTACGAGAGCGGTTGGATAGTCGTGCCAAACTGCTTCTGAAAGGCCGCGGCCAGTTCCTTGCGGTCGTCCGATTGCCGTACTAGCAGGACTTTGCTCTTCCGCATGTGATAGATGGTCCGGAATATCGGCATATACTGCTGAAGATCGCCGTACTCGCTGGTAGCCAAGACATCTGCCTTCTTCCCCTGTCTCGGCCACGACGCGAACGACGACCAACTATGCCCCGCATACGGGCGCGCGTACAGCAGCGTTGGGATTCCGGACTGAATGATCGGGGGAAAGATCGTATCTATCCCAGTGGAGAGATTGAACGCCAGAATTGCGTCCACATCGGGGAGTCCGTTGATCCAGGCTTCAATGTCGTTGTCCGGACGCAGGAGGTCCCCTTTGAGAAAACGGACCCGGTTGCGATTCTGCTCTTCCAGGACCGCCATTTCTCCCTCGATCCCGGCGATCGACTTTTGTGCATCCACATCCGGATGCGGCCATCCTTCACCACCGTTGTTGCAGAGATAGAGTTTCTTGACGGTCGCGGGCCCGTTCCAAGGCGCCTCTTGCGCCTCTTGGACGGCCTCACTCGCCTCGGCGGCGGAGGATGCGAGGACGGTACTGCCCAGCGCAGCTCCAAACTGCCGGCGTGTCACCGGAAATGCGTTATCGAACATCGTTTCCCCCTTCTTCCTCCATCCTGGCGGCTCGCGCCAGGATGGAGCTGAAATGTATCCATGATTGATCCCGCACCTGATGGGACGACGTCGTCCCAGATGCGGTAGAAGCAGCCCTTGGGGTACCGACGGCAGAGGCAGACGAAATCCGGGGCCAGGTAGCCGTAGATGTTGCCGTCGAGTTCCGGGCGTGGCCCCCAGGCCGCTCCGCTGGAGGCCGCAACCCTTAGAGGGTGTAATAAAATCTGGCGTCGCAGGCGGTGCCGCCTGCGACGCCAAAACAAATCCTCTGTTTGCAGTTGGTGGGACAGGCGGTGCCGCCTGTAACCCCTCCGATTCAAATCAGAAAGTCAGCTTGCCGCCGACTTGTATGTTTCTCGGAGGGCTGGCTGTACCGTTCCAAAGACCGAAGCTCGGGCTGGCCACATCCGTGACCACAGGGGTTCGGGCCCAGGCGTGGAGGTTCAACACATCGAAGGCTTCGCCGCGCAACTGCAAGCGGAATCGCTCGGTGATCCGAATATTCCTGAGCAGGCTCGCGTCCACGTTCGTGTACCCAAAGCCGCGAAGATTGGTGATGCGCGACCCGGAGCCCTGATAGTAGTTGAAGCTGGAAGGAGTCTCGAAAGCGGCTCTGTTGAACAGGGGCTCGCCGGGTGTCCAACTGCCCTTGCTCACGGCCCACGGACTCTGGCCAGGCAGCACCCCCGGAAAGCACGACATGGCGAACTGGCTTGGGACGTTGCAGGTACTGGAAGTAAATTGGATCGGCATACCCGACGAGGCCCGCCCGATTGACGCGATCTGCCACCCGCCCATGATCTTATCCAGTATCCCCCCGTTATTCAGGAACTGCTTACCCTTTCCGACCGGCAACTCATAGGTCAGCGTAGCCGAAAACACCTGCGGACTATCGGTAGTGGACAAGCCCTTCGCCCGTTGATGCTGCTGGAACGGTGATATACCGTTAATGCCCCCTGGGTGGACGTTGTCGGTGTCGTCAAGATTTTTTGAAAACGCATACGAGGCGAAGATGGACAGGCCGCCGGAAAGGCGCTTCTCGACTTTCGCCTCCACCGCGTGATAAGTGGAGTTCCCCACGTTCTCGTCTACGGAGGCCATAACGCCGCAGTACTGCGGAAATGGCGCCAACGCCTGCGCGACGGAGGCCGGGCAGGCCTTCATCTGCTGCACCCAGCCCGCATACGGGATGTTGACGCCATCGAGCGTCGTCTGGCCGGCCGTGAACTGGGCGTTGAGAGCACTACCCATAGACAGGTATTTCGGATTCAGCGCGTTCAGGGGCTCCAGATTGGATGGCAGCCGGGTGCCCTTGTTGCCTACGTAATTGACGCCCAGGTACAGGTTCTGACTAAACTGGTGTTCAAATGTCAGGTTCCACTGCTGGGTGTAGCCAGGCCGGTTGGCATCCGGGTCACGATCGCTCGGCGCAACCTGGCCATTCAGGTAAGAGGAGTCGATGACCGGAGGTTTCTGGTAGCCGGTCTGCGGAAATCCGTTCTGCAACAGGAACGCCGGCGTCAATCCGCCATCTGAGCTGCTGAACGAAATCGTCGCGTTGAAACCGTCCATGGCTACGGCGCCCGAGTCCCCCGATAGAAACGGCTGCATAACAAAAAGGCCATAGCCGCCGCGAAGCACGTTCTTGTTGTCGAGAGCGTAGGCGAAGCCGAGGCGCGGCCCGAGGGCCTCCCAGAAGTAATGCGCCCGCTCCGGGAAGCGTGCGCCGTAGCTGGCGGCGCCATAACCGTTGCCCGCAAAAGCCAGCCGTCCGGGAAGACCACCGGCGCCGGGATTCGCTCCAGTAGCATCCAGGAACGACATGTGGTTGTCGCCTTCAAAGGCCGGGCTGTACATGTCATACCGTACACCGTAATTGAGGGTAAGCTTGTGCGAGACTTTCCACTGGTCGCCCACGAAGGTGCCAAAGACATGTTGTTTGGGGTGCTGGACCGGCATCGTGAAGAACGCCGCCGAGGCGCTTCCCACTTCTCCCAGCAGAAAACTCGCGTACGCGTTGCCGCTGTTGACGCCCAGAATACCGGTGTTCGCAGTGGTGAAATTGAAGGTGCCGGAGCTGTTCGCCCAGTTTCTGTTGGGATACTGAAGGTTTCGGTACTCGAAGCCAACCTTGATCATGTGCGACCCTTTTATCCAGGTGACCATGTCGTTGCCGATCCACGCCGGACGCCTCGCCCAAAAACCTGCGTTACCGCCGTACCCGGTGTAGCCCGCGATACCGATCGCCGATACGTGTGTGTTATCCACACCCGGAATCGTAGGCACCAGATTCACGCCGCCATCGCTCGAGTTATATACTTGCGTTATCAGATCCAGGTAACCCAGAGCAAAGTGGTTCAGCAGGCTCGGACTGAAAGTGTGGTCTTCGTTAAACCGTGCGACGTGGCTGTAATTTGGAATTCTGGTGTTGCTGTTATCGAGGGGCACGGGGAGAGCATGCTGTGTAAACGGCAGTGTGCCGCGGTAATGGTAAGTCAATTCGAAGTGGTCCTTGTCCTTGTAATACTGGTCGCCGCGCATGTCCCACTGGTCGGTTTGGGAGGCGTACGCGTCGGCCAATCCAACCGGGGCCAGATAGTTGTTCGTCACTCCGGGCCGGTTGGGTAGGGGGACCAGCTTCAACCAGCCCGGCGCCAGGGAAGCGGCCAGCCGTGGGTCGGTCGGGCAGATCACGTTCGGGGACTTTCCGTCGCAGCCCATGAACTGTTGGCGAACTATTACTCCGTTCACGACTTGGCTGGTGGCCGGATCGTAAATCGGATAGGGCCACTCGCTAAAATCCCCAACGCGCATTTTCGCGGTGGGCACGGTGTAGACGGGTTCTGTCGTAGACCCTATGTCGCGGTAGCCCTCGAAATTCACGAAGATATACGACTTCTTGGTTGGCGACGAAAAGACGGTCGGAACCTTGAGCGGTGCCGTCACGAAGGCACCGAAATCGTTCTCAATGTCCTTTGGTTTCTTTGTGGCGCCCCACACCTTGGCATTAAGATCGTCGTTCCGCATGAACTGGTACGCGCCGCCGTGATACTCGTTAGTGCCCTGTTTCGTGGTGGCTACAGTGACAGCCGAGGGGGAGCCGTAAGCCACGTCATAATTGCTCGTCAGGACGGTCATTTCGCCAACGGCGTCCGGCGAGATAGGCATGTCCACTTGGATAGAGATCATGCCCGACTTGTTCAGCATTCCCTCGACCATGCTGACGCCATCCAGCGTGGCTTCATCCGACCGCTGCTGGCCGCCGTTGAACCTGATGGATCGCATGTCGTCCGGGGTCCAGCCGCCGAGATTGGCGCCCGGCAGCAAGGCGGCAAACGCGGCAGCGGACCGTTGGCTGCCAGACACCTCCATGGGCAGAGTACTTAGCTCTTCCCGCCTGATGGTCCCCTTTACCTCAGCCGTCTCGTAGTTCAGCGGCGAGGCCTCCCCGGACACCTCAACGGACTCCGCTCGCGCTCCGACCTGCAGCGTAATCGGCACGCGCACCGATTGGTCCGGGTGAACGACAATTCCTTTTTGTATAAAGCCGCCGAACCCCGCGGCGCTGACACTGAGATCGTAGGTAACGGGATCGAGGTTCGCAAACTGGAACGCGCCGCCCTGAGTGGTCTCGAACTTGGCGATGGTCCCGGAAAAAGTGTTGGTCAGCGTAACAGCCGCCCCAACAATCGCGGCTCCGGAAGAGTCTTCCACGGAGCCGGAGATGGTTGCATTTGAGGTTTGCGCCACCGCCGTCCAGGGCAGTAGCACTGAGGTCGCTATGATGAGCAACAGCCAGATGGGCAAAGTGCGAGACATAAAAAATTCTCCTCAACTCCCGGACTGCGCCGGATCTAAAAGAGGGCCGGGCATCCTAAGAAGCAGAATTGCAAGATCGTTCACTTTTCGACAGATTACTGCCGATCATGGTCGTTTGTGAGCGCTTCTATTCGAAATTGAATATACATCGGCGCGCGGCACCTGTCAAGAGAAATTGCGCTTCCATCGTAATCCCTCAGTTTCGGGGTGGGTGTGAATCGGGGGACACGGGTGCGTCGCTACGGAGGCGCGCTTCGAATTGGCGTGGATGTTGGGTGGCGCCATCCGCTTCAACTGGTGTCCAGCCGTAGGGCAACAAGGTTTTTGGTGGAGTCGGCCGCAAGTTGGTCGAGCACCGACTTGAACTGCGCCTCCGGATCGGCGACCCGCTTGGCCAGCGTGTGGACCACGCTCATCAGGATCTCGCGCGTTTTGGCGCCGGCATCGGAGTGCGATCCGAAGCTCACCTTGCGCGCGATCACCGTCGGGCGCAGTTCACGCTCCGCCCGGTTCTTATCCGCCGGCACTGCCCGGTTGGTCACCCAGTGGTACACACGATAGGCGTGGTCGCGAAAGATACCCTGAACCTGGCGGACCCCCAGGTGTTGGGCGGGTTGCTCCACCAGATCCACGATCTGTTGCTGCAACGAGCGCGCCTGACCGTAATACTCGGCATCCGCATCACGCCCCGAAACAAGGCCGCCATGCGGTGCAAGATGTCGGTGACGGCGCCCAAGCCGATGCCCAGTTGGTCGCACAACCGCCCCATCGGAATCCCTTGCCGGTAATGCAGGAAGACCACCTGGGTGACCAGTTGATTGCCGTACAGACTCTTGGGCAACAGCTCCGGCGCGCGCGCCTGCACCGTCTTGCCGCAACGCGGGCAGCGCGCCCGCTCCAACTGATAGAGAATGCGTTCGGCGCGCAACGGCTGGCTGTCGATGACCGAGCGGTCGCGGTACTCCTTGTGCTCCAACATTCCGCCGCAGTAGGGACACGCCGGCCCCACGGCTATGGTTTCGATGCGCTCGGCGGCGGTGTCCTCCACCGCCTGACGCCCGTGGCCGGCATGGCCCGGCTGGGCGCCGCCGGGCTTGCTGCGCCGCTCCTCAGCCGTGTTGGCCTTCACTGGAATTTTCGCCGAGGGGGTCGAGGAACCGAATGGTCCGGCTTCGGCCTTGCGCTCCAGCCGGTCGATGGTGCGCTGTTTCTCCAAACAGCTTGCGCACAGGTTGAGATTCACCCCCGCCACCGGCTCGCCTCTTCCTCCTGTTGCTTCCAAACCGGCGCCGTGCCGCTCCGCAACCGCTCGGCCACGTGGCGGCACAGCGGGTATATGTACAGATCTTTCACCGCCTCGCCATGGGCGGCATGCTCGCGGTCCATGTGCCCGCGCCCGGTGGTTTGTCCCAGATTGATCCAGTTCGCCGCCCGGTAGCAGGTCCCGCGGAATCGTTCCCCATCCACCAGCGTTTCCAGAAGCAGCGGCCGATAGCCGTACAGCTTCTCCCAGTCCGCCGGCAACTGGCGCGCGCAGGCGGCCAGGATCTTGCTGGCCAGCCCTTTC
>Ga0182027_10008901_pt1 | contig 14524 bp, 13 predicted proteins | sample 712E1DmetaG_FD_121300 | JGI IMG/M metagenome (GOLD analysis project Ga0182027, IMG submission 121300) | Permafrost microbial communities from Stordalen Mire, Sweden - 712E1D metaG (Illumina Assembly) | ecosystem: Environmental > Terrestrial > Soil > Wetlands > Permafrost | place: Sweden...
ACGCCGGTCAGAGACCGGCGCTACCTTGGGTTCGGGCCTCAGCCGCTCTAGGCAATATGCGGACTAAGTTCATCCTAAATCCCGCAGTTGAGGCTTCGGCTCCTCGTAGCGGCGAGCGCCAGCCCCTTGACAGGCTCGGGGCACTGAGCTTGTCGAATGGGCAAGCCGATTCCGCCTCAACTGCGAAATTTAGGTTCATCTCCGTTCGATTGCGCTGCCTGCTCGCTTGGCTGCTCCTCGCCCCGTTGGCAGGCGGCGCCGGAGCGGCCCAGGTGACGCTGGGGCTTGTGGCGCCGCCATCCGAACCGGATGCGACCAGTCTGCTGCGCGGTGTGCAACTGGCCGTCGCCGACGCAAACGAAGCCGGCGGCTCGCAAGTCCGGCTGGAAGTGCGCAGCGAGAACGGCCAGTGGGGGACTGTGGGCAACGACGCGGTGATCCTGGTTTCAGAGCACCACGTCGGTGCGATCATCTCCCCGTCCGACGGCGCAGCCAGCCATCTCATCCTCCAGGTTTCCGGCCGCACACGGGTGCCGGTGGCAAGCCTCTGTTCGGATTCGTCGGTCACGGACGCCGGAGTTCCTTGGGTCGTGCGCGTGGTGCCGCGCACCGATCAGGAAGCCGAAGCCCTGTTTGCCGCAGCTCGGCGGCCCGACCGTTCCCCGCTCCATTGGTGGGCAGTCGTTCCGGCGGGACGGCCGGGACGTGCGGTCCGCCGCGACCTTGAAACGGCTGCGCATGTCACCGCAACGCCTCTGGATCAGATCGTCGATGACGGCGAACCGAAGCCCGACCTCGCCTCCCTGGTTCACTCGATCGTCGCAGCCGCTCCGGACGGCGTGCTGATTTGGCTGCCGCCTTCGCGTGCCGGAACCGTTGCCGCGGCGTTGCGGGCCGCGGGCTATGGCGGTCGTTTGGCCGGCCCCACCCCGCTTGACTCGCCGGCATTTGTCGCCGCCGCTAGCACCGCCGCGACCGGGTTCCTGGTGACGCGTTTCCGGACCGGCGCGGATCTTCGCGTGCGAGCGGACCGATTCGAGAAGCAGTATCAGCGGAAATATGACGCCAAGCCGGACTTTAGCGCGGCGGCGGCGTACGATGCCGCGCGTGTGCTGATTGAAACCCTGCGTCGCGCCGGCAATAGCGACGGCGATCGCCAGTTCCCCCTCGCCTTTCCCATCGAGGGAGTCACCGGCGTTCTCCATTTCGACACCTCTGGCAACCGAACCGATGCCCTTCAAGTGCTGACTTGGCAGCAGGGCTGCTTCATCCCTATTTCTCCCAACGATACAAAACCGTGAAACCTCACAACCGTGTCGCGCTGCCGACCATTGTCTCTTTCGTCGCCGTATTGATTGTCATCGCCCTGTCCACCCGGGGCGCCGGCCCGGACCCGGCGGCAAGCCCCGCCAACGCTCCGGTGCTGCCCCCGCCGTCCAACGGCGCCATCAGCCCGCAGGATCAGGCCGACGCCCTGCACTACGTCATCGCGGCGGACCGGGAGATCTATTGTCAGGAGTATATCGCCCACCAGACGCAGGGCGAATCTTCGCCAAACGCCGCAGCCGCTGCGAAGTCGGGCGAATCCTGGCCCGTGCCGTGCGGGATGATCCGACGCGCCGCCGAGTCGATTCAGAACAAAGGGGCCGAGTTCAGCTATGCCCTCCGCTCCCTTCATCCGTCCGATCCGCGAAACGAACCTCAGACCGAACTGGAGCAACGCGGGCTCGATTTCGTCGCCAACCACCCCACCCAGAATTATTATGCCCAGGAGATGTTGGGCGGGCGACCCTACTTTACCGCGGTTTATCCGGACATCCCGGCAGTCGGCTCCTGTGTTGAATGCCATAATCGGAGGCCGGCCTCGATCCCGCAACACCACCATGTCGGCCAGGTCATGGGCGGCATCGTAGTGCGCGTCCCGCTCGAATTTTGATCCCTGCCAGCGACCTCGCCGGCGTTCGCCTGACCGCATGTTTACGCCACGACCGATCGCAGGGGCCGGCAACCCGGTCGACGCCCTTTCCCTCGAAGCTCTTCAGCAACACGCATGCCTCCACACGAGCGGTCAATTGCGCCGATGCGTCAACTGCTACGACGCTGCTCGCGAAAAGAAGTTGAATAATATTCCACTAATTATTGACCGCGGTCAGTCTGCCGACCAAATGGCGAACGCCATTTGAACTAGTCCCTTGACTCCGCCCGGGAACCCTGAGGCCAGGCTATCGCGACAGGGATGAGGCTTTAAATCGTATGCGCTGCAATTCCTTCCCGTCCTCTTTATTGCCGATCGTTTCGAGTCTGATCAAAGAGTCCAGTTCCCCAAGCATTTTCAGGCGTTCATCCTGGCGATAGAGTGTCATGGCTTCGGCTTCGTTGGGATGCCAGCCATTCAAGATGGTGAGGAAGTTGAAGTAGTATGCGGCGACCTGGCCCAATGGTCCAAATGTCACTCTGTAGAGGGGACTGATATACCTCTTCTCAGCTATCTCCAGCCTCCCCCTGTCCGTTAATGCGTCCGCTTCCGTGAGTTTTACCCGGGTGTCCCAAACAATCAAGGGCGCCATCTCGACGACTTCCGGATCGGACGCTGGATGCTTTTCTGCGGGCTTGGCCGGCGGGGGATTCCAGACCGGAAACGAAGAAGAGATCTGCCTGGCGAGCACGGGCGAAAGTCTCAACCTCGCGTCGGGCGCTGGAGACTCGGTGGCGCCAGCAGGGGCTGGAGCAACCATATTCATCGGGACTGGCGGCTGAGCCCCACCATCCGAGAGGGAAGATTCCTGTGCCGCTCTGCCTCGCACGACCAACGCCAACATCAGAACAAACAAAGCTCCCCTGATGCGAGTGTGCAGAATCATTAGTGAATGAGACGAGGAAGACACGCATGTGTTCCCTCGTCCGTGACGCGGAAAAGGCAAGCCCACCGATAGATCTGTCAGACGGGGATAGGTTACCAGGGCTTCGACAAGTGCATGGATCCGTGCGCAGGCCTTTTTTGGCGCTTTGGACAAAATCAGTCGGCACCTTTGACTACCGCAACGCGATCTGGCACGCGACGCCGGCGCGCACTCTTACGTAGGTGACTGCTCCATAAACGTCTGCCCCGGCTGCCCAGCCTTCGTCGTCGGAGTTCTCCAGAGCCTGCAGCGTGCCGCGCTGCGGAACCGGTTTCCCGTCGATCGTGAGCGAGCCGCCAGCCGGGCCGTGAATCTTGATCGTGTACCATTTCAAGGCCGGCGAATAGTCGCCCGTCCGTGGACCAAGGCTCAGCGATGTGCCCTTGGCATCCGCCGAGGCGCGAATCTCCTGCTTGAAGAAGCTCCCTTTCTCGTAGTCGTAGGTCGCGCCATCGTCGTCGTAATACGCAAACGTTGAAGGCGAAAAATCCGGGAAAACGTCCACCGCGACATTCTTCACCGGACGCTCGCCGACGTAGTTTTGGACTTCCATCGTAGGAATGATCGCCCCCTTTTTCACAAACAGCGGAATATCGAGCCAACTCTTCGCATCGACGGGATAGTGGATCACCTGGCCGCCCTTCAAACGATCGCCGCGGAAATAGTCGATCCATTCACCGGCCGGCAGGTAGATGTCCTTGGCCGTCTGCCCGCGTTCCACCACCGGGGCGACCAGAAAAAAGTCGCCGAACATCCAGGCGTCGACGCCGTTGGCGAAATGAAGGTCGTCTGGATAATTCCAGACGAGCGGACGCACGAGGCCAACGCCGGTTTCGTTCAGCCTTCGCTCGAAGGAGTACATGTAGGGAATCAGTGAATACCTGAGCCGCGCCGCCCGCCTCGCGGCGGCCTCCGCCTTTGGCCCGTAAAGCCAGGGCTGGCGATAGGACGTTCCGTGTGTGCGAAAAATGGGGACGAACGCGGCGAACTCCATCCACCGCGCAAACGCCTCGTTCAACTCCTCTCCTGCGATATGGAAGCTGTTGTTGAAGCCGCCGGTGTCCATCCCCCAGCGGGCCTGCCCAACATTGACCGAGCATAGCAGCCGCTCCCGCTGCTCCTGCATGACCTCAAAGCCCGATTCGATGTCCCCTGACCAGGTGGCGTATGCATAGCGCTGGGCCCCGCTGAAGAAGTTGCGATTATTGGTCCAAACCCGCACCTGGTCCTTGGTATGGGAGCGCTGTCCTTCATACATTGCCTGCGCCATGTGCATGCCCTCGTAGGTCGATCCCCACGCATCCGCTTCATCGTTCCACCACCCCATGATTCCTGAATCGAATGCCGGGATGGCATGTTCCCAAAACCATTGCCGGCACTCCGGGATGGAGAACTCCAGGTCGTTGGTCATCTTGCCCGAGAAATAGTCGTTGTAGGGCGCCCGCCCTTTTACCCAGAAGTCGTGCGCCGTGGCATAGCGTCCCTGCTCCGTGTCCAGATGGATCCTCGGCTTCATGATCCCAGCGAGCTTGATGCCGACTGCGTCCATGCGTTTCTTGAATGCCCCTGACGGGCCGTTTGGAAAGTTCACCGGATTCCAGCGCTCCTCGCCGTAATGGTCTTCGCCCCATGCTTTCCACTGGAAATCAAACGTGTACAGATCGATCGGTATTCCCCGCGAGCGATAACCCTCCACATTCCGGGCGCAGCGTTCTTCGTTCATGTCGGCAAACTCGCTGTTCGAAAAACCCAGCGCCCACTTCGGAAACATCGGCGGCTTTCCCGTGAGTTCGGCAATGACTTCCTGCACGTCGTAAGCCGATCCAGTTGTAACGTAATACGTGACAGCATCACCGGAAAGATCGAAGAAGCGCACATCTGTGTCACTGCGGACATGGCAAAAGCCGGTGTCGGTATTCACGAATACCCCGTACCCCCGGTTGCTCCACAGGAAAGGACCGCCGGTCTGCCCTTCGCCTCCCGCGCGGATCGGGTAGGCCTGCGCACTCGGTCGTATTTCCATCTGCCCACGGGAATCATCCAGATACTCCCATCCTTTGATTCCGTAGAAATGCGAGCCGGGACGAGTCGCGAAACGCACGCCTTTCTGCCAGCCTTGATACACACCCTCTTCGTCGTGCTCTTTTATCAGAAGATTGCCGCTGGCATCATAGACCGAAACGCGGCCTGTGGTCCGGCTGACCTTGATCACCATCTTGTCGGTTGTCAGCACCAGCGGATCGGATTGGAGATCGAAGGCAACCCGCACATCGGCCCATTCCTTCTTCCAGATGCTCGGAGTGTCGGTGGCCTGCTTGCCGTCTTTCACGACGCTCACCTTCACCAGATTCGGCTGGCAGATCCGGACTTCGACATGGCTGTCTCCGGCGGAAAATGTCAGCAAGCTGTTTTCCCCGACGATAACGGTGATCGGCTGCCTTTCCAGCGTCCGGACGCCGGTCGCCGCGGTGAGAGTCGTCGCCAGCCATGCCGCCAGACACAGCCATGCAAGCGGAAGGTACTTGTGAGATCGGTTCATTTTTGAATTGGGGCTGGGCGAAGGGAAACAAGACGCCGAACCGCGAGTCGTTCATGACAAGGCTGCGGACCCTGGAGCCGCAGTCGAGGAGCGAATGGCCGTCCTGGAGGAGCGGGTTTATCCCGCGATTCCGCCAAACCATCGCGGCGTAATCCGGGTCGGCATGCGAGGAGCGTCACTGGGATCGGGTCAGGCCTTCTACCCCTTGTAGGTTTGATGGCCGGGGTCCCAATCCTTTTCGTACGGGAGCCCAGCGCGAGGCGCGCGCTCATTCCGTGCGCAGGGCGACAAGCGGATCGACTCTTGCGGCGCGGCGCCGAGCGCCATGCGGATGCCGATCTCGCGGGTCCGCCGTGCCACTGCGTATGCCTTGACGCCGTAGAGTCCCACGACTGCCAGGACCAGCGCCAAGCCGCCAAATGTCGAGACCATGGCAGCGCCGGCCCTTACGACCCAGAGCTGCAGGCTGGCCTCAAGGTGCCGGCGGAATGTCTTGACCGTGAATACAGGCACGCCGGGCCTCTCTTCCTCAGGGGAGAAGTCGCGCCCCCGCACCAGCGGCACTTCGAGCGTGCGGAAATAATCTGAGCTGACGATCTCGACGGCCGCTCGGCGCGAGGAGTCGCCTTCGCCGATGCTGACCATGGCTGTATTATGGGCGAGAAGGCCGGAAAACACGGATTGAACAGCACTCTGCTCGCGGATCTCGGCGTGGGTTGGATAAGAGAACTGTCGGAAGTTTCCGGGACGTTTCGTATCCTGCGTGTAGAATTGGGCGACTTGTGCTTCGTCGGGGAAGGAGCGCGGGCCGAAGGTCAGTTCGCGCACAATGCTGAAGATCGCGGTGTTCGCCCCGATGCCCAGGGCAAGCACGGCGACCGCCACGGCCGTGAAGCCGGGCGTCGGATAAGCAGTCGGACAGCGAACCGGAGGTCCTGCAGCAGGGTGTCCATGAAGTGATGGGGGCTGAGTTGATGAGTCGGCCTCGGATCCAAAACACCCGGCCCACCACCAAAGTTGCCGCAGGTTGCAGATAGGTTTTCCGCAAACGGAACCGACGAGGCATGCTGGGCCGCTTCAGAAGCCTCAGCCCGAATCCCCGTGACTGCCGCACACCGCCATCCGCGTCCGCCGGTGTCGTGTGAAACGAAGTAGTGCCTGGAGGATCGTCCGGCGAATTCCCGCTGCCGTCTTGACTCTGAGCTGCCTGAGTAGGAAATTCTTACCATGACAAGCACGGTTACAGTCAAGGGACAGACGGTCGTTCCCAAGGCCTTGCGAACGCATTATGGCATAAAACCTGGCACAACGCTGGACTGGCGGCCGGAAGGAGACTCGATCCGGGTGTTTAAACTTGCGACACCTGGAGCAGGCGGCGGGTTTCTCAACGCCCTGCGAAGGCTGGGACGTGTTCCTGTGGCCGCGCGCGACCGCCGTCCGGTGCTGGCACCATGAGGTTCCTTCTTGACACCAATGTGATTTCGGAGGCGGGCAAACCGCGGCCAAATTCGAAAGTATTGAACTGGCTCCTCGAGCATGAGAGCGCCTGCGCTGTGCCCAGCATTGCCGTCGCCGAGCGATATCAGGGCGCATTCGGCATCGCCGCGCCGCGCCGCGACAGGCTTCTTGAAGAAATCGAAGCCTTTTTACTGATAGTGGGGGATCGCTTGCTGCCCTTCGATGCCGCCGCGGCACGAGCCTGGGGCGAATATGTGTCGCGCCCTGCCCTCAGACGAACGCCTCGATCTTACCCCGACACTCAGATTGCGGCGATCGCCATCAGCAGAAACCTCACGGTCGTGACGCGAAACACGGGAGATTTCCCGGAAGTCAGCACTCTGAATCCGTTTGAAGCATGAGCGGGTTCATCGTCTTTCGCGATTCCGTCGAGGCCGCCCTGCAGGCCCAGGACGCGCAGAACGGCGACAATGCAACGTAGATCAAGTCACGCAGCTTTCGCGACGATCGTCACGCGCAGAGGCGGACCACGGTGGCGGCGCAAAACATCTTCCATCCTGATCACCGACGTCGACGATCACCTGCACAACTGCGGGTTGTCGAATTTGGGCGCAACGGCATGCCGTAGGACACAACGCCATTGCGATCACTCCGCTTCGAAGGGCGTAATCCGGGTGGGCAGGCCGGAGTGGGTTGCGGGCGCCCCGGTTGTGCCCGATCACCCGGCGCATCGCCAAACCGCTTCCACGCCCACGAAGGCGCGCGGTTCTTGCCGGATTCAAATGGCCTGCTCCGAAACGTGGATCTCGAATACGCAACGTTTGCCTCCACGCAGGACGGACTCTTTCAGGTCAACACTCACCTTCTTCTGCAGAAGCGTTTCCCAGGTGTGCCATTGCCCGATAGAGAGGACTCGTAACCAACGACTCAATTGCGTTGCCTGATTGTTGGCTGGTTTAGGCGTCGTGATCCGACTCGAACTGAGGATATCGCCCCCGGTCATCTGTACGATTGCAGAAACGATCCCAACCCTCTGCAGTCAGTTTCCCGCAGCAATTTGGAATACCGACCATATGCCTCCCGGACGCCGGCAAGTTCCCTAGGCGAAGGACCCGCCGGAAGGCCCAGATTGAGAGATTCGGTCTGGCGACGGTCGTCGGCGAAATCCAGCCGCGCGGATGCACCATGGCTGGCGAACAGGAAGAACCGTATTGGATTCGCAACCACCGCGAGAAGAACGCCGCCCACAAAGCCGAGCGCTGTGAGGCGAACCTCCAGAGCGATCCCAATCACGCGCCGCTTCCGTCCGCGGTCCGGCCGGCTTCCCCTAAGGTCTTCTTCGCAGCTGTGGTCAGGGCGAGCCACCGCGCCACTTGGGACTTCACTGCGGCTGCAAACAACTCGAATGACAGGTCGGGCGCGGGATGTTTCACGCTGGCAAGTCTCGCATTCGCAGAGAGTGTCAAACACGCAACGTCGTACAGCCGCTCCTGGACCAGCCTTTTGCAAAGGAGCTCGGGAGGGTCCGGATGCCATAGAGTTCGAACGCGGCCTCATTGGCCAGCGAGGGGTCACCGGAATCAAATGCCCGGACCAACCTTGCGGCAATGCTTTTTGAAATCGTCTGCGGTTCGGGCACACGTATCCGCCTCAGGTATTGCGCCTGGAAACGGAAATAGCCGCCGCGCATCCGAACACCGTAGCAACGGATAAAGAACTCCCCGACTTCCGACATCAGCAATCCTCCGAGAACGCGGAGATCCCAGGACCGGGATGTGATCCAATAAACGTTGTGGTGCGGATACGTCTTCCCTTCGTCCAAACACGGCACCAACCGGTCGCGGATGTCAGCGATGTAGAGTTTGGGTTGCGACAGCAGCCGTAGATTCACGCGGTCGATTGTGCGGTGGTAGGTCTCGGGTCGATCCTTGGCAGTATGGCGCCCTTCCAACTGCGCCCGAAAAGGCTCCAGATACCGAGCCATCCGCGGAAAGTCCGCGAGATCAACCAGCCCCTTTTCGTTCCAGGGATTCACCAGATAGTGACCTGACCACTCGACCTTGCCGTTCTTCAGATCGAACGCCATCGCCAGCGACAGAATCCGGTCCTTCTCGATGTCGGGACGACCCTCGGAAACAAACGCAACATCGGCGCCGGTGGCGACCCCGATGCCGACGGTTGTTCCCGTCTCCTGGGATTCGAGCAACGGAAACCTCCCTTCAAGTTCCTTGAGAAACCTGAGCGTCTCGGGCGACGAACACGGCCAGGGCTCGTCGCCTTTGAACCATTCCTCAAACCTCGCGGCTCGGACCACAGAGTTCGACCGCGCCGTTTTCAAACGGGAAACAATGTAATCAGTATCCGCGGCTTCGATACCCGGAAGCGCCTTGGCAACGACCACCGGGCCCTGCTTGTCGTGCGATATCACCGTGATTGCCGGGTACGCAGAGACTTCCGCATCGAACGCGTCCACGTCGTGGGTTTCAACAACGTAGCGCACGGAAAAGCCTTCCGTAATGAACATGCGCAGCGCGCGTCCGTAATCGTTGAGCAGCCAGCGGTCGGCGCAAATATACGCGCAAACCCCACCCGGTCGAAGCTGTGCAAGCGCGGCCTGGAAAAAGGCGATATAGATGTCCGCCCGGCCCCGCATGGTGCTGTAGGCATTGCGGTACAGGTCCACCTTCCCTTCCGGAATCTCCTCCAAGCGGATGTACGGCGGGTTACCAATGACAAAGTCCGCGATTGGAAATCCGAGGGAAGCCTCCAAAAAATCCTCCTGGCGAATCCAAGCATTGGCCAAGGATGAAGCGGTTTGCCCATCCACGCCCAGCCGAGTCAGTTCCTCACGGACCGTGTCGATTGCAGATGCGACAGCGTTCGGATCGATATCGTAGGCGCGCAGCGCTTCATCGGCCCGAGCCAGAGGCATCCGGCGTCGTTTGCACGATTCAACGAGCCGCCGCACCATTCCGCAGAGAAACGCACCGTCTCCCGCTGACGGCTCCAGGGCGACCAGGCTCGCGAGAGGCTTGTCGGCGGTGTAGCCCGCGAGGTCGAGAATGATCTCGACAGCCCATGGCTTGGTGTAGACCACACCGGCTTCCCGGTGCGGCTTTCGCCCGGACAGCTGCGGAAGTTGAGTGACCGTTGGCAATGCGATGAATGAAGGTTAATTGAGTGTCGATGACTTGCGAGTTGCTTCGGACAAGAGGCATCGGGCGCAATGGATCTCATCGAGACAAAAGCCCGATGGTCAATATGTCAGTTTAATCCATTCCGCAGGCCATTGTCACATTCTCCTGAAGCGATTAGCTTGGTCTCCCCTTTGGCTGTTTCGGCTCAACGCGATCTTCCGCGCATCGTCCCCTCCACCCTTGCCAGCCGGATACCCAGGGGATAGCCACGATCCTTTTCTCGCATGCATTGGATCGCTGCCACCTTGGTTTCCGCATTCCTTCTCGGATGCTACGAAGTGCTCACGAAGCACGCGGTGCGCGACAACGCCGTCCTCCCGATCCTGTTCCTCAGCAACCTTTGCAGCGCCGCGATCTGGCTGGCGTTGATCGCAACCCAAAGGCTCGATCCGGGAGCGCTTGCGCCCGCTTTGACGGTGGCGCCGCTTTCATTGCACCAGCACGGGCTCTTGCTCGTGAAATCGATCATCGTGGCGTCCGCGTGGACTTGCACGTACTTCGCCGTCAAGCATCTGCCCGTCACCATCTCCTCCCCCATCCGGGCGACGGGGCCGGTCTGGACGCTTATCGGCGGTCTCGCTATCCTCGCCGAACGCCCGAGTTTCATCCAAATCCTGGGCATAGGCACCGCGCTTGCTTCGTTTGTGGGGCTTTCTTCCGCGGGTCGCAACGAAGGCATTGTCTTTCTCCGCAGTCGCTGGATCGGCTGGCTCATGGCCGGCACGCTGTGCAACGGAATCAGCGCGCTCTACGACAAGTTCCTTCTCGGCTCGGCCGGTTTCAACGCGGCAACGGTCCAGGCATGGTTCTCCATCTACCTTGCCCTGCTCTTTCTCCCGCTGGCCGCAGGTTGGCAGTTCCGTTGGTGGCCCCGCAATGACTTTCACTGGCGCTGGAGCATTCCGCTGCTCTCGCTTTCCCTCCTGGCCGCCGATTTTGTCTATTTCGACGCCCTGCGCAATCCCGAGGCCCTTGTCTCCATTGTCGCGAGCCTGCGTCGAGCCAGCATGCTGGTGGGCTTCGCCGGCGGCCTGCTCTTTTTTGGCGAGTCCAACAGCCGGCGGAAGATGGCGGCTGTCGCCGGCGTGCTCCTCGGCGTCGTATTGACGGTCATCGGCTGAGCGACCTCATGCCGCGATCCCGCCTCCTTCGCCAAGGCTTCCGCCGTCGCTGAAGCTATGGCGGACAGGTCGGAGGGAATTTTTCGCCGCGGCGAAAAATGGTGGAGGTGGCGGGAGCTGAACCCGTTTTTTGGCAATTTCTATTTTTGAATTATAGTGTCGTAAATGCCTATTTAATAATAGTTTCTGACTGTTGTTATCCAACCACTCGCCCCCTCAAAAGGGGCCTGGAATTGTAAAACTATCAATGGTTTATCAACCGTTTTGTCGGTGTACCCGTGGAACTACGCCAATCGCCGGCTCATTGCCCATCTTTCATTCACGTGCCTGCCATCGCCTTCGAAGTCCGGATGCGGCCCCTCAGAAGAAGTTAGCGAACGGTTCCCGGGAATGCCGTGAAAAGCCGATAATCGACTGGACTTGCATCATAGCGGTCCTATATATGAATCTGTAAAGCCTATTAAGAGTTATGTATCGGACCTAAATGCGATCTAACGTTTCAGATCTCTTGCCTCCTGTCGTGCGCCGATCTCTTTCAAAGTTCGGGGAAGATTTAGCGCGGGCGCGCCGAAGTCGCCGCCTCACCCTTGCGATGATGGCGGAACGCATGGGAATCGCCAAGAGCACGTACACCCGCGTCGAAAAAGGTGACCCGAAAGTCGGCCTGGGAGCGTATGCGATGGCGCTCTATGTCCTGGGGTTCGGCGGAGCACTCGGCGAACTGGCCGATATCCGGCGCGACGAGGTCGGGCTCCAACTCGCCGAAGAACAACTGCCAAAACGAGTTCGTGTGAAGAAGACACCTGCCTCGTCATGAAACGAACCATCCAGGTTTGCCTCGGCGAAGAGGCGCGCCCGATCGGGCTGCTGCACTTCGATCAGACCGGAGCTCGTGAACATGCTGCGTTCACATACGACGATCCGTGGCTGACCGCTTCGGAGCGCTTCGCGATCGAACCGGGCTTGCCGCTTGTCCGTGGCCCACAGTTTCACCGGCGGGTTCCCGATGGCTCGGTCTTCCATGGTGCGATTGCTGATACCGAACCGGACGGTTGGGGTCGGCGCGTCATCCTTCGCGACCATGCCAAACGCCGCCACGACTCCCGCCAGGCCGGCGCGCACGCAGGCGCCACCCAGCTCAACGCAATGGACTACCTTCTCGCCGTGGACGATGGCGGCCGGGTCGGTGCCCTGCGTTTTCGGGATGAGGAAGGTGTCTTCCGCCGCGCCCCTGAGGCTGGACGCCGTACGGCTCCACCCCTGCTTGAACTGCGTCAACTCCTGAATGCGTCTCGCGCCGTCGAGGAAGGGACCGAAACCGCCGCCGATCTCGCCTACCTCCGAGGCCGAGGCACGTCGCTCGGTGGCCTTCGGCCCAAGTGCACGGTCCTCGACGAGGACGGCACCCTCGCCATCGGCAAATTCCCCAGCGTGCAGGATGAGCGCCCCATTACCAAGGGGGAGGTCCTGGCGATGCATCTCGCAAAGGCGGCCGGAATCAACGCCGCTGAAACGCGCCTGATCGACAGCGAAGGCGTGCCGGTCGCGCTGGTCCGGCGCTTCGACAGGACACCCGATAACAAACGACAGATGTACGTGTCCGCGGCCACGCTGCTTGGCGTTGAACGCAACGATCCCGAGGAACACTGCTACACCGAGATCGTGGACGCTCTCCGCGTGCACGGCGCCGCCGTCCAAGCCGACATCGAAGAACTGTGGCGGCGCATGGCGTTCTCCATCCTGATTACCAACATCGACGATCACCTGCACAACCACGGATTCCTCCATGCAGACGGAGAACTGTGGCGCCTCGCCCCCGCCTTCGACATCAACCCGTTCCCCGACCGTGTGCGCGAGTTGAAAACCTGGGTCTCCATGGAAACCGGTCCGGCCGCGACCATCGAGGCACTGATGTCAGTCACCGCTTACTTCCGGATTGGGTCCCCCCGGGCGAAGGAGATCCTCCGGGCAGTCGAACGCGCGGTGAACAGCTGGCGCAAGACCGGCCGCGCTCTTGGCATGAACGACCACGAACTCAGCCAATTTGCCGAGGCTTTCGAGCATCCTGAGCGAAAGGCGGCTCAGATGGCGATTCGCTAATCCAGCGGAGCCGCCGGACAGCGTGGCATTCACTTCCCTCCGGAATTCTCCTGCAACCAGGCGTCGAGGGAATCGATCACCAATGCGCGGTGACTAAACACGAGGAAATGGTCGGCATCCGAGACGGTTCGGAGGCGCGCAGCGACGTCGGCGCGGGCCATTTCCGCGATATTGCCGCCGACGTAGTCCAGAGGCATGCGGTCGTCGCGCTCCCCCGTCATCACAAACACCGCCTGGCCATGACACTGTTCCCCGAATGAACGGCGACTGATTTCTGCCGTGTCAAAGACAGGAGACAGGAAGATCAGCGAGCGAAACTGCGAGCCTTCCGCCCCTGCCAGCTGGCTGACCGCCAACCCTCCGTTCGACAGGCCGGCCAAATGAATTCGATGTCGGTCGACAGCCGCGAGGCGGGAGGCGCACGCCAGGGCATTCTGCAACGCTGTCTCGCTTTCCGCCGCCTGCCAGTTCCCGCAACCATGGCTGGGAGCCACGACGATGCAGCCTACGCGGTCAGCCACTTTCGATAGCACCCAGAGATAACCTTTGAAACAGCCTCCGCTGCCATGGAAGAACACTAGAACCGGGCTTGGCTGGGACCGGTCCACTCGCGCGGGCACGTACACGTAGCAGTGCCCACGGTCAAACGGCAGCCCTAGAATTTCGTCGTAGGCTTCCGGCATGACCGAACCGAGAGCGCGGAAATCGGGATCTCGGTCCATTTCAGCGTAAACTGCCGCTGTCACGCCTTTCAGTCTGGATGCTTGGGAATTGGTCAGGAGGGAATCGAAGGCCGGCATGATGGTGAAGCCGAGCATGAGCTGGTCGACTTCAGGAAGGAGATTGCCGAGGGCATATCGCTGTAGCTTCGTCCGGCCGTCGGCGTAGACATGGGCGACCCGACCTTTGGTCGAACTTGGGCCGGCTGGAGCGGACCACAACACGATGCATGCCGTGATCAGCCAGACGGCGCCGGAATAGGCCGCCAACCGCCGCCAGAGTCCCCGTTTCGTGACCCAGGCCGATGCAATGACGAACGGTCCCAATCCCGTAAGCAACGCGGCGACCGCGAACAAACGCCCGTCCCAAGTCCTCGCCACCACCAGCAGCAACAGCGAAAGCGGGACGACCGCCACGGCCCAAAGCGCAGAGGCGAGCTGAAACAACAACGAAGACGTGCTTACACCACTATCGGCGTTCGCAGTCACC
>Ga0182027_10008902_pt1 | contig 14524 bp, 13 predicted proteins | sample 712E1DmetaG_FD_121300 | JGI IMG/M metagenome (GOLD analysis project Ga0182027, IMG submission 121300) | Permafrost microbial communities from Stordalen Mire, Sweden - 712E1D metaG (Illumina Assembly) | ecosystem: Environmental > Terrestrial > Soil > Wetlands > Permafrost | place: Sweden...
AGTCTGTAATACATTTTTTCAGCCCACCAGGGGTTAATTCCGTATTTATTCAATGTGTCTTCAGAATATTTGGTAACAGCATCCTTCCATTTCTTTGGCATGGCATCGAAAGGTTTATCGCCAAAATTTTCGATGTTAATATAATGGCGAACTCCTTCGTTTTCATCTGCAAATTTTCTTTTATCAGGATCATTGCTGTGCTCAACAATATATTCAATATGTTTTTTATAAAACCCAATCATTTGTGGAGGAAGTGTAAAAACAGCCATCCTTGTGATCTTCTTATGCCCGTATGCTCCCCATGAAAATACCTTTGAAGGATTAAGGAATATACTGATGCCGAGCATTGCGATAAATAACAATAATATTTTTCCTGTCTGTTTCATTTTTTTGAAATATCAATAAGTATATCATGATCCAGTGCGGGAATCACGCGGCTTGTATTCATAGTGAAGCAATATTCAATTACATCATCCAGTCCGAGCCTACGCAAACGCTCGCGGTGCGAGGCTTTCTGAATATATCCTACCAGATCATCTTTAGCAAGGTTCCATAAATCCATGGAAGCAATCGCTGAATCACATTTCAGATCGTACTCCGGTATAGAAGAAAACATAGTAGCCAAAGCTCCTGCTAATAGAGAATCTTCCATATTGAATTTATTCTTCCATCCAGCACAAAGCATAGTGACTGGTTTCTTTTGAGATTTCAAATAATTGAAAACTGCATCAATGTTCAGGAAGGATCCTATAATAACCTGTTGGCAGTCTTTTGCCATTTCAATAGCCTGCGTTCCATTAGTAGTTGTGATGACGATAGATTGCCCATGCACATTTTCTCTGGTGAAATTAAACGGTGAGTTCCCGAAATCAGCTCCTGGAATTACAATACCATCACGCTCTCCTGCAATTTTAAATCCGGAAGCTTTGTATTGGTAAGTGTCTTCCACTTTAGCCACTGGTATTATTTTCACCGCGCCATTTTCAAAGGCTGTGCACATAGCAGTAGTAGCGCGGAGAATATCCACAATCACCACAATAGCGTTTTCTTTTTTAAAAAAAGGAAACATCACGGGTGAAAAGCAAACCTCAAATGTTTTCTTTTCTTCTATATCAGCCATGTTTATTTAGTAATAAAATCTTACCCTTTATAAAAAGGAAATTTCACCACTTTTGCTTTTAGTTTTTTATCCCTGATTTTAATATAAATTTCAGATCCTTCTTTTGCGAAGGCAGGAGGTACGTAACCCATACCAATAGCAATTTTCAGCGAAGGCGATTGCGTACCTGAAGTAACTTCGCCAATAATTTTTCCATCCTGATCCACGATTTCATATTCATGACGAGGAATACCCTTGTCGATCATCTCAAAACCGACCAGCTTACGGGAAACACCTTCCTGCTTGTGTTTAAGGATATAGGCTTTATTTATAAAATCTTTCTCGTCAGTAAATTTTGTGATCCATCCAAGTCCGGCTTCAATAGGAGAGGTGGTATCATTGATGTCATTGCCGTATAAACAGAAACCCATTTCAAGGCGCAAAGTATCTCTTGCTCCTAAGCCAATTGGTTTGATGCCGAATTCAGCGCCTGCTTCAAAAACTGCTTTCCATATCTGAGGGGCGAATTCGTTGGGGAAGTATATTTCACAGCCACCTGAACCGGTATAACCTGTAGTGGAAAATAAAACATCTTTCACTCCTGCAAAAGTCAGGTATTTAAAAGTGTAGTACTCCATATCCGTCACGGTGGTCTCTGTAAGTTTCTGCATTGCTTTTAATGCGAGGGGCCCTTGAATTGCAAGTTGTGATGTTTGATCAGATGCATTCGTCAGGTTCACACCTAATTTATTTTGCTCATTACACCATGCCCAGTCTTTATCAATATTGGCTGCGTTTACTACCAGTAAAAAAGTTTCTGCATTGATACGATAAACTAAAAGATCGTCCACAATTCCACCCTTATTATTGGGAAAGCAGGAATATTGAACTTTTCCGTCTACGAGTTTCGAAGCATCATTGGAAGTTACCCTTTGAACAAAATCCAGTGCTTTCGGACCTTTCACCCAGAATTCACCCATGTGTGACACATCAAAAACTCCCACCGCTTTCCTTACGGTTTCGTGTTCTAAAAGCAGCCCTTCATATTGAACAGGCATATAAAACCCAGCAAAAGGAACCATCTTAGCTCCTGCAGCTTCATGAAATTTGGTAAACGCAGTATTTTTCATCAGTAAATATTTTTTAGAAATTGATTTTTTTGTCCTGACAAACCTACATAATTTTTATTAGGTATTCATCTTTTTAAATAAAAAAAATATATTTTATAATTTTCTTTTATTGCATCACATATTCTGCACGCAAAACAAAAAATATAACATAGGAAAGCATAGCAAAAAGGGATGGTTTTGCTATATTAAAAAAATTATGTACGTTTGCGCCCTCTTAAATCAAAAATTATGACAAAATTAGCAGTGGTGGCATTTGGCGGGAACGCCTTATTACTTGCAGGTCAGAAAGGTACTATTGATGAACAGGAGACCAATGTACACAATACCTGTATGAACCTTCTCGAACTTATTAAAAAGGATTATAATCTGGTGATCACACATGGTAACGGTCCACAGGTTGGTAATATTTTACTGCAAAATATTGCCGGGTCTAAAATGTTTGGCGTTCCTGAAATGCCTTTGGATATATGCGGAGCCTATTCGCAGGGTCTGATCGGTTATATGATAGAACAACAGCTGAGAAATATACTCGAACAAAATGGGATGGACAAAGATGTTATTACAATTGTCACTCAGGTATTGGTAGATAAAGATGATCCTGCATTTAAAAACCCAACAAAGCCTGTAGGGCCATATTATATTAAGGAAGAAGCTGATAAAATGGCCGCTGAAACAAAATCTGTTTTCAAAGAGGATGCAAAAGGGCGCGGATGGCGTAAAGTGGTGGCTTCACCAAAACCATTGGTGGTTGGCAATAGAAATACTATTGAAAAAATTGCCCGTGGAGGACAGATTGTGATTGCTGTAGGAGGCGGTGGTATTCCCGTATTCTATATTGAACCAAATAAAATGCAGGGTATTGATGCTGTAATTGATAAAGATCTTGCCTCTGCACTACTGGCTTCTCAGATTCATGCAGATGAATTTTATATTCTGACTGACATTGCTAAGGTGTGCATTAATTTTAACAGACCAGATGAAAAGAAATTAGATGTGATCACGGTGTCGGATGCAAAAAAATATCTCGAACAGGGACAATTTGGCGAAGGCAGTATGGCTCCCAAAGTAAGGGCAGCCATTGAGTTTGTGGAAAGCAGCGGAAAGGAAACCATTATTACTGAAGCTTCGCAATTATCGAATACTTCATGCGGAACAAAAATAATAAAAGGGTAATACTGAATTCAAATAATAAATGTATTTTTGGCTTTTGGAATAAAATAAATTTGGAAAATATTTTCTAGACTTAATTAATAATTTAAAGTATGAGTAATTGTCCAAAATGCGGAATGGAACTTAAAGAAGTTGCAAAATTCTGTACAGGCTGCGGAACAAAGATCGAAGAAATTACACAGCCTCAAAGTAATATAACAAATCAAACTAATCAATCAATAACTAACCAAAATTTAAACAAAATGGAAGAAAACACAAATCAAAACAATCAGGGTGTTGATTTTAAATCGATGCCTAAAAGTGCTATTGTAATTGCAGTGATCTGCGGAGTTGGAATTATCGGAACATTTCTGCCTTGGGTAACAGTTAGTTTTTTAGGATATTCAAGTTCTGTCAGCGGAATAAGTGGAACCTGGGGATGGCTTACCTTAATTGGTTTTGCTGGCGCAGCTGGTTCAGTTTTATTTGGCAAACAAATGGGTGTTACCGAAAGCCTGGGCAAACAATTGCCTTTATATACAGGTGGTGCAGCAACATTATTCTGTGTGATCAGCTTAATCAGAGTATTATCTAATTCAGGTGGATATGGTGAATTAGGCGGTGTTGGTTTGGGATTCGGTTTAATTATTTCCCTTGTAGCTGGTGTAGCTCTATTGCTTGTTGGTTTAAACGTTATCAAAATTAAGTAAACTTTAAATATTTTCACTCATGGAACCTAAACATTATTTTATGTTTTGTCCTGAGTGTGGTACGAAGCTGGAAGGACAAGAGGATTTCTGTCCAAACTGCGGCTATAAATTAGTCGGGGAAGGAACAGTGGTAACACCTCCTGCTGCTGAACCACCTAAGGTTGAGCAGCCGCCTGCCGTTCCACCTCCGCCTCCTGTAACCACACCGGAACCTCCAAAACCAGTCGAGCAAACTCCTATAGTTACACCTGAGCCACCGAAACCTGAACCACAACCAGAAGTGAAGCAAACACCAATGCAAGCTCAGCCTGTTCAGCAAACGGCTCCTGTGTCAAATGCATCACCTAAGAAAAAAATGAGTACAGGAATTCTTATTATAATCATAGTTGCTGCTGTGATCGTCTTGGGTGGTGGTACAATAGGTACGTTATGGTATATGGGTAAAATTGATTTCAATAAATTGCTGGGTAAACAAAAAACCACAGCGGTTGCACCTGTTGAAAAAATTAAGACAGGATATTATCTATGCCGTTCTACTGGTAAGGTAGATGGCAAGAACTGTTTTGTAGTTTCCAATATTATTGTTTCCACTATAAAGGGTAATAATAAACAGGGTGCTGAAAACCTATATAAGACAGCTGTTCTGAAAAAATATCCAAAGGATTATTTTAAAATCGTTGGAACGTCTGTATATCCAAGCTTAAAAGAAGCTCAGGATGCTTTTAAAAAGATGACAGATGATTATACGCGAAAAGGATTTATGTTGCGGACGGTGGATGTAAAATATTAAATCATTATTATTGCGCTGTCTCTTCAATTGATTCTTCATAGCGAGACAGCGTTTTTTTATAAATCAATTCAAATAAAATAAACGTTATGGCATTTAATTTAAGAAACCGGAATTTTTTAAAAGAGTTGGACTTTACTCCTCAGGAAATGAAATTTTTATTGGATCTTTCTTGGGATTTAAAGAAAGCAAAGTATGCAGGAATAGAGCAGCAACGACTGAAAGGAAAAAACATTGCACTTATTTTTGAAAAAGATTCCACACGCACACGTTGTGCATTTGAGGTGGCAGCCTTTGATCAGGGAGCTCATGTAACTTATCTTGGTCCTTCAGGATCGCAGATAGGAAAAAAGGAATCGATGAAAGATACAGCCCGCGTTCTTGGTAGGATGTACGATGGTATTGAATACCGTGGCTACGGTCAGAAAATTGTTGAAGAGTTGGGTAAATATGCAGGCGTACCGGTTTGGAACGGCTTGACCACTGAATATCATCCTACTCAAATTCTTGCAGACTTCCTCACCATGATGGAACATTGTGATAAACCTTTACATCAGATATCCTATTGTTTCTGCGGTGATGCTAGAAATAATGTTGGGAATTCTTTGATGGTAGGTGCTGCAAAAATGGGAATGGATTTCAGGGCAGTGGCTCCAAAGAGCTGTCAGCCGGATGAAGCACTGGTAAAGCAGTGTCTAGAGATTGCCAAAGAAACAGGAGCAAAAATCACCATCACGGATGATGTGAAAAAAGGTGTTGCCGGTGTTGACTTTGTATATACTGATGTTTGGGTATCAATGGGCGAGCCTGATTCAGTATGGGAAGAAAGAATAAAATTACTGAAACCGTATCAGGTTAATAAAGAGTTGATGGCTGCAACAGGAAATCCAAAAGTAAAATTCCTGCATTGTCTGCCCGCCTTCCATAACAGACAAACTACTGTGGGTGAAGACATCTTTAAAAAGTTCGGCCTAGATGGAATGGAAGTAACAGAAGATGTTTTCGAATCAGAAGCTTCTGTTGTTTTTGATGAAGCTGAAAACAGAGTACATACTATCAAAGCAGTGATGGTAGCTACTTTGGGTGATTAAGCTTTTAATAGTAAATATTTAAAACGGTCTTTCAACATGGAAGACCGTTTTTTTTATTTAGTCAATCCTCAAAAAGTCATTTTCAGCTCAACATATATTTTATTTCTTTCTTTGAGGAAGAAATTTTCAGATAGAAGCTGATTTAAAAACAGACCAAAAAGATGCGAACCTGCCTTCCACCGGTTCATCATTCTCTTAAAGTTCATAGCAGCTGCAGCCATTAGTACATTTATTGAATCACCATGACTACCTTTTAAAAAGTTACGACCTAAACGATAGTTTTGTTTTAAATGACCTATGCATGGCTCTATTGCCGCTCTGCGTTTGTGTTTTTTTCGCTGTGTTATTGTAATGTTTTTTTGTGGACGAGGCATATTAATTTTTGTTTCGCCTATTATTTTTGGCCCTGCATAACCACGATCAACAAACACTTCTTTGGCTTGTCGGTTGGTTAATCGAGTGTATTGATCTATTACGGTTGGAAGTGTTTTTGAGTCGTGTATTGTTTGATCAAAATTTAATGCTCCTACGATGACGCCAGTCTTTTGCGTAATCAGGATTGAAACTTTGCTGCCAAATTCGTATTTCTTATGCTCTTTCCCTTTACTGTAACAATGAACTTGTGGCTCATGCAAACTATAAATTTTATTACTATCTGTTCTCTTTTGTTTTAGCACTTGGGTAAATAATTGTAAATCGGCTCCCCATCTTTGTAAAGCATCAGTTGTTAATTTCCGTTCTAATTCTCTTGTTAAGCGACCTGCAATTGTTTTCACTTTCCTATTAGCCTTGCGTGCCCGGGGTTCTCCTTTCTTGCGATGTTTCATGCGTTGTAAAATACTTAATTTGTGCAGCGTTCGGCTATAGCTTTGACGTAAATCAATATTTTCTTCTTGTGCTATTTTCTGACATTTTTTAATAATCTTTTTGTAGAGTTTGTCGTCTGTTGGAAAGGTGATGTTTTTTTCTTGTATTGTGGTGTCTGCACTTAAAGTCGTGCCGTGCCCATCTTTACCATTGATGCGAATACTCTCTTGCAAAATCAATTCAAATCCTTCTTGACCGATACGTTTACGAAACTCAACTAATTCTGTTGGTACACATGGTTGCTGATTTCCAAAATATTCTTCTCCACAGAAATATTGATAATAATTGTTTTCGGCCCATTGCTCTACAACACTTTCGTCACTTAAATTCCTTAATTGTTTTAAAATTAAAAGACCAACCATTAAACGTATTGGTTTTGCTGGTGCTCCCATGGTTGCACTATAATGTTTAGCAAATGCAATTTCAAACTTTTGCCAATCAACTGTATTGGCTAAAATGTAAAGTGAATGCGAATGATCCAACTGTTCTTCAAAAGTACTGTAGAATCCAAGCTGCTGTTTGTCTTTCTTTTTTGGTAACATATTCTGCAAGTTTTGCTACAAAGTTCCGCAATTCTTTGCAAAATAAATCATTCCTTATATTAATGTTATTAACTTTAAATGGTTAACAACCATGTGTTTATATACTTTTTGTGGTTTGACTATTTAGCAGATTTGAATTATTTTCTACTTTTGAAGAACAATAATAATTTGATGGCACAGCCAAAGCATATAAAGAAAAAGAAAGCAGTTCCCAAAAAGGAAATACCATCTGAAAAAAATCAGAAGAAAAATATATTTTATCTGCTGATTATTTCTTCGCTTGCTTTATTGCTCTACCTGCCTTCGCTGAATTATAAATTTACCAATGATGATGATACTGCACTGGTAAAAGATAATTATGCATTTCTCAGTAAGGCATCAAATATCCCGACTGCTTTTAAACAGAGTGTTTTTTACAACACATTTAAAGTAACAGATAATTATTACAGGCCGGTGCTGACTTTATCATTTTTTTATGATACTCAGATTGCCGGGAAACATTATTGGTTCTTTTATTTGACGAATATATTATTGCATCTGGCATGTTGCATTTTATTGTTTTTTACATTGCAGAAATTATCTTTTGAAAAAACAAAATCATTTCTGTTCACTGCTTTGTTTGCAGTTCACCCGGCATTTCCGCAGGCTGTCGCGTGGCTTCCCGGAAGGAACGATACATTACTGACCTTATTTGCTCTCAGCAGTTTTTTATTTCTGATTGATTATTGTAACAGAAAAAAAATATTATCTGTTTTGTTGCATTCTTTTTTTCTGCTTGTTTCATTGTTCACCAAGGAATCAGCAGTGTTTCTGCCTTTAATTTTTCTGCTTTATATTTTCTTATGGCGCAACGAAAAATTATCATTACTGAAAAAAATCAATGAGTATAAATTGCCTATATTTCTTTGGATAATTATTATTGTATTCTATATGATAATCCGAAAAAGTGTTTTAAGTAACACCGTCGGAATGCCACTTGCATATACCATATCCAATTTCTTTAACAATCTTCCTGCATTGATCCAGTATATCGGTAAAATGCTATTACCGATAAATCTCAGCACTATGCCGGTTTTGCAGGATGTTCCTTTATATTATGGAATAATTGTGATTTTACTCACTTCTTTCCTTATCTGGAAAAGCAAAACAAAAAATATTCGTCATGTGATTTTTGGAATATTGTGGATGCTGATATTTTTAGCACCTTCCTTATTACGCACCAGCAACACTATTGAAACACTTTTCCTGGAGCACCGCCTGTATTTTCCAATGATTGGTTTTATAATCATTTGGGGAGAAACCGATTTTATTAAAAAGTTTCAACTGAAAAATAAAATATCTCTTTTTATATTTATTCCAGTATTGATATTGTTTTTCACAACAGCATGGTTTCATCGTGAAGACTTCAAGGATGAATATCATTTCTGGAAAAGTGCGGCTGAAGGTTCACCGCATTCTTCTGCAGCACTTCGTGGGTTTGCCTTATATTATTCCGACAACAATCAAACTGATAAAGCTGAAAAACTATATGTGCAATGTCTTAATCTTAATCCTGACATTACCGAAGTGAGAAATAACTTAGGTCGAATCTATATGGACAGAGGTGATAGCACCTCTGCAGAAAAATTATTTATGGAAGAGATTAATATGAACCCCATGGCATCAATGGCATATTATAATTTGGGCCATTTACGGTTCGGTCAGGGAAAATATCTGGAAGCAGAACAAATGATGAAAAAATCATTGACAATTGATTCGTCAGATGTAGTTGTAAAAAATGATCTGGCTGCATGTCTTGCCATGCAAATGAAATATGAGGAATCCCTGAAATTATGTATTTCAATTTTAGAAGAATATCCTGCTTACGAATATCCAAAAGAATATATAAATAAAATTTTTTCTGTTTGGGATGATAAGCTGAAAATAGCTTACTATAAAGATCTGCTAGTCAAGAAAGGTATTGTTTATTAATGATACTTATATATCGTATAAGCAATCCGGTTATTCGAATTATCATAACTTGATTTTTTCAGAAGTTGATCATCCTTATAATCATAAGTATCATATTTTTCCAAAGCATTATCCTTATCATGATAATCAACCTCCAATAATAAATTTTCTGTATTGTATCTGTAAAGCTCAAAACCTGCAAAATTCGTCATTGAATCATAAACAGTAATGCGCATGGTAAGGTTATCATAATAATCATACATCTTAATCTGATTTATTCCACCATCAAAATTACGGACAATGGTTTTCCAAAGTTTGTTTTCATCGTCATAAAAATACTCAGTGTAATTTATCAAGGTGTCGTGATCAAACGTGCTTTCCTTTTTTCGAAGGTTAATGCTGTCATAATCATAAACTATGCGGCTCACCTCTTGTCCGCCATAATAGACTTGCCTTTCAGCTATGCTGTCAAAAATAGTATAAGTATATATTGCATAGCTATTCAGGGTTTGATTATCAGAATAATTCTCTGATTCCTTAATCAACTTCGTGTTTTCATATTCATAAGAAATTGTTTTTTTTAGTTTACCTTCTTTTGAATAAAACTTTTTACCTGTCATTGAAAGGTCGGAATTATAAGAATAATCTATGTATCCGATGCAATTTTCTTTTTCGAAACGATACTCCCTGCATAGCTTACCTGTGGACTGACCGCAATCGCAATTCACAAACTCATCCTTTTCGCAGGACGCGTATAGTATAATAAGAAACAGAATAAATATTTTAAATAATTTCAATGAATAGATTTTAAATTAGCCTCTCCATATTTTCCATGATTCTTCTGCCTGAAACATCAGCATTTCCAAACCATTTTTTACTTTAGCACCTCGCTTCAACCCTTCTTTCATGAATACCGTGACTTCAGGATTGTACACAAGATCATACAAAATATGATGGTTGCAAATTAGTGAATAATTGAATAGTGGCGCTACGTTTATTTTCGGAAACATTCCGACAGGTGAACAATTGATAATCAAACTGACTTCAGTCATTACTTCTTCGCTGATATTTTCTGCAAGTACTTCATTATTATTTTTAGGATTCCTGCTGATGAAGATATATTCAATATTATTTCTTTTCAGTACATATGCCACTGCTTTTGCAGAACCACCGGTGCCGATAATAATGGCTTTTTTTACATTACATCCTGCAATCAAAGGCAGCAGGCTTTTTTCAAAACCACTTGCATCGGTATTGGATCCTATGAGTTTAGGTTTATCATTATTTGTTTGGATTAGTTTCACTGTATTGACTGCTCCAATAGATTTCGCAGGTTCTGTGATTTCATCAAGCCATGGAATTATTTCCTGTTTATAAGGAATAGTCACATTGAAGCCTTTCAAATGAGGATTTCGAAGTATCAGTTCAGGAAGATCATGAATATTTTCGAGTTCGAAAAGTTCATATTTTACATCAATGATCTGTTCATTAATAAATTTTTCAGAAAAATAATTCTGTGAAAATGAATGCGTGAGAGGCTTTCCGATAAGTCCATAAACATCCATCAGCAAAGGATTTAAGCGGGTGTTGTTTTTTTATTTGCTTTATAAGCGGAATACAATTTGTACACTACATAAATAAAAATCAAACCCAGTACAGCCACTACAACAATGTCAATCATGCTGCTGTATTTTAGCACTTCATTCCAGTTGTTTTTTAATTTAAATCCGACCCATGTCAAAAAGCCGTTCCACATTCCTGCTCCAATGATTGTGTATAGACAGAACTTAAACACATTCATTTTTCCCATTCCTGCGGGTATAGAGATTAGGTGCCTGACTACAGGAATAAAGCGGCTGATAAAAATAGTCATATCGCCACGTTTATTAAAATATTTTTCAGTCAGATCAAGATGATGCTTGTCAAGCAAAAGATATTTCCCGAATTTTTCCACTAGAGGCCGTCCACCATAATAACCAATATAATATGATATCAGCGATCCAACAATGCTTCCTAATGTACTGACTAGTATCACTGCAGTAAAAGTAAAATGTCCGTCAGCGATCAGAAATCCTGCAAAGGGCATCACCGCTTCACTGGGAACAGGGGCCACCATGCTTTCGAGCATCATTAAAAGAAAAATACTTATATATCCGGTGCTTTGAATAAAAGCAACAATGTAGACAACTAAAAATTCTGTGATTCCCATAAAGACAAATTTAATTTTCTGTCAATGATAACCTGCTTATCAGAAGTGGATAAAATTATTTTTCAGGGTTCACTTGTTTTGCTGTCTGATATTTTTCCGGCAGGAAATGAAAGAAAGTATCACCACGCAATCCAATACGCAATGTTTCCAATGGAATCACTTCAGTTGGAGCAATATTACCGAGATTAACATTCGCTCCTAATTGTTTGATGAACCATATTTGCTGAGATTTCAGTGGTGTCTCCCAGATGATTTTATCCTGTGGAACTTTGGCAGTAATTTTATTTACAAGTGCCACGTGGGCATGACCAGTAGACCTGTAAATCCCTACCGTTCCGCTTTCGCGAGCTTCTGCAATAACATGAGTGGATCCGGCCTGAAGTTCTTCATTCATATTCGAAATCCATTTATTAGGTGAAGTGATAATACCTGCTTCTTTTGATCCAACTTCAGATACAACGGTATGATGTTTTGAAAGTTTACGGATAAATTCACATTTATCATCGTGTTCCATTAGCAATGAACCATCAGAAACCTCAACGGCATCGAGTTTATAATGATCAATCATCTTAGCATATTCATCAAATTTTCCTCTGATGATGAATGCTTCGAACAGAGTTCCACCCATATAAACTTTAATTCCTGCTTCCTTGTATAATTTAATCTTTGTTTCAATATTCTTCATCACGTATGAAGTCCCGAAACCAAGTTTTGCATAATCGGTATATTCACCGCCGGTAGTAAGAAAATCTTCTACTTCGCGAATGCTCATTCCCTTATCCATCATCATGGTGACGCCTGTTTTTCTTGGTCTTGCAGGACGATCGGGAATGTGTGAAAGTGTAAAGTTCATTATAAAACTGCTTTTAATTATTTTTTATGATTGTTTATTAAATCCATGATCAAAAGATTATCAATAGTAGGATGGTAGAACTCCAGTAACTGAGTATGCTTTTCATAATCCATTTCCATTGCAAATTCAAGCTTTTCGCAAGCTTCTTTTACTTTACCGGATTGAAGTAAATATGCTACCAGACGATAATGTAAGTCAATATTTTCTTCCTGAAGAGAAATTCCTTTTTCAATGATTTCAATTGCTTTGGGATAATCTTCATTATCATAATAAATTTCTGAATAATCGAGCCATATCTCAGGATCTATTGCATCCATTTCTCCCACCTTGCTGTAGGAACTGATAGCTTCTTCTGTAAGATTGCATTTTTGCTGGATATCACCCAAAGCATACCAGTACTGAGGATTCAGAGGTTCAAGTTTTACGGCTGTTTCAATATATTTCAATGCTTCTCCGGTAAAATTCATTTCATCATACGAAACACCAAGCCCTATCCATGCATCAGAGAGCTTATCATCAAGTTCTAGTGCTTTTTTGTAATTCTCGATAGCTGTGTCATAGCGATTCATTCTTTCATTACATTCACCGATATAACAAAAGATCATGGCATCAGGTTTACCGATTTCCAGTATTTCATTATATACTGCGATGGCTTGATCATATTTTAAAAGTGATGTCAGGGATAGTGCTTTGCTGAAATAAGAAGAAGTCGTCTCGGGTTGAATGGCGATAGCATAGTCAAATGCATCTAGGGCTTTTTCATGCAGTTCCAGATTGCTGTATGAAATACCTAGGTTATACCAGGCAGCATGTGCAAAAGGATATTTCTCTATATGTTTTTGCAGATACATAATTGCCTCATCATTCTGCTCATTTAATTCAAAACAAAAACAAAGTTCATACAAAGCAGCTTCATTTTCTCCGTCAATCTTCAGTGCCTTAGTGAGGTATTCAATTGCCTTGGCATAATTCCCCAGATTCTCATATTCAAAAGCAATATTGCAATATACTTCGTCAAGGTCTTCCGAATCTTTCAGGGCTTTGTTATACTCCTCGATGGCCTTGTCATACTTTTTCATCTGGCTGTAAATAGCGCCTTTGAACATGAACAAATCAGAATTATGCGGCGACATGTTTTCTACCTTTTCAAGAATATCCAGTGCCCGGTCTACTTTGTTTGAATGAGCAAACAACTGAGCGTTCTTCATGTGAAGGTCAATGCTGTCAGGGTGTTGCTTCATGGCGAAGTCAACTACAACAAAAGCTTTTTGAATATTATTCTTCTCATAATAATAATCAATAATATCCTGAAAATCCTCCTCGTCAAAATAAAGATTAGTGTCCTGGTTTATCATTTTCTCAAACCGATCCACCAGCACCTTTATCTCATCATCCCTGTTTCTGTCGTCTTCGTTCAACATGTAAATTCCTGTAAAAAAATAAAGAGCAAATGTACAAAAAAATATCAAAAGACTGAAGTAATATTATTAACGCTCAGTATAATTTCATAGAAACCAAGTCTTTGCAAATAAATCTGAAAAAACTGTCTTGCGATGATGTTTTATATTAAAACAATTCATATAACTTTGCTTTCATTAAACTTTTTTGAATGACGCTTATAAAATCGATATCAGGAATTCGCGGAACGATGGGCGGTAAGCCCGGAGAAGGATTAACTCCTTTGGATATTGTAAAGTTTTCTGCTGCTTATGCAAGATTTGTTAAGGAAAGAGGTAAAAATAAAAAAATCCGTATTGTAATCGGCCGGGATGCACGTGTTTCAGGGCCGATGGTGAGGAATATCATTGCCGGAACCATTCAGGCATGTGGCGTGGATGTGATCGACCTGGGATTATCCACTACACCTACCGTTGAAATTGCCGTGAAAGAATTTTCTGCCGATGGCGGTATCATCATTACTGCCAGCCATAATCCGGGACAGTGGAATGCGATGAAATTGCTGAATGAACAGGGTGAATTTCTTTCGGCTGATGAAGGATCTGAAATATTAAATTGGGCAGAAAAGGAAGATTTTATTTTTGTTGAAAACAGTAAACTGGGTAAGTATATTGAAGATAATACCTCTATTGACAGGCATATTGAAATGGTGCTGGCTCTTCCTCTGGTAGATGCAAAG
>Ga0182027_10008903_pt1 | contig 14523 bp, 10 predicted proteins | sample 712E1DmetaG_FD_121300 | JGI IMG/M metagenome (GOLD analysis project Ga0182027, IMG submission 121300) | Permafrost microbial communities from Stordalen Mire, Sweden - 712E1D metaG (Illumina Assembly) | ecosystem: Environmental > Terrestrial > Soil > Wetlands > Permafrost | place: Sweden...
CGCACGGCAGCTTGGACTGGATCTGATTTTGATAGCTCCCAAGGCCACTCCCCCTGTGTGCATCATCGGGGATTACGGTAAATTCCTGTACGAGCACAACAAGAAGGATCACCACCAGAAGTCGGCGCGCCTCAAGGAGATACAGCTCTCCGCAACAATTTTCGAGCACGATCTGGAGGTCAAAGCGCGTCACGCCAAGGAGTTCATCACCGGCGGCCACCCGGTCAAAGTCGTCCTGAGGCTGCACGGCAGGGAGAAGGCGCACCCCGAGATTGGGCGTCAGCAGATGCAGCACTTTTTAACCTTGGCCTGCGGCCCTGGAAACCACCCAATCCAAAACCAGGGCGGCACATTCCTCTCGTTCATTAGGGCCTGAAGCCCCAAAACAAGAGAGGCCCCGGATCTTCACCGGGGCCTCGCCGGGACAATCTCGGCTCCTGCCGAATCGTTTCACGCAAACGATTAAGCAATGGCTCGTTAAGACTCTGTCCGCAGACGACCATCGCGCTCGCAGCTTGCACGGGTGGCAGGCCTGGTGTTCAGCTAAAAAGATGTGGGACACGATCACGACTGTTTCGAAGCTCTTGGTCCGGCCACGTTGAGCACCTTGATGTCGTGGTCCTGGATGAAGCCCAGGAGTGCCATTTCAGAAGACACCGGAACCGCCCCAATGTATTTGAGGATTTGGCAGTTCTTCGTAGTAAATTGGTTTGAAGTTGAATTTTGTTGACCCATTTCTGTTTGGGAACAAACACTTTTGCTCATGCCCAGTTTTTGGCAGCTTGTTCGGCATCTTCCAGTTCCTCCTTTCGACGCCAATAACCGCAATGCTCGACTATGGCCCGCGCTTTCCTTAACTCCTCCTTGTCCTGAAAGAGGCGTCCGCGGTGGAGGTGAATTTCGGCCATCTGCAACAGCATCAGGCTTCGTTCGGCAATCTCCCAAGCTTCGTTCAGATCATTGGCCGCGCCAACAGCATCCCCCATGCGAAAGCAAAGCCAACCATGAGCCATGAGCCCGGCTGTGATGAATTGTTGATGGCTTGATCGGCGGAAGCCCTCCAAGCTGTCGTTGATGAGGGAAAGAATCTCCGAATCCCGAACTTGAGAAGTGGAAAAGTCCACGAACGAACGGTAAAATCGAGCGCGGGCAATTGTGAGGCGGTCCAGAGCAATCTGATAAACGCCGACCTGGTCCCCACAGAGTCTCAAGCTCTCCGATGCTCGATTCTCTACATTGTTGCAGATCTCAACCCAATATGGAATGATGGGACCGGCGCCGATGACGTTGAAGTCTTCGAGTGTGTTTGCCGTTCCAAGTTGCGCTAGCCAAGAAGCTCGCTCGGCTTGCATTAGAAGCATGTCGCAGTAGAGCGAGCCAAACCAACCAAACAATGGTGGGCTAGGCGAGATGCCCCGATCATGTAAAGTTTCCGCAGATCGAAAGGATTTGAGCGCCTCGTCATGTCGTCCTGCCTGACAAAGTGCATCGCCGAGCGAAGCTCGTAAGCCCATTCGCCAATACGGGTCACGGCTTCGGTCAGCGTGCGCCACTCCTTGATTGGCATAGACTAGCGCCTTGTCGAATTCACCCAGTGCGAGGTGCAACTCGCTCAAATTCTGAGCGCGAATTGCCGCTTCCTTCCAGTCCTGCAACTTCACACACAGCGCCATACTCGATCGATATGGCTCGACAGCCTCGACTGATCGGCCAAGATGGTGGAGAAGATACCCAGCCTCATTTAAGAGCATCGCTTGGATATTCGGGTTGATGCCAGAGGCAAGCCGAGTCCAAGGCTGTTGGAAAAAGCAAGTCACAGCCGTCAAGTTTAATCCAAGTATCCCGAGTTTTTCAGAAGCGAAGAATTGATTCCCACGTTCGATTCGTCTGAAAAATACCTCCCTGGCTGCTTCGTCATAGAATTTCGCCTGACAGCCATGAACCACGGCTTGATAGAGCGGTTGAAGTCCTTCAACGGTCATGGGCTCCTGTTTTGTTGTGTCCTTGAAATGGCGATACAGACGAGCGTGAGCTTTACGCCACGCTTTTGGTTGCTGCTCGCAGAGTTGTCTGGCAAAGTATTGGCGGATGAGCGGATGGGTATCGATGCGACGTGAACGCTCTGACGGTCCATTGATGATTTCAGACATGGCAATCAGGCCACACTCGGAAAGACGTCTGAGAATGATATTCCAATCGGGTTCGCTAACACCAACGAGGATATCTGTCAGACCGGGAATAGCTGGCCTGCGCCGCAGCAAATGAAGGCAATTGGGTGGGGCGGGTCGATCAAAAAGACCCAGCAGTCTCAAAACTGCAATCTGGCGCTGACCATTGACTGTGTTGCCGCCAAGCCATTTCTCGTAAGCTGCAATGACACGGAACGCATGGCCGCCTTCTATCTCACGGTCAGCTTCTTGAAAATCGACCAGGTCGCGTTTTCGAATATCGCCGCTGTGGGCGAGCGCGAGATAACGACCCAAAAGGTCTAAGGTCAAAGAGTGACCGCCAACATCTTTGGCTAATTGTTGGAATTCCAATTCATCTCCCAACACCCCGAGACTTTTGAGGAATGCAATACTTGCAGGGACAGAGAGGTGTTGAAGATTCAACTCCGACACAGTGGTGTTGTGAAACTGTGCCAGATCGGCTATGCGTTGTCGAGTTGTAACTATGCAGAGGCCAGAATTTTGCCGCGCAATGCCACGGAGTAACGCTCCTACTGCGCCATCGTGTATCTTGCCGCCCTGTGGGCCTGGCGGATGTTGCAGCGGCTCCAGTCCGTCCAGCACCAAGAGGCTGCGTTCGCGTCCTATAAGCTGAGCAAGTCGTGCTCCTTTGTCCCACGGAGAGGCGTTGCTCTGTGCAAGACTCGCATCGCCGAAAAACACGAGCGCGGCGGCGATAAAAGCGTCGGAGGAAGCGGCACCCGGGTCACGGCTGCCGTGACTGTAGAAGGACCAGTCGAAAACACGGTCGAAACTGCCCCAGCCGGTCGCCGCTTTGCGTGCCATCCACTCGACGGTGAGAGATGTCTTGCCAACGCCGCCCCAAGCGACAATACTTAAAATGTGCTTTGCTGGGTCGTTCCAAGCTTTGTCCAAGAGTGTTAATTCGTCTTCGCGACCAAACAGTTTCTCGGCACCGAAGGGGATGCGTGTCGCGGAAATAATGGGTTCGATATTTTCCTTTTTCTTGCGCTCCCGATTAGGATCAAAAGTCTTCCAAAGACGAGGCCAGTAGATTGGCCCGATTCTTTCCAAAAGCTTGCTATCCTGATAAATTGCGTTCCAGATTTCCCGCCACGACCACACGGACACACTGAAAAGCCCCTTCTTTTTGTGCATCTCGGTCAGCTCTCGGGCGCGCTGCTGCACCTCCGCATCGGCGGGACCTGTCGTCGCCAGAAAGAATGAGGCAAGCTGTGGGCGAAAATTCAACGCCTTCTCCACTTCTGTTTCCAGTTCTTTGACATTTACCTTCACCCACAAAAGGTTGTCCTTCTGCTTACACTGCAAACCCACCCACTGTTCATGTTGCTGGCCGAATACGTCCACACCCGCTTGCGGTTGACCGCTACGACCATTTTTCTGCGCATTTGGATACCGCCAAAGCTCCTTCCACAAATCGAGGCATAACGACTCGAATACAACCGAGTTGTTCGGCGGCGGCAGTATTTCAAAATCTGCGCTCAAGATGGTCTATGGGCATCGGTTGAGTTGGGAGCGATCACCGCCCCGCAAAAGCCTCCGAGTGCTTTAAGTGTTTCTGCCAGTTCTCCGTGTATTTCACCGCCAGGGAAGTGTCCTAAATCACCAGCAAATTTCTCCTCCTCCGCTTTGGTGAAATTGAACGACCCGGTCAGGATTTCATACCCGTCAATCAGCATTATTTTGTTGTGGGGAATGGCGTTTTTGGCGTCAATAATGGTGGGGATGCCGGCATGAGCCACGATGTCAGCCGATGAATACTGCTCGGCACGCTGGCTTTTGTTCAAGATGACCTGAACTTTCACCCCTCGTTTATGAGCGTCAACGAGGGCTTTGGCGATGGGGGCGCTGGTGAAGGAATATGCCTGCACCAATGCGGTGTTGGTTGCGTGGTCCAACGCCTTTACCACGGCCTCAGTGCAACCACCTTGGGGCGAAAAGAAAACTTCAATGCTGGGTTGCGGCTCGGCCCAAGATTGAGAACCCGGGTTTATGAGCAGACAGGCCAGGACGACGGAGAGAGTGATGCGTTTCATCTTCGATGAGATTACGTCAGACCGGGTTTTGAATCAAATCTCCCCAATTCCCGCCCAAAACGGCTCCCAATCCGGGTCCTCTCAGGGCCATCTACTCCGTCCGCTTCCAAATCGTGCCGCCCATGCTGTCCCAGAGCGGTTTCAGATCAGGATCATCAATGGCCGCACGCTGGACGGTGCGCTCGTCCATGGCTATTGCCTTCATGAACCACGCCTTGCATTCGTCCAGGCGCCCCAATTGAGCGCAATATGGGATCGTCCACACCTTGGGGAATTTCTCCGCCACCGGGAGCAATTGATCGAAAGCCTCTTGCGTCTTTTGCATTTCATGCAGATCGAAAGAGCGTTGAACCCACGCGTCAGGCCGGTCTGGGTCGAGTTTCATGATTGCCCCAGCGATGTCCAAATCCATTGGATCAGCCCCTCACCAATCCTTCGACAAAAAAGGATGGCTCAGGAATTCTCCGCCCTGAATTTAGCCCAGCGTGCTTTGGCGGCGGCCGCAATGGCAGCACGTCCTGCCGCACTCATGCGCCGGCGTTTCTTTGGACTCGATGCAGTTCCCGCTGCCTTTGCTTTTGCCCATCGCACCCTACGTGCCTTCGCAAGTGTCCTCACAAGTTTTTGCCGATGCGAGGCAGAGAGGTGCCGTTTCGCGGGAGCGGGCACTCCCGATGTGCCACCAGCGATTTCGCTGGAAGCCTCCCTGGTCAATTCATCGATTTGCCCTGCAAAGCCTCAATTTGCGCCTTCAGCGACATTGCCCGCCTCAACTCAGATGCAGAATAGTTGGAAAGTGATTTCATTCGGCAGAGAATGCCTGCAAATTTCCATGAGTCAAAGCCGCTTCTTGCGCTGGGATGTCCTTCTGCCTACAATCCGTCGCTTCTGTTTCATTGTGGGGATTGCATCAATCGGTAAAAACCTCGGCTCCCAGAAATGGGATTTGTAATGACATTTTGGAAGTCCACAATTGCTGGAATATTCGTCAACGATACCCAGGAATTCGGGTCGCCGAGATCGGTGGTCGTTTGTGGGCTGAAATTCTGCGCCGACATCGGCCATGAGAAAATCAAATTGCCACCGTTCAGTTGGACTTGCAACGAAGGCGCGAACGAAATTGAAAACGCAAGGTTCTCCACCGTCAACTGCGCGTTGGTGGACGTGCCGCCAACGATTCCAATAAAGAATTCATTCGTTTGACCCGCGAAAACTGAAACGTCTATCGAACCACTGCTGAAAATAGTATTTGTTTGAATTTCGTTGCCGGCGATTAACAAAACATTTGTGCCATCGAACGCCGCAGCAAGTGAATCGTTAGCCCAATCCCCTTGGATTCTATAATCGAACGACATTGAAACGGCATTGCTTGGAACATCTAACTGCATCCAAGCATACGCCGGGACCGTTGTGCTGCTTCCGCCGCCTGGAATATTAGGAATTGGGTGAGGTCCGATTTGCGGGGCGCTAGAAGAGTTCACGGGTGTGGTCAGCAGAGAAAATATGAATGAATCAAACGCAGGAAAAGCACCGACAACATTCTGTCCACTGCCTGTGCCATTGACGGCAACAGAATCAGGAGCTTCACCGGTAACTGCATAAGCTAGAGAATTGCGATACTCCTGGAATCGTGCGGCCAACAAATTCGTGCCGTAATTCCAAGTTGCCGCCGTCAAGTCCCATTGCGAAGTATTAAATGCTTGCACATAGACCGAGCCTGCGCTCGGCGCCTGCGAAAACCATCCGCCTTGTTCAAAGGACCAGCGAAAACCCATTAGCGAAGCCCCGTCATGTTGGATCGTCTCGTTATACCAATCCACCGGATAACCGTGAAAAGCAGTCAATTCATTAAACAATTCCGTCACGTTTTTCGCATCTACTGGAAAGCCGTTTGTCAAAATCACATTGGCGGCTTCAGCATGCAACAAGCCAAAGGCCGACACATAATTGTCGGCCCACGCAAACTCCTTTGGTAACGGACGATAATAGAATGGCTTAGGTAAAAGAGCATCTCCATTCATACCGATGAGTGTGTCAATTGCTTGCAGAAAGCCGGTCTGCCCTGTCGCCGCCTCAGCTTCATCGAACAAACTCAGTTGCGTATTTGCTCCCGGCCAGGGAGACGGCGAGACGTCCTCTTGTGCCCAACGGTCGCCGTGCAAATAATTCGCAGCAGAAGAATTCACTAGAGTTCCAAGACTGTGGCCTATGAAATGAATCGGCTTGGAGTAATTTGCACCAAGTGCTTGGAGCAACGCTGCTCCCAAGGCTCGTCCTTCGTTACCCGTCTGCGCCGCTGGTATTCCCGGATTATAGAGCGCCGATTTCGCGACGAGCGACCAATCCCACGCTACAATGTTAGGCCCAGGGCTTGGAAGGTTGTTGCGAATCAAGTAAGCCATCCCTGCTGCCCACGCGTTGGGATCGCTATTCCAACCATGTGTTAGCACAATAGTCATTTGGTTGGGATCAATCGAAATGAGATTCGCTGTGAACATTCCCCCATGGTAAGCCATAAGTTGCGACGATGTTGGTGACGCAGCCGAAAGCGGCGCAATTTCGGCTGGCGTTGGTGCGCGACTCGTTTGAAGAGTATTTATCGGCACTGAATAAGCCGACGCGACAAGCAAACCCGGAGTATTTCCAACCAGTTGAAAGCCGGCATCAAAGCCGGTATGCACACCCAATGCTCCGAATATTTCCCCTTCCCCTCCACCACCATTGACGCCACCCGCCTCATTGAACCAGGTCCACTCAATGGGATGTAAGCCCGCAGACAAGCAAACCGTGACATACGCAGAATCGTGAGGCGGAGACCTCACATCATCAACGATAACATTACTGCCGTCAATCCTTAAGCGCGCTCCATCATCTGTGTTCAATCCGAAAGTATATTGACCAGTACTCGAAACGACTACAAATCCTGTGCCTTGCACTGCATAGTTATCGGTTGCTTGCGTGTTTGGTATTCCAGGAACCGGATTATTGATCGAGAAATGACCCGTTCCTTCACCAGTGCTGAAACCGACCATATCGCCTTCCGCCATGTTTGTTGACGCAATGAGAAAACCGCCACTGATGAGAGCATCCGCATCAGCTAAACCATTGACGGGCGATCCATTCCTATATGTTTTAATAGTCCAGCCCTGACCGATAATGCCCACATAAACATTCAATAATGCTACGGTGCTGTTCGTGGAACCGTAAAGATTGCCGATTGTGACCGAGTAGTATCCGGCATTGACGTATTGAACATTGGTAATTGTAAAGCTCGCATTTGTTCCGCCAACAATCGGCGTATTGCCAAACCACCATTGGTAACTAAATGGCGGCTCACCGCCCACCACTACTGAAAATGCCGCACTTGATCCCGCTTCCACCAGGCAATTGTTTGGTTGATTGCTGATAACAACCGTGCCAGGCCAGTCGTAAAAAAGGTAGCTGACAATCGGCGATATGATGCCGCCGTTGCTCAAAACCATATTACCAAGGTCCTCCGGATATTCGTAACTGAAAAGTGGCGACATGAAACCCCCGTTCGTTAACGCTGCGGTGCTAACATTGTCGGGGTATTGGTAACTGGCAATTGGCGACATGATGTTCGTTATTACATCGTCAGCAAGCGTGGGCAGCGATTGCGAAAGAAAAAGCGCAACGATTCCGATTAGCTTCAAAGCCTTCATGGAATCATCTCAGTTCGACGTTGCTGCAGTGGCATAAATCAGTCCACCGCCGCGCGGCACGAGGATGGAAATAGTCGCAGTGCTGGACGTTTGCGTGCCCGCTGTGTTGTAGCCCGTGGCGCTCACCGTTGCGCCGTTCGCTGGTTTCACGCTGACTGTGATTTCTGTGTTCAATGGAATGTTTGCGCAACACACAACAATCGGAATGGGATTGCTCTGTTGTGCCGAAATGAGAGCATCTGGCGTTGACAGCACGCCAGTCGGCGTACCCGAAACGGGAATTCCCGCAACGCTGGTAACTGCCAACTGTGGTAATTGGCCCGCAGTTGGGATGATGACGAATTGTGAACCTTGGCTGAAAACGCCCGAAATACTACCGCTGAAACTATTTTGGTATGTATCGAATCGAACTCGTCCATTCCCACTGGTTCCAGAACCTGGTCCACCAACTGCACCCACCGCCCCTGTGCCTGTAATTTCAGAGGCAACCAGTCGAATTGCCCCGCCGCTTCCGCCCCCTGCAAACCTCGGGCGGTTTTGTCCAAACCCACCATTTGCTCCTAAACTGCCATTCAAAATAAATGTGGCTGATGTAGCTACAAGAATGGCACCGCCGCCACCGCCCCCACCGCAACTTACAGAGCCACCTCCACCAGACCCTCCCAAGAGGGGGATAAGAAATGTATTGCCATATGTTGAGCCGCCGGCTGGGTTCCCATCATTCGTGGGAGTGGCAGCCGTACCGTACGACCCGCTTGCGCCGTCGGCATTGTTGTAACCAACCCCACCGCCAGGTCCCTGGCCCGATGTGGCTACAACACCCCCCCCGTTGCCTCCACTCCAACCACCAGGTCCACCTTGCCCGCCTTGAGTGCCATTCCCGCTTTGCCCTGACACATTCACCGTGCCATTGATGCTGACAGCATTTTGCACCAGCCAAGTCACCGGCGAGTTGTTTGCGTTCGGAACGAACGTCACCGTCACGTTGGCCGGAATATTGACGTACGTGTAATTGTAAATCCCGGTCGGGTGGTCGCTCATGTCAATGACCACGTTGGTCGTGTAGCTGATCGCGCTGAAATCCAGCGCGCCATCGCTCCCAGTGCTGCCAGTGTTCACTTGAGCGCTGGCTGTAAAACACAGCGCGAGCACGAGCAGGGCCGAGAGAACCGTAGCGCGGGGTTCGTGCGGACGTTTGCCACGGCTGGACCGTTGCCGCAGCAGATGCAGATGTTTGACTTGAAAAATCATTCGTTGCATAAATTTTCCTTTCGCTGAATCAATCGTGCCGCATTATTGGCTTCTGGTCGTCTTTGTCAATGGAAAATATCATCACACATACGTGATGGTTCTTTTGGCAGTTTCTCCATGTGCGACGAAATTTTGACACCGAGCTTGCGAAATTCCTCAGGAAAACGAGGGGCAGCCTCTCATACGTCCAATTCGCCAAAAAAACTGGTCTTTCGCACACCACCCTGCACCGCATCGAACGGGGCGAACACCACCTGACTTTTGCACAAATTGGAGCGCGTCTTGGACAAATTGAAAATCCGCCTGTGCGACGTCTTTCCGAACGAATTCTGAGAGATTTGTTGAGCGAATTTTCCCCCCGCGTCCTCAGAACGGCGGCTTTTGCTCCGACTCCGTTGCCCCGCCACCATCGGGTTTGCTCCGCAAAACCGCCGCACTCAGGACTTCCCCGATTCCAGCTTGTCCCTCAGCCTGAAACCCCTTCCCTTCCGCTTTCTCGCCCATTTGCTCCGGTTACGAAGCTCGGTCTCGCTCCGCTCGCACTGCGCGTCTGAGCCTCCACAAATGGCCGATCTGCAACAAATAATAATAGGCTTTGGCGTGGTCCCATTTTGGGAAGGTTCGGACATCGCCGTTGAATAATTTCGGAAACCCTACACGAGCAGAAACGGACAGCGAGCACCACTGCTCGTCGGTTCTGCAGTCGTACGTGGTGACAACTGGCGACAGCGAGAGGCGGCGGAGTGGCGCCCAGCGCCGCCCGCTGCCTCCGCTGGGCTTGTCTAAAGTGCATATTTCAGCGCGACAAGAAAAAGGAACCGTCACCTGCTACTGTGGGCCAGCCTGATCCAGGTGCGCCTGCGTTCGGACTTGTGGCAGGAACTGCCAAAAGTATCCCGCGTGGGGACATTGTCGAGTTCACCCCGGCTTCACGTCGGCGGATGCTGGAATTGCTGTCGAAAGATGAACAGAAGGCGGTGGCTCTGTTTTTGACAATCACCTACCCGGACAACTTTCCTCTGTACCGGGAGGATTACAAAGGCCATTTGGAGCGTTCTGTGACCGAATGCAGCGGCGTTGGCCTAAAGCGGCGGTTATTTGGAAGCTGGAATTCAAAGAGCGGCAATCGGGCAAGAACAAGGGCAAGATCGCCCCGCATTATCACTTGCTCGTTTTCGGTGTCCCCTGGCGGTTTCGATTCAAAGAGGAGCGTGGGGAATCCGCGCGCCTGCGCCGGGTGCGTGTTCACGAGGGCGGCGAACACTGGAAAGAGGAGATTGAGCTGAACGGCTCAAGACAGAGTACGGTGGTGAGTGTTTGGGCCGAACTGCCAGACGGCGGGGAATTCCCGAATGGCGAAGTCTATGGGGCGGACTCGTTAAAGTGCTGGGTCTCCCGCAATTGGTTTGGGGTCGTCGGAAGCGGCGATTTCGCACATTACCTGGCCGGGACTCGTGTGGAGCGTCTCAGGACTATCAAGGGCGCGTTTGCTTACGCGGGCAAGCGTTACATGGCGAAAAAGGAGGAAATGCCGGTGATAGAGGAAAGGCCGGGCCGGTATTGGGGAGTCATTGGCCGGCAACACCTGCCCCTGGGGAAACGGGAAGATCGGGAAGTGACGCCCAGCGAAGCGGTGAAACTGCGGCGGGTCATGCGGCGATACCGTTTGGCGAACACGCCGCCGGGGAAACGGAAATTCCTGCGCAAGAGCCAACTGTGGTCGGAAGATTTCACGGCCAAGCTGTTTTGCAACGTCGAGTTCTGGCTTGAACGTCTGCCGAAATTGATCGAGCCTCAACCGGGATTTGAGCGTCCGGTTGCGGTGGGGCGAATCCTGTTGCCTCGGCCAGTCGTGCCGGAGCTTGCGCATCCTGAATTCGACGAAGTAATTACGACGTTTCCGCCGGAACAGCCATTTTAATGAAGCATAGGGAATTCTCTAATCCAAGAAAAACATCCAAGACAAAGATTGACTTCATCAGCCTCTTCTCCCACAGTAACTTGGCTATATGAATACTTGGCATGGACATAATTCGACGGGCTCCGATTCGGAGAACGTTACATTTTCGCGGTCTGAGTGGAAGCGGTGTATTCGCACGTCGTGATATGAAAAGATCATGGCCATTGCTTTTGGTATCGCTTTTATTAGCCGTGTCGGTGGCAGTGCAAGCCCAAGACTACACTTGGACAACAAACGCCGATGATACTATCGCCATCACCGGTGCGCCGTACTACCTTGCCGGTGATGTGACGATTCCAGCCACAATCACCGGCCTGACCGTGACCAGAATCGGGGATTATGCGTTTCAGAACTCCTTCTATCTGACCAGCGTTATGATTCCCGGCTCTATTAGCAACATCGGGGATTATATTTTCAATAACTGCGCCAACCTGACAAACGCCGACCTGGGCGAAGGCACCACAAGCATCGGAGTTGGGGAGTTTTATCAATGCCCGAGCCTGACAAACCTGACGATTCCCGACAGCGTCACCAGCATCGGGGATTATGCGTTTAATGGCACCGGCTTGGCCGCCTTCTCGATTGGCGCGAACGTCACCAGCATCGGAGAGAATCCGTTCGGACGCTGCACCAGCCTGAAAGAGATCACGGTGGATTCAGATAATGTGTTTTACGGCGGTCTGAATGGTGTGTTGTTCGACAAGGGCTTAACCACCCTCATTGGATATCCGGGCGGCATGGGCGGAAGTTACACGATTCCCGGAAGCGTCAGGAGCATCGGAGATTATGCGTTCTATTTTTGCATCAATTTGACGGGCGTCACGATTCCTGGCAGCGTCACCAACATCGGGCAGGATGCGTTCAATTACTGCTCCAGTCTGGCCAGCGTGACGATTCCCGCCAGCGTAACCAGCATTCCAAGCGAGGTGTTCAAAGACTGCGTCAGCCTAGCCAATGTCACGATTGCCGACAGCGTCATCAGCATCGGAAACTCTGCGTTTGAAGATTGCAGAGCTTTGGGCAGTGTGACGATTCCAGCCAGCGTCACCAGCATCGGATTCGGTGCGTTCTGGACTTGCCCCAGTCTGACAAAAGTCACAATTCTTGGCAACCTCACCAATATTGGTGGTTATGCATTCTATTTATGTTCCCTGACCACCGTTACGTTTTACGGCAATGTCACCAGTATCGGCGACGATGCGTTTTGTGCATGCTACGGCCTAACCAGCGTGTATTTCACGGGCAACGCTCCATCCGCAGACTCAACCGCATTCAATTCTGATCACATCGCCACAGTCTATTATTTGCCTGGCACAACCGGTTGGGCATCCACTTTTGGAGGTATTCCGGCAGAAGAGGTGCCCCCTTACAGCTTCACAATAAACGCCGATGAGACTGTCACCATTAACGGTTACACCGGGCCTGGCGGCAGTGTGGCTATTCCTGCCACCATCATCGGGCTGCCGGTCAGCAGCATCGCGGAGCATGCGTTCGAGAATCTCACCAGCGTGACCAACGCCACAATCCCTGGCAGCGTCACCTACATCGGAGACGGGGCGTTCGCGTCTTGCCGCAGCCTGACCAGCGTCTATTTCGAGAGTAACGCTCCCACCGTCGGTTCCTCGGTGTTTTTTGGCGACAGCGTGACGGTGTATTATTTGCCCGGCTTTACCGGCTGGAGTTCCACTCTTGGTGGTATTACGGCAGAAGTATTGCAATACCCATACAGCTTCAGCATAAATGCCGACGAGACTATCAGCATCCTCGGCTACACAGGGTCGGGCGGAACTGTGACCATTCCTGCCACCATCATCGGCCTACCGGTCACCAGCATCGGAGAGAATGCGTTCTGGGACTGCGCTCTGACCAGTGTAGAGATTCCCGGCAGCGTCACCAGTATCGGAGAAAATGCGTTCGCTCTGTGCGGCGACCTGACTAACGCCACCATCGCGGACGGCGTTGTAAGCATCGGGGAAGGTGCGTTCATTGAGTGCGGCAGCCTAGCCAGCGTCACGATTCCTGCCAGCGTCACCAGCATCGGTGATTATGCGTTCGAGGCCACCAGTGTGATTAGCGTCTATTTCAAGGGGAACGCTCCCACCGTTGGGTCATTAGTATTCAATGGGATTAACAGCGGTAACGCTTATTACTTGCTCGGCACCACCGGTTGGGGTGGCTTCTCTGAGAAAACTGGTCTTCCGGCCGTGCTTTGGAGCCCGATGATTCAAACGGGCGACGGTCGTTTTGGCGTACAAAACAACCAATTCGGGTTCAGCATCACCAACACAGGCTTTACAGGCTCTTTCCCCTCCCCGTTTGGGACATACAACCCGAGTGTCGTGGTGGAAGTTTGCACTAATCTGGTCAATCCCGTTTGGACTCGACTACAGACCCTAACGGTGAGCAACGGTTCGTGCTATTTCAACGAACCATTCCAGCCCAACTCTTCCGGACGGTTCTACGGCCTCGGCTTGCCCTAACGGATGAGCAGGCAGGTCGGCACATGGTCGGCGGCTGCGAAGGCTTCAGCCATATTACTTGCAGAAAACTGACGGAACAGCGCAAGCCATTCCTGGTTCCCGAACCGCCGGAGCCGGAAGTCGGCGCGCAGCAACAGGAACCCAAAAGTGTGGAATTATCCAATTCCGAAAATCGCGCTCCGCACCGATTGAGTTTAAGTAATTCTCGAAGAGATCCCATTCGAACGTGAACGGGTACGGCGCCGCCAGCCTGAGTCTGGCCGAACTAAACGCTCGCGGTCTCTTAAAAAACAAGCGGCTTTACTGGGTCATTAAAAGCCGATTGCAAAACCCCTTGGACATCAGCCTAGACAAGGATCGCAGCCGGGTGTAATGCTCGAGTTCGATCCAAACGGAGTGGTAACTGCGTTAAACCGAAGATTCACCGAAGCTGCGGTGCTCATGGGGGTTCCTCGCGATAACGCAACATTTTTTTCAACATTTGTTTTCTTGCATGTGGCGATGAGATAAACCGTTTCGGTGGTGACCTTTTGCTTGCGCCGGATGCGGCGAACCAGCTTGGCAATGCAGGCTCTACGACATGCTTGCGATCTCAGCCGGCTCAGCCTCCACTAGAGCCGGATCGGCTCGCCGGGGCTCCTGGCTCTTCCGATCAACTCTGCGCGTCGCGTCCCGAGGCCCCTTTCCTGTCATCGGGACCGAGCAGGTTGAGGACTGGCCATCTTGGCCCACCACATCCACCGCCAGCACGATGTCCACGGGGAGCTCCTTGGGTTTGATCGTGCGCGAATCCCGCACCGTGTTGACAGGCTGCCCGGTTTTCCGCATCAGATCGTTTTCGCGGTACAGGTTCGGCCACGGCAGCGAGTGGTAGGGCGACACATGGAACTCGAAGCTGGCAAA
>Ga0182027_10008905_pt1 | contig 14522 bp, 13 predicted proteins | sample 712E1DmetaG_FD_121300 | JGI IMG/M metagenome (GOLD analysis project Ga0182027, IMG submission 121300) | Permafrost microbial communities from Stordalen Mire, Sweden - 712E1D metaG (Illumina Assembly) | ecosystem: Environmental > Terrestrial > Soil > Wetlands > Permafrost | place: Sweden...
TACCGGACAGGCAGGCTTAAAACCGCCTCCGGCGGATTAAATAATTATGGGAGATACAATGTATATCAATTATTCAAATATCCCGGCTCACCAAAATCTTTTCCTAGATTATATAGAAGAATTTGAAAACGTATCAAGATTTTACGATAAAAATTTTAGAGAAGTTGATTTATACGAACCATTTTTTAAAAGAATATCAGAAAAGGATCGACCTCATAATATTATGCTTTTTGAAATTCTTAAGGCTCAATACAGCAACAATATAATTTCTAAGCATACCCAGCAAAACTTAAATTTACTTAAATCTAATAAAACCATTGTAGTAGCTACCGGCCAGCAACTTGGTATAATGGGCGGACCTTTATATACAATTTATAAAACAATTACAGCAATAAAGATGTGTAATTATTTGAAAGAAAATCATTCCGATTATAATTTTGTTCCTGTATTTTGGCTAGAAGGTGATGATCATGACTATGAAGAAGTCAGATCCTTCAATATCTTGAATAATGAGAATCAGCTGTTAAAATTGGAATATGAGGATGGATTACCTATAGAAATGAACCGGGGATCGGTGGGGGAACAAAAATTCAATGGAAATATTGAAACATTATTAAATAAATTAACTGAGAGTTTAAGAGAAACAGAATTCAAACCGATAGTTCTTGATTTTATAAAGTCCATTTATAAACCGGATCGGACGTTTCTTGAATCATTTCGGGAATTGTTGCTAAAAATATTTGATGAATACGGTTTAATAATTTTCAACCCTATTGATCCTGCCGTAAAAAAAATATTAATTCCGGTCTTCTCAAAACAAATAACGGATTTTGCCGATCATACAGGAACTCTTGTCGAAAGAAGCGCCGAATTGGAAGAAATATATCACGCTCAGGTAAAGGTTAAACCGATCAACTTATTCCTAACTGATAATAACGAACGGTTATTGATAGAACCTACCGAGACAGGAGAATTTCGCTTAAAAGGTAAAAGGAAAAAATTTAGTAAAGAAGAAATGTTGTCGCTGCTCGAATCATCCCCGAATAAATTCAGCCCGAATGTATTACTCCGCCCAATTTGCCAGGACTATCTATTTCCTACCGGGTTTTATATAGGAGGGCCGGCTGAAATAAGCTATTTCGCACAGGTTTCCCCTATTTATAATATATATGGGATTGAAGAACCTTTTTTATATCCCCGTTCTTCCGCTACAATTGTAGAAAAAGGTGTTAAAACAATTTTAGAAAAAAATAATCTTTCATATAATGATATTTTTCTGGACGAAAGTGAATTAATCAGCAAAATTGTTTCAGCCTCTTCCGAAGTAAATTTAGATTATCTTTTCACTAAAACTTCGGAAGAACTTAATTTACTGTTCGAACCAATTACTGAAACATTAAAATCAATTGATAAAACTCTTTCCGATTTAACGGTAAAATCCAAAAATAGAATTGAAGAAACATTGAACTTCTTAAAAACGAAAGCAACCGAAGCGGAAAACAGGAAATATGATTCGACAATTCGCCAGTTAAGCAAGGTCAGAAACGTTCTTTACCCCAACGGTAATCTTCAGGAACGTGAATTGAATTTTATTTATTTTGCAAATAAATACGGGATGGGGTTTATTGACTGGATTTTTAATGAATTATCTATCAATAAATTTGAGCATCAGATAATAGAATTATAACTTATCTTATTATCAGGTAATTGATATTGCTTTTAACTGTGCAATAAAATTTGGATTCGAAATTCCGACACATTCAAAATTATTGATTGTACCGCCATTTTTCATCACCATGCACATTATTGAGAAAGCCATTGCAATTCTATGATCGCCATAACTTTCGAATTCCAATGTTTGATTTTTAATACTGCCGTCAACCGAAAATCCATCTTCATATTCGATAACATTAAGACCTAATTTTTTAAAATTATTACATAGAGAATTTATTCTATCGGATTCCTTTAAACGCAGTTCATTTGCGCCTCGTATTTCAAAAACTCCATCAGCAAATACACCGGCGATTGAAAGAATCGGTATTTCATCAATAATATTCGGGATTAGCTCGGATGATATTTTAATATTTTTTAACTTACCGGAAGTAATATTAATATCGCCTATATTCTCACCTTTTTCGATTCCTTCATTATAAATATGAATGTTTGCTCCCATTTGTTTTAAAATGTAGAGAATTCCGGTTCTAGTTTCATTAAGAGAAATATTTTTAATATTGAGTTCTGAATTTTCTGTTAATAGAGTAAGAACAATAAAAAATGCAGCGCTTGAGATATCGGAAGGAATATTTAACTGAAACGGTTTAGGATAATTCTCTTTTGATGCGGTGATAGACTTTCCCTTTGTTGATTTTTCTATTTTCATATTTAAAAGCATTTCTGTATGATTTCTAGTTGCTTTATTCTCAGAAATAATCGATTCCGCATCCATATGAATGGCGCATAATAATAATGCACTTTTTACCTGTGCACTTGCAACTTCTAATGTATACATAATCGGATGTAATTCATTTGAAGGTCTAATAAATAAGGGTAGTGTACCTTTTTCGTTAGCTGAAATTTTCGCTCCCATCAATCCAAGGGGTTTTATTATCCTATTCATAGGTCTATTTGATAGCGATTCATCTCCAGTAATAACTGTCTCAAAATCTTGAGCTGCCAATATTCCGCTTATCAACCTTGAAGTTGTTCCCGAATTCCCGGCAAATAATACATCGCGGGGTTTAGAAAACCCTTTAAAACCCTTACCTGTAATTTTAATTTCATCACCATTTTCATCAAAGCGGCATCCGAGCAATGAAAAACAATTTATTGTTGAACGCACATCTTCTGAATTTGAACAATTTTTAATGATTGAAATCCCATCAGCTAAAGAAGCAAACATAATTGCACGGTGAGAAATTGATTTATCTCCCGGTAAGCAAAGCTCGTTATTTATTTTTTCAACATGTTCAAAAGTTTGGTTCATTTATTACACCATTTATCTATAAGCTTATCCGTTTCTTCATTAGATAGTTCCGACTTACCGTACATCCCAATTAGATTTCTTTGTCTTTGTGCTTCATATAAAGAGACAGCTGCTGCTACAGAAACATTTAAACTTTGAATCATCCCTCGCATGGGAATATAAAAAGTTTCATCTGCTAATTGTTCGGATTCTTTTGAAACCCCTCGTTTTTCATTTCCAAAAACTAATGCAATTCTTTGAGATAAATCAATTGAATACAAATCAAGTGAATTTTTATTCAACATACTCGCGTATATTTTAAATCCTTCTTTACGAAGTTGCGTAAAACATATCTCGGTATTATCATATTTTTCAACTTCAATCCATTTATTAGCGGAAGAGGAAGAAGTTTTACTGATCTTTGGAAACGATTCGCAAGTATACAATAGACTTATTTTAGGTACTCCCACAGCATCACATGTCCTGAATACAGCACTCACATTGTGCGGATCATGGATATTTTCCATTACAACTCTTAGAGAGATTTGTCTTGAGAGTACCGTATCGGTAATTTTCTTTAACCGCTCGTCTGTTTTAAACCTTCGCATCATTTATCAAATATAAGTTTGTAAACAGTTAAGGTATTTTCTCTTCGGGCGCGGTCAACTTTTATCTTCATTTCGGGCGGGCATTGAATATAGAACTTTAGTAATTCAAGAGTTTTATTTATTGCAGCATCTTCATTTTGCGACCAACTCTCACACCCTTTTACTGAAGGTACCTCAGCTGTATAACCGTCATTGGTTTTTATCACATTTAGATCAAGAATCAAATAGTTCCCTTTTCATCTAAAGTCATCTATTAAAATAATATGGTATTATTAGATTGAATATAAAATCCTCCCGCGACAACAGCCTATCCGCCGACAATTTTAACACTTGCGCTTGCGCCTATTCTATCTGCACCATGTGAAATCATGGCCTTTGCTTCTTCGGTAGTTCTAATTCCTCCGGAAGCTTTTACACCTATCGAACTGCCAACAACATATTTCATTAAGGCAACATCTTCAACAGTTGCTCCTCCTTTACTAAATCCAGTTGACGTTTTTACAAAATCGGCTTTTGCATCCTTAGCTATTAAACATGCTTTAATTTTTTCTTCATATGAAAGTAAAGCTGTTTCAATTATAACTTTACATATTGCTTTATTCCTTTTCGTTGCAAGAACAACCTGATTAATATCATTAAAAACAAATTCATGCTGACCCTGCTTCAACATTCCAATATTTATTACCATATCTATTTCTTCGGCACCATTTTTTAATGCTTGTTCTGCTTCTGCGCGTTTAATTTCTGTTGTTGTTGCACCTAATGGGAACCCGACTACAGTACATACCTTTACTCTTGAACCTTTCAAAAATTCTTTACACATAACGACATAACATGGATTAATGCATACCGAAGCAAATTCATAGGTCATCGCTTCTTCACAGAGTTTTTTGATTTCCGGAGGAGTAGCATCAGGTTTTAGAAGAGTATGATCAATCATTCCGGCAATTTGCCTATCTGTTATTTGACCACCAACCCCGATTCCGGCAGCAATTCTTTCAGCGCCATTTTCAATAATAGATTTTATTGCGGCAGGTTGATCAACAACATTTCTTTCCCACCCTGCACAAGTACCGCCATGACAATAAAATTCCTGTAATGCTCTTTCAATAAAAACCTGAGAGACAACCTTTTCAATCAATTGGGAATTCATGGTTTATGACAATTTTTGTTTTGTAATTTTCATATAAGCAAGAAATGTATTTTGTAACAGCATTGCAATTGTCATCGGTCCTACACCTCCCGGAACGGGAGTTATAAATGATGCCTTCAAAGCGACACTATCAAAATCAACATCTCCGACTATTTTATACCCTTTCGAAGAATTAGGATCTTCAACCCTGTTAATCCCGACATCTATTATCACAACTTCATCCTTTACCATTTCTGCAGTTATGAAATTAGGTTTGCCGATAGCTGCAATTAAAATATCTGCTTGCTGCGTATAAAAAGTCAAGTCATTAGCGGCTGAATGACAAATTGTAACAATCGCATTAGCCCCTTCTTTTTTTTGAAAAAGAAGATTGGCAACCGGTTTACCAACTATATTGCTTCTCCCAACAACTACTACATGTTTCCCACTTGTTTTAATTTTATAACGTTTAAGAAGTTCCATAACCCCGTTAGGGGTACATGGATAAAATGTATCATAACCAAGTATAAGATTCCCAACACTAATTGGATTAAATCCATCAACATCCTTTGAAGGAGAAATTCTCTCAATAACTTTTTGTTCATTAATGTGTTTAGGCAACGGAAGCTGAACGAGAATACCATGAAAATCATCATTTAGGTTGTAATTATCAATCAAATTTAGTAGTTGAGCTTCTGTTATTGTTACAGGAAATTTTTCAGTTTTAGATAACATCCCAATTTCAATGCATGCTTTACTTTTTGAGGTTACATAAGAAAGTGATGGAGGATCTTCTCCAATTAAAATTGTTACTAATCCGGGAACCTGAATATTATGCGCTTTAAGCCATTTAATTTTTGACTTAAGCTCTTCCCTAATTTGAATTGCAACTTTTTTGCCTTCAATTAAAACAGCCATGATATATCTTTTATTGTTGAATAATTATTATTTATAAAATTAACTGATCTATTTACAATTGTTCCTTGTCAAATTCCGGCAAGAATATTCTTTCAATTTCAACTGTCTTTCCGGAAGTACTGTCAACTTTTAAGAATATTCCTGTTAAGTGAACATTATTAGTTGCAGTCACATATTTTTGCGGAGTTTGGTATAAAAAGCGATTAATTGCTGCATCCGTCTTCATTCCTATAACAGAATCGTAGGGTCCCGTCATTCCACAATCCGTTATATATCCGGTACCTCCGGGAAATATTCTCTCATCGGCAGTCTGAACATGAGTATGTGTACCTATAACAGCTGAAACCTTTCCGCTAAGAAAGTTTACTAGTGCTAATTTTTCAGCTGTTGCTTCAGCGTGAAAATCTATGATAATTACCTTTGTTTCCTGTTTCAGTTTTGAAAGCACCCATTCAGCAGATCTAAAAGGACAATCAATTGGAGCCATAAATGCTCTTCCCTGCAAATTAATAACGGCTACTTTCCCAAAACCACTATCAAATATATAATATCCATTTCCATGAGTACCTTTAGGATAATTTTGAGGACGAAGCACACGGGGTTCAATTTTTAAATATTCTTGAGATTGGTGTTTATCCCAGGTATGATTTCCGCCGGTAATAACATTAACGCCTAATTCAAATAATATTTTAGCTTCTTTCTCAGTACATCCTTTGCCGTCGGATGCATTTTCTCCGTTTGCAATTATGAAATCAATATTATATTTCTTCTTCAAGGCCGGCAACCACATTTGTGTAATTTCTAGTCCGGGTTGTCCGACAATATCCCCGATAAATAATATATTTATTATCATGTATTTTCTTCTTTAATTGCAAATATATTGAAATAGTGCTGAATAATGAAAAGATGCTAAAATTTATTAGGGAATAAATCCAGGTTATTAATAGTTATATATGGAGTAAATCAGATTGTGAATGAAAGAATTAGTTAAATTTGGTGCTTAAAAATGAAACCAGTTAATGAAATAACAGAAATTCATTTTGAAGAAGCCGATTATTGCATCATTGATTTTGAAACAACCGGTATTTCTCCAAAAACAGAAAAAGTCATCGAAATTGGTATAGTACGTTTAAAAAATGAAAAAATAGTTGCCTCATTTTCTTCTTTCATAAACCCAGGAAGAAATATTCCTTATTATATCACGCAAATCACCGGGATAACAAATTCAGAAACCGAAAATGCACCATACTTTGATGAAGTGTTCCCCAAAATAAAAGAATTCATTGGAGATTCGGTATTGGTAGCACACAATATGAATTTCGATTTTTCTTTTCTCAAACATGAATGTTTAAACCATACAATTGAAGTGCCGGGAAATGATCTAGTTTGTACGCTTCGTCTTGCGAGAAAATTATATCCCGAATTATCAAGCAAGTCGCTAGGTAATATTGTAAAATATTTAAAGATCAGGCACCGAGATGTACATCGTGCCCTTGGAGATTCCACAGCGACAGCAAAAGTTTTTATTAAGATGTTCAATGAGTTGCGTGATAAACATGAAATTGATTCACTGTCTGACCTTATTAATTTTAGTAATTTAACTAATTCAGGAAAAACATATAGAATTATAAAGAAAATATTAGCCGATTCTCTTGTAAAAATGCCGGATTTGCCCGGTGTCTATTTTTTTAAGAATGCTAAAAACGAAATTATTTATATCGGGAAAGCAAAATCTTTAAAAGACCGGGTAAATAATCATTTCCAAAACAATGCTATAAAAAAATCAAAAGAAATTGTACGCAAGGCATCAGATCTTAGTTACCAAATAACAACTAGTGAATTATCTGCATTACTAGCTGAAGCAGAACTTATTAAAATTCACAAACCGAAGATGAATACAATGCTTAAGAAATACGCCAATAGTTATTTCATTAGACTTCGGATGAGTACTAATTTCCCGACTGTAGAGGTATCATCGGTTTTCGACTTTGATGGCAATGATTATTTTGGTCCGTATCCTAATCGTGATACCGCAAATACTATAAAAGAAATTATAGATAAAACATTTTTATTGCGCGAATGCTCTGAAAAAGATTTTTCAAAAAAAAGGAAATGTTATTTAAATGATATTGACAGATGTTTCGCACCTTGCGTAGAGCCAAATATAAATAAGAAATATACCGAAGAGTTGACTAAGGTTGGAGAATTTCTAAAAGGCAATAATCAATCTGCGATTGATCGTTTGTTGAATAAAATGAAAGTCTTGAGTGAGGAGCAAAAATTTGAAGAGGCTGCTCAGATTCGTGATATTGTCCAATCTGTTTTGAACCAGCTGCACCGTTCATCAATTTTATCTGAACCAATTAATTCAGCCCATGTTTTGGTTGTAATTAAAAATCAATTGAAAAATGAATATTTATTGTTGCTTAACGGAATGATCTTTTTGAAAGACTATTTTTTAGATGTAAATAACTTGTTCGATCAGGCTTTAGAGGATTACTTTGGCAATACAATTCAATTAAATCAACTCCTTAAAGAAAAAGAATTGGAAAAATTAAGAATTACTTTAGGCTGGTTAGTTAGAAATCGAAATAACGTTAAATGTTATTATCTAAATAATTATTCTTCTTTGGATTCATTGACTTCCAGTATTTCACTTTAATCCGCCTGCCTTGCTCGCCTCGCTAAAGCCATTAGGCGAAACGGGTCGGCCCGCTGCTTGCGGAGGGGAGATTCAATTATATTTATATACTTATCGGTTTTTTAATATGAAATAATTATAACGATTAAGTCAATGCATAATTTATAATAAAATATCTTGCTATTAAAGCTGCGATAAACATTATCATCAAATAGAATAATACTCTCTTAAAAAAATGTCTTGAAAAAGTAACAGTAAATTTGAATCCGCGCCAACCGCATTCTTTGCATCTATATGGTTTAAATAATGTAATCTTTCTAACAATCTGTTCAAACATATTTTTTGCATGTGAACGTTGCAAATATCCGGTTGTTTTGCATGCCGGACATACCCCGTATTGTGAGTTACTGTATAGAACTCTAGCTGACTTTCTCATTTTATAATCATTTTATAATTGTATATTTAAAATAAAAAAAAAATTATTCCTACCAAAGGTTTTATTAAACGAATGTGAAATAAATCATTTATCAATCATTTCAAAATACGGTTATACTGTTTTGGATTATTTAATATATTAACAGCTGAAGCGAATTGTTTATCATATTTTAAGGATTCTATGATTCTACCCTGCCGTCCGTTTGTTCGAGCTGCAAGTTCTTCCTTTATATTATATAGAATATCTTCTTTATTTTTTTTCACTTCATTTACAAGATTAACCTCAAACTGGTTTTTCATTTTATTGAACAGTTCGATTAATTTTGGATCAAGATTATCTTCTTTACCAGTCTCGATAAGCTGTTCGACAATTTTTTGAGTTTTGGAAGTATATTCAAATTTTTCATTTTGCAAATAATCTACAAAGCCCTTAATTAATATTTCATCATTATAATTCTTGAGATCAAATTTTATGTCTCTATTATATATTCCGGTAGCAAATTTAAAAAAAACACCATCAGCTAAAAGCTTTTGTACAAGTCTTGAACCGGATTCATATTTTACTATTGTATCCGGCATAATTCCACCGGCAGAAAGCACAGTCCTATTTTTATCCGTTTTAAATTTTTTAGAAATGAGTAATGAATTCTTTTCAAAAGCTTTGTTTTTGTTAGAATAATTAATTTTCTGAATAGACCTTCCGCTTGGAGTATAATATCTTGCAGTAGTAATTTTTAATGAAGTATTAAAAGATAGAGGAATCAATGTCTGAACAAGACCTTTTCCAAATGAATTAGTTCCAACCAGGACTGCCCTATCATGGTCCTGAAATGCACCTGCAACAATTTCCGAAGCCGATGCCGAACCTTCATCAATTAATAAAACCATTTCTGCATTCGCCATTATAGGCTCTTCGTTCGAATAATAATTTTTTACATTAAGGCTATCTCTTCCCTTTACTGATACTATTAACTGGTTTTTCCTTAAAAATTTCTTGCATACATCAATTGCGGCGTCTAATAAACCACCCGGATTCCCACGTAAATCCAATACAACTGATTCAATATTTTTTTGGGATTTTAATTCAAGTAAAGCACTTTTGACTTCTTCACCTGCGGTTCTGGTAAATCCGCTAAGTTTTAGATATACATTATTACTTTCTTTTGGGACAAAACCGTAATAAGTAAGATTCTTTATTTCAACTTCTTCACGAATCAAGTTAAATACCATTTTTTCATCTGTCATCTCTCTTATAATGGTAATACTTACCGATGTTCCAACATCTCCTTTTAAAAGATCGCTAAGATTTTCAAAATTTTCCCTTGTAATTATTGTATTGTTTATTTTTTGAATTATATCTCCAATTCTAATACCTTGTCTTTGGGCGGAATAACCTTCAATTAAATCCACGATTGTAACATTATCATTTCGGATTCCTACAGTAGCTCCAATTCCACCATATTTTCCTTTAGTAATGATATCAATATCTTTTTGTTGATCAGAATCAATAAAATTAGTATATGGATCAAGGGAAGCAAGCATACCATTTATTCCGCCAAGCATAAATTCCTGAGGATTAAGATTATCAACATAATTTATGGTCACTTCTTTATATACCCGGCCGAAAATGTCGATACCTTTGTTAATCTCAAAATATATATCGTTATCTCTTGTAATAAATCCGGAAAAAAGAATCACTGTAGCAATGAAAATGAATATTTTTTTACTAACTACCATAATTAGTCCTTTCCTATTTCATATTTGATAATTTCATTTACTATTTTTTTGTGAATTTCACTTATGGTTAATGTTCCATCAATTTTTATTATTCGTTTTTCCCTCTCGGATAGATACAAATATCCTTCACGGACTCTTTCATAAAAATCAATATTGGAAGATTCAATACGGTCAAGATCTGTTTTTTTTATCATAGATTTTCTTCTTATAACTTCCTTGATTGGAATATCCAGGAAAATAGTAATATCCGGAATTGCTTTCCCAATCACAAATTGTTGAAATTCTTCAACAAAAGCTAAGGGGATTTTACGGCCAAAAGATTGATAAGCAATTGATGAATCATGAAATCGATCCGAAATAACATAATAATTTTCATTTAGTGCCGGTATAATTACCTGATTAACAAGTTGCGAACGACTAGCTGCAAATAATATTAATTCTGTCTCCATCGAAATCTCCGTATTTTCTTTGTTAAGAAGTATTTCACGGATTTTTTCAGATATTGGAGTACCGCCCGGCTCACGAAGAATTTTAATCTTTTTCTTTTCTTCGATTAAATACTCCCCTAACAGCTGAACTTGAGTTGATTTTCCACAAAAATCAAGACCTTCAAAAGTTATGAACATAGCTAATTCTGTTTTATTATATATTCGAGTTTTTTAGGGTCTACTGCAATAACTTCAGTAAATTTCGGAATTTCAATAATAGGTTCTATTGTTTTTTCTTCTGAATTTAAGGCTGTCCAATAGTCAACATACGCTTTTATACTGTCATTTAAAAGTTTACCAAGTTTATTAATACCCCCTTTCAAAGTAATATTAATTTCACCCGGGAATAGAACTAATCCCTTTGAAGTTGGAACGTTTCTAACTTCAACCTGTATTCCATAATATACTTTTTCCACGATTTTTTGCACTTCAAATTCAACTGTGCATAATTTATTTGGTATAGTTATTCCATCCGGAACTTTCATGGATATATCTAAACTTATATTATTGTTTAAACCCGAAAATTCTTTGTACTCAGTATGAATAGTATCAATTTGATGAAGTAAATTCTGGGGGCCATAAATTTCTATCGAAGATGGGTAATATTTAATACTAGATGTCAACCCATATCCCGGTTTAAAATCCAATTTAATATTACCCGAAATAGGAACACGTTTCACACCGATTTTTTCAATTTCATACTCAATTTGTGCCGGAGCTATCTGGATAACTTGAAGTGCCGGCGTTATCCATGGGTTATCATCAATGAAATCAACTAGATTATTTCGATGTCTTCCCATTTTTTTATAGACCGAGACACAATAGCTAACTCTTTTTTTCAATTCTAATTTTGCTAATTCCCAGCCGCTAGCCTTCAATTGCAAATATACTTCACTATTAGAAGAAAATCCTACAGAGCAATTACTTGGCAAATCAATAAATTCGACCGGAATTAATATTGTTGAAACATAGGATTCAGATAACGCAACTGAAATCCAAAGAGCAACTGAAAATAAAGCGATAAATGATATGGATAGTATTTTTTTCTTCATTACGAAATATAAAAAAAACTCCACTTACGTGGAGTTTTATTATTACTAAGTCCATTCCAAAAAGGTAAAAATTATATTTGAGAGTTTTGATTTTAGTTTATAATCAAAACATATTTTCGTTAAAAATACCTTTTTGGAGCGGATTCATTACTTTTTTTTTATTTCTCTTTAATTTTTAAATAATCCTCGAGGATCACGGCAGCTGCGTTTTTATCAAGTAATGATTTATCCCTCCTTTTCTTCTTGGAAGGAACAGTAATAATGATCCTTTGCCGTGCAATTTCAGAAGAATATCGTTCATCAAATAATACGATAGGAAGATTTGATTTTGTTTCCAGCTCTTCTTTGAATTTTAGAACTTCCCTGGAACTTACAGATTCATCTCCATTTTCTTTAAGAGGAAAACCTATTATTAACTTTACTACATGATATTCTAATATTATTTTTGCAATATTGTCCCAAAATTTTGTATCATTTGTAATAGTTGTTAGTGGGTATGCAAATATATTGAGAGGGTCGGTAACGGCTATTCCTATTCTTTTTTTACCAAAATCTATTGCAAGTAATCTTTGTTCGTTCAATAAAGAATCCTAATTATTGCTGATTTTCCGTATCAAATCTTTCAACTGAATAAATGCCTTTGTTTTTTTTCAATCGATCCATTAACTTTTGAAGATGTTCCAAATCTTTGACATAAACAGTGATAGTTCCTTTAAACATAGAATCGACAGTATTAATATTAACAGATTTTATGTTGGTATTTTGATAAGTTGTTATACTATTTGAAATATCCTTAAGCAGACCGTGCATATCGTCTCCTCTGATACTTATCCCGGCCACGAAAAATGCTCCATCCGTCTTTGGCCAACTTACAGGAACAATTCGATTTTCCCCACTTTTAGCCATACCTATTAAATTTTTACAATCTTTTCTGTGAATTTTAATCCCCTCACCAATTGTTACATATCCAATAACATGATCTCCCGGGATAGGGTTACAGCATTTTGCATAAGAATAGGCAAATCCTTTATGATCTCCCTCAATAACCATCCCCCCTGATGATTCGCGAGCTATATTAATAAATTTGTTAAACTCCACTTCCGGATCTTTTTTTTCTTCTTCTTCAGGTGCCGGATTTAGAAGTTGGTCCAAATCAATTTTTGATTGAGCAATTCCTTTAAACAATTGACGATGATTATCTAATTTTAGCTTACGGGCAAGTTTTAATATTTCATCAGAAGAAAAAGACAATTTCAATTTTTTAATTTTCTTTTCCCATATTTCTTTGCCTACTTCAAAAAGCTTTTCTTCTTCTTTATTGAGAAATTTTCTGATACTATTTTTTGCTTTGTGTGTCTGAACAAATTGCAGCCAGCTTTTATTCGGGTGCTGATTTTTTGATGTTATGATTTCAACTTGATCTCCGCTATGCAGATTTGTTTCCAATGGAACAATCTTCCCATTTACTTTTGCACCAATACATCTATAGCCGACATTACTGTGAATTTCAAAAGCAAAATCGACCGGTGTGGATTTAACAGGAAGACGTCTTAACTCACCTTGCGGAGTAAAAATATAAATTTCGTCCTGATAAAGGTTTAGTTTGAAACTCGCAAGAATTTCTTTAGTAGCTTCATCTTTTGAAGTATGATCAAAAATATCACGTACCCAATTAACCCATTCTTCAAGGTCTTTATCAGTTGTTGCTAAATTTTCTTTGTATTTCCAGTGTGCAGCAACCCCTCGCTCTGCTATTTCGTGCATCTGTCGTGTTCTAATTTGGACTTCAATTAATTTTGCTTCCGGGCCAATTACTGTCGTGTGAATCGATTGATAGTTATTTTTCTTGGGAATAGATATAAAATCTTTAAATCTTTCTGCAATTGGTTTATAAAGTTGATTAATAATACCAAGGACATAATAACATTCATTTGGATCATTCGATTCAAGAATGATTCTAATTGCAAGTAAATCGTAGATATCCTCAAATGGTCTGTTTTGGATTATCATCTTACGATATACACTGTAAAGATGCTTTGGTCTCCCCCCCATTTCATATTTCAAATTATGTTCGGACAGTTTTTCAATAATAGGCTTGGAAAACTTTGAAATAAAAGCTTCGCGTTCTTTACGAGTATTTTTAATTTTGTTAGCAATATCGTCATAAGCTTCTTTATTAAGATACTTGAAAGCAAGGTCCTCCATTTCCCATTTTAAAACTCCCAGGCCAAATCTATGAGCAAACGGAGCATAAATCTCGAGTGTTTCTTTAGCAATCCGACGTTGTTTTTGGGGATGAACAAACTCAAGGGTACGCATATTATGCAAACGGTCTGCAAACTTGACTAGAATAACGCGAACATCTTTGACCATTGATAGAAGCAACTTGCGATAATTTTCGGCTTGAGTTATTTCCTGTCCTTTAAAAACACCGCCGATCTTTGTTACTCCATCAACTATTTCTGCAATTTCGGTATTAAATTCTTTTGCGATGAATTCTAAACTGATATCACTGTCTTCTACTACGTCATGCAATAATGCGCTAACTA
>Ga0182027_10008906_pt1 | contig 14521 bp, 15 predicted proteins | sample 712E1DmetaG_FD_121300 | JGI IMG/M metagenome (GOLD analysis project Ga0182027, IMG submission 121300) | Permafrost microbial communities from Stordalen Mire, Sweden - 712E1D metaG (Illumina Assembly) | ecosystem: Environmental > Terrestrial > Soil > Wetlands > Permafrost | place: Sweden...
ATAGCGCGAGTGTTGTCCGGTGTATACTTCAACTAATATTTTTTACCTAAATGACATTTCTCGTAGATTAGCAAACCATTGTTTGATGATTCTCCTGAATTTGCGATTGTCTATTGGTACGTCCAAACCCACTTAGATCATCAGGTCATAGTGTCCGTTCACATTATTTCTAAGCTCATATTGCACAATTGCTTGTAATGTTGAGCAATAAGAAGTGAAAAAGGATTTTACATAAGGCTAAATATTGAAATGACCGTTCAATGTTAACTTCATAGAAAATTTCTCTGATAGCTAACGGCCCTAAAATTTCAGTGGTGGACAATGCCAGCACTTTTTAACTCATAGATACGAAAATTTGATATAATGATACACAGGCTTTATTAAAACAGCTTAGTTCCCAGTCATCGTAGATAGCGGTAAAAATGTCAGGAACAATGGTCTTCTACGGACAATGATTTCTTTTGGACGTATACACCGAATGTATACACGGAGTGATTGGATTGAAATTAAGCCACATATCTGTTTCTGGGACTTTTGCGGCCGCTGCCGCTTCCGTGTGCAAAGACAACTAATGCCCCGGTCTTTAATGGATAATACAAATTACCCTCCAGGATGACATCTCCTGCAGGAATTTGAATGGAATGTTCTTCTTTTATTGCAGGTTTGCCTCTTTGCGCCATTTTACAACCTTATTCTTCAAGATCGGAATGAGGCGAACGTTTGAATCCCAGAATCTTATCCACATGGAGGAGCAATTGTCTTTCTACTTGCGGAATAGAAGGCCTAACCTGGCTTTTTGAGAAACCATCAAGAATTCCGATGTCTTTAATCGCTTCGAGTTCGCCGATGATTTGGTACCCGGAGTCAACATCAGGATCCCATATAACTATTGAAAGGTGAGAATTCATTTGCAGGTTAGCCAATGTCCCGGGACAGAACCATTCTGTAAGCATCAGGTGTTTTTCAGGTGTTTGTGCCAATTTACCTGCTGCAGCGATGTGCGGTTGTCCATTGCTGTCAGCTGTAGCGATAAAAACGTGACCGACCTTAGCAGCAAGCTGTTCCATTTCGCGAAGTTTTGCGGAATTCATTTCGTCTCTTCCTTTGCCCTGTAATTCTTGAGGATTTCGAGAACTCCTTCGTCTGTTACAGCTGCAAAATTCCTGTATACCTGCCCCACCGCCGTCAGGTAATTGGGAGATTTCAAACACACAAGCTCATCAACATCCCGAGCCAACACTCTTAAGGTTTCTTCCGAACCGACCGGTACCGCTAAGATAAGTTTCTTGGGTTTTTCGGCCAGCACGGCTTTAATTGCAGCTTGCGTGGTAGCGCCGGTTGCAACGCCATCATCAGTTACAATGACAATCCTCCCATTCAACGGTATTTTCGGTTTTATAGTCCGAAACATGCTTGTCCGGCGCTGAATTTCCGCTTTTTGTATCACTTTCTCCTGTTCGATTTCGCTGTTAGTTACTCCAGCATCTTTCAAAACTTCCCGGTTTAAAAACAGGTCCCCTCGTTCACTAATAGAACCCATCGCTAATTCGCCTTGGCCGGGCGTTCTCAATTTGTGAGCCACAATTATATCAAGGTCTGCATCTAATGCCAGAGCAATTTCCCGAGCGACAATTATACCTCCCCGAGGAATGCCAACAACTACTGCGTTTTGCCCGCGATATTCTCTCAACGCAACAGCCAATAGTTTGCCCGCTTCTACCCGGTCTAAAAAAGGTTCGCCGTTATTTGAAAGTATGCGGAATTTCAGGGCTGTCTTTCTTTCCATACAATCCTGATTCCTGATTTCATTCACCCTACCCGAACCGGGCTAATAATAAATAAAATTATTGTCACCGGCATGAGCTTTATTTCCCGGCCAGTCAAATCAAACAGTCCAACTATTAATCCCCCATCCGATATGCCGACTTCTTAAATCCGTTGCTTACGCTTTACCTTGCCTCTTTTGCTTTAGTTTTTTCCTTCATCGGCTGGTCGCAACATGTGATTACGGTCTCTTCGCAGCCGCAAGGCTCATCTATTATCACCGACATTCCACAAACGCCACACTTATAAACATCCCCTTTAGAAACTTTCCTTTTAGTAGCTGTATCTTTTTTAGCTGGCATTTGAGTCCTCCTTAGACCAACATTTTCTGAGTTGATTTAATTCCAATTTTGGGATTCAAGTTTATATTTATAAAGGGCTTAGTTGCTCACAACTAGTTCGTTATCGACTTTGCAAATACCGGGGGCGGTTAACGCGGCTTTTTCCACCTCTTTTATTTCGGCGTAAGAATGGACAACCCCGGCCAGTTTTACAGTATCTCCGCTTACCGTCACATTAAGCCGTTGTGCATCCAACCCCGCATGCCTTCGCAAAGCACTCTGTATTTTTCGTTGAACGTCAGTCGGCTTGGCAACCGGTTTCACCATTATCAGATTGTAAATCCCTTTTACACCGAGCAAACAGCAAACAGCGTCATGAGCCTCGACTTTCTGATAATTGGAATCGACTTCGCCACTGAGGGTAACCCACCCGTTTTGCACGTGGACTTTGATTTTCTCATCCGGTACATAAGCATCCCATTTGAGGGCATTAGCCACAGCCTGGGCCAGATCTTCGTCCGAGCGTTCTGAAACCCGGGGAAGCTTTACCTCAATTTTCTGGACGACTCCCCTGACTCCAAAAACACTTTGTACGACCTTTTCAGCATCCAATTTCTCAAGAAGGCTCCCGGCATAGCCGCTCAACGTAACGACACCATCTTTAACCGCCACATTTATTGCAGCGTCATTAATCATTGGTTCCCATTTCAATTCATCGATAACATCCTGTTTTAGTTCAGCATCAGTTCTCATAGTATTCACTTCCCGATATTTTTAATTATTGTAATTATTGACGGATCGAGCTTAATGAGCAATTTCTTTCATGCCTGCATCTCTTATTACCCACACGTGTACTGTAATATTATTCAAATTAAAAAGTCATAAAATAACGTTGATAAAAATTACAATTGTGTTTCATTTTACGATCGAACCTCACGGCAATAACCTGTTATCGTGTGCGTAGGTTAGTCATCGAATGCATTATCGAAAGCTTCGAATGAAGGGTATTATCAAGAATAGAATCCCAAGTATGAATGCTGTCATTGCAGAGAGCAGCACTCCGGCTGCCGCGATGTCTTTTGCTCTTTTAATTAACTGCTTCTGAACTCCATTAGCCGCTTCATCGCCCAATCTCTCTATGGCTGTATTAAACAGCTCTGCGACATGAACAAAACCGATTGCGAGCATCATAAGACCCCAGGTTATTATTGAAAGTTTCAAATAGAATCCGAAAGCAATTGCAATAAACGACGCTGCAATATCAATTCTCAGGTTTCTCTCTGTTTTTAGTGCTGATATCAAACCATTAATCGCGTAGGTAACACTTTTTAAGAACCTTTTCATGAATGGCGCTCAATAAACTTCCATTGAATTATCCGGCCGAAAGATGTACATTACGGGAGCCCTTTGTAATTTTAATAATGGGCGATATTCTGACAGAGCACGTCATTGCCGTATAGCACAATTTACTAGAAAACCTTTCGTCTAAAACCTGACGTAGGTGGATCCCTGAAAAAGTCAAACTTGAGAGTTCGGCTTAAAATTCACTCGGCTTCCTCTTCCCAGTTGACTGAGTTGAATAGCTTCCTTAAAAGCAGGCAACCTATTCGTTCGAGAAGCCGGGAATTTTCCCATTGCGTCTTCCGAAGCAAATTCAAATGATCCACCTACGCTCTATAGAATAGTTCCAAATTCATTTAATAGTAATAACATCTGGTCACAAAATATTTCAATTTTATGAAATTTTGCCGGAAAACATAAATAGATGATTATTTTTTGCCGTCCTGCTTCGTTCTGGATGTCGTTGGAAGCCATAATGTTCTGCGACCTAGTTGCCGGAACAAATTTGATGCAAAACAACCTCCATGTTAAGCATCTAAACATGTAATCATTCAGCCACCGTGGACCGTAGCAGAAAAAAATATGCCTATTCCCAGAATCGCTCCCAATAGCGCCCTGATAATTGCGTCAATTGGCGCAATGATGATGTTTAAATTTCCCTTTTGGTTTTTTATCCATTATCCCCTTCCGATGTATTTTCCCCAAATTCTGGAGGCAAAATTCCCTGATGCTGTGCAATTTGAACCAAGTCGATACGTGTCCGTAACCCCAGTTTACGCATCAGGTTGGCCCTGTGAATATCAACCGTGCGCGGACTGATGAATAGCTTTTTTCCGATTTCTGTACTGGTCATCCCTTATACGACCATCTGCATTACTTCTCTCTCCCGCATGCTCAGTGTGTCAAATGGTTCCGGAGAGGACAAAGTTGCTTTTTGAATTACCGTTTTTACCCAATCAATTTAGGGAAGATTTTAATGGCTGATTTATCTGAACGTGTCACAATTAATTCCCATTAACTCACTTCTCGATAATGTCACAGATTTGTAACCTTTTCGGGATGAATTTTATGATTTTTCGATGGACCCAATAGTAAAATCAAGAGAAGGAATGACCGAGCTGCGTATTCGATCATGAAATATTTTCAGGAGGACTTAAATGGCCGTCAAGAAAGACACAACCGCGAAGAAGAAAGTTTCCAAGGGGGATGCATATGAGTGTGGAGTCTGCGGTATGGCAGTAGTAGTGGATGAGCCGTGTACGTGCGAAGATGACTTTGCGCTGATGTGCTGTGGTGAGCCCATGAAAGAAAGAAAAATCCCGAATAAATAGCAAAATAAACGCTGAATTTGGGCTACAGACATGGGTTGCGGATAAATACACAAATTTCTTGTTTTGGAATGCTTGAGTTAAAAAATATTAGAGAGGAATAAAAAGTGAAAAAAACAATGCGGGCTCCCATGAACGGTCCGTCAAAATCAACAAACAAAAATGTTGAGATGGTTAAGAAAAACCCGGAAAATTGGGGAATCATACCGGGACCTATTGGGCGGTATACTTACAAATTAGTTGATACCAAAATTTCCGGCGTTTTCAACGGACACGGACTTATCGGAGGCAAAGCATACACACTCGTAAGCTATAAGGGTGGGGATAAAGTCGTCGTGTTAGGTAGCGGTACTGCAAATGATAATGGCGATTTACACATAATTAGTGATCCTGTCGACGTTGGATCTGCTCAAGAATGGACAGGTGATTACCTGGAACAGCCAGCCGGATACAAAATTTGGTTAGTACCTGGAGAGCACATCGCTATTGAAAAGTTAACCTGGCATCCAAATGCGTTTCTATTCGAAAGAAGTCTGGCCAGGTAACATCTTATCATGAAGTCAAACGCGGTATTACATTTAAGTCTGCGGCCAGTTCTGTCGACACTAAGAAGGACGTAAAACCACTGATGGGAAAATATGAATGCACAGTTTGTAACTATATATACGACAGGGAGGTTGGCGACCCTGACAGTAAAATCCCACCAGGGACGCCATTCGAGAAGCTGCCTGATGATTGGTTTTGTCCGTGGTGCGGAGCCGAGAAAAAGAATTCAAGAAAATATGAGTGATGGACCTGAGAATAGAGGAATATGGGGCTTGATATTTCTCTCAACCGGCTGTTAACGAATAAAAAGAATATTCAGTAGCCTTTGGACCTACAATGATAACTTTGAGCCCATCGTTATACAGTATTATATTAGCAGTTTCAAACGGCCGGTCCCAGCTTTTCAGAGAAATTTAAGAGAGTGATAAATGAAAATTCTTCTAATTGCAATGCCTGATACCGTGAGTGCACTGGATGCAGTGATGAAGATACCAAACCTCGGAATTTGTTCACTTGCCGGCAATCTGGGAGGTCACACAGTCAAATCAATCGATCTGGTTTTCCACAATCATAACATTCGCCACTATCTTGAAGGTATCCTTAATGACTTCCAACCGGAAATAATCGGACTGAGCGCGATGAGTTACCAGTACGCCAGCGCCTGCCGGGTCGCCAGAATATGCCGCAATATCCTGCCGCAAGTAAAAATTGTACTGGGGGGATACCATGCTTCCTTGATGTATCGTGAAATCGGCGACGGTCCCGATAAAGATAATTTCGATTTTCTTATTCGCGGTGAGGGCGAGGTCATTTTCCAGCATCTCGCGGAGACAGCGGCCAGCGGGACCCGGGACTACCGCGGCATCCCAGGGCTGTCTTACCGCAGTGATGGGCAGTTCCAGCATAACCCACCGGCACCCCTGCTGGATCTAAATTTGATTAAGCTGCCGAACCGCGACAGCCGCGTGCTGGACCGGGCTGAATTTTTAGGACAATCTTTCGATTGCGTTGAGACCTCGCGCGGGTGTACTATAGGCTGCCATTTTTGCAGTATTGAACAAATGTACGGCCGCAATGTCCGCATGTTTGCCCTGGAACGTGTCATATCCGATTTGAAAAATTTAAGAGATCGAGGAAAACAGGGCATATTCTTTGTTGACGATAATATCACACTGAATGTGCCCCGCCTTAAAAAATTATGCGAAATGATCGCAGAGGCAAAACTGAACACCATGTCGTACGCAATTCAAGCCAGTGTCCCGGGGATTGCTTCAGATCCCGGTCTCGCGAAATATTTGAAAGAAGCAGGTTTCGGCTGGGTGTTTCTGGGCATCGAGAGTAGTATTCCACGGAACTTAGAATCAATGGGCAAGCGAGGCGTTTTAAAAAATACCGAACGTGCCATCTCCCTGCTGCGGGATCAGGGCATTGGCGTTTTTGGTGGCTTTATTATCGGCCATCCGGAGGATACCAGAGAAGATATTCGAACCATTTATCGATTCGCACGGGATTCAGGCGTGGACCACCCTATCATTCAATGTTTGACGCCATATCCGAAGACGCAAACGCGGGAAGAGCTGCTGGCCGCAGGTCTGATAACTAACGTTGACGATTATAGCCTGTACAATGGATTTACCTGCAATGTCCGTACCAAGGAACTTACTAACCGGCAACTCAACAATGCGATATTCTGGAACGGGCTCCGCCTCTATTTTAATCCGGCTTACTTCGCCAACAGCCGTTTTTGGCATTACCGTTTATCCTCAATTCCCGCATTGGCCGCTAATAACATGAATTATCTCATGGGGGCAGCCAGGGGCAGAATATTCACTTCCCGCCATACGTGGTAAAAAGTTGCATATATCGGACTCGAAGCATTTTATGGATTTTGAACGGAAAGGGTGGTAAAGAAATGGTCAGGTGTAAAGTCTGCGGCTATATTATGTTCGGGGGAAAATCCGGGGACAAATGTCCGGCCTGCGGTGCCCCCAGAACAGCCTTTGAGCCCTACACCGACAATATGGCCCAACCAAGACGTAAAATACTTAATCTGCAGCTTCATCCCATCGCCGTTCATTTTCCGGTAGCTTTCTCCGTGGCGGCTCTTGTATTTTCATTTGTCACGATTTTTCTGTCCGGACAGGCGCGGACGACGTTAATCGACGCCACTAAAATAATAGTGCTGTTTATTCCAATGCTGGTAATCGCCGCAGGTATTGCCGGATGGCTGGATGGCAGAGTCCGTTTCCATAAGATTAAGAATTCAATGATATTAAAAAGAAAGATAGTCTACGCAATCATCCTTTTTATCATTTCCCTGGCGCTGGCAGTGACCATCTGGACTGGAGGAACAGACAGCTGGGTATTTGCACTGGGGGCCCTGATGAGTCTGGCTGCTGTGGTCATGGTCTATTTGCTGGGTTTACTCGGCACGAGTATTATTGGTGCGGCTTTTCCGGGGAAATAGCACATGAATAGTGCTTTAAATATCGCCCGGGTACAGTTCGCCATCACCGCGATATTCCACATGACCTGGCCGCTATTGACAATCGGTTTAAGCGTTTTCATGCTGATCCTGGAGGCGCTGTGGCTCAAAACCGGTAATGAAACATACTACCGGCATGTCAGGTATTGGTCTAAGATATTTATTGTCGTTTTTGGCATCGGTGTCGCCAGCGGGATTCCTCTGGAAATTGAATTCGGGACCAACTGGTCCCGTTTTGCGACAGCCGGCGGAGATATTATGGGCAGCTTACTGGCGGTTGAGGCTTCGACCGCTTTCGCCCTCGAGGCTGCTTTCCTCGCGATATTCTATTTTGGCTGGGACCGCGTCGGGCGGCGGATGCATCTCTTCTCGAACGCAATGGTTGCTTTAGGCGCTTCGCTTTCCGCATTCTGGATCATGTCGGCTAATTCCTGGATGCAAACCCCGGCCGGAGTGACGGCGGCCGGCGACAAAATAACCATTAACAATTTTGCGGCGGCCATCTTCAATCCTGATCTGCCGATCGCATTTGCCCATATCTGGGCAGCGGCGATTGAAACAACCCTTTTCTTTGTCGCCGGGATCTGTGCCTGGAATATTTTACGCAATCGGAACAAAGACTTCTTCCTCAAAGCATTCAGGGTAATGGTCATCGTTGGCATTGTATTTACACCGCTGCAAATTATTCTAGGCGATGCTTCCGGGCTGGAAGTTGCAAAGAACGAGCCGACCAAATCGGCGGCGATGGAGGCGCACTGGGACACTAACCGCCCGGGTGAAGGTGCGCCGTGGGTCATCATCGCATGGCCGGATCAGTTGGCACAGAAAAATACCTGGGAGATAACCATCTCTGACGGCCTGAGTGTACTCAATACCCGCTCCCTCAAGGGGCAGGTAGAGGGCCTGAGGGCGTTTCCGGTTACCGACCAGCCGCCAGTTGTTTTACCCTTTTATGCCTTCCGGTTGATGGTACTGCTGGGCATCGTTATGGTGGTTTTGATCCTGGCCGCACTTTGGTTATGGATCCGGAAAAAACTGCGGTCCGAGACACTTACAGGAAACCGCTTTTTCTGGCAGGCATGGGTGTGGGCGATACCGATCGGTTTTATTGCCACCTGGTGCGGCTGGATAGTGCGGGAGGTCGGCCGACAGCCATGGGTGATCTATGGTCTGATGCGGACCAGCGATGGAGTGTCCCTGAACATCGGCACCGGCCCTGTAATTGCCAGTCTCATCCTTTTCATCGCGGTTTACGCGGCATTGTTTGGCGCCTTTATATATTTTACCCGCCGCACCCTGATGCAGGGGCCTGACCTCAACAGCCCACTGCCCGTTCAAAAATACAGGAGAGTTCAGGTTAGAAGGGAATAGATGAGCTCAACGTTGGCCTATATCTGGTACGTCCTGTTCCTCATACCGGTGGTACTCTTCGTCATTCTCGACGGGGCGGACCTGGGAACCGGGATTATCTCCCTGGTGCACCGCGGACCTCTCCGTGCCAAATTGATCGATTCGATTGGGCCATTGTGGTACGCCAATGAGACCTGGCTGGTCATCGCTTTTGCGACCCTTTTCGGAGCCTTTCCGTTGGCCTACAGCCTTGTACTCAGTTCCCTGTACATCCCAATTATGCTTATGGTTTTCGGGCTGATACTCCGGGCGGCCTCTACCGAATTCCGGAATCATAATGCCAAGAATGATTTCTGGAGCAGTGCCTTCGGCGTCGGCTGTTTGCTGGCAGTGCTCGGGCAAGGTTTTCTATTAGGAGGCTTGTTGAGCAACCTCAAAATTCAAAATAATTCTTACCTGGGGGGAATCTGGACCTGGTTTGATCCAGCATCAATAATGGCCGCGCTGGCAGTTGTTGCAGCCTACGTCATGCTGGGAGCATTGCAGACAGCAAAAAAACAGGGCGTTGACGAAGCGTTAAAGATGAAAGCCTTCCGGCGAATAATTGTAACATCCTTCACTTTGTTTGTTGCCGCTGCGATATTAATCGCAGTTCAGGCGGATTTTCAGACATATATCTGGCGCTTTCCACACAGTCTATTTCTGTTGCTTTTCAGCGCGGCTGTCGTGCTGGGATACTCTATGTTGATGCTGGCTTTCTGGTCCAAGGCAGATAGAAACGTTTACTACAATTGGGCTATTGTTATTTATTTAGGTTTCTTTGGGATGATATTCTCTGCAACTTTCCCATATCTGGTTCCTTTTAATATCTCCATAACACAAGCGGCTGCACCCCAAAGAACGCAGGTTTTTATGCTTCCCGGTGTTGGTGCCGTTTTGTTTTTGATTATTATCTACAATGTCTACATTAAACGGGTATTCACAGGCAAGGGATAAAAAACATTCAAGAAAAGAATGGCAACGCTGACCTCAGATGATAATACTATGTTTGTAAGCAAAATTCTTTCAACATTTTTCGGTATTCAAAAAGCTCCTGTCAGATTTGAGCTAAAAAAAGGTTATATACGCGAAGATGAGATGCACAAGCCCGCGAACCCGTGGAGTGGTTTGAAACACTTAATAAGGCAGGTGTCGAGGGTGCATTTGTTGTTCCTTACTTAATACTCCAACCGTGAGGTTGAGTGATGGAGTTATCCCTGCATCTCCCCTTCTCTACACAAAGAGGCAGACCGTTCACGATTAATTCTTTTTGATTGTGTCTCCAGAGCCACAAAAGAGGTATCCTCATCGGTGAGCATACAAGCAATTACAATAATCTGAATATAAAAGAAGTAGTTCAACAAACTGCGCCACGCAAAGAATAAAGGTAAAACAGCGAGAATCGGCCCAGCAAAGGAATATCTCTTTGCATTACGCGCATACCACAGGGCTCCTCCGATGAAAACAATTGCTTCAAGAACGGCGAATGGAATCGAAGATCGGATGTTGATAAACCCACTTACAACCAATGATACGATCCCCACGCCATTGGGAAACATCGGACTAGTCATTGGAGCAAGTACTGACGACAGCCAGGTTTTTGGGCCAATAATTATGAAATAAGCATTAATTAGTAAAAATATCCCTGCAATCACGCTGGCGGCTGTCACAAATTGTCTCATCCCCGACTTACGCCACAGCAGAATAAGATAAAACGGCAGAAAAAACCATGCAGTCTGTTTGGTGGCAACAGCCAGACCCATAGTAATCGCTGATAACAATCGATTTCTATCTATACTTACCCATGCAACGAGTAGTAATGGAAATACTACGCTTCCTGTTTCGCCATCTGCCAGGCAATTCCATAATTCCAGGCTGATGGCGGCGAAGGCTATAAAGAGTAACCGTCTATTGGGCGGTATTTTCCAGGTGGCATAAGCCAGACCTGCAACAACAAAAATGATAAAAACAATTCTGATATCTTTGACGCCGGCTGCAATAAATGGTGCCGGTAACAGAAATAATCCAGCCGGGTAGCATACATTTGATTCAATCTCTGGTGGAGAATGAGAAGGATGGTGGATAGCAATATCCCAAATCTCGTTAAGCTGAGTTTCTGAAGGCGTTGGGAAAACATTAATCAAACGACCCGTGCGCAAGGGCGTGATACGGGCAGAAGCACCATTATATTTAAGCATTGCTGTGATAATGTTGGCATGAGCATAAGGGTTCTTGTCGATAAGCAAGTTCTCCGCAGCTTGGCGTTCAAGAGCCGTACTATCATTATATTTAAACCCCTGTTCCATCTGACGGAGCAAAATGGCAAAATCACCATTTGCGTTATTACCTTGCACTATTGGCGCAACGAGTACCGCAGTGGCTAATTCTGAAATCCCGATAGTCATAAATATGACGATGATAACGAGCGCCCCACGTTTTATTCCTTCCCGCTGATTCTTAAAAACTTCATCACAGCGTGGATTCACAATAATCAGCATGGCGATAAACCACAAAGTAAACAATGCAAATCCTACCAGGCAGAAAATATTTTCATTTAAAGAATAGCCAATGCCCGAGATAACCGCAGCTACCAACTGGACCGCAAGTGCGAAAAACATCAGCAGCACGTGCGGAGCAATTTTGTCCGGGAATAGGAAGTTACGCCCTGACGAAACAGGTTTTATTGGTTTTCCAATAGGAGCTTTCACCAGCCGATTTCCCCTCTTTTCAGAAACTAGAGGTTTTTATTGACCAAATGAAGCACTTTGACCATTCACTTTGAGTGCTGAATTGAAAAAATTAGTTACTTTTGCGATGTATTCTTCAGGATAGTTCCAGTAAGCTTCGACATGCAATGTGTCACTAACCTGCCAGAGCATGTCAGACGGATTATCAGATGCTTTGGCTAAACCTATGTCATCTGCGGCTGAAACTAAATCATCGTCACCTTCATGTATGAAAAAAATGGGGCATTGAATTTTACTCACAACGTCAATAGGATTTATTTCGCTATAGCCAAAGAACACCCTTGCTGCTATCCGGACGGCCGGTAGGAAAATATCTACTGGAAAGCGAGGAATGTCATGATTGGCAGCCTGGTTATAGACCATGCTTTCCACACTCGAAAAGCATGCATCTAGCACTACCCCGCCGATATTATTCTGACTGGCGAACATACAAGCATTGGCCGCGCCTGAACAAAATCCGATAAGTCCTATTTTATCAGCGGGATATCCCCTGCTTTCGAGATAATCAACAGCTCCGCCGATATCTTTATTTTCATTAGAAAGGGAATGGGCTACTCCTTTGGAATCTCCGCGACCACGTAAGTCAAACAGAAGAATGTTAAAACCCTGTTGCTGCAGGTCGTGGGCCATGTTAAGAGTATGCACCACCGGATCAACACGATTCTGAAAACCTCCATTGACAATAATTAGAACAGCATCACCTTTTGATGGAATAAACCAACCGTCAAGATCAACTCTATCTACGCGACTGTCAAATGATACGTTCTGAAAAGTGAGGCCGACTGAAGCCGGAGACCCCTCAAGCGGCAATCGCGGGATGCTCATTGCGGTAGCGGCTCCGAGGGTAGACGTGCCGATATATATTGCCACTATTACCGCCAAACAAATGGCAATTATCTTTATTTTGCGTTGTCCACCCCGAAATAGATGCAATAATACCCTCTGATCACTAAAATATCCGGCACATTTCTCATCGAGATTGACTACGATATTGTAAACATACTAATTCCAATTTTTGCTCTCGTCAAGCAGCATATATATGTCTCCCTTAGTTATCAGGAAACAAATCAGTTGTTGGAATATTACCTTCACCCGTGTATAATTTGACCAGAAATTAACATTGGGGAAAATGTTTGGACGCGGTATCTTTAGTAATTAGTGTCCTTAGCCTATTTCTTTGGCCGATACCTTATGCGGGTTTTGTGACCAGTATTATCGGCCTGGTGACAGGAATTATAGCGATTCGTCGTCACAAGAGTAACCTGGCGTTGTTTGGCATTATTTTATCGGGGTTTGGTTTATTGATTACTGCGGTGAACCTGAAAGTCAATTTAATCGACATTTTACTCAAAAAATACTTTCAGTATTAACGTCTATCATCTAAGTGAACTTTAAAATTCAAACCGGATTATTTAAAATCTAAATAATTCTTCGTTGTATACAAATATTGGCAGGTCAACAACATCTGCTCTAAAGAATACCGTTAAAATCCACGACCCGATGCTTACCTCTTGCACGCCACAACATCAATCAAAATAAAGAAAATAAGAAAATACAACAATACCAAAATTGCTAACGGCAAACTTGATCGATACATAATCTTGCCGATGGCTTAATCTAACCCCAAATTACTAAAGCGTATTCTTTTTTTAGCCGTTGCCTCTCAGGCGATTACATACCCATTCGCTTCCCCATCCCCATCATTCCACCCATATGACCGAACATCTGCCCCATCAAATTTTGAACGCCCTCAGGCCGTTTATTTAACCATTCACGGATTTGCCCGCCCTGTGCTTGGGTGATGACACCATTCTGAACTGCCTCCTGGATCTTATCTGTGATCATCTGATCCATCCATTCTTTTCTGACACTCTTGACAGCCGCTGCAACCTTCTCGGATGGCAGTCCCAATTTTTCTGCCACCTTGTTGACGAACTCTTTCATTTGATCCGAGCCTTTATTAGTTTCGCCGTACATAAATTACCTCCAATCCTTGCATTTATTGTTTGAGTATAGTTCTACCAGTATAAAAATGTAATAAAGAATTTAATCGAAAAATAACAAATTTGTTACAAATAATATTCTATATGCGATTCATTTACGTCATTCATAATAAGCAGCCCCAATACTGGACCCGTCATTGACCCGGAATTGAGAATAGAATGCCATTCCTACCACAACTCAGACTATTTATATCAAACATGATGTATTACAAAATTTTGCCATCTGAAGGATTGTTTTGACTTCCATCTGCATCATCTGTTCATGGTGTCAGTTGTTGACATTTAACTTATTCAGATGGGGGGCATGAATAAAGTGCCACAAACACTTCCCTTATTCTGCCAAACTCGGGCTTAAAACGATTGACGAGAAGGATAATCAGGGGCAGAAGGAAAGGAATTTGACACTTGAATCACTAAGGAGCTGTTCTGAAAGTCCAGATTGCACTAACAGGGTTGTAACCGTCCAATCCCCAACCGCTAACGGATGCCGTATAGGGCGTATTTGATGAGAGATTAATTCCTGGCGTAAATGTTACGACGGTAAAGGTTGGGTCATAAGTTATAGTTCCCGGAATAG
>Ga0182027_10008907_pt1 | contig 14521 bp, 10 predicted proteins | sample 712E1DmetaG_FD_121300 | JGI IMG/M metagenome (GOLD analysis project Ga0182027, IMG submission 121300) | Permafrost microbial communities from Stordalen Mire, Sweden - 712E1D metaG (Illumina Assembly) | ecosystem: Environmental > Terrestrial > Soil > Wetlands > Permafrost | place: Sweden...
AATCGCACGCCACTGTTCCGCAAATCGGCGGGATGTTCGAAGGCGACCGTTCCCGTAAAACGGTTTTGGTCGAGCACGGTTTTCGTCTGCCCAGCGCGCTGGACAATCGACCGCTGAATTTTCTGGAATTCCAAGGAATGCAAAATCAAACGATTTACGCCAGCGCCACGCCCGCACAACGCGAAATCGGCTGGTCACAAGGCCACATCGTTGAACTCGTCGTGCGCCCCACCGGTCTCATTGACCCGAAGGTCACGGTCAAACCGCTCAAAGGCCAGATTGACGATCTTATCGAGGAATGCCGCAAGCGCGCCGACACGAAGGAACGCGTGCTCGTGACCACGCTCACCAAGCGCACCGCCGAGGAATTGACCGATTATCTCCGCGGTATTGGCGTCAACGTCCAGTATCTGCACAATGAGATTGACGCCATCGAACGCGTGGAGATTTTGCGTGCGCTGCGCAAGGGCGAGTTCGACGTGCTGGTGGGCATCAATTTGCTGCGTGAGGGACTCGATTTGCCGGAGGTATCGCTGGTGGCTATTCTCGACGCGGACAAGGAGGGTTTTCTGCGCAGCGAAACAAGCCTGATCCAAACCGCGGGCCGTGCTGCGCGCCATCTTCACGGTGAAGTGATTCTCTACGCCGATGTGATGACCAACAGCATTAAAAAATTTCTCGCCGTCACTGAATATCGCCGCCAAAAGCAAATCGTCTACAACAAAGAGCACCATATTACGCCGCGCAGCGTCGTCCGCGCCGTCGAAGAAAGCCTCGCCAGTTACGAATCCAAGCGTAAGGAAGCCAATGCCGTTTTACGCGATGCGAAGATGGACATCGACCTCACTGAAACCATCAACGAACTCGAAAGTGAAATGATTACTGCAGCAAACGATTTAAAATTTGAGAAAGCCGCCCTGCTTCGCGACCAAATCAAGGAACTGAAACGTGCACTGGAAGGTCCGCAACCAGGGACGGAAATCACCCTCCCACCCGCCAAACGCACCAGCTACACCAAACGCCGAAAAAACACCAACTATTGATTTGCGCCGGCAATTTCAATTTCGAAAAGGCGCTTGCTCCCGATTAACTCACAACTAAAATCGTTTCATGAACCGTTTACTTTCCGTTCTGTTTGCAACTGTGGCAGTTTTTTACAGGGCATCAGGCGCTGGAGTCCCATTTCCAACCCTGCCCCCCGGCTCAAATGCGCCGGATTTTAATCTGCGCGGCGTGGACGACCGAAATTATTCACTCAAGGATTTCGCGGACGCCAAAATCCTCGTCGTCGTCTTCACGTGCAATCATTGCCCGACGGCACAGTATTACGAGGAACGCATCAAACAAATCGCGTCGGACTACAAAGCCAAGGGCGTTGCCGTGGTAGCCATCATGCCCAATGACCCAAAATCCGTCCGGATTGATGAATTGGGCTGGAGCGATTCGGGCGACACGTTCGACGAAATGAAGATCCGCGCCAAGGATCACCAGTTCAATTTCCCCTACCTCTACGACGGCGACACGGAATCCGTCGCGCACGCTTACGGTCCGGCGGCCACACCGCATGTGTTTGTGTTCGATGCCGAACGCAAACTGCGTTACGTGGGCGCCATTGACAATTCCGAGCGCATCCAACACGTAACAAAACAGTATCTACGCGATGCCCTTGACGCATTGCTGGAAGGCAAGGAACCGCCGGCGACCCAGACCAAAGTCGTCGGTTGCTCCATCAAATGGGCTGGCAAGGAAGCCTCGGCGCAGGCTTACCTGAATAAACTGGCGGCAGAGCTGGTATCGGTTTCATTGGCGGACACCAATATTCTTCAAGCATTGCGGAAGAATGATTCCGGTAAATTCCGAGTGGTGAATTTCTGGGCAACATGGTGCGCGCCATGTTTGGTGGAATTTCCGGAATTCGTCACCCTCAACCGGATGTATCGCAATCGCGACTTTGAATTGGTGACGGTGTCCATGAACCAGCCGGACGAACAAAACTCCGTTTTGGGTTTTCTTAAAAAACAACAAGCCTCTGGCCGAAACCTCCTTTTCGCTTCTGTAGATCGCGATGCCCTCATCAACGCTTTCGACCCCGATTGGTCCGGCACGGTGCCTTACACCGTGCTTATTAGTCCGGAAGGCAAAATTATTTACAGCGAGGTCGGCAGTGTTGATTCTCTCGCGCTCAAACGAGCCATTCAAAAGGCAATGAACGAACGGAAACCATGGTGATTCGATGTGCAACGCGCCGAGCATAGCGCGGTTCTAACGGCCTCATTATTGATCGGTGAGCTACTGCTTCGGCGGAATCACAGCATCCAATAACGGCTTGCGGAAAGCGTTGGTCTGCCGGTCATACAGGCCGAATTCGTTCGCACAGAATTCCCAGTAGTGGAAGCTCATCCCGCGTTCGACGGCCGTGTCGGCAACGAACTTCGTCCAGCACGCACGGGAATCCATGTCCGCCTTGTTGTAGGAGCCGAACTCGCCGAGATTCATCGGGCGATTATTCGCCTTGGCCCAAGCGGCTGCGGTATCAAACTCTTTTGTGACCGCTTTTTTCTCCGCATCCGTGCCGGTCCATTTTGTGCCCAGCCAAGTCTTGGGATCCGACTCCGGCTTGGTAAGCCAGTCGGCACCCTGGTGCGTAAATTTCAGCGGGGAATAGTAGTGAATGGTGACGATGATATTGCGGTCATCATCGGGTAATTTTAGCGTTTTGAGGTGCGAGATGATGTTGTTGTCACCGGAGCCAATGAGGATGGTCCTATCCGGATTCGACCGGCGAACGATTGGAAGCGCTTCCTTGATATACATATTCCATTTCTCATCCGTCAGTTTCTTTTTTGGCTCATTGAAAAGTTCGAACAGCAGGGTGTCGGGATACCCTTTGTAATGCTCTGCAATCTGCCTCCAAAGTGCGACAAACTTTTCTGTCTGGCCGATAGGGTCGTCATAGGCTTCGTTAAAGTGATGAATGTCCAATATCACCGGCAGGTTACGCGAAAGTGCGTTGCTGATTGCCCAGTCAACCCGTTGCATAAAGATCGGGTCGATCGTATAGGGCGCATTGCTCATGGAATGGGCCGACCAACGTACCGGCAGGCGAACGGAATCGAACCCGGCCTGTTTGGCCAGATCGAAGTACTCGTCCTTGAGAACAACGCCCCAATCGCCTTCGCTCGGCGCATCAAGGGCATTGCCAAAGTTCACGCCTCTGCCCAAAAGTTGGTTCATTTGAACAGCCTTGCGGGCAGCTTGGTCGCGTTTAGCCGTAGAAGTCACGCAAGAGGTAAGTCCCAACATAACCAGAATCACCAATCCGACTGTTGCCCAAAACGATGTTTTCATAGGCTTCAGCCTATTCATTTTCTCCAAAAAAATAAATGGAAATAAACGGCCAAAAGGAAATGAATGAACAGAAACCATGTAACTCCATTATGCTCCGCAAAAAATTGGAATTCAAAAACGAAGTCGCGTCATTGTGATACTAATTTGGGAATTACGCGCTCGGCCAATTCGCCCGCCCCATTTTGCAACGCAGTTTTCGCCGCAATATGCTCGGCTAAATCCACAGCAACGCTTGTCTGGCGATCTATATCAAGAATTTTTCCACTCGCTACGTCACGTGCTTTGATCTCAATCCGTGCGCGGCAACTCTGTAAATTGCCTTTGCGCATTCCAAACTCACTGAGGGCTTCACCGGTGATTTCAATGTCCGGTTTGTTTGTGGAAATATCATCCACAACCGTGAAACCGCATTGCTGTAGTATCAGCGACAACTCCGTTTGCGCCGCCGGATCAATAACGTGTTGCCCAAAATGTTGCTCGGCGATTTTCACCAAAACGGCTGGGCGTTTTTTGTCACCCAGCTCTTTCTTGATTTTCGCAATACGGTCTTCGCGCGTCTCGACTTTGGCGATTAATGTGTCGCCCTTTTGCGTCACATCTGCCGCGATTTTCTTTGCCAGATTTGCAGATAAATCAGAGATGGAAGCGCCCGTGTTTCCCTTTGCCAACTCGCCATAAACGCGACTGGTTTCCGTGCCGATGATTTTGGCTACAACAATCAACTCATTGTCTGTTTTGAAAACACGACCAGTAACGAGCACTTTTGCACCGGTCAAATTGCCGACCTTTGCCGCCGTGTCAGAGTTCACTATGCCGGACAAACCAAGTTCCTGCTCACCTAAAACTTTCTCCAATTCCGCACGTTCAATGGTGATGATGTTCGGTTCGGCGGACAGATTGGCGTTGATTAAAGCAGAGACTTTTGGGCCGAGGCCATGCACTGCTTCGTCGTTTGATTCAAAATCAAAAATGGCGACAGGCAAAACTGCTTCGCCCGCCATGGTTCTACCTGCCAGCAATGCAAAAATTAATGCGAGAACAAATTGAAATGAAGTTTTCATAATTTTAGTGGATTTCCAGTTTACGGTTGTAAGGATAAATCAGGCAAAGTCAATCGCTGCGGATGCAGTGCCAGCTTGCAAAAATAGATTAAGTTCAATTGCGACTCCGGGTTTTCCAGCAAATCGGAAGTCAAATCAGCTTGCGCAATGACAACAGCACCTTTGCCTTCCGGCACCAAGTAAAACGACGGCTGAAGTTTTTTGCCATTCTCAGGCGGCTGAATCCAAACGACCGCCACTCCTTTTTTGGCAAGCATTTCGACGCGCTTCGTCAAACCAGTGGGAACCTGTACCACTGATGCAAATGACCCAACGATGGCCAGTTTGCCTGGAAAATTCTCCAGTTCGGAATTTCCCAAATCCACAAAATCCACTCCTGAATTTTTCAGCAACGGTTTAAGTTGGTTCTGCGGATCCAAAACGCCCAAAGGCTCTTCGCCTGCCAGCGGTTTTAATTCACTCAACAAGTTCGTCGGGTAAACCAGAACTTCTGTTGTGCCAATGACATGGTTTGTGTTTTTCAACCATTGGATGAGAAATTTCGTTTCAGCATTCACAGTGGGAAAATCAAGTCGCGCCGATTCGATGACCGTTTGCTGCGGCAAGACTTGCAGTTTCTTCCACAGCATTTCGCTCAATTGAACCGCCGTTGCAGAGCTGGTTTGATAAAGCCGCATGTGTATTTCGGCGTCTGCGGTTTTGTCACCGGTATTGTGCCAGACGACGGCGATATTTCGTGCGTCCCCGGCAAACACACATTGCGGCTCCTTGCCCGGCAGGAGTTGCAACTGGGCACAAGCCATACTCGACCAGCAACAGATGATCCCCAGTAGCAGCCATTTGTTATACGATTTCATTCCCAAACATTATGACAATTCGAGACGGCAAATCCTTTGGCTGAAATTGCTGATTGCGCTCATTGGGGTCTGCTGTTTTGCATTCCACTCGTGACGCCACCGGAATTTTGCCAATAGGATTCCACAGCAGCCTTGAACAACGGCCGTTGGTCAGTAGGGCCGTTTGCACCAGGTCTCATCTGGTTAAAAAGAGCTGTCGGTGGCATTCCATGCGATCGAAGTTCGCGCTGCGTTCGTTGCATCAGGAACGATTTAAGTTCTTCCAAATCAACCTGTCCGTCGTGATTTCTATCCGGGAATGAAAAAACAGCCCTGGCGGCTCTGTCGGCTCCCCAACCGGATTGAAACAATTCGTTAAATTCAGAATGATCAAGCAGTCCGTCACCGTTATGGTCAAATCGTTTCAAAAGTTTTGCAGCAAACAGATGTTGGGCAATGTCAATTCCAGCCTGTTCCTTCGGTTCCAAAAGTTTGTTCTGGTTGGCGTCGAACCAGGCAAGTTCTTCGGGATCAAGGTGGCCATTTTGGTTGGCGTCAATCGCGTCCAGTTCAAATTCGATGAAGGCGGGGTCATCCAACGCTTCCTCTTTTTCTTCCGGATCAATAATGCCGTTGTGATTCCGGTCATATTTGGCCAGTAAATCTTTGTGGTGTTCCAAATCCTTACGGTGTTGTTCTTCTGCGGCGGCAGCCTGCGTCCTTTTTTTCACCAGTTTGATTAGTTGAGTTTGTTTTTGTACAGCAATTGCAGTTTCGACTTCAGAAATGGGAATTGTCCAAATGCCCGGTATATTCGGATGTCCGACATATAGTGCGTCTCCAACAAAACTCATCCATGTGGCGCTTATTTCCGGAGAGATTCGTTCCATTTTCTCGCCAAGGCTTTTGAGTGGCGGTTGGCCGGATTCCAAGTCAAATTTCACCGGTACAACAATTGGTTCGGAAAAATCCCGGCTCAAGCAAACCAATTCGGCGTGATAACCGTTCTTTTCCGCTACCGTCCAATGGCCAGACACGTTTGTGACAATGCAGCGATCAACAAAGAAATAAAGATTCGATTTGTAAAATGTCACGGCAGAATCTGTTAAATAGTCACCACCCGGCGATTTCCATAAAGGATGCTCGGTTTGGTCACTTGACTTGTGCATTGGACTGAAAAATCCGGGCGGGCTGACGTCTGGATGCGGTTTTGGGCCGTCAGACAGAGCTAATTCCGGTGCAAATTGATTCTTTTCCCAAATCCATAAGTTTGCTGGATCACCAATTGAACGGAAAATGATGGTGTCCTGAAACACTTCCGGCGGTTGTGAGAAATTTAGAGTAAAAAGTTCATGCCAATCATTTCCATTCCAATTAAAAACCTTGTTTCCAATGCTGGTACAAACCGAATTGTTCGTCCCTAAAAATAAAATTGGCGAACCGAGGCTGTCCAATGAATCGAGTGCGGAAGCTGCAGGTCGTCGCCGTGTGCTGGCAAGGATGTGCGTTCCTTTGCCGCCATCGGTAATTTCAAAGATGCTTTCATCGCTTACCACAAAAAGACGCCCGTTGATGGCAAATAACACCGAACTTATCTTGGCTGGGACGTTCAAAACTTCCCACTGCTTTGTGTTGGAATCATATTTTTGGATTTGGCTTCCAACCTTCAGATAAAGTTCCCCCTGGAAAAGCTCAAGGCTCAAACCGATTCGGTTGGCTTCAATGAACCAATTACCGCTGTGGTAGTAGTCCTCCGGACATTCGATCATTTGCCAGTCTCCAGTTCTGGGGTTGAAAATGGCCACCGCTGGTTTGCCATCATAGTAGTTGTCCCGAAGAAAGCCTTGAAGCAATTTCCCCTCGCTCCAGCGGTAAACAAAAATCACAGTGCTGGATATATTTGTCACCCCGAATCGTTCAAGTGGAAGTTTTAAACAATTTTTGATCAGCAATGTATTTGTGACAACTTCCAAGGGCTCTCCAGGAATTGTTGGAACAGCTTTTAGCTGTGTAATCGGGGCTGGTGATGGGGGGGTGTTTTGAGGTACTCCAATTTTCGGCTTCGGCGCGGGTGGGTTTAGAATGCGGTTCACATTGTTTTCCAGAAAACCGACTTGGGCGATTGCACCCATTAATTGGCCCTTTTGCATCCCGGAAGCGTTCTCGGATTGAGTGACTAGATTTGATTTGTAAGTAGCAAGCAGCGGCTGGATTTCGAGCGCTTGAGCTTTGGAATAGTTCGGCATTCCTTCAAGAAATGTATGCACAAACTCAAAAAAATCATACGGCCTGTTTTCCTTCAAATATTGCTTCTGCTTTTCAAATGCTGTGAGATCACTTTTAGTGGCCATCCTTCGAGATGCCGTTTGCCGGTATTCCCGATCCATTGCCTCGAGTTTTGGATAATATTCGTCATAAAAAAGAGTCTGTAACGAACTCTTGATATCCGAGGCAATTCCATTGCCTGTTTTCGCTCTAACCAAATCGCCAGTTCCCCAATCCAAATAAAGCACCTCGACATTATTGGCTACCAACGCATCACGATTATCAAAAATGGCGTCAAATAAATTTGTGCAGGCAGCGGCCATTTTCTTTTCGTCATTCTCATCCGCAAATTGGACGGCTTTTGCTTCCAACCGCAAAAGCACATTGGTGGAAGTATCTAATTCTCGAACAAAACCATCCCAAACCATTGGAATGTGTCGGCGATCTTCCGTGTTCCAAGCTATGAATCGTGGCGTTTGCAGTTCACGAATCCAGAAACCTTTGTGAATATAAGAAAAAACCGGACTGCTCATCAGTTCGCGGTAAAGTGCGACGCAATCCTCCGGTCTTTCCTGCCAGAAACAGCCCCACTTCGCTTCACAACTGAAAATATTTGGATTCCTCCCGTCATCTTCATCGATCGTGTTTGCCAATTCATCGTGCGTGGCGATGCGATCACCCACAAAATAACTGTCATGCACCGGCGGTGATTGCAAAATCCAATCGGCTACAGAGCGCGATAGAGCGCGTAATTCTGCCAGTTTGTCAGCAACAATCTTTTGCGACTCGGGAACAAAATTGAAATTTTGCAGGACTATCGAGGCTGCAACCAGATCTTCAACTCCCAAATTATACCATTCTGAATTCGTCCAGCCTGATTCCGCAGACGCCGTTTTCAAAAGACCTTCCGGAGAATTCCGGCTGAATTGGTAATATAGCTCCAAGGCGTGGGTGGCGACTTCAATGCTTTTCGGATCGGGAAATTTGTCAGCAAAAACATATTGCACCACTTTGGTTCCACCACAAATTTGCTCATGCAAAGTCAGTCCCCAAGGACGGTTCGGCGCAGCTTCCTCCACAGCTACTTGAATAACCCGGTTTGTATTGTCTGGATTGGTAAACTCACCATTTTGATACACACTGGAATGGAGTGGAGTTTCATAAGCCCTGATGCGAACAATGGCACAGTCCAAATCTCTTTTCCCCAAAGCCCACGCCGAGTCCGCTGCCGCCTGTGCTTCTGAATAAACTCCCCACTTCAGCGCCCATTTGGCCTCATCAAAATATTGCGCTGCTTCATCGGCAGCATTCCACTCCGGCACAGTGGGATTGACTTTCAGCGCTTCATTTACTTTTGCCGCCAACTGGTTGATGACTTCTGATAAATTCGTGCGATTACCGCTCACTTCAAAAAGCAACGGCGTGCCACCTTTCGGTGGAGTCAACTGTGCGTTGATGGTGACGGTTTCCTTGGAATAGCCATTTTGATCCACAACTCCTTCCAGCAGATAGTTGCCGTTCCAAAAAGCTGATTCATCCGCTTTCAATTCCTTCTCCTCGCCCAACAATTGCATCCGTTGCCGTTCCAAAACAAAGAACTGCCGCTCCTGACTTAATCGTTGGATCGTCAACAGCTTCAATTGCCGTTCCGTTTCCTGCGCGTCAGCGGACTGGACGGCCGAACGAAGGTTCACCACCGAAATCGGAATCGCGTCTTTGACCAATACCGTCAGCTTTGGCAAAAATGAATTGAGATAAGTTGTGGCTGATTCTGCCCACGATGTGGCGTCTTTCAACGGCCATGGAAAACTGCCGTCCGTCAAAACCACTCCCGGCTTTACCGCAATCAGCCGCGTCATCAAATTGGTCGCCTGCTTGGTCCTAACCACATCGAACAGTAGCAATCCATCCGCGCCGAGAATCTGGCCAAGCTTCAAGTAGTCCTTATTTCCAGCCGACAAACCCTGTTCGTGGTAGATCTTTTCGATTTCATTGCGCTCCAGCAGTTGAATTTTGGGATTGCCGGAAAGTTGGGCTGTTAAAATATCCGAAGCAGTTGACGCTTCGTCTGATTCTGAAATCAACGCCAGCCTGACCGGCTCGTTTGACTGTGCAGACAGTCGCGCTGCCAAAATCAAAATCATCAACGCCCCAAAAAGTTTCTTCATAAAAGTTCAGTCACAGTGTTATTGAATTCAAATTTCTAGCTTCGATCTTCAAGCCGCTTCGGATGTGAGTCTGCGCCGTGCTTGACCAGACAAACTGGTTTCCCATCAATATGATTCCTCCCTGCGCTTCGGAGAGGACAGTTAGTTTTTGTCCGGCAATTTGAATTTCCTGCCCGCTGAATGTCACGAGCGATGAACAATGTTTACCGTCGCAAATATGAATGTAAAGCGGTGCCGAAGCCGGCACGTTTTCACCTTCGGACAAAACCAAATTCAATCCACGCTCATCCTGCACAATGGCGCGGACTTGATTCGGAAACATTCCCAATGTTTCGCGAATGAGTTTTGGGTTTTGCAAAATGTCGTTTGATGTAATTGTTTTCGTTTCCAATCGTCCGTGCCAATGGCCAATCGCAAAAGCGGCTAAAACGCAAATTGCCGTCGCCAATCCCCAGGCCAATCGCGGAAACCAGCGCCATTCAACACGACTGCTTTGTGTTTGCGTATGACCAAGTCGTCTCACCACTTGGCGTGGAAACATTTCCCAAAATTCGTTCGGGCGTTCCGGCACCTGCGCTTTCTTCAAAATGGATTCGAGTTCAGAGTTGTTCATGAGAAATTGGTTTCAACCAGCGTTTCAATTTCTGCCGCGCGGCAAACACACGCCAGGAAATCGTCGCTTCCGTACAATTCAAGAACTTTGCGGCTTCGGCATGACTGCGATTTTCATAAACAGTCAACACGATTGCGGCGCGCTGTTTTGCCGGCAGTTTGTTCAAAGCCTTCTGCACACGGTGTGTTAGTTCATCGGAAAACTTATTGCGTCCATCATTTTCCAAAATGGCGCCCTCCGACCATTTCGCGTGAATGTCACTGCGGCGGTTCTCGCGGGTGCGCCAATTCAAGCTCAAATTCACGGCGATTTTGCAGAGCCACGTGGAAAATTTTGCTTCGCCGCGAAATGAATCAAGCTGTTGATATGCGCGCAAAAAAGTTTCCTGCGCCAAATCCTCCGCATCGTCGAGCGAGCCAGTCATTCGAAATGTCAGCGCATGCACCATTTTCTGGTATTGTTTCACCAATGCGGCATAGGCCTCCTTATCGCCGGCGAGGCTGTTCTGGATCCAGTTAAGTTCGTCCGGCTCACCCATGCACGTCACTTTATTAAATCAGACAAATGGCGGCAGCAATTCCTTTGAAGAAAATGATGCGTTGTGAGCTGGAAGAAGCCACCTTGCTCAACGAGCGGATTCACAAACTCGAAGGAATAAGCTAATGATTCATTGCAAACCCGAAGGCTCATTCTGGAGAACTTCCTGGTGAGAAATCGTCTGCCCTGGCTACATTTTTCAGGAAACCGCGTTGCTTATTCCGAGACGGAAACCCGCCATCACTGTCTCATGCCACAGGCTGATGAATTCACCCAATTCCTGCAACCACGGTAGCACACGGTTTTCCAGCGCATTGGAAAGCGGGATTGTGTCTTTTGAACAACAGATTTTGTCGACGTCTTTGATGATGGCGGCGACTTGTTCAAGCTGCCACTTGCGAAGCTGAGAGAGCGATGCGCGACCATCGGCCTGTTCGCAGGTATTGTCGGGCAGTAAACTCAACGTGAGCACCGGCTCTTTGAGCAGCCTGGCCAGGTTCCACCACAGTTCACGCGCCACGTGAACGTCGTTTATCAGCACGAGCGTGATGGCTGTCTCAACACAATCTCTCGCGTGTTCAGCCTGTTGAAGCGCTCTCTTTAGGATTAGGATGGACGTTTCTTTCAGAGCGACTGTCCTGGCTTCAATCCGGCTAAAAGCTTTCTGATGGATGAACGGCAAGGAAAGGTTTACCGGCTCACCGTCAACGCTCAATAAACACAAAATGCGCTGTTTTTCCAAGGCGAGCGTTTCGAGATAGCAGCGGATGCCGTTAAGTGAACGACGCCCCGACGGTAGCTTCACCGGCAAACCGTCCAGCGTGGTTTCAATTTCCCCGCGAGTTCTTGGGGTATTGAGATAACCTTCATGCATACGCCCGTCAAAGACCGCATATTGCGTGCCTTGAAATGGCGGGAGTTAAATAAGTTATTCACAAGCAATTCACAACAAGTTAACACTGAGTTACTTCGACGGATTTGCTCCTTTTACACGCAGTTGAATTGAGTAAAGAGATTCGCTGGCAGTGATGAACAACGTTTTGTGTTCTTTGCCGCCGAAGCTGACGTTAGCTGTCCATTTTTCGTTCACGTCAATGTGATCGATCTGCTTGCCGTTTCTGTCAAAGACAGTGACGCCGCGCCCGGTCAGGTAAAGGTCCCCTTCATCATCAATCGTCATGCCATCAGAGCCAAGTTTGCAGAATAATGTTTTGTTCGTGAGTGAGCCATCGGGCTGAATGTCGTAGGACCACGTCTGCCTTGCGCCAATGTCCGACACAAAAAGTTTTTTGCCGTCCGGCGTGCCGGTGATGCCGTTTGGCTTTTTCAAATCATCCGTCATGCGCACAAGATTTTTTCTGTCCGGTGAAAGATAAAAAACTTCCTCGCTGCCCAGCGCCATCGTGTCGTGATCCCACCACGGACGCTGAAAAAATGGATCCGTGATATACATTGCACCGTTGGGCGCGACCCAGACGTCGTTCGGCCCGTTGAGATATTTGCCATGATAATCTTTGATGAGCACGGTCGTTTTTTTGTCGGGTGCAATGGACCAGAGTTCGTTGTGCTCGTCGGCGCAGGCAATTAAATTGCCTTGGGCGTCGAAATACATCCCGTTCGCCCGACCGGCAGGTTGAAGAAACGTGGAAAGCTTTCCATCCACGCTCCATTTCATGATGCGATTATTCGGCTGATCGGTGAAAAAGATGCTGCCGCTGGTATCGCACGTCGGACCTTCGGTGAAGGCAAAACCGCCGGCAAGTTTTTCGACTTTCGCGCCCGGCGTAATGACATCTTCGGCGGCAACCGGTGAAACATTCACCCCGCAAAGACAAATTATTCCGAAGAGAAAAACCAATGGCCGCTTGAATTTCATACAAAACAATTTGCGCCGGTTGAAAACGTTAAGCGATCTAAAAAACGCAATGAGGTTCCGGTTTGACTCTTTTTCAGAGTTTGCCTCTTGTTTTCCCGCACAGCCTGAAGCAATTTGAACCCAGCGGCATTCTGTGATTTTGTGCCGCAGAACATGCAACCGGACACAAAAAAACTTCTGCGCTTTTTGCAGAGCTGGGTCATCAATACCCTCGCGGTGTGGGTGGCGGTGTATATCGTACCTGGCATTCACCTTGATAAAAACAGCAGCTTGCTTGCGCCTTTCATTGCATCGCTTGTGCTCGGAATTCTCAATGCTTTTATCCGCCCCATCCTGATGTTCTTTGCACTGCCGCTGCTGATTTTTACACTCGGTCTGTTTACGCTGGTTATTAACGCGCTTTTGCTTTACTTCGTCGGCGTTCTGCTCACGCCCTATTTTCAAGTAGACACGTTTGGATCCGCTTTCTTTGGCGCCATTATCATCAGTATTGTGTCCGTCACGTTGAACATTCTGACCGGCACAGGTGGTTCCCGCATCACGATCCACCGGCATCGTCCGCCCCCGACAAAACCCAATGACGACAATGGCCCGGTGATTGATGTTTAAGAATCAAGTCAATGCCCGATAGGCTGCGCGCAACGTCCGGATTCCGCGCGCCCGAAATTCCCCCTCAAAATCCGTGAGCAATTCCGCCAACTCGACCGGTGTTTCAACTTCTTGAAATTTCCTGCGCGCATTGAACACTTCCGTGATTTGCGCGAAATAATCTTCGTCGTCCGTGCGGAAATAAACAACGCCACCGGGTGCGAGCGCAGTATGGGTGATTCCGGGAAAATGTTCGTCAATGAGCCGGTATTTGTGGTGTTTTTTCTTCGGCCACGGGTCTGGAAAATAAATATGCAGCGCCGATGCCGAGCACGGTGGCAAAAGGTATTGTAAAAAATATGATGACTCTATTCGCACACCTCGAAGATTTGTCAATCCGGCGCGACGGCCTTTGCGATCGAGCTTCCGGATGCGCCCGAGCAGGCGCTCAACGCCGATGAAATTCCGGTCGGAATGCCGTCGCGCGTACTCGACGAGAAATGATGCGTCGCCGCAGCCGAGTTCGATTTCGAGCAGCTGTGGTTTTGGAAAAAGTTGCGCCAAATCCAGTCGTTCGACAATGGATGGCAGATCATAAATCAAACTGGCTGGAGGATTTTCGCTCGGCGGCATGGCACAAATTAATTGCATGTTTAGTGGTCTTGACAAGTGTGTATCATCATCGCATGAAAAACAACGCATCACGTCCGGCACGGATTCTGGTCATATATCACAGTGAAAGCGGCCACACAAAGATGATGGCTGATTTGGTCGCTGAAGGCGCGGCCAGCGTGCCGGATGTAAAAGTCCGGCTGAAAACTGCTGCCAAAGCCACCGCTGATGACCTTGTATGGTGCGACGGCGTTGCTGTTGGTTCCCCTACACACATGGGCACGATTGCGTGGGAAATGAAACGCTGGTGGGATGTGGTCGCGCGACCGCTCTGGCCGAAAATCGAAGGCAAAATCGGTTGCGCTTTCAGTTCTTCCGGCGGACTTGCGGGTGGCGGTGAATTGACATGCTTGGCGCTTCAGATCGTGCTTATGAATTACGGTCTTTTTGTTTTCGGCATCCCGGATTACGTCGCGCCGGGTCAGACCCTGCATTACGGGGCTGTCTGCGCGGGTCGTCCCCGCAATGACAAAGAACGCGAGGCCTGCCGCCGATTGGGTCGCCGTCTGTCCGAATGGGTACAGACATTAATTTGTCACCGCCCTGAACACGATCCA
>Ga0182027_10008908_pt1 | contig 14521 bp, 17 predicted proteins | sample 712E1DmetaG_FD_121300 | JGI IMG/M metagenome (GOLD analysis project Ga0182027, IMG submission 121300) | Permafrost microbial communities from Stordalen Mire, Sweden - 712E1D metaG (Illumina Assembly) | ecosystem: Environmental > Terrestrial > Soil > Wetlands > Permafrost | place: Sweden...
GATGAAAATGTCACTAAAGGAAAAGTGATGCTGGAAGATTCGAAGGATACCTTAGCTTTTAACTTCACGAATCAATTAACGGTTGGAATAGATTTGGAGCAAATGTTGGTGGTTAACACAGAGGATGTAGTACTTATCTGCCCCAAAAATTCAGTCCCTAAAATTAAGAAACTGGTCGAAAGCTTGTCGGGAACCCCTAACGAAAATCTTACTTAACTTATGCCAATAACCGAAGTAAAAAAGAGTAGTTTTTATGAACATGTCAAACGGATGATGGATATAATCTGTTCTTCTATTCTAATCGTAATCTTTTCTCCGGTAATTTTAGCCGTAAGTATTGCCATAAAACTTGATTCGGAAGGGCCGGTAATGGCGGATGTTCCGGAGAGAGTCGGTAAAAACGGTAAACTATTTAAGATGTATAAGTTCAGAAGCATGGTTGAAAATGCGCATGAGATTTTAAGAGAAAACCCAAAGTATTCAAATCTATATAGTAAATATAAAAAAAGTAGCTATAAACTCAAAGATGATCCAAGGATCACCAAGGTCGGACATTTTTTAAGAAAGCACTCGTTAGATGAAGTGCCGCAGTTTTTTAACGTTTTGAAGGGCGATATGAGCTTAGTCGGGCCACGAGCTTATTATCCCGATGAACTAAGAGAACAGCAAAACAAATATCCACAAACTAAACATGCGGTCAGTATTGTTTTGTCGATTAAACCGGGAATTACCGGATATTGGCAAGTGTCGGGTAGAAGTGAAATAAATTTTGATAAAAGAATAGAAATGGACGCGACTTACGTTAGGAAAAGGTCAATTATTTACGACTTGTGGATTATCTTGAAAACGCCTTGGGTAATAATCTCCGGCCAGGGCGCCCTATAGCCTTTAATGGGTTGACAGTAGCATCAATTTCCAGCTATTATATTCTGTATGGACGGATTAAGTAAGATTGATTTTAACCTTGAAAAACAGCCTGATATTATTGTGACTTCTCCAAAACCTCTTGCTTCAAAAAGAAGAATGAATTTTAAAAATATATTTAAGAGCAAGAAAATGCTCATAGTGCTGGCAGTTGTATTGGTTTTGGTTCTCTTTTCTATCTTCGGAGTTTATCTACCGGCGACTAAAGTTTACAAATCGGCCAAAGTTACTTACGCCGATGCGCAATCGGTAGCCTGGGCGATTAAGCAACAGAATGTTACTTTAGCATCAGGCCAATTGGCTAAAACTAAAACCGATTTGACGCAAACGCAAAGTGATTTACACGCGATGGCTTATTTGCAGTTTATTCCGATTGCGAATTGGTATTATGGCGATGCCGACCATCTCTTAAACGCCGGAACGCATGGACTTAATGCCGCAACTTTATTGGTTGACTCAATCGCGCCCTATGCAGATTTGTTGGGTTTAAAAGGTCAGGGAAGTTTTGTCGGCGGGACGGCGCAACAAAGAATTGAGACTGCCGTCAAAACAATCGGTAAGATTACGCCAAAAATTGACGATATCGCTAATGAGCTCGCGCAAGTGAGAACCGAAATCGATAAAGTCGACCCGAACCATTATCCGGCTATTTCAACCGGAAAAAAAGTCCGCGATACGTTGGATAGCTTAAAAAGCATTACCGACCAAAGCGTCGCACTTATTACCAGCGCCAGACCTTTAATTAAAACACTGCCGGCAGTTTTAGGGGAGCCAAATGAGAAAAAATATCTGATTCTTTTTCAAAATGATAAAGAATTAAGACCAACAGGAGGCTTTATTACCGCCTATGCCATTTTCAGATTGGATAGTGGGGTAGTACACGTTGATGCTTCGAGCGATATTTACAGTCTCGACGCAACTATCGCCAATAAGCCAACTGCGCCGGCGGCAATCTTAAAGTATTTCCCGACCGTCCCGTTGTTTAATTTAAGAGACAATAATCTTTCCCCGGATTTTAAAGTGTCGATGGACAGTTTCTATAAAATGTATCAGACGGCCGGAGGAGCGACTAAGGTCGATGGAATTATCGCCGTTGATACCCACGCCTTAGTTTCGGCCATGAATATCTTGGGAGATATCTCCACTGATGGAACTACCTTCACAACCAAAAATGATCCAAGATGCAATTGCCCAAATGTAATTTACCAAATGGAAGTGTTTGCCGATCAGCCGGCACAGATTGTTAAAGAGAACAGGAAAGGCGTTATTGGCGATTTGATGTACGCGATTATGTCCAAAGCTTTCTCCTCTTCTCCAAAGCTTTACTGGGGACCTTTATTCCAGACGATGCTTTCCGAAATGAATCAAAAGCACATCCTTTTCTACATGAATGATGCCAATGCTCAGGCCGGTTTCGAGGGGTTAAACGCCGCCGGAAGAGTAATGCCTTTCACCGGTGATTATTTCACTATTAACGAAGCCAATTTCGGCGGCGCCAAATCAAATATGTTTGTCAGCGAAGCGGTTACTCAGGATTATGCTCTGCAAGGCGACGGCTCGATTGTCAAAACCGTGACGGTTAATTATAAAAATCCTTATCCGCCGTCCGATTGCAATTTGGAACATGGAAACCTTTGTCTAAACGCGGTGTTAAGAGACTGGGTACGACTTTATGTCCCTCAGGGTAGTCAGTTGATTTCCAACACGGGATCGGAAGTAAAAATGACGACTTATGATGACTTGGGCAAAACCGTTTTTGACGGTTTCCTAACCGTCAGGCCGCAGGGAGTAGGGAAATTAACGGTTTCGTATAAGTTGCCGTTTAAGTTAGCGCAAAATTCCCTGTTGCCTTTAATGGTGCAAAAACAAGGCGGTACTGCCGATAGCGCTTATACTATTACCGAAGGTAGTAAAACTTTGCAGCAATTTAATTTGTCCTCCGATCAAACCTTTAACCTGAAGCTAAGATAGTATGAGGTCTTTTAGAACCGAAGGGATTGTTATTAAAAGAAGTAATTACTCCGAAGCGGATAGAATTGTCACGATTTTTACAAAACAAAACGGGAAGATTAAAGTGAAAGCAACGGGAGTAAGAAAAATAGCCAGCCGCCGTTCTCCACATATCGAACCTTTAAATTACTGTATCTTCGGTCTTTATCAGGGCAAAGGGATGCCTGTTTTAACCGAAGTCGAATCAAGAGAATGTTTTCCACTTTTAAAAAAAGATTTAAAAAGGATTGGTTTTGCTTATCATATCTGCGAATTAATCGACGGATTATGCGCGGAAAATCAGGAAAATCCGGACGTCTTCCTGCTTTTAGGACGGACTTTGCGTAAATTATCAAAGGAAGACAATCTACAGGCGATTATCTATGAATTCGAATTGGAACTATTGCAGTTGTTGGGATTTCAGAAAGCTTCGCTTTCGACCGTTAAAGTAGACACACAGGCGATAATTGAAGAGATTTTGGAAAGAAGCTTAAAAACCAAGCAAATCTTACCCCAGCTTTCATAACTGCCGCTTTTTTGCTATTATCTTGTTATGGATAATTTAATGGAAAAATTAGTAGCGCTTTGTAAAAGGCGCGGTTTTATTTTTCCGGGCAGTGAATTATATGGTGGTTTAAACGGAACTTGGGATTTGGGTCCCGCCGGCGTTTTACTTTCAAACAACATTAAGAATGAATGGTGGAATTCGATGGTTTTAAAAAACGACAATATCGTTGGAATCGACTCTTCGATTATCTATAATCAAAAAGTTTGGGAAGCCTCCGGACACATCTCCTCTTTCACGGATCCGTTAATTGAGTGTAAGATTTGCCACGCCAGATTTAGAGCCGATAACAAAAAAGAGATGGAAGAACACGCTAAGTTGCATGAAGGGAAGAAAGAGTGGACAGATGTTAAATCGTTTAATCTGATGTTTAAAACCTTCGTCGGGCCGGTAGACAATGAGGAAAACAAAACTTATCTGCGACCGGAAACCGCCCAGGGAATATTTATTAATTATAAAAGCGTTTTGGAAAGTACCCGGGTAAGAGTGCCTTTTGGAATCGCGCAAATCGGTAAGGGTTTTCGCAATGAAATCACTACCGGAAATTTCCTGTTCCGCGTTCGTGAGTTTGAAATGATGGAGCTTGAATATTTCGTCAAGCCCGACGATGCCCCTAAAGTACACAAAGATTGGATTGAAAGACGGTTTGACTGGTATGTTGCACTGGGGATAGATTCAAAAAATCTTAAGAAAGAAGAGTTGGACAAGAAAGACTTGGCGCATTATTCAAGAGGGACGACCGAAATCTGGTATAACTGGCCGTTTATGGGCTTTGCGGAGCTTGAGGGAATCGCCAATCGGGGAGACCACGATTTGTCGGCGCACCAAAAAATGTCGGGTCGCGACCTTTCTTATTTTGACGAAGAAAGTAAAGAAAAATTCATACCCTATGTGATTGAACCATCGGTGGGAGTCGGTCGGGCCATGTTGGCATTTTTACTCGATGCCTATCGGGAGGACGAAAAAAGAGTTTATCTAAAACTGCATCCGAAACTGGCTCCGTACAAAGTGGCAGTTTTTCCGCTTTTGGCAAACAAAAAAGAATTGGTTGAGAAAGCCCGTTCCTTCTATGAAGATTTAAGAAAGAATATGCTGGTGGCATGGGACGACAGGGGAAATATCGGTAAACGTTATTTTGCGCAGGATGAAATCGGTACGCCATTTTGTATTACTGTTGATTTTCAAACTTTGGAAGACGACACGGTTACCGTGAGAAACCGTGATACCGGCAAGCAGGATAGGATTTCGATCAGTGGTTTTACCGCTTACTACAACGACAAAGTTCAAACATAATATTTTCCATGGAATCAATTAGCTTCAATGTTGTCTTTTGCTATGTCCTAAGAGTATACTGTAATCGCTCACAAAATTTAGATGGACATAAATAAAACAAAAGAGTTCAAAGAATTCTATAAGCAGTTTAAAACCCGAAATTATAAAAAAGGTGAGATACTCATTCGAGCAGACGACGACCCGCTAGGCATTTTTTGTTTAACAAAAGGCTACGTTAGGCAATACACTATTTCAAAAACCGGCTTTGAATTAACACTGCATATCTTAAGACCCATCTCATATTTTCCCATGGTCTGGGCAGTTAATGGTACACCGAATGTTTACTATTTTGAAGCTTTAACACCGGTTGAAGTAGGACGTGCGCCCAGAGATCAGGTAGTTGAATTTATTAAGGATAAACCTGCCGTCATCTTCGAACTCTTAAGTGAATTAATTGAAGATTACGCAGAGTCGCTTACCCGTATTGAACATTTGGTATTCTCCGATGCATACCGAAGAGTAATTTCTATATTGCTGTATATCTCTAAACATTTCGGGGAAGTACAGGGCAAAGGGGTTATTGTTCACCACCGTTTTACGCAACAAGATATAGCAACATTAGTTGGGGTAACCAGGGAAACTGCAAGTAACGAGATGGTAAAATTGGAAAGAAAGGGGCTGGTCAAATATGTTGACCATGCAATGTTACTTGGGAGTATTAAAAAATTAGAACTTGAATTAGCCTCAATTCATACTAAGTCGTAACTTAGCTTACGGAAAACTTGTTATCCCGGTTACACATATCTATCAATGTGTATTGCTGCGTATATTTATAAAAATACGTATGCTTAATAATATTATGGCTGAATCAGATACTACGCAAGAAGAAACAACAACGGTCAGTAATGAATCTCCGCAGCAGGTTATTAGAAAAACGACGAGACAAGTTGAGCCTCAGGCAAAAGGAGAAGCTCCTCAAAAAGTGTATGAAAAGAAGAAAACAATTTTTAGGTTTAATCAGGTTATTTGGTACATCTTGGGTTTTATTGAAGTACTGTTGGTATTTAGAACAATCCTTAAAATATTAGGCGCAAATCAATTCGTTGGATTTACCAGCTTAATTTATGCCATAACGAATCCGTTAGTTGCGCCTTTTAACGGTATTTTAAATATCTCTGTAACAGGCAATTCGGTAATTGAGTGGTCAACGATAATTGCCGCCATTGTCTATCTATGTATAGCCGGCGGACTGGTTTATCTTTTGGACCTTATTTATCCAATTACGCCAAGAGACGTAGAAACAGAATAAATTATGATAATTGCAATCGTTATTCTTCTTGCCATTCTCTGGTTCTTAGGATATATTCCTATCTCGGGAATTTCTATCCCAGACCCCATTCTTTTTACAATTAATAATCACCCGATTACTTTATGGAACATTCTAATTCTTTTGGTAGTCGGCTGGGCGATAGGTATTCTGCCCCGCCCGTTTCAAGCAGTGGCTTCGGTACTACTTCTTTTATGGATTCTTTCCGTCCTTGGTATTTTGGCAATCGCCGGTCTCTCAAGCATTATTGTCCTAGTAATTATAGTAGCTCTTATTGCTTCTATTTTTCTTTGAGATGTAGGAAAGGGGTGAATAATTTATGGCAACAACAATAGTTAATCCGGCACCAAGCAACAACCCCCCTAATAATAATGGCATTGCACTTTTAATAGGAGCAGGAGTTTTAGTCATACTCGCACTCTTATTTTTTGTTTATGCTGTCCCTTATGTACGGACATTAAGCGGAAGTGGTGGAATTCAGGTAAATGTTCCAGTCCCAAAAACAGTTAATGTAAACGTGCAGCAGGCAAAATAATAAAATCGCTTATCTTTGGAGAAGGAGGTGGAAATATGAATATAATACTTTGGGTAGTTTTAGGAGCAGTAGCAGGCTGGATTGCAGACATGATCATGAAAAGTGCACATGGGGTGCTTGAAGATATTGTTTTAGGAGTCATTGGTGCATTTGTCGGAGGGTTCATTATGAACTTTTTTGGCCAACCCGGTGTAACAGGTTTTAATATTTACAGTCTTATTGTAGCTGTAATTGGTGCAGTTGTTCTTATCTTCTTAGGACGACTTATCCATAAATAAAGGTATGAAAGCTATGCGAAATCAAAATAAAAACAAACGGGATGTAAAAAAAGAAAGCGTTAGTTCAGTAATTACCGGATTAACGGGAGCAGCTATTGGATTCGGTATTGCAGTCGCCGGAGCAGCAGTAGTATTTAATGATAAAGCTAATCGTAAAAAGGTAAAGAATGTGCTAAATAATATCAAAGATCAGGCGATGAATTATATGCAAGACGTACAAAAGAAAACCGATAAAAAGGAAAAAGAGCTTATTGATAATAAAAACGAAGAAGCTAAAATAATTAGCTAAATATGGAAATTTTGGAAATCATAGCAATCATCTTAATAGTTTTGTGGTTGGGTGGATTTGCTCTTCATATCGCAGGGAAATTTATCCATGTCCTGTTAATTATAGCGTTGATAATATTTTTATTACATTTTCTTGGGATAAGATTTTAAATATGGATGATACACAACAAAAGGCTCAAATAGATGATGATGCACGAAAAGCCAAGGAGGAAGTAGATACAAATACTTTTAACGAAAGGCAAGCATTGGCAGATCAGGAAACCGAGAAAATAAGAAGTGACGCGGAGGCGGAAATAGCGCAAATTCAATCCGACGCCCAAAAATAGATCCAGACTTCGTTGATTCCCCAAAGCGCAGGTATCTTGACATCATTAGTTCTTTTGTCTATGCTAATTTCAGTGGAGAAATACTTAAAAGACAAAAGAGTTCTAATCGCCGCCGGAGTTGCGGTTGTTGCTTTAATTTTAATCTTTGCCGGCGTTTTCATGCTAATGAAAGGTTCAAATTCTGCTCAAACCGCCCAGCAGGCAGCTACTCCTACCGAAGCGCCGGTTTTATCTTTACAGCCCGGAGATATCGGATTAACTTTGGTTGAAGCGGCGGACATGCAGACAGCGACGATGACGATCACCAAAACAGGTGATATTACCTCGGTCGATTATCAGCTTTCGTATAACGCTTTAGTTTCCGGACAAAGTATCCCAAGAGGAACCATTGGCCACGTTGATGTTAAAACTCCCGGCCAGACGATTACACAGAAAATGGTCTTTGGAACTTGCTCGGACGTTTGTCACTATGATACCGGCATCACCCAGGTGCAATTAATAGTCAAAGTAACCAAAACCGACGGAAAAGTTTATCAGGTTCAATTAACCCCGGCTGCTCAATAAAACATCTTCAATCGACTTTTGATAAGCCTTATAGTATAATTGCCGCCTATGATTGTTTATCATTATGCGCGTATAGCTAGATTAGCCCGGAAAAAACCAGTTGAGGCTTTAATGCCCATGAGTAGGTTAGACGGAATCTTTTTTGAGGGAACGATGGGTAGAAAGGCAACTTTTGCTTTACCGGAGCCACTGCCTCATTCTTGGACCAATAATCAGGATTTTCCAACTGCTTGGGATGCTTTAAAAAAATATATGGGAAAAATGCTTATGGAGATAACGCTTGATCCTTCAGATAGCGTTATGGTATTAGACCAGGCACTTACATATGATGATGACGAAACAATTCCCGCTCCCTCAGATAGAGAAGCATGGGCAAGAATTGACAAAGAGCACTATGAAAAGGAAGAAAGATATTGGAATGCTAGGGTTCCTCTTGAACAGTACTTAGCCGATCCTTCCAGATTTTCTCTTCCAGAAATAATAATTCTAAACCCAATTCCGCGTGAAAGAGTAAGGATCAGCAGCCAACAGCCATTAATAGAAGACGTTATAAGAGATGCAACTGAAAGCGGAAATAAATTTTGGGCTCGAAGATTACTAAAAGAATTAAAGTTAGGAATTCCAGAGTTACACCCATGGATTGCGTCATGCGAAGCATCTATTAGGTTACAGCGTTCTCATCGGGAAACTTTCTAATTTTCACATAAAAAGCAAAATCACTAAATCTAGTGATTTTTTTTGTTCTAGACACTAAAGTACCCCCTTTGCCTCTTGACACCCCGTGAAAACTGCTGCAAAATTAAATAAAGTGGTCCACAGTGGGAAAAGGTGGGACACGGAAAGGCAGGTATGTTGTTAGGTCAATATGATGGAAGGATTGACGCAAAAGGTCGTACGGCATTCCCGAAAAAATTCCGGGAAGTTTTGGGAGATAAATTAATTGTTACTTTAGGTTATGAAAACTCGCTCATTGTTGTTTCAGAACAAAACTGGAAATCACTCTTGGAAGGAACCGAGGGTAGACCTTTTATTGAGTCAGAAACTCGAGAAACTCAAAGATTCTTACTTGGAGGAGCATCTGGGGTTGAGCTCGATGATAAAGGCCGGTTTGTATTACCAGGTTATCTTAGAGAATTTGCGGGAGTTGAAGACGATGTCGTCTTCATAGGTTTATCCCGGTATGTTGAAATTTGGGATAAGAAGAAGTGGCTTATTTATCGAAAAGGTCTGGAGAAAAATATTGACTCGATCTCTAAGCGACTTATTAAAAAAGAGGGCGAAAAGCGTGATGAATAATTATCATACGCCGGTACTTTTAAAAGAAGTAATCGATCTTTTACAAGTTAAAGCTGGTAAAAAATATATTGATGCGACTATCGGAGGCGGTGGGCATGCAAAGGCGCTTTTGGAAAAAGGGGCAAAAGTTTTGGGGATAGATACGGATCAGGATGCGTTGGAGTATGTCCACAATAATCAGAAGTCGGCAGTAGGTAGCAAGCGGTTGATATTAGCAAAGGGGAATTTTAAGGATTTAGAAGAAATTGCACATTTGAATGATTTTAATTCGGTTAGCGGCATTCTGTTTGATTTGGGAATTTCTTCCCACCAAGTAGATGACGCCGGGAGGGGATTCAGCTTTTTAAAAGAGGGACCGCTGGATATGCGAATGGATAAGGAGCAAAGCGTTACGGCGGAAACTCTGGTTAATCTTTTAGGGAAAGAAGAACTTTATGATTTATTTAATAAACTTGGTCAAGAACATCGTGCTTGGGCCGTTTCTAGTAGTATTGTCGGCGCCCGTAAAATAAAGGCGATACAAACGACACAAGATTTGGCGGATGTTGTTGCTAAGGCCTATGGGATTACCGGTGAAGTCTCGGATTTCACAAAAAATAAAATTAACCAAAAGGTATTTCAAGCGCTAAGGATGGCGGTAAATAATGAGCTTGAGAATATTCAAGTCGCTTTACCGCAAGCGCTTAGGCTTTTGGAAGCAAAGGGAAAAATCGCGGTAATCAGCTTTCACTCTTTGGAGGATGGAATAGTAAAAAAAACTTTCAAAGAATTTTCTAAACTTGGTTTGGGGGAAATAATTACCGAAAAGCCGATCGGGGTCAAGGATGAAGAGCGGGAGCAGAATTCCCGCTCAAGAAGCGCAAAGTTAAGGGTTTTTGAAAAAATAATATGAAAAAGCAAGTTTTATTAATCGGAATTTTAGTTTTAATAGTTTTTGGGTTATCTCTGGTCAGAATCTATATCTCTAACCAAGTTGCGACCTCCGGAGTTATGCTTAGTCAAATTCAGCAACAAGTCGACGCCTATAAAATGCAAAATATGCTGCTGGCCGAAAACTTGTATACGAAGTCTTCACTTACCAATATTGCCCAGGAAGCATCAAATGAGGGTTATGTTGAGCAAAAAACCGACTTTGTCTTAAACGGCCAAGCGCCGGTTGCTTATAAACAATGACATGGAGATATCGCTTCGTATTTTTGGGATTAGTAGGTTTGTTTCTTCTGGTCGTCTTAAGACTCTTCTACTGGCAAGTGGTTAAAGCTTCTGAGCTTTCTTTACTTGGTCAACAGCAGTATGGTACAACCCAAACGATTGTTCCCCAAAGAGGCGAGATTGAGACTTCAGATGGATTTCCTTTGGCCGCCAATAAAATTTCGTATCTGGTTTTTGCCAACCCGAAAGAGATAGTCAATAAAGACGCGGAAACCACAGTTCTGGCTTCAACTTTACAGTTAGACATCGCTTCGGTCAGCGCCAGTCTTAGCCTTGACCGTTTTTGGGTGCCGATCGCTTCGGGCATAGACTCAGGGACAAAACAGAAGCTGGAGCAAATGAACCTGCCGGGCGTCGGTTTCAGTAATCAATATCAGCGGTTTTATCCCGAGGCGTCAATGGCGGCTCAATTGTTGGGTTTTGTCGGAAAAGACAGCGCCGGTAACGATAAAGGTTATTCCGGTCTGGAAGGCTTTTACGACCGTTTACTAAGCGGTAAGGAAGGGTTGGCAGTTGAAGTTAATGATGCTTTCGGCAAGCCAATTCTGGCCGAAATGAATCAGTCTTCAGGGGAAACAGACGGCGCAAACTTGATTTTGAGCGTTGACAGGTCAATTCAATTTTTAGTCGAACAAAAACTCAAAGACGGAGTAGAACAATACGGTGCGACTTCGGGGATGGTTGGGATAATGGATCCCAAAACCGGTGCTATCTTGGCGATGGCCGCTTACCCTAATTTTGACCCCAGAGATTATCAGGATTATTCGGACAGCCTTTACAGGAATCCTTTTATCTCCGATTTATATGAACCGGGATCAACTTTTAAACCTTTAGTGATGTCGGCGGCCATGGACGCGAAATTAGTAACGCCGGATACGAAGTGTGACAACTGCGCCGGTTCGGTGTCTGTAGGCGGCTATAGTTTGGAAACCTGGGATAATAAATATTTCCCAAATACAAACATGGTTGAGGTTATCCAGCATTCCGATAACACGGGGATGATATTCGTCGCGCAGAAGCTAAAAGTCGACGGGATGATTAATTATTTGGGGAAATTCGGAATAGGCGATTACACGGGTATAGATTTGCAGGGGGAAGTCTCATCCCCGCTTAAACCGGAAAACCAGTGGTATGCCGTAGATTTAGCCACAACCGGGTTCGGGCAGGGCATATCGGTCACGCCAATCGAGCTTTTGGATGCAACAGCGGCCATAGCTAACGGGGGGGTAAGGATGGAACCGCATGTCGTAGCCGCGGTTCAGGACGCAAGCGGAAATACGACACAGATTCAGCCTAAAGTTCTAGATACACCTGTAAGCGCCGGTACGGCCAAAGTAATGACCGAGATAATGATAAACGCGGTCAATAAGGGAGAGGCCTCCTGGGCTCGCTTAAAGGGCTACAGGATAGCCGGAAAGACCGGAACGGCTTCCATTCCGGTTAGCGGTCATTATGACCCGAATCAGACCATTGCTTCGTTCGTCGGCTTTGCTCCGGCCGACAATCCGAAGTTTGTCATGCTGGTCATTTTAAACAGGCCGACAGTCTCAATTTACGGAGCTGACACTGCCGCGCCGATTTTTTTTGATATTGCCAAATCACTCCTTAATTATTATGGGATTTCACCGGACGGAAATTAGGGGAAATATCACAAACTGACGAAATCACCTATTTTGGTATGCGTTTTTTTCAGAGTGCCTGCAGGTAGCTCGATGACGGTTTTAAATCTTATATCCCAAAAAACAATCCGGTTCGGTTGGACTGTTTTAGCCAGCCTAACCACTTTTTTGTCATCAAGGACAATCAAATCAAGTGGAAATCGTAGGAAGAAAGTGTGGATGCCGAATCTGGTTTCAAAGACAATCGTTTCCGCCTCAGTTCTGCCCAAAAGACCGATTACTTTCCCAAAGCCTCTTTTAAAAGAGTATTTGCTTGAAATTAGCGTTTTCTGAGTCAGGTTTCGAATCACTTTTTCATTATACTAAACTGGAGAATAGGTTCAATAAAAGGTATAATATAACGATGTGGCAAAGGATAAAAAATATTTATCATCTGTTTATAGCCATTTTTGCTAATATTCTGTTCTTTTTCCCTTCAAGGGGAATGAAAGTGGTAGCCGTAACGGGAACGGACGGAAAAACCACTACGGTAAACTTGATTTATCATATTCTAAAAAGCTCAGGCGCTAAGGTTTCAATGATTTCAAGCATTAATGCGGTAATTGAAGGAAAGACATATAATACCGAGTTTCATCGTACAACTCCAACCTCATTTTCTTTGCAAAGCTTTTTTAGAAAAGCCAGGAATAAAAAATCAGAATATTTTGTTCTGGAAGTAACTTCTCATGCGATTGATCAACACAGGATTACGGGAATTCCAATTACGGTCGGGGTTTTGACTAATGTCACAAATGAGCACCTTGATTATCATAAAACCTATGATAATTATCTAAAAACAAAGACGAAGCTATTAAAAAAAGCCAAAACATGTATCGTTAATAGCGATGACAGCTCGTACATGTTTTTGTCAGAAGTTAAGAGCCAAAAAACTCAGGGGAATTGGATAACTTACGGACTCTCCGAAAGTGCCGATTACAATGAACGCACTTTCAATATTAAGCAAAATAATCTACTGGGGGAATTCAATAAATATAACGTTTTGGCTTCAGTTGCGGCCTGTAGAGCCTTAGGAATTGCGGATGAAAGTATAAAAAAAGCCCTTAAATCTTTCCATATGCCGATAGGTAGGGTTGACTATGTCTACCGAGAAGATTTTAGCGTAATGATTGATTTTGCTCATACGTCAAATGCTTCCGAGCAGATACTAAAAGCAGTCAGACCAACAGTTAAGGGCAGTTTAATTCACGTTTTTGGAAGCGCAGGGGAAAGGGACGTACTAAAAAGGCCGTTTTTAGGGGAAATCTCCTCGGAGTACTGCGATATTATTATTTTAACTGCGGAGGATCCAAGAACAGAAGATGTCAATGCAATTATTGCGCAAATTGAGGTTGGTATAAGAAAGGGAAAGTGTGAAGTTATTAGAATTCCGGATAGGAAAGAAGCAATCCAAGCCGCGATACAAATGGCTAAAAAAGACGACCTGGTATTGATTACGGGTAAATCTCAAGAGGAATCCATGAATTACGGTAAGGGAGAAGAGCCTTGGGATGAATATAAAATGGTTGAAGAAGCCCTGGAAGCAAGAAATAAAACCGAGCAATGAATAAAATAAAAAATATCCATTTCGTTGGCATAAAAGGGGTGGGAATGACGCCTTTGGCGATTATTGCTAAAGAAGCCGGTTTTAAAGTGTCGGGATGTGATTTAGGCGAAGAATTTATTACGGATGTGCCTTTAAAGAAATCCGGAATAGAACCTTTGGTAGGTTTTTCCGAAAGCCATTTGTCGGTTTGCGATTTGGTCATCACTACGGGAGCACACGGGGGATTTGAAAATACGGAAGTGATTGAGGCAAAGCGTTTGGGAATTCCGGTTTGGACACAAGGAGAAGCAGTCGGTAAATTTATGAGTGGCGATTTGCTCACAAACAGTCTTGCGGGGATTTCAGTAGCCGGATCACACGGAAAAACTACCACTACGGCGATGATAGCAACGGTACTTAAGGAAAATAAGCAGGACCCCACGTTTTTGGTCGGAACAGGAGATATTCCTTCCCTTGGCTCGTCCGGTCATTTCGGGAAAGGTAAATATTTTGTTGCCGAAGCGGATGAATATGCCACAGAGCCCAAATATGACAAAACACCAAAATTTTTATGGCAGAAGCCGCAAATCGGAGTAATTACTAATATTGAGTTTGATCATCCGGATTTATATTCCTCGATGGAACAATTACGAAAAGCTTTTTTAGATTTTGCCAAAAACATTAAACCTGAAGGAGTTCTGGTTGCGTGCGCTGATGATATGGAGACCATAAAGATGCTAAAAC
>Ga0182027_10008909_pt1 | contig 14520 bp, 9 predicted proteins | sample 712E1DmetaG_FD_121300 | JGI IMG/M metagenome (GOLD analysis project Ga0182027, IMG submission 121300) | Permafrost microbial communities from Stordalen Mire, Sweden - 712E1D metaG (Illumina Assembly) | ecosystem: Environmental > Terrestrial > Soil > Wetlands > Permafrost | place: Sweden...
AAACGGAAACCGACAGGTTCAACAAAAGTACTTCTTGAAGTTCTTGAGAAAGAGCCGCATGTTCTTGACTATCGCATGGAATCGAATGGCGTAAATAAAGGGAAAGCGGCATAATAGATGTTCAGCGGCGCCGCCGAGCTATCGGAGCCGAGCTTATGCTCTCACGGGAATGTTCCGTCGGCGCACAAGGGAGACGAACATCCCGCTCTATCGCATTGCCGTCCCAGGCCTGCTTGGCTGGGTGATCCCGGCCGCAGTCCTGCGGCGGCAAACGCTCACCTCCGACAGTTAGGGTTAAAAATGAATAAAATAATGATAATTCCCTTGTTGTTTCTTAGTTGTGTAAGCAGTTTAAAACAAATCAAGAATGATGGCACCGTACCAAGTGTGGGGGTTTTGATAATAATCACAGACGATAATCAAATAGAATTTGCGGATTCATTAGGCAAAGTAATTCGCGAAAGACTTGACATAATATCGCAAGATAAAAAGGATTTTATACTTGGAGATAAAATCAAAGAAAATGATTTTCAAATGGAAATTAAGATTGGGCATTTAGAATTAGTAAGTGATGAAAAACAGGAAAAAAATGAAAAAGTGCGGAATAAAATTGAGAAGGTTAATGATTCTTTGCAAGAAGAAGATAATAAAAAAATAGCAGGACAACTTATTGCCGCGAACGTTATTGCTAATGTGGCGGCAAATGCAATTCTTGCACCGCTTGGCAAAAGTGTAGCAATTATTATAAGAAGAGATGATAATGCATATTACCAAATGCAAAATAGGCGAATAGCTAAAACATTTTCATTTGCAGGGGTAGCTTATTATATCAGGATTATAGATAAGAATAATAAGGTAATATGGGAAGGTGAAAATTCACAAGGATTAACAATTAGTTATAGAATGAATGAAAACGAACAAAGAAGAGTATTAATAAGAAATATAAGCATGTTTATTGAAAATAAAGTACCGTTTTTTAAAATCAAAACCTAACAACGCGCTAAATCATGACCTTCCGCCTTTGCAAACAGCTTTGGTTTGCGGTCGACTTGTTCTTTAAGATAGATTTATGGGTTGCAAAGCGAAAATGCGTTCGTAGTTCGGCATATTAGCGCGGCCTTATCTATAATAAAAGGAGACAATCATGATTCTATTTGGGAACAGTAGAAAGTTTATCGAATCTCGGTTTGATAAGGAAAATGAATTTGAAAGGGAAATTATAAATAATTCAAAATTTTTTTTTGGCAAAGATTCAATTTTTATAGATGCTAAAAGAAAAATAGAAACAAAATCATTAGGAAATTCGATTCCTGATGGCTTTCTCTTCGATTTGTCAAAAAAGGAAAATCCTGAATTCTATTTGCTGGAAGTCGAGTTAGCGAAACATGACTTTTTTAATCATATTTTCCCTCAAATCACACGCTTTTTTGGATTTTTCAAGAATGATAGCAGCCAAGCAGACCTAGTGGAAAAAATATTTTCTATAATTACAAACGACTCAGATTTAAAGAAAGAATTCAAAAAATATCTTGGCGAAAAGGAAATCTACAAATTCATAAAGGATACAATTGAAAATAGTCAAAACATATTGCTGGTAATTGATGGCGATAAAAGTGAGCTTCCAGAAATTACTGAGACCTACACGGATACTTGGGGCAAAATGGTTAAAGTCCTTCTTGTCAAAAAGTACTCAAACGCAAACGACATTATTTACACGATGCATCCTGATTTTGAAAACATTGAGTATGAAGAAGTTATTGCTGATAAACCTGATTTAGAAGATAAGAAATATTCAGAAGAATACCATTTTGAAGGAATTGCCGAGGTATTAAAAAAGACCTTCAATCAAATCAAATCCGCAATGCTTGAATTTGACAACAAGCTAATATTTAATCCGCAAAAATATTACATTTCTATCAAAAAAGATAAAAACGTGGCATATTTTACTTTCAGAAAGAAAAAAATACGTGTTGTTATAATGGCTGATGAAAACGAAGTTAAAAAGCAAATTTCGAAACATACTCTTGTTCATCTTTCTGATGGAGTTCAAAGGTTTTATAGTGGTAATTGTTGCGAAATAATTATTGAAGATGATAGCAATTTACATGAGGTAATAGAAATTATTAAGAATACAATAAGAAAAGAAGATAAATAACATGTCGTTCAAGCTCAGACTGGCTAAGCGTCAGCTGAGGTTTTCTTCAATTCTTCAGAAGGGCCAGAGTGCGAACGGGAACCCAAAAGAAAAGATTTTACGGCCCATTACGCCAGCGGCCTAACATTATCGATATCCGAAAGCTTAATGAACCATGTTCATACAAACCCAACAGGAAAAAATAAGCGTTTGCGACGCCGACATGCTTGCCGTGGCCAGGCTTGCCAGGGAATTGTCCGTGCCCATGGCCATCGCGAAGGTCCTCGTGCTTCGCGGGCTGACGACCGTTGACGAATGCAAAAAGTATTTCAAGCCCGAATTGTCGCATTTCCGCGACCCTTTTCTTTTCCGCGATATGGAAAAGGCCGTGGATCGGATCATGAAGGCTATTGAAAGCCATGAAATGATCGTTGTGTATGGCGATTACGACGTCGACGGCATTACTGCAACGGTCATTCTGCTGCGCAGCTTGCGGCTGCTCGGTGGCAATGTTGAATATTTTTGCCCCAATCGCTTGATTGAAGGGTATGGCATGTCGGAGGCGGGAGTGCAAAAAACCATTCAACGCGGCGCCGGGCTCATCATAACGGTCGATTGCGGTGTCACCGCCGCCAAGGAAGTCGCGCTTGCCCGGCAGGCAGGCATCGACGTCATCATCACCGACCACCATGATTCCAAAGAAGGGCAGTTGCCCGATGCATACGCGATCTTAAACCCGAAATTGCCATCAAGCGGATATCCCGAAGACGTTCTGGCGGGAGTGGGAATTGCCCTGAAACTCTGCCATGCCTTGGCCCTGCGTTCGGGAAAAGGGGACACGTTCTGGACCGATTACCTCGACCTTGCCGCCGTAGGGACCGCGGCGGACGTCGTCCAATTAACAGGAGAGAATAGGACCATCGCTTTTCTCGGGTTTGAAAAACTGCGGAATTCCAAAAACCCCGGGTTAAAGTCCCTGATCGACGCGCAGGGCCTGGCCGGAAAACCGCTGTCCACCGGCGAGGTGGGATTTCAAATCGCGCCATGTATCAATGCCGTCGGCCGTTTAGGAGACGCGGGCCGCGGAATCGAGCTTTTGCTTACCGATGACGAAGCCCTTGCCCAGTGCTACGCGCGGGAACTTAAAGCGGCGAACCTGGAGCGCCGGGCAATCGACGCAAGCATGCAGAAGGAGGCGGTTGCATGGGTCGAAGAACATTGCGACCCGCAGCGGGATTATGCGATTGTCATCGGCAGGGAAAACTGGCATTGCGGGGTCGTGGGGATCGTCGCTTCAAAAATCGTGGAAAAATATCACCGGCCGACCGTCCTCTTTGCCATAAATGCCGAAGGGGTGGCCAGAGGCTCGGGGCGGAGTGTTCGAGGGTTTCACTTGCACAAGGCCTTGTGTCAGTGCGGCGAATTACTCGAAAATTTCGGCGGCCATGCCGCTGCCGCGGGAATGACCATTAAGGAAGCGAACATCGGCCTGTTCAGCGCCCGTTTTAACGAAGTGGCAAAATCGTGTTTGTCTGTCGACGACCTTGTCGCGCGAGTCGAGGCCGATGCGCAGGTCTCGCTTTCGGACCTTACACCCAGGTTTTTCAGCCTGCTCAAGCGCATGGAGCCCTTTGGGCCTGGCAACTCAAGGCCGCTCTTTCTGTGCCGGTCTTTACAAAACAAATATGACCCGCGCATCGTCGGGTCGAACCATCTCAAAATGACGGTAGCCGCCAGCTCGGAAAAAATGGACGCGGTGGCATTCAATATGGGCCACAGGCTCGAAGCCGTAAAAAAGGCCAGGACATTTTCGCTGGTGTTTTCCCTTGAGGAAAACGTGTGGAATGGAAAAACCAGTCTTCAAATGAAAGTGAAGGGAGTGGAAACATGAAAATGTGGGACGGCAGATTCGCCAAACCTTCCGACAGTACCATGGAAGAACTGAACAATTCGCTTGCAATTGATAAAGCGCTCATTGAAGAGGACATAGCTGGCAGTTGCGCGTGGGCTGGGGCGCTGTTGGCGTGCGGGGTGCTTTCCCGCGTGGAGCACGATAGCATCGTGGCAGGACTTAATGGAATTTTAGCCGACCACCATAGCGGCGCTATAAAATATTTACCCACCGACGAAGATATTCACATGGCCGTCGAACGCCTGCTGGTTGAGAAAATCGGGGAAACGGGCGGCAAATTGCATACAGGCCGTTCGCGTAACGATCAGGTCGTCACCGATGTGAGAATTTACGTCAAGAAGCGCTGCGCAGCGATCGAACGTGGAATTACGGACGTGCAAAAAGCCCTGCTTAAACGCGCCGAAGCCGATATAAGCGTCATCATGCCGGGATACACGCATTTACAGCAGGCCCAGCCGATCTTGCTGTCGCATTACTGGCTGTCATTTTTGTTCCGCCTGGAACGCGAGAAAAAGCGATTTGTCAATGCTTCGAAAGGCGCCGACAGCCTTCCCCTGGGTAGTGGAGCGCTGGCAGGCGCCGGTTTTGCGATTGACAGGGAAAAACTGGCGGAAGCGCTCGGTTTTAAGCAGGTCTGCCCGAACAGCATCGACGCAGTCGCCTCGCGTGATTTCATCCTCGAAACGCTGTCATGTTGCGCTTCGCTTGCCATCGCGTGCAGCCGCTACGCCGAAGACCTGATCATCTGGTCTTCCAGGGAGTTCGGATTTATCGAGCTTGACGACGCCTGGTCAACGGGATCAAGCATGATGCCGCAGAAGAAAAACCCCGATTCGCTGGAGCTTATCCGGGCAAAAGCCGGACGCTGCATCGGCAATTACACCGGGTTCGCGTCAACGCTCAAAGGAGTGGGGTTGGCATATTGCAAGGATTTACAGGAAGATAAAGAGCCGCTTTTTGACAGCCTTTCCCAGATGGAACTAGTGTGCACGGTGCTCACCAAGGTCATGGAAACGCTCACGGTCAATGCTGAGGCCATGTTTCGTGGCCTCGACCCGTTTCTTCTGGCCACAGACCTCGCCGATTATCTGGTTGGAAAGTCCATGCCCTTTCGCCAGGCGCACAAAGTGCTAGGCAAAATCGTAGCATTTTGCATAGAGAAAAAGCGGAATCTTCAAACACTTACCGTGGAGGAGCTTAAAGGATTCTCGGAGCTTTTTAAAACCGATGTCACGGCCGTGTTCAAATGGGAAAACGCCATCGCGCACCGTAATGTTTCCGGCGGCACCGGCATGGAAAGCGTAAAAGCCCAAATTTCTGCGGCGAAAAAACTGGTCGGGAAATAATGTAGGAATTTTTAATAAGCCGCTCGTTTCGATATGCCTGTCGAAAGGCAGGCTACTCAACGAGCGGAAAGAGGGGTCTTTTCAGAAAATTTCCTGCGCATTTCCTCAAAGAAATTCGTTACGAACTCCTGTTTTTTCGCTTCGTGTTCAACCATAAGGTTCGTGTTCAGGTATTGTTCGGGAATTTCCCGGATAAACCGGCACGGGGTCACGGCAAGGTCCTTTTTCCTGAAAATCTTGCGCGCCGGATACGTCAGGAAAAGCCTTCGGCGCGCGCGGGTCATTCCAACATAGAACAGCCTGCGTTCTTCTTCTATATTTCCTTCGTCAACGGTCCTGGGCGAGGGCATGAGCGCATCATCGAGGTTGCACAGAAAAACCGCCGGGAATTCAAGGCCTTTTGATTTATGCAGGGTCATCAAACTTACGCCGGCATGAGTTTCCTGCTCATCGTCCGATTCGTCGCTCTTAAGCAGGGCCAAATCCTGCAGATATCCGGCAAGGGTCGGTAAGCGATTTCCCATTTTACATTCGTAGGTTTCCAAGCCCCGGAGTATTTCTTCCACGTTTTCCCTGCGCATGTCCGCCGCGATATCGTCTTTGCTTGAACGCTCGAGCAGATGCATATAGTTGCTGTCGCGAAGTATCGTGCGCATTGTAGCGGACAATTCACCTTTTGCAAAGTGAGGGGCATGCAGGTGATAAAACGCGATGACTTCGCTGCATTTGGCATGCTGCTGGGGCTGGATGTCCGCGTCGCTGTGCCGAAGCATCGCGTCCCACAAACCCATGCGGCGTTTGCCCGCCATCTCCTCGAGCTTTTCCATGGTCGAGGAAACGATGCCCCGGTCAGGGACTTTGAGCATTCGCGCCAGGCACGTTTCATCGCCGGTGTTCGCGAAAAACCGCAAGTAAGCCAGGACATCCTTGATTTCTTTTCTGTCAAAGAAACTCATGGTCCCGTACACGCGGTAGGGGATTTTATTTCTGCGCATTTCCTCCTCGAACCTCCGCATCATGGCGTTGGTCCGCAAAAGCAGCGCATGGTCCTTAAACGAAAACCGCGACGATTTCACCTGGTCGATGATCGCACCGCAAATCCACTCGGCCTCTTCGGTTTCGTCATCCGCCTTGTAAACCATAATCGGCTCGCCATCGCCCGCGGCGGCGGTTATCCGTTTGAATGTGCGTTTCCGGTTCCTGGCCACCACGGCGAGGGCCGCCTCCAAAATCGGCCGTGTCGAGCGGTAGTTTGTGTCAAGGATCACGGTGGTTGTTTTTGGAAAATGCACCTGAAAGGACATGATGTTGTTGATATCGGCCCCGCGCCACGAATAAATGCCCTGGTCGTCGTCTCCCACGGCCATGATATTATTTGAAGGGGCCGCAAGAAGCCGGGCCAGCTTTAGCTGCACGGCGTTGGTGTCCTGGAATTCATCGATTGAAATAAAGGCAAACCGATTGCGGTAATCCTGAAGAATTTCGGGATGGTTCTCAAAAAGCTCAAGAGGTAAAAGCAGCAGATCGTCGAAATCAACTGTCTGCCTCTTAAGCGTATGGCTGCGGTATGCTTTATAAATCTTTAAAAAACGGGGACTTTCGTTGTCGCCGGTATAATGGTCCGGGTCCATGGAAGCGTTTTTAGCGAGGCTTATGGATGTCGCGATTTCTTCGTGTTTGTCTTCCAGTTTTTTGCCTCCGGCCGACCGTACGATCTGTTTAAGAATAGTGAGGCGCTGGTGGTCGTCGAGGATGGAAAAATTCTTTTGTATGCCTATCGCGTCTCCGCGCTCGCGCAGGATGCGCGCGCCGAGGCTGTGGAAAGTCGATACGGTCATGGCGGACGCGGCTTTCGCGGAAACCATTTCGCCGATGCGCTCCCGCATTTCCATTGCCGCCTTGTTGGTAAAAGTCAGGGCGAGGATCTGCGGCGGCTTGCATATTTTTTCCGACACCAAGCGGGCTATTCTGTTTGTCAAGACCCTCGTCTTGCCGCTCCCGGCGCCCGCGAGAACGAGAAGAGGACCGTGGTTATGGAGAACGGCTTTTTGCTGGCTTTTATTGAGCTTGTCGGCAAATGAAGAATGTCCCATCGGCTCCCAGTTCTATTGCAAAAGAAGTCGCGGTCATCCGACCCGCGGCATGTTAGGGGCGTTCAAAATAATTCGAACCGAAGAAATGGTAAAGGAAAAGATGATCTGAGGTAAGAGCGTTCAATTGAACGCCCCTACGGATTAAAAGATCGAATAAACTATAAATCGGAAAGATCACGTGCGCCCGGGTGGGCGCACGTGAAAGACGGCTTTTTACTTATCGATCATGACCAACGATCGTAGGGAGGTCGTTGCATTGGCGCATTTAAGCAGATAGGCGCCCATTGGAACATTTCCCAGGGAAACCGCGCTCCTGCCGGGTCCGCTTATCTGCTTCTCCATGATTTTTCTTCCGCCGGTCGTAAATAACTGCACCGAATAGGTTCCCGCAAACGGCATGGCAACGAGGACATTCTTGCCCTGGACTTGTGCGCGCAAGGTCTGAATTAAGCTGGCCGGATTTGGGGATGTCGAAACGCCCCCTGCTTTGGTAAGGATAATCAGTCCGACGCTGTAATAATTTTGCGTAAAGGTTTTCGACCAGGATTTTCCGGCAAGCGTTGAAGTTGCCACGGAATCGTAATGCGTCAGCATCGCCGCCTGCTTAAGCTGAGCCCACTGGGCGGCCGTCGGCTGCGCGGGTTTTCCCATGGTAACCCAAGGGCGATAGGCGTTGCTGTGTGAATAATCGACGACCCAATGTTCCGCGCTGATTTGAGCGGGAGCAAAGGGAATGCTGTCGACGGTAAGAGTTACATTGTCAACGACCGTCGGCTGCTGCGTGTTTCCGTCGTAATGATTGTAGATAAGTATTTGGATCGAATCGTTGTTTGTGGAGACCGTGGCGACCGCGTTAAGGCCGTCGGTTATTTTTCCGCCCGTGCAGCTTACTTCAAAGGCGCCGAGTTTATGAAGCATTCTGAACGCTTCGTAACTCGGTTTCCCGATTTCCCACGAATCGGAAATAGTCGGATCTCCCCTTAAAAAAATTCCCTGTGTTGCTTCAGCGAAGGTGTAACGATTGATGTTGTTTTGGTTCTCTTCGTAAAGGTCCGACAGCGCCCAGAAACCGAAAATCGCCGGCGGGGGATAAGCAGACCCGTTTTCATTCAGCAAATGGATCGTTTTTGCGACAAAACTCGCGCAACATTCAACGTCTCTCGCGATGTTTATCCCGGAATTTGGTCCCCATTCGTCATTGATAAGTTCTCCTTTGAAGGTGGGAATTGCCTTGACAATATCGACCATTTCCTTATGAAAACAATTCACGGCCGTCGCGTTAGCAACGCTTCCGGTACCGCATTTCGAATCGTCATCGGTTCCGTATTTATGATAAGAAACGAAATCCAACTTTGTCCCCTTGGCCCCGGTTGCGGCGTTTGTTCCGGTAAGGCAGTGATTGATCAAGCTGGGAATGCCTCCGATGCTTGATGGTGCCGAATAGGCGGGGCCGCCGACCTTAATATTTGGGTCGCCCTTTAAAAGGCCCGTGACCGTGTAATCGTAAAGCGTCTGATAACCGGCTTCACCGGGGCTATACATCCAACTGGCCTCATTCCAGACCTCAAAATACCAATTGCTTCTGACAACGGAGGCGCTGTACCTGTTTTCAACATGCGTGACGATACTGTCCATTAAATTCATCCAGGTGTTCCAGTCTTTAGGCTGGCTCATATTCGGCGAAACGCCGTTATACCAGAGGCTGGTGATCATCGTATTGGATGAGGCCAAAGCCGGAGGGGTAAAACCGATTTCAAGAATCGGCCACATGTTAGCGGCCTTGCCCGCGTCGTAAATGCTGTCGAAAGCGGGCCAGTTCAATTTGAGTGAACCGTCGGCGTTAACACCCACAAGGTTTACGTCCGCATCAAGAATGCCGTGGCCACGGAACATCTGGAATCCGCAATTAGCGTTTGACACCTTCATGGCATTGGCGCAACCCCTGCTCCAATGCGAGTGCAGGACCGTATACATGTGGTCGGTTGAAATCGACCTTTCATAATAGCGGTTCCACGCTTGCGTTCGCTGGTTGGCATTTACCGAAAGCGTATACGCGGCCGCATCGATTGTAACGTTTACGGCGCAGACAATGGACATTGCCGACAGTGCTGCCATTCCGGCTTTTTTTAAGAACATCAGCATTTTTCCTCCCTTGTTTTTAGGTAACGGTTAATCGAAAAAAAAGTATCTAAACTATTTTTTGTTCATCAATAATAAAAAAGCGCCTTTACCACCCACCACCAGTCATTGGCGCGTAGCGTAACATCTGTCAAAGGCTGATACGCGGGCAGCGTTGAATAGTTATCGGGCATGAGGTGGTCATTGGCGATTTGTCCTATAAGAGACAAATGCGAGCCTATTTTTTTATTCGCGTAAATCGACCACTTCAGCATTGTGCGGGGGTTGCCCATAATCGGATTATCGGGAAGCGGGCAGTAGGGCAGATAATACGTTTGAGTTATTCCATTAGGATACCTGGTGCCTTGGTATTCGAGCTCTAATTTCAACAAATCAATTAGCTTGAAAGCGGGCACGTTAAAACCAAGCATCACGGGAATCCGCTGCGAAATATCGTCATAATAGCCGGGATAATTTTTCAGTCCCAAAATCGCGACTTCCCCATAGAGCTTCAAGTCTTCTTTGCCTAAAAAATCCATCGGAACGAGGCCTTTAATATCGAATGAAACCCTTGCCATGAGTTTGATGCCTGAAAAAGTATAATAGCCGGTGTCTCCCGTCGTGGTATCGACATACTGGTTCACCGTTGTTTTAACCGTGCCCGAGTCATTTAAAAAGACCGGAAGAATACGATATAAACTTCCGCCGATTCCCACGCTCAAAATATGGAGTAGTGAAAAGTCCGCAAGATAACCAAGCGAAAAATCTTTTAAAGGATAATATTTCGTTTCTGATGTGATAAGGAGATCGTGGTGAAATGTTCCTACGGGAAATGCGAAAGAATTTCCTATTCTTAATCCTAAAAGGTCTGCATAGGGGCGGTCGAATGTATTGAGCAGGGCGGCAGGATAACAAAAGGACCTGAATAAGTATTCTCCGAGGTTTCGAACGTCGGGGTTATATTTATAGGGAAAATAGCCCGCCTCGATTTGCAGAAACGGATTTTGAAGATCTCCGAATGAATACAGTCCTTCTCCCCGTTGAATGGTAAAATCCCATTGAGGCCGCTGCGTCGTGCTATAATTGGTTTGAGGATTGTAATCGGTGGTCAGGGAAAATCCAAGTTTGCCTTCGAAGGCCGCGATTATTTGAAGATGTTCGCCGACATCGGTGTTGGCGCAGAGGCCCATCTTGGCGTTTTCCATCCAAAGCGGCGTTAAGACCGGTCCCGCATAATTTGAAAACTGCATGTTAAGATAGCCCTTAACGATTTCCGATTCCTCAAACGACGCATACCCCGAAAAAACCGGGGTTACTTTCAATTGCTCATCGGCACAAGCGCATAGCGCGGTGAAGAACAAGACGCTTGAAATAACCAACACTAATTGATGTTTCATCATTAATCTGCCGCTCCTTTTCTAAAAATGAATTGATGATTATCGAAATTCAACCAGTTTATTGATTGCCTGTTGGTTCATATAGGACAGCTTTATCCAATCCGTGGACCGGGCGACGTTGGCTATGTTTACCTCGTCGATCGCCCCATTCCAGAACCGGGCCGAGGTGTCGGCCTGTCTTCCGATACACAGATCGAACGTCTCGATTCTTCCCGTGGAATCACGCAGAGCGATCGAATCGCTTGCCAACACTCCGTCCACGTAGAGATATTCCTTGGTTCCGTCCCGCACTCCTACGATATATTTCCATGTTTGCGCCGTTGCGGGAGACCGTACCGTCTGCCAGCCCGAGGCGTCAAGAAAATCGGTTATTTCCCATTTGTTAATATTATGAAGCTGCATTCCGTAGTCGAGGTCGCCTTTGGAAATTATTTCATGAAAGCGATTGTCCAGGGAATCCGCGAATACCCACGCTGAAAGCGTAAAAGACCCGCTTTCAGGGAAATTCAGGGCGCCCGACGCGCTACCGGAAGCGGCCAGGAAGCTAGTTTTACCGTCGAACTCCCGCGCGAGGCCGATAATTCCGGGAACCGCCGATGCTGCGGTCATGCCGGAAGGTGTGGCGTTAAACCTGTTCATCGTGGCGTCACGGGCGAGGCCGTTTCCCGCATCCGCCAGATGCCATACCCCTTGAAAACCCGTGGCGACGTCGAACACTGCCGCGCCGCTGGAAGCGCTCGCCACCCCGGGATTTCCCCAGTACATAACGATGTTTTGGTTGCTGTCGTTTCCGAATATCGTATCGACGCGCACCCAAATTTCAGCGGCCCCGTCCGAAGCATCCCAACGCTCCGTTTCGTAGGCAAGCTCGGCGCCGTCCTGTTTTGTAAACCTGATGTCGCTGCCGGAGCCCTGGGCGCCGGAGAAATCGAATACATCTTTTGTCAATCGTACCAGGGCGGGAAAATCCGTTATCGTTCCGGCTATGTCCGCGCCGGAGGATGTGGTGTTGAAATAAAGCGGCCTTGAATATTGCCAATACGGTTGGAAAATCCGGGAGGTATCTCCAGATACAACTTGAACATTGCTCCTAACGATTTTCACGGAATCGGTATTTTTTACGGAATAGCAAATTTCAGGAATTGTTCCCGCAGGTACCGAATCCAAAAAGACGGCACCAGAAGATCCCGCAAAGTTTTTTTGTACCTCTGTTCCTGGAATATACATATATCCGTTTTGAACGTCGGCATTTACCGGAGGCGTCACAACAATCGTCCCGGGAATTCTCAAGACCGCATCTGTTAGTACCGTTGTATCCGTTTGGATAACAATTCCGGTTACCAAGGCTCTCGTCCGCGAAACGGTATTTACCGCTGAAACAGCATAACGGACTGAAACATCGGGAACCTGCATTGTGAATGTTCCGCTACTGTCGGTGGTGTCTTTACTAAAATGAAATTTCCCCGGGCCGATTACCGGATTGTACGATTCAGGATAGAGATTGACTGCGGTGCCCGCGGCCGGTTTTCCTTCGAGGGTTACAATCCTTCCAATTACCGTTTCCGAACTGCTGCCTGAGGCGACGGGCAAAGGTGAAGAACACCTAAGAAACGTCGCAGCCGCCATAGCAAACGCGTAAAACAATTTTTTCCTCAAAGCGCAAATTTGAATTTTATTCATGGATATCAGTCATGGGAAAAAGTTGCATATTGAGTTGATAGATCCTATCGGCCGCCGGTTCATTCTCGGCCATTGCCGCAATTTTGCCGCGCACGACCGATAGCTCTTCTTTAATATTAGCGAGCGTTTCCGAGGAAATGCCTATTGTAAGGGTTGACATGTTGGAATACGCCGCGGGGAAACGGTCAAAGGCGCCGGCCGCGAGTTTTAGCATTTCTTTTTGGAAATTTATAATATTAAGCGCCGCCACGTTTTTATCAGGCTTGACAATGCCTGTGGTAATGGCGTTGTCGACGACAACGAAAAAACCGTTTTCATTTCTCGTAATGAATCCGAGTTTCTCAAGAATTACGACCGCCTTTTTCGCCTGATTGACCTGGATTTGAGGATTAAGCGTTTTTGCTATTTTTTTATGGTCTTCGGGAATGTCCTTGAAACGGCCGCACGAAAGCAGCGCTCTTACCGCGCTATAATACCATTTGGAATAGTATTCATATTTTGAGACTTCAATGATTTTTGCATTTGAGCCCTGGCATGCCAGCATTCTTGTAAAAAACAATTTACGCTCTTCAACGGTCTTTGCATCGTTGAAATACACCATATTTTCGAAATATTCCGCTTCTTTTTTAGTGTGACCGATTGCAGCGGAGAATTTAAAAACCAAGGCCTTCCCTAAGCGTTGCCTTCCTTCAACAATGTCCTTGTATAATCCAATTGAAGTGATACCTATTTTCTTTGCAAAATAGCGGTACGAAAAAAAATTCATTTTCTTTTTCTGATGTTTATAAAATTCAGAAAGATATTTTCGATAATCCGTATAATCGAAAATACTTATTTTGACTTTTCTATTTTCCACGATGTGCAATTCTCCACTTTAGTTACTCTGTCTGAATTATTTACACATTTTGCGTAGATAATTCAGACTTGAAGTAACTTATTTGCCTTAGATAGGAAAGAATAAAATATACTAATAAAAAACCATTAAATTATAAAAATATAAGAATATTTCATTATTTTGTTCTATTTTTTGGAACATTTTGTGATAATAAGTTAACTATAATAAATTGATATTTATAAATTTATAGCAATAATTAATTTAATTAATTTAATAATAATAAGCTTTTTATATGGAACATAAAGAAAGGCGAAGCTAAAAAAAACGATCTCCCTAAAAAGTGTCACAACTTTTCTAAAGATCGTAATGTGAAAACAGCGGACCGAAATGCGCTTACTTCATCATCAGGAGCGGCTGGACAATGCGAACGGAATTACCCTCCGTAATTTGCATCAGATAGTATCCCGACCGGAGGATTTTGGCCTCAAGCGGTATGGATCCGAAGGCGGACACCCGTTGAGCGCACAGGGTATGTCCGGCCACGTCCACGAGCCTCGCTAAAACAGGGTGGTCGAAAAACGATGTAATTGTCACCAAGGGGCCTTGTTTCGCGATTTTTATTCCCTGTTCAGCGGGATATTTCCGGGTTGGTTGCAGAACGGGGATTTTTTGGATCACGCCGTTGATGCTGTCTCTTGAAACAATGATGGGGGCAATATTCGGATCGGGCTGGGAAAACCTGGCGTATTCCGCGAAAGCCAATGCGATTTCGCATTGAGCCCAGAACCGGTGGTATCTGAATGACGGCGTGTCGTTGGCGTTGACCGCGTTTTGCACAGCGGCAAAGGCGGGGTCCTGGCGATATTTTGATCTGATGTCAAGAAACTTTATGCCGGGTTTGAGCTGGTCGCCGTCGCGCATCCTTCCCGAAAATGTGGCGGGAATATAAACCGTCTGATCAAAGAAACGATGATAATCGCCGCGTTTGTCAACGGCCGAATATGC
>Ga0182027_10008912_pt1 | contig 14516 bp, 13 predicted proteins | sample 712E1DmetaG_FD_121300 | JGI IMG/M metagenome (GOLD analysis project Ga0182027, IMG submission 121300) | Permafrost microbial communities from Stordalen Mire, Sweden - 712E1D metaG (Illumina Assembly) | ecosystem: Environmental > Terrestrial > Soil > Wetlands > Permafrost | place: Sweden...
CGGGGTGCTATACATAATAATTGCCCTCGTATCTATAACGATGTTCCAGCCGTTCCTAGTTGTATTAAAGTCTGGGGTTGGCGCTGCTGCAGTAAGTACGGTCTAGGTGCGGTAAAATAAAAGATATTGGGAGCATTGATGCATAGGATTTGATAAAAATAAAAATTTACCCACCCAACAAACTAAAAACCTGCGCCTCAGCTCAGGCATTATTTCTTAAAAAACAAGACATTGTTCCTTCGGAACATGCCCCCTTTTGACTTCTGGCAAAAAGAAGGAAGAATGCCTGATACTTCCAAGAAAGAAGATATTTCATATGCCGGTAGGACTATAAATTTAATGCGCCTCAGGAAGGATTTCCACTCAGGCTTCCTTTTTGCAAAAGCGAAAAGAAGACGCCTGACACCCTAAGAAAGTGTGTTTTAATCTAAACAAAAGTCTAGATTAAACCATTTCGACAGTTTTGGTTCTTTCTTGGGATTGAACACCTCTTTCTTTTAAGAAAGAAGGGCTCACTCGGACCTTCGACCTAATGGTTAACAGCCATTCGCTCTACCTGCTGAGCTACTGAGGCATAACCTACATAGGGTAAAAATAAATTAGAGTTCCAATGGGATTTTTTGGGCCAAATAAGGCCAGGGCTGGGTGTTTTGGCTCTCTAAGCCAATTCTTGTTGATATTTTGAAGGTGGCAAGGGATATTGTTTAAATAGTGGGAATGAGATTATATATAATGGACCTAATCTGGACACTAATTGTCATCATCATAATCCTTTGGCTACTGGGCGTTGTCGGTTCGATTGGAGGCAGTTTAATCCACATATTGCTGGTAATTGCCTTGATTCTCATCATCCTCCGACTTCTCGGCATTGTAGTCATCTGACCGAATAGAATTTGATTTTCTTTAAAATTTCTTTGGATTTTTATGATTCTCAGAAAATTCTATTGAAGACCACCTCCATCTTATCTGGAAACTATGGAGATCTAGCACTTCTTTTCAAGTTCATTCATCACTTCTAGGATAGTGTCCTTTCTCTGGACAATAGGGTGAAAATAGAATAAATTTGCAGTATTTGTCTTTCCCACAATATATATTCTTGGCTTTCCAGTCTTTATGGCAGAGGCGATTGCTGCGCCTAATTCCACATGCATTCCATCACCCTTTCTTTCTCCGCAAAGAAGGATAAAAGCATCACAGCTAAGCGTGTCTGAGATATCTTCTATCGCATATTCTTTGGCAGTTTGCTGTTTTCAGTGTATGTTTAGATAGGTATATGATCCATCCAATTATTCACGGGTTCATGGCCTTTTTTGGCAAAAATCCTGCTGAGCTCTCTGACTTCTCCACTCCTTTCAAGTTGGGTTGATATGTAGATTTTCATAATTATTGCCAGAACACAAATTAAGGTTTTAAGAGATTATTTCTAATTTAAGTCTACTTTTATGGGGTTGTGGTGCAACCTGGCAACACAATTGGCTCCAGTGAAGACTTTTCTTTAAAAAGAAAAGTCCTCAACGTCAAAAGAAACAGATTCGCATTTGCGAAGCAAATGCATATAAACATGGAGCTTTGATGGCCGCAAAAAACGGCCAGATGACACGAAAAAACGTGCGGAAGAAACCAATTAATCAGGGTTCAAATTCATCCCTTCTTTCTTAAAAACAAGAAAGAAGGTCTGAAAACCCCAAGAAAGAAGCGAAAATTTTTTCTTTGGGGTGAACCTCAGACCTTTCTTTAGAAAGGGATAGGGAAAATCCCTGCAACCCCATACAAAATTATTTCGTTGGCACGGATTATATAGATTGAAGTATTAATTATGGCTTATACTCGTGTCATAGGTATCCTTTCGGGCAAGGGTGGAGTTGGAAAGACCACAATTGCCTTTAATCTTGGCGCAGCAATGGCAGACCAGGGCAAAAATGTTGTCCTTGTTGATGGGAACATGACTACGCCTAACCTTGGCATACATGCGGGCCTTCCCCTTTACCCAATAACGCTTCATGATGTTTTGAGAGGAAAGGTCGATATCTATGAAGTGATGCACCTTCTTCCTAATGGACTCAAAATAGTTCCTGCATCTATCAGCGTAAGCGACCTTGAGGGAGTTGACCCTAAATTTTTGGGCTCGCACTTGAGGGACTTACTTGGAAAAGTCGATTATGTTATTATTGACGGTGCGCCTGGCCTTGGCGGCGAAGCACTAGGAGTATTAAGGGCTTCAGACCAGGTTCTTGGAGTTGCGACGCCAGACCTGCCGGCGCTCACAAACCTTTTGAAATCTATTCACATGGTGAAAGATTCTCAAAGAGAATATCTTGGAACGATTATAAACATGCACCGGAATAAATCTTATGAGCCAAAACAAGAGCACATTGAGTCCATGCTTGAGGATACGCCAATACTGGAAACAATTCCGCATGATGAAAATATCAGGTATTCGCTTTCAAAGAGGATTCCGGTAGTCCACTATAAGCCAAACGCTTATTCCTCCCTGAAGATAAAGCGCCTGGCAGGGAAAATTACCGGAAATGAATTCAAGATTGAATGGTACAGGAAATATTTGAGCAAGATGGATTTCAAACGGTAATAAGCAATCCCTAGACAATCTCCAAACTCACGCCTAATAAGAAAAGCGCAATATTAGGGGGATATATTTGCTGATTTTGCAAGAGTATATAGAATAATTACAAAAAAGACGATAAAAAATAGATAGTACCAAAGGTTTTTCTTAATCCTTTCCCAATTCAGGAAGTAGAAGATGTTGGGACTATCATCGTACTGTTTAGCAAGCGTCCAATTAGGCATAATAAATATGAAAAGAAGTTTTCTCTATAGGAATTTACTTTGCTTCAACCTTAATATCAGTTTCCTTAACCTTCACTTTTTTGATCTCACTCTTCCTGATTTCAAGGATGTTTATTGGATAGATCGCATTAAGACTCTTTTTGAGGTAGCCCTGCAGTTCGTCAGACATTATTTCCTTAGTTATTGCCTCAAGGGTGTTATTTTGTATATAGAGCTTTAGGAACTTTGAAAGCTCTTTTCTAAGCTTGGAAGCTATACTCGAACATATGTTTTTGGAGGTAATGACAATTGGCTTAAGTATAATTTCATATCCGTCTTCAGAAACTCCCTTGATATAGGAATCTATCCTTGTTGAGCCAACCCTTACGTTTTTGGACATATAGGCTCTGGAAACCTCGTGGCCTACAAACACGGTTTTTAAGATGTTATTTTCAAGTTTTTCGACTTTAAATGTGAATTTATAGTATTGCTTAGGAAAGCTCCTATCTATGGCTCTCCCATAGATTGTGACGTTTCTGCCTATGAATTTAGCAGGCTTGTCAGCAGCGGTGCTGCCTATAGGCTTCTCTCCAAAGATTTTTGGCGATACAATCGGGTATTCTACCTTGCTTTTCATTAAATAACTAACCCTGAATCTTTAAAAACACTAACCTAGTTTGCTTTTAAGCCCGTTTTGGAACTTTTCTATAAATTCCTTGGACCGTCCAAGCTCAATTTTGCCTCCAGCAGCCTGTGCGTGGCCTCCTCCATAGCCTCCGCATTCTAAGCAGATAGCGCCCAGCATTTCATTAAGGTCAATTTTCTCGTTTTTTGACCTGGCTGAGACCTTTATGCCGGTTTTTCCATCAGCCATGCCAATCATTATTTTTTTGTCGGAAGTTCCCCTTATTGACATAGAGACAATTGTCCCGATCATGTTTTCATCTACGAAGCTTCCTGCGTCTATATAGAGAGCGTGCTTATCACATTCAAACGTTTTCATATTTTTGTTCACCCATGATAAATAAGTTGAAATCTTCTGGCGGTATTCAAGCATAACTTCATTGATTTTCTCGAACCTGCCGTCCAGCATCTCGAAAACCTCATCGAATTTTTCAAGCCTGCCAAATGCATTAAGTATTGTTGAAAATTCCTGGGCATCCATCACGATTTTTGGCTTTCTCGACAAAAGATATATATTGGAAAATATTTTTGTGGGTTCTGGAGTGCCTCGCTGCAGAACTTCCTTGAATAATTCGGTCTTAAGTTTTTCCCTTTCTAGGGCGTTGAGATCATAGTAGCTTTTGATTCTCCCATTTTCATTCAGGTCGATATCTATATCGCCCATGAACTGCATAATTTCTGATTCTGTGTTTAGCGGAATTGTGTTTGAGTTTTTAATTGAGTTGTTTAAAGGCCTGTTTACATGCCCGAATATATTCAGGCCTTTTTCCACATTAAGCCGGCCAAGTTTTTTTGCCTCCTCAATGATCTTTTTATTCTCTCCTTCCTCGACCTGTCCATCGCCAATTGAGCCAACTATTGCAAAATCAATCAAGTCCATATTGTTCTTATTGAGCTCTTTTGCAAAAAGGTAGCATATGCCTGAGCCGCAGAGAGTTTTTCCCTCAAGGCACGAATTTATCTGGATAATATTGAACGGAACATCAGTTTCTTCCTGCTCATGGTGGTCAAGTATAATTACGGGCCTATCTTTTGGGATAAGGCTGATATAGCCTGAGCCAAGGTCTGAGAAAATGATCAGGTCTGCATTGCTTTGCTCAACTTTTGATATTGTGTCCTCGCCAAGTTCCTTTGCGATCAATACGCTGAAGGCAATGTTTTCTCTTTTAAATGCGTCGGACAGGATTTTTGCAGAGCAGAGGCCATCGCAGTCATAGTGAGACACTATCAGAATATTTTTTGCATTCCTGATCTTTTCAATTGCAGGCTTGAAGTCCATTAGAAAATATTCTCTCTAAACTTTTAGTATCTCTAATATTTAGATTAATCATTATCTGCAATATCAATAAACCTTGAAAAGGAAGCGTTATTTTCCTGAAGCTTATCAATGAGCATCTGGAAATTCAGATATTTTTCACTGTCAAGTTTGCCATTAGTTTCATAATCCTGAGGGTGTATCATTATTATGCAGGGTTTATTTTCCATGAAGTTTTGTTGACATTTCAGGAGTATTTCATTGATTGGAGTTAGACTATTTTTATCATGATCGAAGGTGGCTACTGTATAGTCGAAGGTATTATTTCCTTCTGATGAGATTATATCAAGGCCGGCTTTTTTTAGCGCCAGTGAAGTGCCAGCAGAATAAAGATTGTTTGGTGGAATAAAAGTCCTTATGGGTTGTTTAGATATTCTTTCAAGAATAGTTTTTCCAAGGATTAATTTTTTGTAGGCTTCATCTTCGCTCAAGTTTCCAAATTCAGGAATGGTGGGATTGCCTGTGAGAATATGGTTATATCCATGAATAGCAATTTCCAGGTTGCAGTTATTATTCCTAAGATAACTGATTAATTTTTTATCGTCATTTAGTTTATCGGGTATTACTCCTGCAACAATACTTGCATTTTTTTTGAATGAATCTTTAATTATTGCAAAAACTTCTTCATGGTAGGAATAAGCCTGCACATCATCAAGCCTTAGCACCACCATATTAGGTCCGTTTGTTTTTAAAAAAGAGTCGCACTTATATGTGCTGTCCGAAATGTAATCCAGATTAGAATACTCGGATGCGCTTGAGATTAATAGGCTATATCCTATAAGGCCGACTACAAAAAACACTAAAGCTATGATTATGATTGGGTGCGGCAGAGGGATGCGGATTTTTATAGGTATGCCTAATATTTTTGACACACTTCTTTTTATTTTGGCGATTATAATGATTGCCAGATGAACGATCAGTGAAAGTCCTCCTCCGTATTGCATAGTATATCCCTCCGCTCAGGAATGGTCCATTTGCGGTTTTTGTTTTTAAAGACGATCTCGTCAAAAAAAGTCCGGATGAATAAGTAGGCATCCAGGAACAGCAGTATTAAATATGCAGGGAAATATATAAGAAGGTCAAGCCTTTTTCTTTTTACAGTTCCATACAGGGAAAATGCAAAAAGCACAGGCAGATAAAGCATCATGAAATAGGCAAATAGTGTGATGTTGATTATAGGCACAATAAACATGAGCGAGGAAAACATGAATCCTTCGATAAACATGAGGGACAGCTCAAGCGAGTTTCCAGGCTTCTCTAAAATAACTTTTCTGTGCTTGGAAAGGTTCTGCCAGCCTCCGCTATACCAACGTTTCATCTGCGTGACATAAGATCGAATAGTTGCAGGATCCTGAGTGTAGACAATGGCTTTTCGGTCATACTTTATTTTAAGCCCTTTTTCATGAAGCTTGTATGTAAAGTCCAGGTCCTCGGTGAGAGTATCATGGTCAAAGGTAATACATTTTTTGAAAACTTTTGTTCTAAAGGCGCTTGCGCATCCAGGCATTACATATACAGCATCGATATAAGACTGGGCAGTTTTGTATATATCCTGCCCGATCACATAATCCAGTTCTCTACAGGCAGTAAGCCAGTTATGCTTCAGGCTTTTAACATATCCAGCAACTGCAACGGTTTTTTTGTCTTTAAAGTCCAAGGCTATTCTTCTGGCAAAATTGCAGTGGAGAATAGTATCGGCGTCAGTCATGACCAGAATATCACCAGTCACAAATTTTAGGCCCTTTTGCTGCGCAAAACTTTTGTTTCCTGTCTTTTTAGGTATTCTCACAACCGTGATTTTTTTGCCAAAACTCTCAAGTATGCTTGGAGTGCTGTCGGTGGAGCCATCATCAACAACAATTATCTCATCAAATTTAAGTGTCTGGAAAAGGCAGGATTCTAAGCACTCTTTGATGGTTTTTTCTTCATTATGGCAGGGAATTAATATGGATATCATCATACTATTAAATAGTAAGATATTTTATATAGGTTCTGTAGGTTTGCCCAATTGCTGTCTACTATAGCCTTATACTCAATACTAGGGGTGATAGATATCTTTGAATCTGACAAAAGTCACGTTTCTGCCCTGAAGATCATCAAGCAGCGCAGTAAAAGCATAGTATTTTTTTTCATCCAGTTTTCCATTGGTTGCAAAGTCCTGTGGGTGAATCATTATAATGCAGGGCAGGCTCTTTTTGAAAGCTTCTTCGCAGCTAGATACGATTTTTGAAGTGGAAATAGATTCGTTTTTCTGGTAGTCGTAAGTGAGAGTTGTGGAGTCATAGAGCCCGCCATTGTCTGAAGAGATTATACTGAACTTCGCGCTTTTAAGGGCGTATGCTGTTTTGGAAGAGTATACATTGAAAGGCGGTATAAAAGTTATCACCGGGTCGCTGCTTATTTTCTCGAGTTCGGACTTTCCTGCCATGATATTGAAATAAATATTGGTTTCATTCAATTTTTCAGTTTCATTGGTGTCGTGGGCATATTTATCAGTGCTCCAGCCGTGCTGGGCTATTTCAAGGTTGCATACATTTTTCTTAATATAACCTGTTGTTGCCGGGTCATCCTGGAGCCGGAAAGGTATTATCCCAAGAACGAGAGGAATCTTTCGACTTGTTGCTTCATTAACTATGGCAAAAGACACATCCCTCCATGCAAATGCCTGAACGTCGTCTAATCTAAGGATAACCTGCCTATCGCCGCTTAGATTAATAGCAAATGGTTCGCATGGCGGGCCCAGGTCATAAATATAATAATTGCTGTCGTAAGAATACACGCTGTCCTTTACAATGAAGAAAAGCCCCGCGAAAGATAAAGCAAAGCAGGAAAATACAATAACGTGGGGAGTATACCTGGGCAGAGACAAATGAAGGTTAAGACTAATATATTTTGATAATTTTTTCTTCACATTCCCAAGGAAGATTATGAAGAGGTTTACAAGAACCGTAAGTCCGCCAATAGGTTGCATTATATATCTCTCCTTTCGGGTTTAAACCATTTTCGTGACTTTTTTCTAAAAACTATTTCACTGAGAAATGTTTTTAAAACCAGTAGGGAGTTAAGCATAGACACTATAGTATATAATGGAAAATATGCAATCAATTCATATCTTTTAGTTATCGTTGCCGCGTAAGTGGAGATAATAAGGGCAGAAGCAAAGTATAAAAGCAAGAATCCTTCAAAAAGCGAAAGGTTTATTATTGGAAGAAGGATTAGCATAATTGACATGGCCAGGCCCTCTGCATAGGCAAGGGAAATTTCCAGGGCATTTGACGACTTTTTAAAAAGAAGTTTTCTGTGTTTGGTAAAGTTCTGCCAACCTCCACTATACCACCGGCTCATCTGCCTCATATAGGCTTTTAATGTTGCAGGATCCTGTGTATATACAATAGCTTTTGGGTCATACAATATTTTGAATCCCTTTTCATGCAGCTTATATGTGAAGTCAAGGTCCTCAGTAAGGGTGTCATGGTCAAATGATATATACTTCTTGAAAAATTCCGTCCTAAAAGCGCTGGAACAGCCAGGCATCACATAGATAGCGTCAATATAGGATTGGGCTGTTTTATGTATTTCCTGGGCTACAACATAATCTATTTCCCTGCATGCGGTAAGCCAGTTATGCTTGAGGCTTTTGACATAACCTGCAACTGCGATAGCGGGACTATTCATGAAGTCTAATTCTATTCTCCTCAGGAAATCATAATGTAGAAGAGTGTCGGCATCAGTTGTCACAAAAACATCGCCTGTTATATATCTCAGACCAAATTCCTGGGCTCTACTTTTGTTTCCGGTGTTTCTCGGAGTCTTAACCACTCGGATTTTATCCTTAAACGTGCGAAGTATCCTTGAAGTACGGTCGGTGCTTCCATCATCAACTATGAGGATTTCATCGGGCCTGCGGCTTTGGCGAAGGCATGACTCTATACACGCCCTTATGGTTTTTTCCTCATTGTAACACGGAATCAATATAGATAGTTTCATACTAATAGATAGTAATTTATTATATATTCTGGAAGTATCTCTATATGAGGCAATCTATCCTTATATTTTGGGTATTCTTGGCTGTGTCCCGCCATATAGGCTCAACTTTTCTTCCTTTTGGCTTGAAACCCTAAGTTAACTGCCAATTCTAAATAGCCGTTCAATCCTTTCCAAAGTATCCACATCATCTACGCTTTTGTCATCCCTAAACCTTATTAACTTAGGGAACCTCAGGGCAAAGCCCGATTTATAGGTTGGAGAACTTTGTATTTCCTGATAGCCGACTTCAATTACAACTTTTGGCTTTAAGGCTACAGTATTATCTTTTTCAAATTCTATTAAAGGCTTGAGAATCTCTGTTGCTTCCTTAAATTGGTCATCAGTAAGGCCGGTTCCCATTTTCCCAATTTCAAGAAGCTCGCCGGTTTCGCCGTCCCTTATCGAAAGTATAAAGGATGAAAGCCAGTTTGCCCTTTTTCCTTCACCCCACTGCGCGCCGGTTATAACTACATCAAAGGTTTCCTTTTCGGGCTTAACCTTGTACATGTTCCCCACCCTCTTTCCTGCCTGATAGGGTTTGTTTAGGTTTTTGACCATCACCCCCTCCTGTCCATTTTTTAATGCCATCTTATAAAATTCTTCAGCCGCCCCAATTTCTTTTGTCCTGATCTGCTGCGCAAGTTGGAATTTTCCTTCGACAACCCTAATATTTTTTTCAAGAATCGCGCGCCTCTCTGAAAAAGGCCGGTCAAGAACCTGCTCGCCGCTGGATAGAAGGCAATCAAAAAGATTCACTTGTATTGGAATGTCATCAGAAGTGCCCTTAATGTCATATTTTCGGTGTATTCGTTTTGATAATTCCTGGAATGGCGCGGGAAGACCGTTTTTTAGCGCAATAGTCTCTCCTTCTACAATTGCAGTATCTTCCATAATATTTTCCCTGCAAAGCTTGACAAGATCAGGAAACTGCTTAGTCACATTTTCAAGCCTCCTTGTAAATATCCAAATTTTATCACCTTTCTTTTCTATTAAAGTTCTAAGGCCGTCATACTTTACTTCAATTGCAGGATTCTCAGCGTCAAAAAGCGCCTGCTCAAGGCTTTCCGCCTTTTCAGCAAGCATCACTTTTATTGGCATGCCCAGTTCAATCTTGATATCAACCAATCCCTCAACGCCTTTTTCTTTGGCAATAAATGCAACCTCACCGAAATCTGTTTTTAGGTTGTATGCATTTTCAATAACTTCTGGGGAGATTCCATAGGCTTTTGCTATAGCGTCACGGATTATTCCTTCAGCTATGCCGAGTCGAAGCTCCTCAAGGACGGTTCGGATAATATACTTTGCCTCGCCCGGACCAGAAAAATTAAGAAGCTCTAAAAGGATATTTTGCTTTTTTGACTGAGAGCTTTTGCCGCTTAAAGTTGCAAGCTCCCTCATGGAATCATAAACCTTTTCAACTTCAAGGGTCTTGTCTATCAGGCTCATCTGCCTTTTTTTCTTTGCAAGCTTTTCTGCGGTCAGGCCTAAGTCCCCGGTTTCCTTGAATATAAGCAGTACCTCCTTTTTGGAAAACCCCAGTTTGACAAGAGCGCCAATAACTATCTGGTTTGCAATTCCGGTTTGCAATTCCTCGCTTTCATGGTAGATTTTCCCCTGAAGAAGCGCCAGGACTATCCTAAGCTCTTCGTCGTCATTAATTGACCTAAGAAGGCTAGCGACAATATCTGCCTTTTCAAGCTTTTTTGGCGTAGCCTGCAATTTTTCATATACTTCAACAAGGGATGAGTAGTCCATAAATGATGTTTTCTTTGTAAAGAAACACGGGCTCCAGACTTTAGAGAAGGTGTTAAATGAGTCAATGGAAGAAGGGTTTCTCGGGGGTGTAAATTCTAAACTACAATAGTGATGTAATTGTAATGCTTAAATATTATATATTGTCTTAAAACTAAATTCTCGATTTATAGCTATATATGGAAGGGCCAAAAAATGAAGGGAATGTTAGTACAAACATATCAATTACCGAATATGGAATGATAATTCCTGCAAGAGAATGGGGCAACTACTTGAGGGCTGTTTTGGGATCTTATGAGAAAAGGAAGTTTAGCCCTGAGGCTGAGAAAATTGGAAAGATGGGCGATGCCGATTGGAAGCTGGGCTTTAAGATGTGGTTTTATGTCACCAAGAATGAAGATTTTGAAAGGCCTAATTTTATAAGCCTTGTTTGCGAGGCTTACGATGCCCATAAAGATGAGGTTTTGATGGCGATGGATGTTGGAGCGCAAATAAAGGGTGATAAAAATGAGCTTGCCATCAGGAATTATGTAATAGAACTTTTTGGAGGCAGTAAATACCGAGAACAGAGCCAAATTTTCGAAGAATCGAAAATCCTGTGGCGAAATAGAAGATAGTTATCCGGTGGGCTGGCATTAAGCCTTTATTACAGCTACTTTTATGGCGGAATTGAATGAAAGAGTAAGGGAAATCATAGGAAAATGCGACATCTGCGATGAGTGCCTGGGAAGACAGTTTCACACATTAATGCCAAAGATGCCAAACCGAGAGATTGGTAAAGCCCTTCGGATATATGCCTGCCTTGACGATGCGTCTAGCGGCAAGGAGCCAAAATACACAAAATACGAAAACTGCTTTCTGTGCAAAAACATTTTTTCAAGCGTTGACAAATACGTCGAGAAAATAATTGCCGCGATGAAGGATTATGAATATGATACCTTTCTTGTCGGCTCGATTTTTCCTGCAGATACAATCGCAAATGAGGAGGATTTCTGGGAGGAGCATGGAATCGATTCATGCGAGTCTATTAAGTCAAACTTCAACCGCTCGGTCGGATTAAAATTCAGGGAGAAAACCGGAAAAGTTATTGAGTTTGAAAATCCCGATATTATGGCAATAATCGATGTTGAGAAAGATGAAATCATTTTGCAGATTGCCCCGCTTTATATCAAAGGAGGTTACAAGAAGCTTCTTCCAAAAAGCAAAGTCCAGAAATATATTGAAGGAACACTCATGGAAAAGACACTTGGAAAAGAAGCGATATTTTTCTCTGTCGGGCGCCTCGAGGAAAATACTCTCACCTCAACTTACCGGCCGTTTGTTTTGATGATCCGCTCACCACAGAAGAGAAAGCTGAAGCTGTCAAAAATTAGAAAGGAAATTAACGAGAGAAAATCTCTCCAGGTTTCAAAGTTGGCTCTTTCCAATAAAGAGGGGCTTGACTCAATGAAGAGCGACAAGATTGCCGCGAACTTTATGATAATACTTAATTTTGAGAGCCTGACGGAAGATGACAAAAAGGAAATCAATGAAGCATTAAAAAGCCTGAAGAGAAAAAGGGTCATCCAGATTCTAAAGCAGACTGTGAGAAAGCCCTATATGAGAAAAGTTGTCCCAAAGTTTGACGGAAATAAGCTGAACCTTGAGATTGAAACCACGGTTGGCTTTTCGGTAAATTCTTTTTTAAGCGGCAAAAGCAGGCCAAGCGTAGAAAAGCTAATTTCAAAGAAGTTTGAGGTTGAGTCAATAATTCTTAGGCGGTTCAAGACAATGAAGGCAAAGGATATGTACTAATTTAGTTTCCAGGTCTTGGTGGAGTAGCAGGAGCTCCTTCTCCCTTACTCAACGCTTTTCCAATAACAATAATTGCAATCACTAGCATAATCCCTGCAACCAGAATAATGTCATCAGACTTGATTGTAGACCCTGAAGGAAGAGGAATGCTTGGCCCAATCTGCATCAAAAGCAGGAATAGAATTGCTATGGCTATAAGGGTGGTCCAATCTGCTTTTGCCTCCTTTCCAAAGGATTTCCTCAAAAATACCAGGACAAAAACCACAATAAAAAGGGTCGCAAGAATGGGCGCCCATGTATAAATCATCTTAGAGTAAGAAGGCGAGGAAACTGCCAAAATCGCCAGAGCGATAGCAATTATGAAATTTACCTGCTTTTGCTTGTCAAAAACCCCTGAAACAGTCAAAGCCCCCAAAGAAAGGGCAAAAGTAAGCGCAAAAGGAACAATGAATCCCATTAAATCTGTGGTTATGAGAGCCATAAGTTATTTTAGCATTTTTATTTATGTCCCTGTAGTCTAGTCCGGTCCAGGATATCGGCCTCTCGTCAGACCTTGTTGCTAAAGCAACATCGTTCCGACACCCCAAAGAAAGAAAGCTTTTGGCTAATTTGGGGATTGTTTGAGGGCAAGTCGACGACCCGGGTGAGCCTTTTTCTTGCGAAGAAAAACGTTCAATCGAAAAAGAAGCATTTCCTGCTTCGCAGATAGTTTACCGAGAAATTGGCTACGGAATCAAATCCCGGCAGGGACACAATTTATATCTGCCCTAAAAAGTCCTGATAAATATATATTATATAATATAGCTAGAATATTATGGTGAAAGGGGATAAGAAAGATGAATCCCGAAAGAAAAATGGTTTGTACAACAAAGAGCTTTTGAAGGAAAGGCTTTCCGATTTTAATGATGATGTCCATCATGCGGGTAAAAAATTTGGTGAAAGGGCAAAGAGAAAGGATATAACTTATGACAATTGGTTTTACCGAACATTTGGCGTCGTAGGCCCTCTATTTTCAAGCGTATTTGGACTTATTGTGCTGTTGTTTCTTATCTGGATGCTTGATAAGGCAACTATTTTTTTAGGAAACAGCCTCTTATTCGCACTTCACGATTTCATGTATAGCAACTTGGAATCATTATTCCTCGTTTTGCTGTTTTTCTCATATACAGCATATTTTTCAAGGCACCAGCCAAAACTATATGTTTTCTTTTCGCCCATTTCCCGGGCGGCAGGCATGACGGTATTTTTGTGGATTATTGCAGGTTCAATCCAGGCAACCGGCTTTTATCGAAATAATGATATTTTCAGCTCTGCGGCAAATTTTATAACCAGCGGCCTATTCTGGCTGTTTGCATTTTTTGTCCTTGTGGGTTATATGGCACTTATTATAAAGTTTCTGATTGATGAGATGGAAATTAGAAATAATGAAATTGACGCTATTTCGTCAGAGCAAAGAAGCCGAACTGGTTCTTATAGGCATTCTCCTTCTGGCTTTAAGGGAAGGAGGATTTACCGTTCAGGGCAGGACAGGATACTTGGCGGCGTCTGCGGAGGAATTGCGGACTATCTTGGAGTCGACCCGGTTTTGATAAGGATCGTGTGGCTTGCAGGGACAATTGCATGGTGGCCAGGCTTAGTGGCTTATTTAATCTTTTGGATAATTGTGCCTAGGAATCCAAGAGAAAATTGGAATTAATTAGTCTCCGCTATATTTATGCTACGGTTACTTCAACTAATCCCTCTTTTTCTTCAACAATAAACTTTCTATCCAAAAATTTTTCTATCACCCAAATATTTGTTTTTGCATGCATTGTTAATTCCATGCAGGTGAAGCTTGATTTTCCTTTTGCCAGTGCCATGAACGGCAGAAGCTGGTCTGAAAGATTATCATCCACAGCTACTTTTGAAAGAATCAAGTTTTTTAGTTCCTCTGCTGCTTCCCTTCCAACTTTTTCTGCGGGTTTTCCAAGTTCGCCTAGAGAATTTGCGCCAAGTATTGTGGGCATAGTCCAAAGTTCAATTGCCGTCCCGACAGATTTTGCCTGAACATATTCTGTCCTGATCTCCACAGGAATTTTCAAGTCCTTAAGAATATCTTCAGCCGCTAATTTCTGCCTTTCTGCAACCCTTGCATTTTTTAGGCTATCCGTTGCAAGGGAAA
>Ga0182027_10008913_pt1 | contig 14516 bp, 10 predicted proteins | sample 712E1DmetaG_FD_121300 | JGI IMG/M metagenome (GOLD analysis project Ga0182027, IMG submission 121300) | Permafrost microbial communities from Stordalen Mire, Sweden - 712E1D metaG (Illumina Assembly) | ecosystem: Environmental > Terrestrial > Soil > Wetlands > Permafrost | place: Sweden...
AGTCTCCATGCAGGTCGTCATGAACAGAACTTGATTGTCTTCCGCGCCTTCGGGCTTTGCCCAAGGAGGGACGGTCGTAACTGTGCGCAAATGTTCCCAAGCTGCGTCTGGATTCGCCATGGCTTCTTCGCTGTCAATCCACATGGCGACATAATCTGCGTGGTTGTGAGTGTGTTCAATGACAAAGCGATCGTAGACCGCGCGACGGCTGCCGCAGGCCACCAGCCGGGGCTTGCGTCCTTTGAACCCCATTCGGTCAAGCAGTTTGTGAAACGCCTCCTGGCACTTCGTGTTCAAATACTTCGATCCGGCGCCGCTTGCGCCGCCCTCGATGTAAATATAGGCGCTCACCAGCGTTTCCCTCCCAACTGGCCGTCCATCCACAACTGTCCAAGACGGTATTTGTCCAGCCACTTTGCCAGATCCTCCTTCTGCAAGCGGCGCATCTCCGTTTGCCCGTGGTGTTTCTCGCAAACGACCACCGTCTCCGGCCGCTCCGTCATGGCATCTACCAGGATGTCCGAATGGGTGGTGACGATGAGTTGTGTCCGCTCGGAAGCCGCCACCAGTTGGTCGGCTAGTTTCGGGAGAATATCCGGGTGCAGCCCCAATTCCGGTTCTTCAATGCAAATCAAGGGCGGCGGCTCGGGGTCACAGAGTATCGCAAGCAGACATAGAAAGCGAACCGTGCCATCCGACGACCGCGTGGCAGGAAGGGAAAAATCTCCCTCCGTAAAAAACAGTTGTAGTGAACCGCCCTCCGCGATCGGCTCGAAGTCGGTGATTCCGTCGTAAAGGTCACGCAATCCTGCGATGATCTCTCTCTTCGCATGGGGTGTCTTTCGCAAGCGGCTCAAGAACATTCCGAGATTTGAGAAGTCTTCCTCCAGACGGTCGTTCCGCAAGTCCGCCTTTTGCGGTTCGCGGAATACCGTGTTGCGGCCAAACGCCCACTCTCTATAGATCCGCCACTTCTCGTAAGTGTCCGCAAGATAGGTGATCTCAGGGTAAAGCTCAGGATCACGCCGTTGCGCGAGAATCGAAACCTCCCGGTTCATAGTTTCCTGCGCCAGCTTTCTCTGCCTTCGGCGGGCGCCGCTTGAATCGGACCCTCTGCCAGGAGTTTCTTGTAGAAGCAGCGGGTTGTCCGCATCCTCCGGTGCGACGCTGTTGACAACCGGATGTCCGTCCTGAAATCGGTAGTAGAAATAGGGATCCATTTGGCCGGCATAGCCTCTTTCGTTTTCCACTCGCTCGTCATGCAGCACAAAGCCTTGTTCATTACTCCGAAATGCAAACAGGTGTCTCAATGGCTGTGAACCTTTGGGGTTGCTGACGACGATCTCCACTGATGCCGGCTCGCCGCGCGCCCCTTTCCAAACCCATTCCGCAGCCCCGCCGCTCCGTCGTAACACGCCCCGGACATCGGTGCTGAAGGCGGCTTGGGGCAACACGGTCGTCGCCCGCATCAACCCGAGCGATTCAATCAGGTTGGATTTCCCCGCGCCATTTGGTCCAATCAGCACGTTCAATCGCTCCAGGGGCAAAGTCGCCGTCCCCTCACCGAAGGAGAGCAAGTTCGTCAAGCGAATCTCCCGCACGACGCGCTTGTCAAGGTCTTGATTCTCGTTCATGGTCTCAAGTATAGTCAGGCCAAGCCTGTTCGTATAGCTTATTGAAGTCTGTGATGCAAAGCTATCTCCGCGCCTTGGGACGGCGGGCGTGGGAGCGGCGGAGCGGGCCTTCAGTACTCCGGTCGCGGGCGTGACGCGCTGACGGACGGGACACACCGGACGGTCTGGACGGACCGGAGGCGGACTTGACCGGGGGCCGACCGGGGCTTTGCTCCCGCTCGCGGCCGCGCAGCACGATCGGGCAGCCTTCGTAGCCAAAGGCCGCGCGCATTTGATTGGAAAGATACTTTTTGTATTGGTCCGAGAATAGATTTTCCTTGTTGACAAACAACAGGAAAACCGGCGGCGACTGGCTGACCTGGGTCGCGTAGAAGAACTTCAGGCGGTGCCCCGCCGAGCTGGCCGGCTGCCGGCGCTCGATGGCGTCCTTGAGCGTCCGGTTCAGGATGCCGGTGGGTATCTTCTGGCGCAATTGCGCGGTGACGTAGCGGACGGATTCGAGCAGGCGGTCCAGATGAAAGCCGGTTTTGGCCGAGGTGAATATCACCGGCGCGTAGTCCAAAAAGAAAAGCTGCTCCTGCACCCACCCGCCAAATTCGCCCAGGGTCAGCGGCGGGGCGTCCTGGCCCTCGCGGCGCGTGTCGCGGCGCTTCTCCTCGCGATGGGCCTCCTTGCGCGCGGTGTCCACCTCCGGCCCGACCAGGTCCCATTTATTGACAACGAGGATGCAGGCCTTGTTGCGCTCCACGATCTTTCCCGCCACCTTTTTGTCCTGCGAAGTCACCCCCGCCTCCGCGTCCATCATCAGCACCGCGATGTCGCAGCGGGCGATGGATTCCTCGGTGCGCCGCACGCTGTAATACTCAATCGAATCGTCCACGCGCCTCTCCTGCCGGACGCCCGCGGTGTCAATGAGAATATAGTCCTGGCGCACGCCGCCGGTCTCCACGGTGAACGGCACGTCCACCGCGTCGCGCGTCGTGCCGGGGATGGGGGTGACAATGACGCGCTTGGATTGGGTGAGCGCGTTGATGAGGGAGGACTTGCCGACGTTGGGCCGGCCAATAATGGCCAGCTTGAGCGCGGGAACGGGCGGCGGCGCGCCCGGAGTTTCCGGGGTTGCGGGAGCGGTTTCCGGGGGCAACAGCGCAACGGCGGCATCCATGAGCGCGCTGATGCCGCGCTGGTGAATGGCGCTGACGGGGAAGTTCTGCGCGAAACCCAGTTCGGTGAAGACGTCGGCGGTGGCTTCCGACTGGTCGTTGTCCGCCTTGTTAATGGCGACCAGGACCGGCTTGCCCGCGTGCCGCAATCGCTGGGCGACTTCGCGGTCCAGGGGAACCACGCCTTCCTGCAAATTGACTACAAGAAGGATAACAGTGGCCGATTCGATGGCCAGTTCGACTTGCTCAAACGCGGCTTGGACAATGACGTCGCGGGCCTTTTCGCCCCGCATCAGGCCCAGGCCTCCGGTGTCCACCAGGGTGAAGCTGCGCCCGTTCCATTCGGCTTCCACGCTGATGCGGTCGCGCGTGACGCCCGGCTCATCGTGGACGATGGCGATGCGCTGGCGGGCAATGCGGTTGAACAGGGCCGACTTGCCCACATTGGGCCGTCCGACAATGGCGATAAGACTGGGCGAATCCATGAGGGAGAATACAGCAGGGAATCAATTAAGAACAGTGAATTTTGAATTGTCAATTAGAACAAATTGAACTTGCGGCGAAGGGTCCATTCCATCACCAGGACCGCCAGGAACACCCCCACAAACCACGGGCCTGCTTCGACGAGCGAGGATTCCTCGACGGCCACTTTGCGAAGATGCCCGCCGGCGGCCTGCTCCGGGAATTGCCCCGCCTCGCCTTCGCGCAGATAGACGCCTCCGCCCAGGCCGGCCACGCGCTTCAGGAACACCTCGTCCAACTCCAGGCGAGATCCCTCCTCCACCAGCGGCGCAATGGGAAAGTTCTTCTCGTAGGTCTCCAGAACGCGGTCGCCTTGATAGGCCACCAGTCGAAAGTCATAATCGCCCCGCTCGCGAAAGCGCGGTTTGACTTGAAAGGTCTGCGCCTGCCCCGGCACGGGTGACACCGCGATCGCCGCGCTTTGCCCTTTCGTTGACAGGGACGCGGTGAAGCGCAACAGGCCCGCTCCGGCGCCGAGCACCTGAATCTCGCCGGTCGCCTCGTCGCCGGGACGGTAAAAGTCCTTGTCCCAGCGCACGGCCAGGTTCTGGCCGCCTTCGGTTTTGCCGGTGAGATTGCGCACGGCCTGCCGCCAGAACAGGCCGTAAGCCGAGCGTACGGGTTCGGGTTGCAACGCCCATTTCCATAGAGTGTCGGTCGCGATAGCCATGACTTTTCCCTTGCCAAAGGGCTGCATCGCGACCACCGCCACGGCGCGGTCGCCCATTTGCGCTGTCAACAAGGCCGTGGCGTTGGGCTTGAGTTCGCCCACCCGGTTCAGGCTGTCAAGACGCACCGGGACGCGCGCCAGCGTGTCTTCGACGGTCGCCAGCATGGGGTGGCCCGAGGCCATCGGCGGGACGCGCACGGCGAACGAACCTTGAGCCGGCGGAGGTTCCTGCGCCGAAAGACGCCAGGGGAAAAGAGAATCCAGCGCGCTCCCCGCATAACCGCCGCGGCCGAAGGACTCGTCGCCGCCGAGGAAAATCAACACCCCGCCCTCCGCGACATATTGAAGCAGCGCCTGCATCTGTTGCGGCGCGCAATCCTCGGCGGGAAAGGAGCCGATGACAATCACGTCGTAAGGCTTGAGTCCGTCTTTGGCGGATGGAAACCCCGCGGCCAGGGTGTCATCGCCGGGAGCGCGGTCGCCTTGCAGGGTGAACCGCGAGCCGCCACTGCGGAACAAGGCGGTGAAAGAGAGGCCCGGATCGCGCCCCAACTCGTTGCGCAACATCTTGAACTCCTGGCCCAGCTCCATTGTAAAGTACAAAAGATGCAGCCCCTTCTTTTGCACATTGACCGTCACCGTGCGCGAGTTGTTCAGCGTCGAAAGCTCGCCGGAAGCGGGTTGGACCGTGATCCGGTAACGCTGCACGCCCACCTGGCTGCTCCGCGCCGACAATCGCGCGCGCGCGCTCAAGTTCGACAAGTCCACGTTCGTCTCGCCGGCTTTTTCCCAGCCGCCTCCCGCCGCCCGCTCCAGCAAAACCCGCGTGCGCGCGACCGCTTCCCGGAAACCCGCGCCATGACCGGCGCGCGCCTGCACGTCCGCGCTGATCTCAAATGCCGTGTCCTTTTCGGCCGTTGGCGGCGCCTGGACATCGGTGATGGCCAAATCGTTCCAAGTCGCCGGGTCCGTTCCGATGCCCACAATGGAAAGCGGGATGCCGGGCAAAGCCGGATTCTCGATGGCTTCATCTCCGCCGTCAGTGAGCAGAACCACGCCGAGATAGGACGCCAAGTCGCCGCGTTCCGAAAGCGCCAGCAAACAACCGCCCAGATCCGTGCCGCGATTGGTTCCAGCAAGAAATTCGCCCGGCGGGTGTATCGTCGTGTCGAACGCCAGTTCATCGAGCGTGACCCCGGCGGGCAGCGACTTCTTCCATTGCGCGACAATCGCCCCGGCCCGGGCCGCGCGCGACTGGCGGTAATCGTCCGCCACATCCATCGAAGACGACGAATCCACCAACGCCAGCAGCCTGCCTTTGGCCGGTTCGGATTTCTGGAGGAGGGACACGGGATCGAAGAGCGCCAGCAAGAGCAGCAGCAGCGTGATCCACTTTGACAGCGCGATCCAGCGCGCGGCCACAGGCGCCCGCCGCTTCAGACGCCGCCAGAGCAGCCATCCCCAAACCGCGACGGCGAGCAGCAACCCGGCGCACCAGAAGGGCGCCAGCCGCGGATGCCATTGGATGGTGGCCAGCAGGATCACTCGCCAGTATGTAAGTTACGAAACCCGTCGCGTCAAACCGCAAAACCGGGCAATGCCTGCATCGAGATCCCTTTCCTGGCAGCGCCCTGCTGTTCCGATTCAAGGAAATCACTGAAGTGGGAGCCGGGTGGTGTTCACACTCCTCCGGGAGGGCAAGCGGGGATGTCCCTGTCGAAAATCCAACAGAGCGGCTAAGGAATCCACTAAGCGTTATGGATGACAGCTATATGCAAATGTAAATCTCTCCGAATGTTGAATCAGCCTGACCACACGAATTCACTTAGCCATTGACATTGCCAGATTACATGCTAATTTGCAATAGTGAGAATGGAAATGCCAACATGGGCGGGCGGGGTTGAACCAACTGCTGAAGGCCGGAGACAGCATCTGGCGCAGAACAAACAAGTTGGAGCGCTGGCTTGCATCCGGCTTTCAGCGGAATTTTTTGGGGAAAGCCGAGTGCAACTCGGCGCTCCGAGTCCTCCGCGCTGCAATCCGTCAGAATCGCGCGGTTTCGCGAAGATTCTTGGCCCGATGGACACGCGGTTGATAAACGCAAAGGCGCGAAGGCGCAAAGGCGCTCCCGATTCGGAATCGGGATTCCTTCTTTGCGTCTTTGCAGTGCTATCTGCGAAAACTCTGCATTTTCGGCAAAGTTCTTTCCCCTCTGTTTTCTCTGTTTCCTCCTGTTCAGGTTCTTTGGTTGCGGCTGGCCGCGCTGCGCCTTGGCGACTTTGCGTTGAAAAATCTTATTTATCCGTGAAATCTCCCGATTCGGAATCGGGACTCCGTTATCTCTGTTATCTCCTGTTATCAATTCCGCAATCCGCAATCCGCAATCCGCAATCCGCAATCGGGCCAATCCGCAATCCGCAATTCCCCATCCCGCCCTTGACACTCTCCGCCCGGCCCCATAAAGTCACCCGTCTTTCAGCGGAATTGAACTGAAGCATAAAATGAACAAAGGCAAAATCGTCCAAGTCATCGGCCCGGTCGTGGATGTCGAATTCCCGGGCGAGCTTCCCGGCATCTACCACGCCCTCACCGTCGAATTTGACGTGCCCGGCCTGGGCAAAACCACCCGAACCCTCGAAGTCGAGCAACACCTGGGCGACAACTGGGTCCGCACCGTCTGCATGGGCTCCACCGAGGGCCTCAAACGCGGCTACGAAGTCACCAGCACCGGCGCCTGCATTTCCATGCCCGTCGGCGATGCCACCATGGGCCGCATCTTCAACGTCGTCGGCGATCCCGTGGACGAGCGCGGCCCGGTCGTCACCGAGAAACGCTACCCCATCCATCGCGCCGCCCCGCCACTGGTGGACCAATCCCCCTCGCCCCAGGTGCTCACCACGGGCATCAAAGTCATTGACCTCATCTGCCCGTTCCTGAAAGGCGGCAAAGTCGGGGCCTTCGGCGGCGCGGGCGTGGGCAAGACGGTCGTCATCATGGAACTGATCAACAACATCGCCAAGCTCCACGGCGGCTATTCGGTCTTCGCCGGCGTCGGCGAACGCACCCGCGAAGGCAACGATCTCTACCACGAAATGTCCGAGGCCGGCGTCATCAACCAAAAGGACCTGGGCAAATCCAAGATCGCCCTGGTCTATGGCCAGATGAACGAGCCGCCCGGCGCGCGTCTGCGCGTCGCCCTTTCCGGCCTGGCCGTCACCGAGTATTTCCGCGATGAAATGAACCAGGACGTGCTGCTTTTTATTGACAACATCTTCCGCTTCTCCCAGGCCGGATCGGAAGTCTCCGCCCTGCTGGGCCGCACCCCCAGCGCCGTCGGCTACCAGCCCACCCTCGCCGCCGAAATGGGCGACTTGCAGGAACGCATCACCTCCACCAAAAAAGGCTCCATCACCTCCTTCCAGGCCGTCTATGTCCCAGCTGACGACTTGACAGACCCGGCCCCGGCCACGACCTTTGCCCACCTGGACGCCACCATCGTCCTCGAGCGGTCCATCGCCGAATTGGGCATTTTCCCCGCCGTGGACCCGCTGGCTTCCACCTCGCGCGCGCTCACCCCGGAAATCGTCGGCCAGGAACATTACGACGTTGCCCGCGGCGTCCAGCGCGTCCTCCAACGCTACAAGGATTTGCAGGACATCATCGCCATCCTCGGCCTGGACGAACTTTCCCCCGAGGACAAAACGACCGTCGCCCGCGCCCGCAAAATCCAGCGCTTCCTCAGCCAGCCCTTCACCGTCGCCGAAGTCTTTACCGGCCGCCCCGGCAAGCAAGTGCCTGTCGCCGAAACCGTGCGCGGCTTCAAGGAAATCCTCGACGGCAAACACGACGCCGTTGGCGAGCAGAACTTCTACATGAAAGGCGGCATCGGCGAAATCGCCGAAGCCTCATAATCATGCCCGCCACCTTAAAGCTGGACATCGTCACCCCCGAGGCCGTCACATTTTCCGGCGACGTCGAAATGGTCATCCTCCCCGCCTCCGAAGGCGAGATGGGCGTCTATCCCCAGCATGTCCCCCTGATGACCCAACTGGTCCCCGGCGAACTGGTTGTCCGCAAGGAAGGCCGGGACCTCTATCTTGCGGTGGGCGACGGTTTCGTGGAAATCACCAACGACCATGTCGCCGTCCTGACCGACATGGCGGTCCCGGCCGATCAAATTGACGAAGCCAAAGCCGAGGAAGCCAGGCGCCGCGCCGAAGCCCGTTTGGCCGAGCATATTGACGATGAAGAAACGGCCGTAGTCCACGCTGCCCTGGCCAACTCCATCGCCCAGCTCGCCGTCAAACGCAGGCGTGGGGGGCGCAGGTGACACTTGGGGATTGAATTTGGGTTCTTAATCTTAATCCTAATCTTAATCTTAATCTCCTTCGGGCAGGCAACGAAATTTGGGGATTGGGGTTAGGATTAAGATTAAGATTACGATTAAGATTAGGATGAAGATGGAAATGATGCCATGACCCCTCCTTCACTTGAAGCCGCGCGCGAGACTTGCCGGAAGATCGCGGACAACATCGCCAAAATCATGCGCGGACAGGCCGGACCGACCCGCCAGTTGCTCGCCGCCCTCGCCGGCGGCGGCCATGTCCTGCTGGATGATTTCCCCGGCACGGGCAAGACGACGCTGGCCAAGGCGCTCGCCCGCTCGATTGACGCCCAGTTCAAACGCATCCAGTTCACGCCCGACTTGCTGCCCTCCGACATCCTCGGCGTGTCGGTCTTCAGCCAGCGCGACCAGGAGTTTCATTTCCATCCCGGCCCGGTCTTCACGAACATCTTGCTCGCCGACGAAATCAACCGCGCCTCGCCGCGCACGCAATCCGCGCTGCTCGAAGCGATGGGCGAAGCGCAGGTCAGCGTCGAAGGCGAACGGCGGAATCTTTCGGAAATGTTCTTTGTCATCGCCACGCAAAATCCCGTCGAGTTCCGCGGCACCTATCCGCTGCCCGAGGCGCAAATGGACCGGTTCGCCATGCAATTCATGCTCGGCTACGTCCAGCCCGAAGAGGAGGTTGCCATCCTGACCGCGCAGCAACACAATCACCCTCTCGACGACTTGCAACCCGTCGCCACGCTGGCGGAAGTCATCGCGATGAAGCGCGCGGTGGAACAGGTGCGCGTCAGCGACGAATTGAAACGCTACGCCGTGGACCTGGTGGCGGCGACGCGAATGGCGGCCGGCGTGCAACTTGGCGCAAGCCCGCGCGCGTCCATCGCGCTGATGAAAACCGCGCAAGCCCTGGCCTTGTTTGACGGCGCGGATTTCGTGACGCCGGAACAGATTCAATCGCTCGCGGTGCCGGTCATTGCGCATCGGCTCGTGCTGGAGCCGCAGGCGCGTTTCTCGGGCGTGACGGCGCGCGGCGTCGTTGAGGAAGCCGTCAAAAAGCTGCCCGTTCCCGCATGAAAACGATTGTGAATGTTGAATCTGTGGCATTCGTCCCATTAGTCCTATTCGTCCCATTAGTCCCCTCCGGGTTCCTTGAAAAGAGAAGGTGCTGGCTTGCACTGCGGGAAGCGCCTACGGCGCTTTTCTAAATTTTCAATTCCGCGCATGAAGGTTTTCTACAAGCCGATTTACTGGACTTTCCGCGCGGCGGACGGCCTGTGGCATTGGGCGCGGCGGCGGTTCACGCGGGCGGGGCTGATCGCGGCGGGCGCATTTCTCGCCGCTGCCGTGGTCGCACCGGACATCGAGAATACCGTCACCTATCAGTCCTTTTCGCTTCTGCTGGCGTTTCTGCTGCTGGCACTGGCTTGCTGCCTTTTCTTCCGCGCCACTTTTGCCGCGACGCGTTCTCTGCCCCGGTTCGGCACCGCCGGCCAGACGCTGCGCTACCGCGTGCAAATCAGGAATCTCACGGCGAAAACCCAGGCCGGCCTCACGCTGCTCGAGGACCTCGCCGACTCGCGCCCGGCGTTTCCGCAATGGCTGGCGTTTCAACTGGCCGAAAGCAGGCGCGTCCGCCCCTTCCGCATCGCCCAACGACGCCGGAAAAATCCCTTCCGCATGGCCGTTGTCAAAGAGACGGAAGTGCCGCCGCTGTCCGCGCGGGGCGAGGCGGAGGCGCGGGTGGAAGTCCTCCCGTTGCGCCGGGGGATTTTGCGTTTCACCGGCGTGACGCTCGCGCGGCCCGATCCGCTGGGATTGTTCCGTTCGTTCAGCAAAATTGCCGCGCCGCAGAGCGTCTTGATTTTGCCGAGGCGCTACCCCCTTCCGCCCATCGCGCTGCCGGGCGCCATGCGCTATCAGGAAGGCGGCGTGGCGCTGGCGGCCAGCGTCGGCAGCAGCGAGGAGTTCGTCGCCCTGCGCGAGTATCGGCACGGCGATCCCTTGCGCCACATCCACTGGCGAAGCTGGGCCAAGGCGGGCAAGCCGATTGTCAAGGAGTTCGAGGACGAGTTTTTTGTGCGCCACGCCCTGGTGCTGGACACGTTTGACGACGAACCGAACAGCGAACTTCTGGAGGAGGCCGTCTCGGTCGCCGCCTCCTTCGCCTGCACGGTGCTGACGCAGGAGTCGCTGCTCGATCTGCTCTTCGTCGGCAACCAGTCCTATTGCTTCACCGCCGGCCGCGGTCTGGCCTATATGGATCAAATGCTGGAAATTCTCGCCTCGGTGGAAAACTGCGCGGACAAAGACTTTGGAACGCTCGAACAACTCGTGCTCAACCACATTTCCGCCGTCAGCGGTTGTGTCTGCGTGTTGCAACGATGGGATGGCGCCCGCCAACGTATGGTCAAGAAATTGCGCGCGCTCGGCATTCCGCTGCTGGTGCTGGTCGTGGTTCGTCCGGGCGAAAAGAAGCCGGACGCCGGCCCGCTGCGCGACGAGCCGGAAAATTTTCACGTCCTCGAAATCGGCCAAATCGAGGAACAACTGGCATGCTTGACAACATGACCAGCCCCACTCCTCCGCCCCGCCGCGCGACCACGCCGCTGTTCCTGCTTCCGGCCGCTCTTTTGTTCTGGGGCTGGCAGTCGGGATTTCCGCTCGCCGGCGCCCTGGCGGGCGCGGTGCTGGAGAGCGTGCGGTTCATCCCGGCGCGCTGGGATTTGAAGGAGGAGGATTTTCGCCGCGTCTGGAATTTCTGCATGCTGCTCTCCCTCGCCCTGGTCGTCTATGTTCTCACCACCACCCAGCAGGGCGGCGGATGGAGCGGCCTGCTTCATCCTTCCACCGGCGCGCTGACGCGCTACACCAGCGTTTCCGGCACCGCGTTTCTTCGCTGGCTGCCGATGACGTTCTTCCTGCTCGTCGCGGCGCAAAAGTTCAGCGAGCGCGACTCCGTTCCCTTGTCGGCAATTTCCTGGTTCGTGCGCCGGTGGCGGAAAGGGAGACCCGGGGCCGAACCGGGCATGGACCTCTCGTATTCCTATTTCATCCTATGCTTGTTTTCAGCCGGCATCCACGCCAACGACGGGGCGCAATCCTATTATTGGGGGCAGGCGGTTCTGATCGGTTGGGCCTTGTGGCCGCTGCGTTCACGGCGTTTTGCCGTTGGCGTCTGGGTGGCCGCGCTGGCGGCGGCGGTCGCACTTGGCTTTTCCGCCGAGCGCGGCATTGGCCAATTGCAGCGCCTCCTCGCCGGTTTCGACGCGCAGTGGATAGCGGGTTTTCTGCGGCAACGAACCGACCCGTCCCAAAGCGCCACCGCCCTCGGCCAGATTGGGAAGATCAAACTGTCCGGGCAAATCGTCATCCGGCTCGAACCGAAAACCGGCAGCACGCCGGCTTATTTGCGCGAGGCCAGTTACCGCATTTATCAGCCGCGCCAACAAACCTGGTTCTCCGGCGGTTCGCGGACCGATTTCTCAAGCGTCCCGCCCGCGCCCGGCAGCAATTTCTCATGGACGCTCCTGCCCGGCAAGACCAACACATCCGTCGTGACCATTTCTTCCTACCTCGACGGCCGCTCCCGCGACACCGGCGACCCGGAAGGATTGCTCCCGCTGCCGGCCGGCAGCCGCCGCCTGGAAAACCTGCCGGTCTTTACGCTGCAAACCAACGCGACCGGCGCGGCGCTGGCCTCGGGCCTGGGCCTGGTGATCTTCGACGCGCAATATGCCGCCGGCGCGACTTTTGATTCGCCGCCGGACTCCGGCACCAACCGGCTGGATTTGACCGTGCCATCCAACGAAATTCCGGCTCTGGACCAAATCATCGCCGAAATGAAAATCGCGGACGCCGTTTCCGGGCCGGAAAAACTTCTCGCTGTCAAACAATTCTTTGCCGCCCACTTCCGCTACACCGCCTGGCTCGGACCGGACAAGGTGGCGCGCTCCAACGAGACAGCCCTGTCGCGTTTCCTCTTGCAAAGCCGCAGCGGCCATTGCGAATACTTTGCCACCGCGTCGGTTTTGCTGTTGCGCGAAATGGGAATTCCCGCGCGTTACGCCGTCGGCTACGCCGTTCACGAACCCTCCGGCCGCGGCTGCGTCGTCCGCGAGCGCGACGCCCATGCCTGGTGCCTGGCTTGGAATGAGCAGACGCAATCGTGGGAAGACTTCGACACCACGCCCGCCTCCTGGGTCGCGGAGGAAGCCAAACGCGCCTCGGCCCTGCAATGGCTTTCCGACGCCTGGTCATGGACCCATTTTCAAATCGCCAAACTGCGCTGGGGACAGACCAATTTGCGTCAATACATTCTCTGGGCGCTCATCCCCATCCTGGCGTTGCTGCTCTGGCAAATCCTCTTCCACCGCGGGCGCGGAAAGCGGCTGCGGCCCAAAACCGGCGATGCCTCCGCCGCGATTTCCTGGCCGGGGCTGGACTCCGAATTCTACCTGCTCGAACGCAAACTGGCCGCGCGCGGCGTGCCGCGCCAGCCCGGCGAGGCGCTTTCCGATTGGCTGGCGCGCGCGCTGGCCGATCCTGCCCTGGCCGGATTGCGCGAGCCGATGCGCGACCTGTTGCCGTTGCACTACACCCATCGTTTCGACCCGCGCGGCCTGAGCGCCCCCGACCGCGAATCCCTGGCGCGTGAATCCAGGGCCTGCCTGGAAACCCTGTCGCGCTTGGAATCGCACCCCGCGCGCCCGGCTTGAAATTGCGTCAAGAATATGTTCAACCGCCCTTTCCCAATTCTGATCTTAAATGCAACTGTTTTCCGCCTCCTTTTCCTTGACTCCAAGCCCCTGCGTCCCTCATACTGCCTCCCAGTTAAACAGTTAAACGAAATGACCTGAACAGTTACCCGCCAAGAACCACCGGGCATTCCGCCCATTACCCCGCTGTTCCATGAATATCCTAAAAAGAATGATCCTTCCCGCGGCACTGCTGCTCTTTTCCCATTCCTCCCCGGCTTTGGACCGGACGAATGAGACGTTCAAGATCTTTCAATTTCCGCCGAACATGATCCCCACCATTGACGGCAAGACCAATGATTGGAACATCGTGCCCGAGTCTTACGTTTACGGCTCGGACCAATTGGTGGACGACCAGCAGGGCCGCGCCAACGACCCCAAACACCTCAACGTGCGGGTCCGCGTCGGCTGGGTCAAGGGACTCAACCGCCTCTACTTTCTTTACGAGGCGGACAAGGACTATTGGGATTTTTCGCGGCCCGACCTTCACAATGACATCTTTGAAATCGTGGTGGACGGCGACCTCTCCGGCGGCCCCTTCGAGCAGGAGTTTGAGACCAATCTGCCCCTGCTGGGCCGATGGGAGACCTACTTGACGCTGCAAAACGCCCACGCGCAGAACTACCACATCTTCACCCCGGCGGAGGGCAAGGATTGGTGCATGTTCTGGGGCCCGCAACAATGGGCCAAGGAGCTGCCTTACGCCAACCATGCCTGTAACTACAACTTTCGGCCCGGCCAGCCGGGGCATCTGGTCTTGGAATTCTGGATGACGCCCTTCGATTACGTTGGCATGGACCCCAAACGCGCCGTCGAATCCGTCCTTACGGAAAACAAAATCATCGGCCTGTCCTGGGCCGTGCTGGATTATAATGACCCCGATTCGCGCACCTACAGCGGGTTTTGGAATCTGTCGCGCCATCACCCCTTCTTTGGCAACGCCGATTTCCTCTGCCCTTTCAAACTCATGCCCCTGGAGCCGCAATTCCTCAAGTCCCTTGAAGCCAAATGGACCTTTACAATCGTGGACCTGGACCGGCGGTTGGTGGCGTTCAAGGATGAATCCATCGGCCAGATCGCCTCGTGGAAGTGGGACTTTGGAGACAACGAAACTTCGACCGAGCAAAACCCCATCCACACCTACAAAGCCGCGGGGGCGCGCACCGTCGTGCTCACGGTTACGGGGGCGGATGGCGCCACAAACCGCTTCTCCAGAGTCTGGGACGTTACCTTGAAGTAACCGTGAATTCCACCTCGCCCAGTAAGCCCGGTCATCAAAATGAGTTGACCAACACTGTCAACAGCAAATCCAGCCATTTGCAAACTGGCGGAGAGGGGGGGATTCGAACCCCCGGTACAGTGTAACCCGTACAGCGGTTTAGCAAACCGTCGCATTCGACCACTCTGCCACCTCTCCAAACC
>Ga0182027_10008914_pt1 | contig 14513 bp, 9 predicted proteins | sample 712E1DmetaG_FD_121300 | JGI IMG/M metagenome (GOLD analysis project Ga0182027, IMG submission 121300) | Permafrost microbial communities from Stordalen Mire, Sweden - 712E1D metaG (Illumina Assembly) | ecosystem: Environmental > Terrestrial > Soil > Wetlands > Permafrost | place: Sweden...
CACCCGGACCACGATTCCCTGGGTGGAGAAGCGCAACCCCGACGGATCGGAAACGGTCTTTTCTTCCTTGCCGCCGGGCAGCGGCATTCCCATGGGCGAGCGCCGGGTAATGGACTGCATCGACTGCCACAACCGCGCGGCGCACACCTTTGTCACCGCTGAAGACGCTCTCAACCGGGCCATGGCCGAAGGCGCGGTCTCGCCCAACCTGCCCTGGGTTCACAAGGAGGGCCTGGAGCTGCTGAAGGCCGCTTACGCCTCAGAAAACGAAGCGCGAGCGAAGATTCCAGCGCAGCTTGCGGCCTTCTATCGCACTTCTCATCCCGAGGTGCTGGCCACTCAGGCAGAGCTTGTGAAGTCAGCGGGCGAACAACTGGCTACCCTTTATAGCCAGAACGTCTTTCCCTTTATGAAGGTGACCTGGGGAACTCATCCCAACCACATTGGCCACATGAGCTATCCGGGCTGCTTCCGCTGCCACGATGGCGACCACGCGGCCAAGGACGGCAAGAGCATTACCCAGGACTGCGCGGCCTGCCACAACCTGCTGGTCGTGGACGAAGCCAAGCCCAAGGTGCTCTCCGACCTCGGCATTCAATAAAAAACAGCCGGCGGCCTGACCTCTCCAACCGGCCGCTGGTTCTGGAAAGCGATTACTATCCGGCTAACCGCCGGGGCCGGCCTCACAATCTTCTGCTTGAGTGCGCTCTATCGCTATACAATCGGGGCGAAGCGCAATAAACGGTAAACCCTCTGCCCAAAAGGTGGTAGGGTGTGACAATCGTGCCTTGTGGGAAGATAAAGTGTCGCCGTTTCCGCCTCTCCGGAATGCAGCGCACATCTTTCCAGGGTTCGTGCATGAAGAGGAACATGGCACATAAAGACAGCTTCGGCCTGCCGCTTGCAGTTCTCTTCCTGGCCAGCCTCGGAGTGTCCAGCCCAGCGGCTGTGGCCCAGACGCCCATGTCCAGGCTGGCCGGCGATTGGCGCAGCACCGGGGCAGCGACGATTTCCGTCCGCAGGCCGCCCTTGTCTCCGTCCGCGACGGATCTGGGCGCGGCACCCTCTGGCGCGCGGCTGGAGCGGATGCTGCTCCTGCTCGATCCATCCTCCAATCGGCAGCAGGCGCTGATCTCGGAGATTGAGAACCAGCAGAATCCGGCCTCGTTCGAATACCATCACTGGCTCACACCGGCGGCCTTCGCCGACACGTACGCGAACTCCGCCACGGATGTTGCGGCGGTTGTTGCCTGGCTTCAGAGCCAGGGTTTCCAGGTTGCTCCTCTACCCGCCAGCCGCGGCTGGATCGAGTTCTCCGGAACGGTCGCCCAGGTGGAGCAGGCCTTTCTTACCCAAATTAATTCCGTTACCACGGCAGGTGGAAACCGTTTCGCAATCGCAGGCTCGGTGAGCGTTCCCGCCGCGCTTGCGCCGCTGGTGCATGGCCTGGTCTCGCTGGACGGCGCTCTCTCCTCGCCCGCATTGACCACCCCGCGGCACATGACCTCTTCCGTTGCCGAGCTTGCGGCGGAAACTTCGCTGAGCAAGGTTGAGGCGCTGACCCCGCAACTGGCCGCGCAGCTTCTTCATCTGGACGCGCTGCAATCCGCCGGAATCAACGGCGCGGGCGAGACCATCGCCATTGCGGCGCGGAGCAATGTATACAGCACAGACGTCGCCGCCTTCCGCACCGCCTTTGAACTTCCCGCGAGCGCGCTTCTGGTGAATCCCAACGGTTCCGATCCCGGCCAAACTCAGGACCAGACGGAAGCCACCATGGCTGCTTCCTGGGCCGGCGCTGCCGCTCCCGGAGCACAGATCGTGCTGGTTCCCGCGTCCACCACCTCTGCCACGGATGGGTTGGACCTGTCGCTGGCGGCCATCGTCGATCAGGCTCTGGCGCACACTGTGGCCGTGGGCTACTCGGCCTGCGAAGCGTCGCTCAGTGAAGCGCACCAGGCTTTCTATGCGGCGCTCTACCGGCAGGCGGCCGCGGAAGGCATTGCGGTCATTGCCGCTACGGGCGACAGCGGTCCTGCCGCCTGCCATGCGGCGGGCAGCGATGCTCCGGTCAGCACGGGTTATGGCGTCAATGCTCTGGCCTCGACACCCTGGAACACGGCCGTGGGCGTGGCCGCCTTTGGCGCTTCGGGTCCGGCGGCGGGGATCTCCGCAATGGCGGCCTGGTCGCCGGCCAGCGCAGCCGATCCGGCCTATGCCGGCGGAGGCGGCGGCAGCACGCTCTATTCAGCACCCAGTTGGCAGCCTGTGCCCGCACAGCCGGTCGCGGCATCCGCTGGCGCAACCTCCCATTTCCGGCTGTTGCCGGATGTGACCCTGCCAGCAGCCATCGATTCAAGCGTGAATCCCGGCCTGGCCTTCTGCCTGAGCGATTCCGCGGCCTCCAGCGGCTGCAACCTGGTGCGTGGCGGAGGCAGTTCCGTCGCCGCGGCCCTCTTTGCCGGTGTTGCGGCCCTGATAGCTGAAAAATACGGCGCGCAGGGCAATCTCGCGCCCAATTTATATGCCCTCAGCGGTGTGAACGGGATTTTTGAGGACGTGCAAGAGGGCAGCGCGCAGTTGCGGTGCGCGGCAGCCAGCCCCGGCTGCGGCGCCACGGAGAAGATTGGCTTTAACGCCGGCGCCGGCTACGATCTGGCTACCGGACTGGGCACGGTAAACGCCCAGGCCCTGGTCGCGCAGTGGAAAGCCCGTCCGCAGGTGGGCACCGGCGCGGTCGCGGTCTCCATTACCACTGCTCCGATGACTATCAACCCCTCAGCCCTTATCACCATCTCGGCCAAGGTGGTGTCTATGACCGGCGGTGCTACGCCAACGGGCACGATCCTCTTCTACGACACCTCGACCAGCTCGTATCTTTCCTCATCGCCCTCGACCGTCGCCTCCGACGGAACTGCATTTGTGATGGGCGGTAATAACGCCTTTACCCAGGGTGGCAATGAAATTGAGGCAATCTACAGTGGCGATTCGACATACATGTCCGCCACCTCGCAGCCGATTGATATCAACGTGCAGCCCGGCACAACCAGCCTGGCGATTGTGCCTTCCACTTACACTCCGTCGGCAGGCGCAACCATTACCGCAACCGCCACCCTGTCAGTAACCAACCCTGGCAATAGCCCGCCCAGCGGAAAAGTCACCCTGAACATTGATGGAGTGGCCACGGCGACAACGACGATAGACATCGTAACAGCAACCTTTTCTGTGACCGCTCCCTCGGCTGGGACACATGCGTTACAGGCCATCTATGCGGGCGATACGAACTACGTCTCGTCCACATCGCCCTCGGTGAATATCACCGTAGCCAAGAGCTCCACCACGCTGGTTATCACTCCGGCTACCCTCACCCCGACCGCGGGCACCTCCCTGGTGGTTACGGCGACGATCACCGCCTCCGGCACCGGCTCAACACAGCCAACGGGAACCGTGAGCTTTACGCTGGACGGCGTCAGCCAGGGGTCACCCGCAACCGTAACGGCAGGATCGCCCTCGACCGCCAGCATCACGCTTCCTCCGATCTCCGCCGGATCGCATACTCTGGTGGGCGCCTACAGCGGAGACTCCAACTACGCGAGCTCAACTTCGCCTGCGGTCACACTGGTCGCGGGCAAGGGCAATACGGTTACCACGGTTACGGCAACGCCGTCAATACTCGCGGCCGGAGTGACCGAAACCCTCACCGCGACCATCGCTCCGCTCTACGCCGTTTCCGGCACACTCTATTCCATCACCGGCACGGTCAGCTTCTACGACGGGGGCGCCACTCTGCTGGGCACCGCTACAGTCAGCAGCAACGTGGCCACACTTCCCGGGGTCAATCTTGCGAACAGCGTCTCTCACTCCATCACGGCGATCTACTCGGGTGACATGAATTGGCTGACCAGCGCTTCGGCGGCCCTGATCATGGCGGCTACCACGCTGCCAGATCACGTGGTGCTCACCTCGAACCTCTCTACCGTGGCTCCCGGACAGGCTTTGATCCTTACAGCCACGGTAACGCCGAATACCCCGCCGGTCGTGGGCGCGGAGCAAAATCCGACCGGCAACGTAATCTTCTACAACGGAACCACTGAGATCGGCGAGGTCGCGCTGGCTGCCACGCCACTGAGCGACTCTTCCACGGCGACTTTCACCACGCAAACTCTGCCCGGCGGGCAAGACGTGCTCACGGCTTTTTATGTGGGCGACCTTACCTACGACCCGGAAACCTCAAATGCTCTCTCCCTGCTCATCCAGAACTTCACCGTTACCCCTTCGCCCTCGAATCCGGCCACCAATCTTACGATTGTGAAAGGCTCCGCCGGTTCGGCGGCCTTTGTCATAGCCGGCCTGGGTGGGTTCAACAATGAAGTTCAGGTGGTGTGCTACGTGATACCGCAGGACGACATGACCTGCACCGCGACTCCGCAGCAGGTGGTGCCCACCGCCACGGTCACCTTCGTGGTGCAGACTTTCACTACGGGAGGACCCTCAAGCACGGTTGTGAGCAATCACAGCGAGCCGATGTGGCCGCGCGCGGTGGGCGGCACGGCGCTGGCGCTGCTGGCCTTCTTCCTGCTCCCCTTCGGCCGCAGGGCGCGCATATTTTCCAGTCGTTCCACGCGGCGTTTCCTGGTGCTGATTTTGCTGCTGGTGGGCCTGGGCGGCGCCGGCATCGGTTGCAACAACGTCAACACGCCGCTCAGTGCTTCCGGTACGCCGCTGGGCGTGGCCACGCTCAGGATCACTGCCTCTGCCTACGTGAACAACACCGTTGTCAGTCAAAGCGTGTATCTGACCGTGAACGTAGTAACTCCGGGTTCCGTCACGCCCTGACGGCAGGCTACCTCCAACCTGGGGGCAGCTTCGGCTGCCCCGATTCTCGTGGCCTAACAAGGAGCCTGGCAATTCAGTGACAAACGCCTTCACTCGCAGCTTTGCCCCCTGGCGCCTCCGCAGCCGCACGCTGGAGTTGGGCCGCAGCACGCTCATCATGGGCGTGGTCAACGTCACGCCGGATTCCTTCAGCGACGGCGGCCAGTTCTTCAACCCGCAGGCCGCGATCGCCCACGCACTTGCCCTGCTCGAGGAGGGGGCGCACCTCATCGACCTGGGTGCGGAGAGCACCCGGCCCGGCTCGCGCGCAGGCGGTGCAGCCGGTTCTTCACTGGCCCCGGCGGTGAGCGCCAAAGAAGAGCAGGAGCGGCTGCTGCCGGTGCTCGATGGAATTCTGCGCGCCCGGCCCCAGGCCATCGTCTCCGTGGATACATACAAAGCCGCAACCGCGCGGTCAGCCCTCGCCGCCGGCGCGGAGATCGTGAACGACGTGAGCGGCTTTGCCTGGGACCCTGAAATGGCAGCCGTCTGCGCCGCCTTCAAGCCCGGAGTAGTGCTGATGCACACCCGCGGCCGCCCTGAGGAGTGGCGCGCCCTGCCGCAACTGGAGCCCGATGAGTTGCTGGCCATGGTGCGCGCCGGCTTGTCGGCGAACCTGGCGGCAGCGGCGCAGGCGGGCATTCCGCCCGAGGCCATCGTCCTCGACCCCGGCTACGGCTTCGGCAAGCGCTTCGGCGAGAATTATGCCTTGCTGGCCCGGCAATCCGAGCTGCTTTCGCTGGGCCGCCCGCTACTGGCCGGGGTGAGCCGCAAATCCTTCCTGGGCAGGACGCTTGCGCCCCTGTTTGCGGGAAACGACGCGCCAGTCGAGGCCCGCGAGATGGCCAGCCTAGCCGCGCTAACAGCCGCCATCCTCCACGGCGCATCCATCGTCCGCGTTCACGCCGCACGGCCCGCGGTTGAGGCAGCCCTCATCGCGGACGCCGTTCTGGCCGCTGGTTCGTCTCGTCTTTGACAACCCCATTCCGCATTGCATATAGTTCCGCACGGGCGCGGCGGAGGAATTGCCGAGCAATGCGAATTCTGTACGTCAAGATCAACAAGAAGAGGGAAAAGAATATGGATTGGGATGAGAGTTCGAGGCGGATGTTCTTGAAGCAGCTTGGCGCGGCGGGAGCTTTGGCTCTGACTGCCTCAAACTCCCCGGCGATGGGCCTGGCGGGCGCTCAGAACGCCGGCGCAGCGGTCCAGAGTTCGCCCTTGCAGGCCAGGATGGGGGCAACTCGGGCGCAGCGCATGGCCTGGTGGCATGAGGCCACCTTTGGCATGTTCATCCACTGGGGACTCTACAGCCTGGTCGGCCAGCATGAGTGGTCCAAGGAGATTGAGGGCATTCCGCTCGAACAATATGAACTGCTAGCCAAACACTTCAACCCCAAGCCCAACGCCGCCCGCGAATGGGCAAAACTGGCCAAACGGGCCGGGCAGAAGTACATGGTGATGACCACCAAGCATCACGAGGGATTCTGCCACTGGGATACCAAGCTGACCGACTACTGCGCGCCCAAACAGGGGCCGGGACGCGACCTGGTCCGCGAATTCGTCGATGCGGCCAGGGCGGAAGGACTCCGCGTTGGCTTCTACTATTCGCTGATGGATTGGCACCATCCCGATGGGGCCAAGTGCAAGACCGACGAGGCGTCTCGCAAACGATTCGTCGAGTATACCCACGGGCTGATTCGCGAGCTGATGACGAACTACGGCAAGATCGATGTCCTCTGGTATGACGTTTCCTGGCCTCTCACGGCAGTGGAGTGGGAGTCGGAGCGGATGAACCGGATGGTCTTCGAGCTGCAGCCGGAGATCATCGTGAACAACCGCAACGGGCTGGAGGGCGACTTCTCCACGCCGGAGCAGCACATCACGGCCGAGAAAGCCGGACGCGCCTGGGAGTCGTGCATGACGCTCAACGACAGTTGGGGCTTCAATCGCGGCGACGATGCTTGGAAGACACCGAAGACTATCGTAAGCAACCTGGCCACCTGCGCGCGCGGCGGCGGCAATTACCTGCTCAATATCGGCCCCCGGCCGGATGGGTCGATTCCGGAGGAATCTGTAACTGTACTGGAGGCGGTGGGCAAGTGGCTGGAGATCAACGGCAAGGCGATCTACGGCATGGAGCGCGGTTCGTTTGAATGGAATTCCAATGCGAACTACACTCGCCGCGGCAACACGCTCTATATTCACCAGCAATTCTGGCCAGAGCACTCGCCAGCAGCCGAGTGGCTCCCCTTCTTCCAGCCGGAGGCGGTGATCGCCGTCGGCGGCCTGAAACCTAAAGTCAAATCCGCGCGGCTCCTGAAGACCGGCCAGAGCGTCGCGTTCACGCAGGATGAGTTCTCGTTGCGACTTACCGGCCTGCCCTTGCTGGCGCCCGATCAGCCGACCACGGTGATTGAGGTCGAGTGTGACGGAGAGCCTGTCATCAATCACGAAGCAAAGCGCCCGCTTTGGCCGCGGCTGAAGGTGGGGATCAGCTAGCTAAGCGCTGGAGTGGGAGTGATCAGGGTTCAAGATCGGCGGTCACGCTCTCGAGGAGTGGGCGGCAGGCCGTTCGACGGGCGGTGTGCCCAGGCCGCTCAAGCCATTGCGGACCGACTCCGTAAGCCTCGGCCTCTGCATCTCCCTTTTCACGCTGGCGATAATCTCTCTTGCCATTTCTATCCGGTTCTTCTTCTTCATTGCGAATCCCTTCTTTGAGCGATGGTTATAGTCGCCAGTCTGTGCCGTAAGGCGTGAACGCATCGGTTAAGAATTCAGATCGGATCTTGAACACTGAAAACTTAATACTGACTGCCGATCTCTGAAATCAGTTACTTACCGGATCGAAACCGGGGAGCGGCTTCAACTTCAGCGCGACCAGCACCTCCAGCAGTGTGGCGGAGTTGCGAACGCTTCCTGAGAGAATGGAGAGCGCCTCCGAGGTGGGGGCATGTTGCTCTGCCAGAACGTCGAGACTCTCACTCACTTTGTGGAGTTTCTTGGCTTCCTGCAGAATCTCCTGTGCGGGCATGGGGTACGCAGCTTTCCTGTGTCTTACAAAAAGCTGAACCGGCCTTTAAAACGACCGCGCCGCAGCTTCACTACAAATCATCCTAGAAGCGGCTCAGGCCAACGTCTGCTCACATTGGACCGCTTCGAACGAGCCGTGAGCCGTTACCTCTTGTAATGCTGGAGTGTCAACAGGTCATGGTGTACAGCGGCGCCGCCCAAGAGCAGTGCGTTATTGACCATTACAAGGGGGAAGGTCTGTATAGGATTGGTTTCACACTGGCGGTCGCGTCCCTTGTGGAGTGACTGCACACGGTAGCCCGATCGGGCCTTTGCAGTTTGACCGATTGGAAGCTATCCCGGCCGCTAGATGTACTTCTGGAGACTCGCGCGGATTCTCGCCCTCTCCGATCATTGCCACGACCACGAATGCCGGGGGACCGGCGCCCCCAATCCCGTTTCTGAAAACCGGGAAAGACCGCGCGCCGTCACGGCCATAAGCCCTGCGGCGCTGTTAGAATCTCCGCCATGGAAACCATCCAGTACAACCTCCCGCAGACTCGCATTCCCGAGGCCTGGTACAACATCGCTGCCGATCTCCCCAAGCCGATGGCGCCACCGTTGCACCCTGGCACGCTGAAACCCCTTGGACCGGACGACCTGGCGCCGCTCTTTCCTATGAGCCTGATCCTCCAGGAAGTGAGCACAGAGCGGGAGATCGAGATTCCCGGCGAGGTGCGGCAGGTCTACGCGCAGTGGCGCCCCGCGCCGCTCTATCGCGCCCGCCGCCTCGAGAAAGCCCTGGATACGCCGGCACGCATTTATTACAAATACGAGGGCGTGAGCCCGGCCGGCTCCCACAAGCCCAACACCGCCGTCGCGCAGGCTTACTACAACAAGAAGGAAGGCACCAAGCGGCTTTCCACCGAGACCGGAGCCGGCCAGTGGGGCTCGGCGCTGGCCATGGCCTGCGCCTTCTTTGGCCTGGAGTGCAAGGTTTACATGGTACGGGTGAGCTATGACCAGAAGCCCTACCGCCGCGCCATGATGGAAGTCTACGGCGCCTCCGTCACCGCCAGCCCCAGCAACGAGACGGAGTCGGGCCGGGCCATTCTCGCCGCGCATCCCGACTCGAACGGCTCCTTGGGAATTGCGATTTCGGAGGCCGTGGAGGTTGCCGCCAAGGATCCCAACACAAAGTATGCGCTGGGCAGCGTGTTGAATCACGTGCTGCTGCATCAGACCGTGATCGGCCTGGAGACCATCGAGCAGATGGCCATGGCCGACGACGAACCCGATGTGATTCTGGGCTGCACCGGAGGCGGATCGAACTTTGCCGGCCTGGTGATGCCATACCTGGGCCGCAAGATCAAGGGCCAGAGCCATGCGCGGGTGATCGCCGTGGAACCCTCGGCCTGCCCCACCCTCACCAAGGGACCGTTCACTTACGACTTTGGCGATACCGCCCATCTGACTCCGCTGGTGAAGATGAACACTCTGGGCAGCACCTTCGTGCCTCCGGGAATTCATGCGGGCGGCCTGCGCTACCACGGCATGGCTCCGCTGGTCTCGCACGTGCTGGACCTGGGATTGATTGAGGCTACCTCGGTTCAGCAACTGGACGCCTTCGCCGCAGGCATTCAATTTGCCCGCGCCGAGGGCATCATTCCCGCGCCGGAGGCCAACCACGCCATCGCCGGAGTCATCCGCGAGGCCCTGCAAGCCAAAGTAGAAGGAAAGCGGAAGACCATTCTCTTTGGACTCAGCGGCCACGGCCACTTCGACATGCAGTCCTACATCGCCTATCAGGCCGGAAAGCTGGAAAACTACGAGTATCCGGCGGAGGAGATTGCGATGGCGCTGGCTGGCCTGCCCGCGGTTGGCTGACGAAGTAGCGGCTTTTACGTCGCGGCTCGCAAAACCGGGCGCTTCAGGTTTCGTTTGAGGCTTGGGGCGCCCGGTTCTGCATTTCAGGCCTACTTCTCAACCGGATACAGCTTTCCATCCCTGAGCCGGAATCGTTCCCCTCGCCACACAATCGTGTTGCCGGCGAAGCTTGCCACCCACACGCCCATGGCCACCAGGTCGCGCAACGGCAGCAGCCACAGGCTGGGAAGCACCTGGCGGTCGCCAAGTACCTGAGCGCCCACCGTCATGGCCAGCGCCAGCCGCAGAAGAATGCTCATCCCCAGCAACCACAGGCTCACCGGGCTGAAGCCGCTGGCCAGCACATTGAGCAGCGCCCAGCCCAGGCCATGGGTAAAGATAAGGCCGGCGTAGCCCCAGGGACGTGCGCCGCGGATGGTGCGGGCCCAGCGCAACTGATGATCGATGAAGCCGCACCAGCCGTAAGCGGGAATGGCGGTCTCGACCACTTCGGGGCTGAGCGCGACGCAGTAGCCGGCCTGGGCCATGCGCATACCCAGTTCGTAATCATCGGCCAGGTGATCCACCAATGGAAGAAGGCCGCCTATCTTGTCCAGAGCCTCGCGGCTGATTGCCAGCGTGGAGCCGAGGCCATAATGAAGGCCGCCTTCAATCATCTTCGAGAGCAGTATGCCGGGCTGCAAGTCCGTTGCAATGCCCAACGCCTCGAACCGCGATGGAAGCGTGCCATGCGCGCGGCCGCGATAGAGCGCCGTCACCAAGCCAACTTTTTGCGCTGCGGGAAAAGGCGCCTTGGAGAGAAGAATTCCCTCAGGGGCTAAAGCCCGCGTTGATTTTGGAACATTTGCGGCACGACTCAAGTCGTGCCCTGTTACAAAGCTAAGTTTTTCCGCAACCTGAAAAGCCCCTGAGGAAGCTGCTTCAGGCGCGAAACAGGCCATCACCCGCTCCAGGTAACGCGGCGAGACGGTGATGTCGGAATCGTTGATGAGCAGAAAATCGTGCCGCGCGTGGGGAACGAGCTGGACCAGCGTACCGACCTTGCCGTTGCTTCCCAGGCGGGCTGGGCACTCGATGAGTTGAATGGACCGCTGGGGAAACTCGCGCTTGAGCTCTTCGACGGCCGCCGCGGCGGGGTCGGCGAGCGATGAAACCCCAAAGAGCAGCTCAAATTCGCCCGCGTAGCTTTGGCGGCAGTGGCTGCGGAAGGCGTCGATCATGCCGGGGTCCAGTCCCTTGAGGGACTTGAGGATGCTGACGCCGGGCGCAAAGGCCTGGAGCGGGGCGCGGCGGGCGGCAAGATAGACGCACGCGGCAACCAGGGCGGCCACAAAGTAGCCCATCCCGGCCACGGCCAGCACCGTGGTCAATATCTCCACGGATTGGGCAAAAGCGTGCGGCATCACAGGGGCTAGTGTAGCGGATGCTGCTTCACTCGTACCTGAGCGCCTCGATGGGATCGAGGTTGGCTGCCTTCCACGCCGGATAGATGCCGAAGATCAGCCCGATGGCGCAGGAGACCGCAAAGGCGATCATTACCCACTCCGATGAAAGCGCGGCATGCAGGAACGACACGGCAAAATGCAATATCAGGGTGAACAGCGCTCCAGCCAGGATGCCCAGCAGTCCGCCAATCCCGCAGAGGGTCACCGCCTCCAGCGTGAACTGTAGAAGGATGTTCTTCTTGGTCGCGCCAATGGCTTTGCGGATGCCGATCTCACGGGTACGCTCGGTCACTGAAACCAGCATGATATTCATCACTCCGACTCCACCCACCATCAGGCCTACGGAAGAAACGGCAACCATAAACAGAAAAAGGCCGCCGGTCAGCGTATTCCACAGCCGCATCAGCGAGTCCGGGCCGAAGATCGCGAAGTTATCGTCCTGTTCCAGGCGAACCGCGCGCCGGATCCGCAATAGATCGCGTATCTCTTCCGTCACAATCTGCTTGTTGGCCGGATCGTCATAGGTCACCGTGACATGGAAGTCATCCAGCTCGGGATGAAGGTGACGGAAGGTAGGAACGGGAAAGTACGCCGAGTTATCGTCCTGGTTCCTTCCGCTGCCGAAGGGTTGCGGTTGCGGCTCGAAGACGCCGATGACCGTAAAGATACCGCCCTCGCATTCGACATCCTTGCCGAGGGGAGACTCGCTGGGAAAAAGACTCTCTGCGGAGTCGTAGCCCAGCATCACCACGCGCGCCGCGCGCGACTCCTCCGTCTCGCTCCAGATGCGCCCCTCCTTGATCTCAAAGTTGGTGGAGTGCTCAATCGCCGTCGTCGAGCCATTCAGTATAGCGTTCTCTACTTTGCGGCTGCCGTACTTCAGAGAGACAAGCCCCAGGCCGAGCTGAACATTCTGGTAGGAGATCCACGGATCTGAGGCAACCACATGCGGCAGAGCGCGTAGCGCCAGCCCATCCTCGTAGGTCAACTTCGGGCGATTGAGCTCCGCGGTCGTGGGTCGGCGCCCCCACATTTCGTAACGGAAGACTTGTAGCGAGTTCGTGCCCAGCGATCTGACGAATTCGGCAATATTGGTGTTCAGCCCGTTGATCGCCGAGGAGATCAGGATCACGGTCGAGATGCCGATGGAGATGCCGAGAATCGTCAGCCCGGAGCGCAATTTGTTCTTGCGCAGCGTCTCCAGCGCCAACAACACGGATTCTTTCGAGTCGCTGAGTCTCATGCCTATAACTCCGCCCGCAGGGCAACAATGGGATCGAGTTGCGCGGCCTTGTGCGCCGGGTAAACCCCGAAAAACAGGCCTACGGCGGTAGCGGCAAACAAGCTGACCAGGATGGACCAAAGCTCCACCTGGGAGGGAAACGAGATGGCCAGGGTGATGAGCTTTGCCAGGATAATGCCGGCGACGACGCCGATTACGCCGCCCGCCAGCGACATGGTGGCCGACTCGATGAGGAACTGAAGCAGAATGTCCTTGTGGCGCGCGCCCAGCGCCTTGCGGACACCGATCTCCCGAGTGCGTTCGGTGACGGAGACCAGCATGATATTCATGATGACGATGCCGCCAATCACCAGCGAGATGCCGGCGATGGCAACCACCACGGCTCCGAAGCTGTTGAGAATTCTACCCAAAAAGTTCTGAAAGGTGGCGCTTGTATCGATGGAGAAAGCGTCCGGGCTGTCCGGCGCCAGGTGGCGGCGCGCGCGCATCAGAATGCGCAACTCATCGGAGACCACGTCCATCACCTCGCCTCCGCCGCCGGCATCGACATAGACGGTTATGCTATCGTGCGCCCCGTGCGTACGCAGAAATTCCGTGAGAGGAATGGCGACCCAGTTGTCCAGGCTTGTCCCCATGATCTTGCCTTGAGGTTCGCCTACCCCAATCACCGTGTACGGTGTGCCATCCACGCGAATCTCTTTGCCCAAAGGGTCGCCGGAGCCCAGCGTATAGTCGACAATGTCGGAGCCGACGATGGCCACGCGGGTGCTATGCTCGTCCTCGACTTCAGTGAAGGAGCGCCCGGCCTCGATATTGAGATTGGAAAGCGCCGGCATCGTCCAGGTCCAGCCGCGAACGCCGGTGTCCGTGGTGGATTTGTTTCCGTAGACGACCTTGCCGATGGAGTTGCGCGCAGCGCCCACCGACATGCAGGATTTGCATTCGTCCAGGATAGCCTTGTAGTCGTCGATGGTAACGTCCCTCCGCTTTTGAAAGGAGAGATACTCTTCGACGGTGATGAAGGTTTGCGGCATTTTGCTGATCGTCACCACGCTGGCGCCGTAAGTGTTGATCTTTGCAGTCACGAATTGCTTGGCGCCGTTGGTCAGGGTGACGACCATGATGACGGACGCAACCCCAATCATCACGCCCAGCAGCGTGAGAACGGTGCGCATCTTGTTGGCCCACAGGGATTGAAGCGCGAGTTTGATGGCCTCACTGAATAGCATGGTCTTGCTTCCCTAACTACAGAACCGGCATCGGCGCCGCGCCGCGTGTTCATTCTATTCGTATCGGAGCGCCTCGATGGGATCCAGATTCGCGGCCTTCCATGCCGGATAGATGCCGAAGATCAGGCCGATGGCGCAGGAGACGCCAAAGCCGATCAGAACCCACATAGTGGAGAGCGTGGCGGGCAGGCCGATGGGCAGGTAGTAGACGATCCATGTGAGTACGGCGCCCACCAGAACGCCGACCATTCCGCCCACGGCGCATAAGGTGATGGCTTCTGTGGTGAACTGGGTCATAATCATCTGTTTGGTGGCGCCGATGGCCTTGCGGACGCCGATCTCGCGGGTACGCTCAGTCACCGAGACCAGCATGATGTTCATCACGCCTACGCCGCCCACCATCAGGCCCACGCTCGAGACGGCGACCATAAATCCGAAGAGTCCGCCGGTGATGCTCCCCCATAGCTTGGTGAGCGAGTCGGGGCCAAAGATCTCGAAGTTGTCGGGAGCTTCTACCTTCACTTTGCGGCGGATGCGCAGCATCTCGCGAATCTCGTCCTCGACCAGCGCCTTGTTCTTGGGGTCGTCGTATTTGACGCTGACCCACAGGTCCAGAGCCTCCGGGTGCAGATTGTGGAAGGTTCCCATGGGAAAGATGACCTGGTTGTCGTCGGGATTTTTGCCGCTGCCGAAGGCCTGTTTCTGCTTGTCGATGACGCCGATCACCGTGTAGAGGCCGCTGGCGACATTGACCTCCTTGCCGAGGGGATCCTCGCCGTTCACAAAGAGTTGCTCCGCTGTGTCGTGCCCCAGAACGCACAC
>Ga0182027_10008915_pt1 | contig 14512 bp, 11 predicted proteins | sample 712E1DmetaG_FD_121300 | JGI IMG/M metagenome (GOLD analysis project Ga0182027, IMG submission 121300) | Permafrost microbial communities from Stordalen Mire, Sweden - 712E1D metaG (Illumina Assembly) | ecosystem: Environmental > Terrestrial > Soil > Wetlands > Permafrost | place: Sweden...
AGTCCCATAAACCTGCTACGGATTTTTATTCTCTTCACTTGATTTATCCTCGTTAATCATTTTTAATAAGTTATTGAAGTTGGAATTTGCCCAATATAGCAGATCTTTATTCTGATTATATTGAGCGACAAATCCTTGACTAATTTTATGAATTTCTTCTGAAGAGCCAAGATCAATATGATGGCTTGTCATTTGTGGTTGATTGACAAGAACCATGCTGGAAGCATCTAAGAATACAAGACTCCAGTTTTTATCCAAATACAACATACTGGCGAGTTTCAGGTATCTTTGATTTATTGAAATAGGCAGGACTACGTGGGTAATGTTGTATTGCTTCTGTAGCGAATAAAAACTTTGCGGGTTATCTAAAATATTTAGATATCTATCAAATAATTCTCTGGAACGAATGACAAGTCGCCCATCAATAAAAGGAAGTTTTTGCGGAAACATTTCCCACATAATATATCCTCCCTCGCTGACGGAGTTAAACATGTTTCCGGAAATATTTGCAGTTTTAAGATACTTCACCGCTTCAATCGGATATCGGAAAGGTGCCAGATTAGAATCTGGATCGTCCCGTTTTTCTTTGACAAGGTTTTGAAAAATCAGGAACAAGACAATAATAGAGAGCGGAATGGAGAGAGATCTTATTCTTTTCCAAGGAGAAAATGCTTTATCAAATATTGTTGAAGAAGATAACGTCGAAATATTCGAAATTAAAATTGGTGCCGTAACAAACAAATAAAGTGGAATGTTGCGGTAAGCCATGGTGCCTAAAAATAAAAAGACAACAAACAAAAAAAGATGAGACAGATCTAAATTCTTGATTTTAAGAATAAACGAACCGAGCATAATGATTCCATAAATTTTAATATAGACAATACTGACGGCATTCATTTCATTAATTGTCCAGATGGGCATATTTTCTGAAACATTCATCGAATAGATATTGTCTATTGAAGGTGCAATTCGGTTAAACAGTTCAAATGCTAAACCGAATGCTTTATAACCGTAAGGATTGACCAAACATACTGCAACGAGAATAGCAAAAACTTTTAATGGATGATAAAGTTCGCTTAGGTTGTTCATTCTTTGAAATCCAATGAAATGCCAAAATCTTTTTTGAACAAACCATGTTATTCCATCACCCATGATATAACATGCAAGAATAACCAAACCCAGAGGAAATAACCCTTGCATATTCACCCAGCATATTTGCAAGGGAATTAACAACCATAAAATATTTTCCTTTTTTGTTGTTCGAAATCGCTCGATAATCAACAGAAAAGCGCCGATAAACAAAAGTGAAAATACTGTTGGACGGGCAAATATAAAAAACCGAATTGAATAACATAAAACGGCAATTATGAATGCATAGAAAAAAGATGAATTGGATTGTGGGTGTAATTTAAAAAGAATAACACAAGAGATTGCGAAGACGAATGCTTTTACTATGATGATTCCTTTTAGACCGCATACGGCATACGCAACATACATGATGATCTGAAACAACCAATGAACATTTATCCATTGGTCATTATACGCGGAAACGGAAAACGGATCTTGATAAATAAATTGATGGTTTTCGACGATATAACGACCGGCTGTTAAATGCCACCAGATGTCTGTGTTTACAAGGGGAAAATAGACCGAGTAAAAGGTAATGACAAATAAGATACTGCATATGATATAATATTTCAGATTATTCAATGACATATTCCTTACTGAAGTTATGCAGAACCCAATAAAAAATATTGCCACGATCTTCAAGTCGTGGTTTTAAAAGCGAAACAAATATGGGCTTCAGCCCAAAGCAATTCAAAATGAGGCTAAAGCCATTTAGACTTTTTTCTTTGTACCACGACGTTCCGCCAAAGAGACGGCGGACAAGAATCGTCGTGGCTATTAAAAAACTAATTTTGCGTAACTTCAATGAATAACCACATCTTTCCACCCTTCCGCGCCAAAGCGGAAGTCGCGTTCTACAATTTCCCAGATAACCAGCTTTTTATTCTTAAGCAACTGCGGTTTGCGCGCAAGCACCTGGCGCACGAGCGTCGAGGCGCCGCCGTCGCTGACCACCGAAGCCACCGGCTGACTGAGATCGCGCGCAAGGTGTGCTATCCAGCCTGCCGCCTTTGGCAAATCAGTCTGGTAGATACGCGAAAAACTGTCGCCCAAAACGAGGATCTGCGAGCGGGCATAATCGTCTTTGTAAAGAGTTCGGTCAGTCACGGTGCCTTTTTCGTCCCGTGCGATCCGGTACACTTGATAACAGAGCGTGGACTCGGGCGGGAAAGAGAATTCGTATTTCCCCAAGTGAAAACTTCCCAGATTTGTCATTTCGCCGATATCGCCGGAACGGAATATCACTACCGAGTCGATACTATATTCGGTCGTACCATTAATATACCAAGGATATTGTTTTACTCGGTTGGCAATCACATGTGCCGTGAGAAGCACTGCCCTGCGCTTGAAATGCGTATCCGTACGCAGATACAGGGAATCGCCCTCGGCAGCGTCGCGGTTACGTTCCGCCGCAAATGCGCCGAATAAATTAATTGTTTCGATTCCCGCCTTGTTGAGCTGTTCCATGATAGCAAGTGAATGCGAAAACGTTCCGGCGGATTCCGGCTTCATCCTTTTATTCACGAGCTCCGGATAGATGGACGGCTTGGTCGGCATAATGACCAGCAACAGATCAATTCCATTGCCGGTTAAACGATTCTTAAACGAAACGATGTTTCCGATAATGTTGTCCGTAATCGGCACGTCGTTAGGATCCACATCGCGGGAACGGGAATCGAATACCGACGGTTTTACCAGATAGTCTACGTCGGGCCGGTAAAAAAACCAGCCGTGCTCTCCCATAATTCCTTTGCTGCCGAGATCACCGTACGCCCGGTAATAGGCCATGAGCATCCACGGCCGGATCGCTGAAGCGAAAATCGAACTCTGCTCCACGTCCTTTTCGTACGGACGCAGGTAATCGGCGCCTACCATGCATCTCCGCAACGCCGTGAGGGTCATTGCAGGATAATCGATAATGCTTTTTTCACCTCCGAAATTCTTCCGTACGGCACCGACATCGTTTTGCAGAACCGCATCGCGTACCGCAACTTCGGCCGGATTTGCAGATGACTGAAGTGCGCCCCTAACGTCTTCCAGACTCTGTTCGAGTCTTACAAGCGATACGTAGTACGGTTTAAGCGTATCTTCGGCCGCGAATTTATTCCGATCTCCTTCCAAATGCCGGTTGTAATCGATAATGCTTTTTTTGAGCACGATTATTTTCGTCGCCGCATCGTCGCACAAATCGAGCGCTATTTGTGGATCCCACGGATGCGTTGTGTTATCGGCTGTGATTTTTGTCGCTTGAATCTCTTTTCCTATCTGTGCGGCTTCGTCAGCGAGACTGTCGATCATGGCGGCATCGGCTGAAGCTTTTTTCATAGGCGTCACGAACAGGTCTTCGACAAGATCCATTATTTGGATCCGATGTCCTTCGTTGTGCGTGAACTCATAGACGCTCTGAACAATCGGAACCGTATAAATAATGGAAAGAAAGATTACGATGATGGTTATCTGTTGTGATCGTTTCATGGTCGAGACTTACCTGATTCCTTTAAAACTGAAAGTACAAGAACGGGTTATAGGTTTGAGTGAACATCATGCAAACCGCAACGAGAAACACAAGGATGCAAAGGGCCAGCCTTGGAAATGTAAGTTTTTCTACCCAATCATGCGCCTGGGTCGTTTGCCAAACGAATAATCCGCATATCACAAGCATGACAATATTTTGCGGAGCGAATATTTCGGTATGAAGCATTGGAGAAGTCGGCGCTGACTGAACCATTCCGAGCATCGACTTCCAATACTGCCACCCTTGGGCCAGCGACGGCGACCGGAATATCGCCCAGGAAAACAAGAGGATGACATTGGCCAGCACGATTTGGAACGGCAACGGGAGAGGTGCAAACATTTTTTTCCTCCCGCGCATACGATCTAAAACTATGAACACACCATGGAAAAGACCCCAGACCACGAAAGTCATTTTGGCACCATGCCAAAGCCCGCTTACTAGGAAAACGAATATCATGATGAGATAGGTGTGGAGAGTCCCTTTCCGTTTGCCGCTGAGCACGAGCGGAATATAAAGATAATCGCGAACAAAGGTGGAAAACGAAATATGCCAGCGCGTCCAGAATTCGGTAATACTGGCCGAATGATATGGCCCGTTGAAGTTTTTAATGAATTCGAACCCAAGCATTCGTGCTAAGCCCACGGCCATGTCCGAATAGCCGCAAAAGTCAAAATAGATCTGAAAATGAAAAGCCAGTATGCCCCACCATGCTGATCCGATGTCAAGATTGTTGGCTCTGAATACCGTATCAGCGATTTGTCCGACAGCATTGGCGAGTAGGATTTTTTTAGAAAATCCGAGCATGAAGATTGCAATGCCGCTCAGAAATTTATCCACCGTGTGTTTTCGTTCCGAAAGCATATCGGCCACGGTATTGTAACGGATGATTGGACCGGCAATCAGGTGCGGAAAGAGCGCAATAAAACAGGTAAACGATTGGAAATTACGCGCTGGTTTGGCAATACCACGGTAAAGGTCAACTGTATAGCTCAAAGCGACAAAGGTATAGAACGAAATTCCCGCAGGGAGCACCAGATGCCACATTTGCGCCACGGCCGCGTTGCCGCCAAAAAGATGATCGAGCTTATCATACGCCTGCAAGACCAGCGGTGTGTATTTAAAAAACGCCAGCAATCCCAAATCACCAACAACCGCAGTTACTAATGCGGCTTTGCGTTTCCATTGCACTTGGCCAGGTGTAGAGATGATCTTGCCACAGACATAATCCCATACCGTTGAAGCGAACATGGGAATAATGTACCAAGGCACGAGCCAGCCGTAAAAAACATAACTCCCTATGGTGATCCAGTTGTTACGGAGATACATCTTCTTCCATGTAAATGGAAGAAGATAATAAACAAGCAGAAATATCGGTAAAAAATAGAACAGGAAAATATGTGACGAAAAAACCATTAGAAAAAAATTTCACTTTCCCGTGAGAGGGCACACACCGCTTCGGTGATAGATGAACCCCTCATGTCAAATACGGTTACTTTGCAATGTCGGTCTGAAGGGCGTAGTATTTTGTAATCTCATAGTCGAAGTATTCATCTTGGATCGCATAGTTCCATACCGCGGATATGGGGGCGATAAGGACGAGGCGATGTCTAGCGCCTACAATGAACTTATCGACGTTTCCTTTGGCAAAAGCGCGCATTTTATCCTTGATTTTATTGCGCGGAATGAGCGGATTGTACTGACCCACGAGCAGCTCTTTACTAGCGTGCATACCCTTTTCAACCTTTAATATCGAATATTTCATGATGTAAACATAATTATACAGATCGTTCGGGACAAATTTACTGGGAATCTCGATAAGCCGGGCGATTACGATGAGTGTGTCTGTTTTTTCCGCGGCCGAAGACGATGCGGCTAAAACGCACAATAAAACCGTACTTACCAATAAAAAACCCATATTCCGACTTTTCATACGGTCTCCGATAAATGAAGTACGTAGTCAGTGTTTTGCATTGTCTCTCAAATGTTTATTCAAACCTTAGCCTGTCCCGAATCTTTTTTTGGGAAATCCCTGTGCGGAGTATATATTTATTATAGATCGGGAAAGTACATTTATGATTAGAGATATTGCTTGATTAATGATGTAATCTTCTCAACCGTATCGAACGTATCCGGGATAATTCGGGACGCCGGAATTTTGACGCCAAACTCTTTTTCGATGTATACGTACAAAGTCACAAGAGAAAAAGAATCTATTAATCCGGAAGAAATCAATTCGGTGTCCGGTTTTATCTCGATATCCGGATCATTAACAATTTCATTTTTAATGAAAGCGATTATTTTGTTTTCCAAAACGACAATTTCCTTTCGTGAAATGACGACCGCTATTGATCAATAGTGGATATATCTCCGGGATCTTTACCTTCATATAAAGCACGCAAATATCTCCTCATAATTTTTCCGCTTTTATTTTTTGGTATTTTGTCAACTATAATTATTTCTGCCGGTGCACACATTGGCGATAACTTTTTACTGACATATAACCTTATCTGCAAATACAGATCGTTGGTAGAAGGCAAGTCGCTTTTCAGCTTTACATAGGCAACCACTTTTTCAAACAGTATCGGATCTGGAGCAGCTATCACAGCCACATCGATGATTTGCTCCATTTCCAAAATTGCACTCTCGACTTCGAAAGGACTGACGAGATGACCCGCTGTGTTGATAATGTCATCGATTCTTCCAATGAACCAATAATAGCCGTCCTCTGTCCTGTATGCTTGGTCGCCAGTATAATAAAAACCTGATTTGAATTTTTCTTGATAGACTTGCTGTTTGTTCAAATAGGTGATAAACATCGATTCCCAAGGTGCTTTGATGCATAGATTTCCAGGCTTGTTGTATGGCAACATATTACCCTCATCATCCATTATTTCGCATTTTATTTTATCTACCGGCACTCCCATGGAACCCGGTTTAATGGCATAGCCCGGTCTATTGGATACCATGATGGCGCCGGTTTCCGTTTGGAAATACGTATCGTAAATATCTCTTTTTAGAACGGTCCTGGACCAATGGAGAATTTCAGGATTGAGCGGCTCGCCGACACTAAAAATACTACGCAGTTTAGACAGATCATATTTGTTGAAATCTATGGTTGACTCTTGCATGATCATTCTTAGAGCGGTCGGCGCCGTGTACCAAACGGTCACTTGTTCCTGTTCCAGAATTTCAAACCATTTTTTCACATTCATACCGCCCTCGTAGCAGATCTGGCTTACCCCCAGACTACAGGGCCCGATGATGCCGTAGGAAGTGCCTGTAACCCAGCCAGGGTCGGCGGTGCACCAAAAAATATCGTCCTCTCTTAACTGTAATATCTTTTTGGTGGTATCGGTTTGCATGATTAGCGAATTGTGAACGTGCAGAACACCTTTAGGTTTAGCAGTTGAACCGGAAGTGTAATGCAATACCGAAGGTATATCAGGTTCTGTATCAGGGATGGTAAAATCTGGACCGCATGCCGATAAAAGTTTTACATAGCTTAATACGCGATCATCAAGATGTTCATCCAGATCGATCAAAATGATGTATCGTAATTCAGTCAGTTCGCCCCACACACTGGTCAATTTTTTATAAATATTTTTTTTAGTGATGATTCCTCTGGCTCTTGCATCTTTTAGCCTATCCAATACCGCCTCATCGCCAAAGTTTGCGAACAACGTTCCGGAAATATTTCTATTCTTGAGCGATCCAAGAAAGGCAACTATTTGCTCCCTGCATTTGGGCAAAAAAGTAACAAAAACATCTCCCTCTTGAAAACCCAGTCCTTTTAGCAAATTTGCAAATTGATTTGTTTCTTTTTCCAAATCAGCAAATGATATATCTGATGTTGTATTGTCAGCCTTGATAAAACGAAATGCCTTTTTATTCGAATTGCCCGTTTTACATTGTCTGCCGGTGCAAGCATACCCGATGTTGTTTTGTGCTTTCATAAACCCTTATAATTTGTTAAAGTGCACCAAACAGGTGAAAACAAAATACAGAATAATTCAGCAAAAATAACCGTTATTCCAGTAGATTGTAAATCCGTTTCGCTGATGGTATCGAAACGAGACCTCGACAAATTGTACCATCAGTTACTAACTCTGTGTTGTGGTTTGAGAAGACAATTCTTTATCGTCTTCAATTCTTTAATTCCTTTACTAAATGGACGCGGATGATAATTGAGATCGGCAATTGCTCTGCTATTGTCCAGGTTTGCATGCTGAGTTACCCCGGTGATGGTTTGATGGGTTAACAAGGGCTGTTTCTTAAAAAGTTTGGAGATCAAGCTTGATACTAATGCTAAAAGTCTACAGACAGTTATCGGTATGTGAATAAATATTTTCTTTTTTCCCATATGTTCCAGCAAGCGTTGAGCCATTTCTTTCAGCGTCAGTTGTTCTCCTCCACTGAAGTTGTAGATGTTATTATAAGCTTTTTCGTTTCCATAGATATTAACGAATCCATCAATAATATCTTCTACATAGACTGGTGATTTAAGTGCATCCCCCTTGCCAATCAATGGAATGATGGGATACTTTTTTAAATAATTTATGAAATGTACAATTTCTGCAGCGCCTCCATCTTCGTATGCAAGTGTGGGTCGGATAATGGTGTAATGAGGGATGCTTGAATTGATGAGAAGCTCTTCCGCTGCCTTTTTGGATTTTGCATATTCATTCGATATTGGATATATCACAGATGCGGATGAAACATATATAAAGTGATGAACATCTGATTTTTCTGCTGCCTGAATGAGGTTTTTTGTGCCTTGATAATTGATTTTCCAAAATAGATCTGGATTGAGAGGAGAAAGAATAATTGCCGCGAGATGATAGATGGTTTCAACATTCTCACATATATTTTCAATGCTATTAAAATTTGTAATGTCTCCGAAGCGAATATCAATAGCATGATCCTTCATTTTATTAACAGCAGTATCTCCGGGAAGCGCCAGTACTCTGACCTGATTGCCAGTCGTCATAAGTTTTTTGATCAACCGCATTCCCATAACGCCGGTGCCGCCTGTGATTAAAATCATACTGACACCTGTCTAATAGTATTCACGAGTATATCGAAATAAAACTCGCAGCACGCGGAGACCATACGTCATTGAATTCAAATATGATACTTCGTTCGCATATCGCGTAGGTATACCAATCTCGCCGATATTCAACCCGAGCTTTCTGGCGCTTGCAATGATTTCAAGGTCAAAATCAAAGCTGTTACTCAGTTTCATAAATGGTATTTGCTCCATTGCTTTTTTGCTATAACATAAGTAACCGCTGTGATAATCTGTTAATGAAAGTTTAAAGACCTTGTTCTCTATTATATTAAGCATCTTGCCAGCATAATATTTGTACAACGGCATACCGCCTTCAAGAGCTTTTCCCGATACAATTCGCGAACCTTGAAGGATATCGCAATTTCCGGATTCCACTGATTCCACAAAAGACGGAATCAATTCGGGAGCATACTGTCCATCTGCATGAAGACAAATAGCGTAGTCTGTATGTTCAGCTTGGATTGCTTTAAGACCGGCTTTCACTGCAGCGCCGTACCCCAGGTTTTTATCGAAATGAATACATTTGATTTGCGGATATTTTTGATTCAGGATAGAAATGACTGATTGCGTGTTGTCTAAACTGCCATCATTGATGATCCAAACGGATCGAATCATCTTCCACGCATCCTTAGAAATTCGCGCGAGAACATCGGGTAAAAATTTTTCAGCATTGTATGCGGGAATGAATATAGAAATTTCAGGCATTCGAGAACATATTATTTTTGGTAATACTGAATAAACCCAGCTATCGTTTTGTGTAACGCTTCATCAATGCGAACTTTTGGAAACCACTCCAACAACGTATTTGCCGAAGTAATATCCGGCAGTCTTCTATCACAATCATCGTAACCTTCGCCGTAAAATTCTTCACTGGAGACATCGATAAATTTAATATCAGAATTACCCGATTCGCCGGTCAGGTTTTTATAAATCGAGATCATATGTTCCGCAAGTTCACGAATCGTTAATTCATTTTCAGGATTGCCAATATTGAAAATTACTCCCTGGCTTTTTTCCGGTCGTTGAATAATTCTATAAATCGCATCTATTGCATCATCCACATAGGTAAATACACGCCTGTTTTTCCCGCCATCAACTAATTTGAGTGGTGTCTTATTGAACAGTGATTCCATGAAACAGGCAACAACTCTCGGAATGCCCTGTCCGTCGATATTCGGAATATAATCCATTTTAGGTCCGATGAAATTAAATGGCCGCACGATGGTGTAATTTAAATTTTCTTTTTTTCTATACGCATAGATCACTCTTTCCATCAGCTGTTTGGCGCAAGCATATGTCCATCGTTGTTTAGAAATGGGGCCAAGAATCATATGCGTTACATCTTCCTGCATCGGGTCATTATATTTCTCTCTATTCTCTCCAATCAGAGAAGCTGTTTTTCCATAGACTTCACTTGTTGAAAAATGAATCAACCATTTCTGGTATGCTGCACACATCTTGACTACCTGCAACGGCGTGGTAAAACTCGATTCAATAACTTGCAGGGGCTCAGTTATATAAAGCGATGGATTGCATATCGCAGCGAGCGATATAACAGCATCAGTTTCTTTTATTAAATCATTCAGGATGTTAATATCAGCAATATCAGATTTGTAAAAGCAGAATTGCGGGTGTTCGATTAAATGCTTGATCTTTTCAAATTCCAAATCGACACCGGATATGTGGTACTCTCCCGTGGAAAGAAGTTTTTCTAACAGATGAGATCCTATAAACCCACTACATCCGAGAATACATAATTTAGAAATCCGCTTGGGAACTGATTGCATGATCAGAAAAATGAACCTTTCACACCGATTGTGCCAGTGCATCCCATGATGCTTCCTGTTCCGTCAACAGTTAAGGTTCCAGCAAGAAAGACCGGAAAATTCAGAGATGATATTTCCAACCCATAAGAAAAATTCCATAACTGAGTTGTATTTGTTCTGGTCACTTTTGTAAAATAATGATTTGTTGTCAAACCGAGGTAGTCGTTTTGTGTAAGTTTTTGTGTAAGGTCAACCTGATTGGCGCGCACATACCAATCCGTGCTCAGTTTGCAGGAATAATCAATAGAAAATGAATGAACACAAGTTTCTTGCACAATTCCAACAGCAACAAACACATTTATGACATCGCCATAGAAATCACCTGTCATGCGTTCATTGGTTCTATTGCCATTTGCGTCCTGTGTATAATACTTATGTGTAAGTGTTACATTTCCTTTATTAGCATAGGCAGCATATCCTGCTGCATAGGCAATGGAGTCTGCTATATAATCTTTTTGATTATTATATTCATAAAAAGCCGGTTCATGGAATAGTACATAATATTTATTGGTTTCCTGATATCCAAAAAAGTCATTATTGCTTTGAAGTCGTTCGTTGGAAAAAAGATCGTTTGTTGCTCCCCAATTTCTGCCTGACTTGAATAAATCTTGAAACTTAGCAAACATTGCCGTATAAGAACCACCGAAGAGAATCATACCCCAATCTTTGCTGACGGAGTACTGAGTTCCCAACGATAGATTGTAAAGACCATTCCCTGTTTGTAACTCTGGCACAACATACATATTGTTTATCGCACCACCAGATGCTACCCATTCTCTTCTATGATCGTATTTACCTGTAGGAACTCCTAAGCTCATCATCATTGTGCCTGCATTTGTCTGTCCATATTTGCGCCTATATTCAATATTTACATTGCCTAAGCCACCTACTGTTTCCTGAAGTGGCTCTTCTGAAATTTTATAAGTGCCGCTCTTTGTCGTGAATGGGATGATGAGGTTAAGAGTATTGCGTTCAGAAATATTATATGAAATCTTGGGATTCAAATTCTCGTACACATAATCATTTCCGATAGACTTGTTTCCTAATATTTCAAGATCGATCATTCCGCCGGTAACACCGCGGCCGATCCATCTTGCTGCGCCGCCTGCAGATCCACTCCCGCCGCCAACGCCGCAATCTCCAATATTATCCCACCAGATTAAGTTTTGATTATTCAAAACATCTAGTGGTTTCTGCTGAATAATAGCCGTGTGATTTTTTTCATAAAGATATTTCAAAATTGATGGGTTATAAATAAATATTGCTACAGTCATGAAAAGAAATACCGCAGACAGGATTTCATATATTTGTGAATATATTTTTTCCATGATCGTCTGTCCTATAAATTTTAATCGACTTGTAATGACACCGTATGTTCTTTAGTCACTGACGTTAAGCAAAGAGAAAAAGGACGGCTGTCATTCCCTCACGTCTTTCGAGGAAATCCAGAAAAATGGATGCCCGACTAAAGCATTCAGGCATGACAACGTTAGTTTGTTAGGTGCTACTCTTTGCATGCGTAATAGCACATTGCAATTAGTGGTTAATATAAATATCAGGCCATCTATCGTTTCCGGAATGAAATGTCAAACGAACAGCATCCTCCTTCGGTGAACCGATTTTCCATAAGTAAATCTCATAGTCAGCGATATCATGATCGTGTCCTCGCTGAGTTGCAGCCCAGACCAACCATTTGCCATCGGAAGATACTTGAGGAAAATATTCATGAGAGCGGCGTCCTGGCAAATCCATAAATATTGTCGAGTCGAAAGGAGCCTGCGGGTCAACCAGTTTTCCATTCTTGATTGTTTGGGCAAGTACCTGACTTCCTCCATTGCCGGTTGGATGCACAAGGTAAACTTTATCACCGGCAGGAAACCAGTTGATCTGGCAGCCATCGTTTACTTTTTCCCATGACTTGCGTTCAAGGTTATAAATTCCTGTTTCCCTCATTTTTCCTCGGAGTGTCATCGCAATATATTTTCCGTCCGGCGAAACATGAGGAGTCTGAAGAATGGCAGCATCTCCAATATCGGTTTCACTGTTGCATATGCACTTTTCCTCGCCGGATCTAAAATCGTACGAGAACACTTTTATTCCACGCGAAAAGAAAATTGTTTTTCCGTCATTGTGCCATGTTGCCCAGGTAGAATTGGGAATCAATAATCGTTCGTCAGCACCAATGCTATCGATAATCCATGTATCCCACAGTTCAGCGTTATTGGCGTTCATTTCGGATGTCCAATCCATTTTACTGCGGCAGAAAATTATTTGTTTGCCATCAGGTGAAAAGCGGGAGAACCAATCTGTTTTATTACCCTTCGTGATTGCTTTTGTATCCGAACCGTCGCAGTTCATCATAAATATTTTATGATTGCCTATCCGTGAGCTGGACCAAATAATTTTTCCATTAATTTTTACTTTCAAGGCGGACATCGCTTTTGCTTCGTCCGGCGTACTTTCTACGGCAGCTCCCTTAGGCGCCTGAGCAAAAGCAAGACAAAAAAACAAAGAGTGAATAAAAACGATGCGAACGATTAATCTCTTCATTACTCTCTACCTGATAATCGCCATTTTTTGGACAGCAGTTCCTTGCTGTGTTCTTACCTGAATAAAATATAACCCGGAATGCAAATGAGGAAAGCTATAAGATGAAGGCCCGTATCCATTCTGTGATTGCAGCAATTGTCCAAGTATATTATAAACACGGACATCATGATTCCCGGTTATTGATATACTGAGCTGAGGGAACCCGTTTGCATAGGTGAGCTGAACGCCTGTTCGACCGGATGTCGATGAGCTTGAAATATTTGTCTTAACGGATGTAGGTGTATAAGTTGTATCTACCCATAAGTCAGGATAGTCTGCAGATCTTTCCCAGGTAACGCGGTATGTTATGTTATTTGACACATTAATGATATACGCTTCACCCCAAGCTCCAGAATTGTCATGTCCTTTCCCTGCAATCCAATCGTTACTATTTGACCAGTGATGATTGTCCCAGTGAGGATCGGGAAGCCCATCGGTAAGTATTAATTCTGTACGAAGAACGCCAGTTGTATCAAAACTCCAAATCTGCAATGTTTTATGCTCTTCAAAAGTGCCATAAGCATCGGTATGTGCAGTCGTATTATTCATAACTAAGGTTCCATCAGGAGATATGCCTGCAGAACAAACAGCGTTGGGATTATAATTTTTAGAAATTTGTGAAGTAAAATCATACTTGTAAAGCATATTGCCCGCTCCACGCCATACTATTCTATTGCCGTCAGCCGAAACCCCCATTTCTCCATTGCAGTCGGAAGTATTAAAAGGCCGCCGCGTATTCTTAGTATTAATGTCTATTGCCCAGAGAACACTGCTCTTTGCATACAGAATTTCATTGCCGTTTGTATGAAATCCAATAGTACAATTTGGTGTCCAATCAGCATCGCTTACCAATAAGGTTAGAGGAGCATTCTTACTTGCGTTCATGACATACACATTACCTCTGGCGGTAAGACCATTACGTGTTAATACCGCTAATTTTTGTCCGTCTGAACTCCAACGTACAAACTCTACCACATGTCCGGAAGCAACACCATTAAGTCCCATATCCTGCGATACAGTATCGCCAATGATAATAACTTTTATCCGTCCAAGACGGGTAAAAGCAACTTTTCCATGTATAGGTGGTATAATATATTGATAGGCACTTTGTTTGCCGATAGTAAGATTGGCATGAAATGACCTCGGTGTTTGGGAGTTTCCAAAATTCCAAATCAATAAAACAAACAGCATTGCTCGAAAAACCAAATTAGTGCTGCATCTCATAATGATTTTCCTTCTTAATTTATACACCGCTTCAGATCCATCATAAATAATATATGAATAAAGATCTCCTGAAGCTGTATCTTTTTAATGCAGACAAATGAAGCGCGCTGATTCAAAGTGAATCAAACTTTGATGGTATTGCGAATGAGTCGTTGACTTATA
>Ga0182027_10008916_pt1 | contig 14510 bp, 8 predicted proteins | sample 712E1DmetaG_FD_121300 | JGI IMG/M metagenome (GOLD analysis project Ga0182027, IMG submission 121300) | Permafrost microbial communities from Stordalen Mire, Sweden - 712E1D metaG (Illumina Assembly) | ecosystem: Environmental > Terrestrial > Soil > Wetlands > Permafrost | place: Sweden...
GCCATCCGGAGCAGCCGGGGGACATGAGCTCTTGAGGTATTTTTTTCGAGCGATTCCCGCCGCAGCCCCACCACCATCGCCGGCGCCAGCGCCACTCCCACCAGCGCCCCATCCGGCCTCAGCAGCGCCGCAAAACTCACCGCAAACGTAAACGCCAGCGCGCTCGGCCATCCCGGCCGCGCATGGAATCGCCCCACCGCCCACAGCGCCAGTGCAATGGCAAACAGCGTTGGCGTCTCCGTCAGTGGAGCTGCCGCATACGACGCGGTGAAAGGACACAGCGCCGAGAGCCAAAGCGTCGCCTGCGCCGCGCCGAACTGGTGTGGCCCGGGCGCAATCCGCCGCGCAAAATCCGCCAGCAGCAGGCAGCCCAGCAACTCCATCCCTATCTGCACATAGGCCACCGCGTTGTAATTGTCCACGCCAAACAGCCTGAAACAAGCAGCGAGAAACAGCGGATATCCCGGCAGCCGGAGCAGCGTCTCGTGCAGCACCCCGTTCCCGTCGGTGATCGCATACCGCCCATGCAGCAGCAGGTTCTTCGCCACCCCTCCATAGAGCAGCGAATCCCCCTCAACCTGCGGAAACTTCTTCAGCATCCACACGCGCAACAGCGCTCCGGCGGCAAGCGCAGGCATCACCGGCAGCGCCGTGCGCACAGCTCCGCGGACTTTGGCAATCACCCGGCGCATGACCGGCAATTGATTCTCGGGAACAGCTTCCATACGATACGTACTGTATAGCGTAGACTGTTTTTGCGGCTTTCGCTTATAGGTAATCCAGATCTCACATGCCGAATAAACAGATATTTTTCGACCCCCAACGCAAACGCTGGAAGCGTTTGCGTCGCATTTTGGATGTGACAGCCGTCCTTTTCACGCTCGTTATAGCCGCTTTCATCTTCAACGTCCTGCGCAATCAGCACTTGCCCGAGCTGCTACTGCCCGTGCCCAAGCACAACTACAAAGCCCTCAACGACCGCACCCCGTTGCTGCGCGGCGCCAAAGCCCGGCCTGCCCGCCGGAAGACCACCCGCAAACCCTCTGATATTCCCTTCAACACCGGTGAAGGTCTGCGCGCCGCCTATTATGTGCAGGACGACGCGGCCAGCTACTCCTCCTTCAAACAGCACGTCCACCAGATTGATCTGCTCTTCCCCCAGTGGCTTCACGTCGACGCCCCTCAGCCCACGCTGCTGGCCATCAATAGCGACAGCCATCGCGAGTATCCCGTGGTCGATGTCGCCACCGTCCACGACCCCGACCAGGACAACAGGGTCAAGCACGTGATCCAGGTAGCCAGGGAAGATACCGAAGTCTTTCCCCACCTCAACAACTTCAATCCCAACTCCCAGTCCTGGGATCCCGCCCTCGGCGCCGTTCTCGCCGACCCCGGCAAACGCGCGGAACTGCGCCGGCAATTGATTCGCCTGTTCACAGCGTTCCCCGTCTATCACGGCCTTTCGCTGGACTTTGAAGGCCTTTCCAGCGACGCCCTCCCGGCCTACCTGAGCTTCATCCATGAGCTCTACGCCGACATGCACCCGCGCAACCTCCGCCTCTACGTCAACACTCCCGCCTCCACCTCCGATGCCGCCCTCAGCCAGATCGCCGCCAACTCTGACGGCATCATCCTCATGAACTACGACCAGCACCAGACCACCAGCGATCCCGGTCCCATTGCCAGCCAGGAGTGGTTCGTCGGCAACCTGACCCGCGTCCTCAAAGTTGTCCCCAAGCAAAAGCTCATCTGCGCCGTCGGCAACTACGGATACGATTGGACCCTCTCCATTCCCAATCCAAAAGCCCGCAGGCACCCCAAACCACGCATCCTCAACACTGAAGACCTGCGCGTCTCCGACGCATGGCAGCGCGCTTCTGATTCCGATGCCGACCTGGATCTAGATTACGATTCCCTCAACCCCCACTACGAGTACATCGATGAGGACTTGAACCAGCGCCACGTCGTCTGGTTCCTCGATGGCGTCACCATGCTCAACGAGCTGCGCGCCGCCCGCCAGCTCGGCTTGCAGACCTTCGCGCTCTGGCGTCTGGGCGAGGAAGACGGCTCCCTCTGGAACATCTGGGACAAGCCCAGCAACCCTGACTCACTCCAGGCATTGGCCTCTGTACAACCCGGACATGACATTGACACCGAGGGCGAAGGCGACATCCTCCGCATCACCGGACTGCCCAAGCCCGGCAAGCGCACCGTCGAAGTCGACAGTGATGAAATCGACCCCCGCAAAAAGCTCATTGTCGATGAGCACATGGATGTCTATCCCAGCACCTACACCATCCAGCAGTACGGCTACCATACCAATCAGGTCGCGCTCTCCTTCGACGACGGGCCCGACCCCAAGTGGACTCCGAAAATCCTCGACATTCTCCGCGACAAGGGCGCCAAGGGAACCTTCATGCTCATCGGCGCCGAGGCCCAGGAAAATGTCAGCCTCATGAAGCGGGTCGTCCGCGAAGGCCACGAGATCGGTAATCACACATACACCCATCCCGACATCAGCGAAATCTCCAACCGCCAACTGGACCTTGAACTCAAACTCACCGAGCGGCTCTTCATCAGCAAACTCGGCATCCAGCCCCTTTACTTCCGTCCGCCCTACGACATCGACGAGGAACCCGATACCGACGACCAGGCTTCCCCCGTCGAGCGCATCCAGCAGGCCGGATACACCATCGTCGGCAGCAAGATGGACACCAACGACTGGAACGAGAACCCCCGCAAGACTCCCGCCGAGATCGCCCAAACCATCCTCGCCCAGTTGGACACGATGAAAATCAAGCCGCAGTTCCGCGGCTCCATCATCCTCTTGCACGACGGCGGCGGCGAACGCTCGGCCACCGTCGCCGCCCTCCCCGTCCTCATTGATGCCCTTCGCGCCCACGGCTACTCCATCGTCCCGGTCTCTGAACTCCTGGGCAAAACCACCGCCGAAGTCATGCCCAGGGTCACCCTCTACCGGTATCTGAGCGCCCTGCCTGACTCCATCGCCTTCTCCAGCGCGGCCTTGATCGTCAAGTTCATCGTGATGGTCTTTTTTGTGGGCGACATTCTCATGAGCGTCCGCCTGCTCATCGTCGGCCTCTTCGCACTGATTGACCGCCTGCGCAAGCCTTACCGCCAGGCCTCGCCCGGCTACAATCCTCGCGTCGCCGTCCTCATCCCCGCCTACAACGAAGAAACCGTCATCGTCCGCACCATCCGCTCGGTGCTCAACTCTGACTACAAAAACCTCCACGTCATCGTCATCGACGATGGCTCCCTCGACCGCACCTTCGATGTAGCTCGCCAGGCCTATGCCTCCGAAATCGCTGCCGGCCGCGTCCAGGTCCTCACCCACCCCAACGGCGGCAAGGCCTCCGCCCTCAACTTCGCCCTCGAGCGCATGGCCGAGGAAGTCTACGTCGGCATCGATGCCGATACCGTCATCGCACCCGACGCCATTTCCAAGCTCATCCCTCACTTCGAGGACCCCCGTATCGGCGCCATGGCCGGCAACGCCAAGGTCGGCAACCGCGTCAACCTGTGGACCCGCTGGCAGGCCCTCGAATACATCACCAGCCAGAATTTCGAACGCCGCGCACTCGCCCTCTTCCACGTCGTCACCGTCGTCCCCGGAGCCATCGGCGCCTGGCGCACCGCCCCCGTCAAAGCCGCCGGCGGTTATCCCCTCAACACCGTCGCCGAAGACGCCGATCTCACCATGAATCTCCTCGAACAGGGCCTCCGCGTCGACTACGAAGACCGTTCTCTGGCCTTCACTGAAGCCCCCGTCGATGTCAATGGACTAATGCGCCAGCGCTTCCGCTGGTCCTTCGGAATATTGCAGGCCGTCTGGAAGCACCGCCTCGCCTTCATCCGCAACAAGGCCATGGGCCTCTTCGCGCTGCCCAACATCCTCATCTTCCAGATGCTTCTGCCCCTGGTCTCGCCCTTCATTGACCTCATGTTCCTGGCCGGCATCGTCAACTACTTCATTGACCTGTACTACCACCCCGAAGCCGCCTCCGCCGCCAGCTTTGAAAAACTCATCGCCTACTTCTTCACCTTCCTGCTCATTGACTTCATCACCTCCTCGGCTGCCTTCTCGCTCGAGCGCCGCCACCCCGCCAACAAGGGCGACGGCTGGCTCCTCTTCCACATCTGGCTGCAGCGCTTCGCCTACCGTCAGGTCTTCTCCATCGTCCTGTTCAAAACCCTCAAGCGCGCCATTGACGGCAAACCCTTCAACTGGGACAAAATCGAGCGCACCGCCAAAATGTCAAAAGCCACCGACGCCCTCACCGAAACCACCTAGGAAAACTTTCCTCGCAAGAAAGCCCCGTGCCCCATCCTTTCTGTCTTTCTCTGTGGTAAGGGTGGGAACCCTGGGGCCCGAATGCTACACTTGGCAACAACCATCCACGCTCACATCGATGTCCAGCAAATCAACCAAGTCGATTGCCGTCGCCCTGCTGATCGCGCTAGGCATCGTCTTCATTGCAATCCTGGGCCTGTTGTTAAATCTGTTGGCAGGCCAATTGGCAAATTCATCCTGGCTCAGCGCTCAATCCTGGTATACCCAACAAAACCTGTTTCTGTCCCTGGCCATCGTCATTGTATTAGCCATCATCGTTGCAATCTGGCAACAATTCGCTTCCAAGGATGCTGGCGAGTCTGCCTCACGGCCCACGATTGAAGAGATGCTGCTTGAACGATATGAAACAGCAGTCAAGGAAGGACTAATTGCAAAACTCGGCGCACAGAAACTTAAGATCGAACTGGACCGGCAAGCCGAGGAACTCCACAAACTTCAGCAGCAGCTAGCCGCTCGCTCCGACGAACCCCCTGAAGCCCAGCTCTCCAAACTCCTTGAAGCCGGCGACCTCGACGCCGCCCTCCGCCTCAAGTCCCAACAAGTTGAGATGCGGCGTAAAGAGACCGCAAACCTTCCCCGCGACCTCTACGAACTCGGCATCATCCACGAACTCCGCTTTGAATGGCAACAGGCCTTAGCCGCCTTCCGCGAAGCTTGGGAGTTCAGCAAGAACCCTGCTTACGGTTTCAAATACGCCATTTTCGCGCAAAAACTCAATCATTTCAAAGATGCCGTTGCCGCATACGAGGCCCTGCTCCGCATCTACACGGAACCGCCCAACCGCGCCGGCATGCTGAATAATCTCGGACTCTTGTACTGCGACACCCAGCGCATGATAGAAGCAGATCAGGCATACGCAGAGGCTCTCATCATCTACCGCAAGCTCGCCGAAACCAATCCGGACGAATACATTCCGGACATTGCCATGACGCTCAACAACCTCGCCAATCTCTATAGCAATACTCAGCGCATGAAGGAAGCCGAGCACACTTACGCCGAGAGCCTCGCCACTTACCGCAAGCTCGCCGCAACCAATCCAGAAGTATACCTATCAGAGGTCGCCACCACGCTGAACAACCTCGCATGCTTATACAAAAACACTCAGCGCATCAAGGAAGCCGAACAGGCCCACGCTGAGGTCCTAGCCATCCGTCGCAAACTCGCCGAGTCTAAGCCCGACGCATACCTGCCCAATGTCGCAATAACGCTGAATAATCTAGCCCTCCTATATGACACAACACAACGCGTGAAAGAAGCTGAACAGGCCTACACTGAGGTCCTCGCCATCCGACGCAAGCTCGCCGAGGCCAATCTAGATGCATACCTGCCCTACATCGCCATTACGTTGAATAATCTCGCAATCCTGTATAACAACACCCAACGCATGAAGGAAGCCGAACAGGCATATGCCGAAGCCCTCACCATACAACGCAAGCTCGCCGAGGTTAGCCCCGACGCATATTTCCCAAGCGTTGCAACTACGCTGAATAACCTCGCGATTCTATATAAAGACACCCAGCGCATGAAGGAAGCCGAATATGCCTGCGCCGAGTCCCTCGCCATCCGCCGCAAACTCGTAGATGCCAATCCCAATGCGTACGAGTCAGATGTCGCCGTGACTCTGAACAACCTCGCCAACTTATACTGTAAAACTAAGCGCATGAAGGAAGCCGAACATGCATATTCCGAGGCCCTCGATATACGCCGCAAACTAGCGGAGGTCAATCCAGACACATACAAGCCAGAAGTCGCAATGACGCTGAACAATCTCGCTAATCTATATAGCGTCTCCAGGTGCATGAAGAAAGCCGAACAGGCCTACATCGAGGCCCTCGCAATTAGCCGCAATCTTGCAGAGGCCAATCCGGACGCATATTTGGAAGATGTTGCCATGACGCTGGATAACCTGGCTGCGTTCTATCTCTCGTCGGAACGCATAAAAGAGGCATATGCGCATGCCTCCGAAGCCGAACGTATACTCGATCCTCTTTGGCAGGCAAATCGCGAACTGCACGGCAACAATATGGCAAGAATTTTCGGGAATCGAGCGCAAATTGCTAAAGCGAGCAAGCAACCTCTCTCTGAAGCCAGCGTTCTCGCCCGGCGCGCCCTTGCCGCCGCCTACGATCCCGTCCTCAAGCAGAAAATCCAGCTATTCATCGACCGCCTCAACCCCGGCTCCCAAAGCTGATAAGGGGGCCCATTTGCATAAAATTACCCCGCGGCAGCGCACAATAATCGCATGGGCAGATCCTTTCCAAATGACCGTTTCCCCGACAGAAACGATCCACCCCACACCCCCCTCCCTCTCTTTTTGACCCATTTCCGCTCCCTTCAACCATGCAACCTATTGATAATAAGATGGATACAAAATCACCCTGTTGGCAAATCAGTAAAAAAGAGGCCCATTTTTCGGCTTTTTTGCCCTGAAATCAGCCAAAAATCAACACTTTTCGCAAGTTTCTTCGCGAATTTCACGCTCCGCAACCGTCCTAATTCTCTGTTCCACCGTTCCCTATTCGCTGTAAGCTGAAAGCTGTTATGACCACCGCATCTCTCCCCTCCCAAATTCAGCCCCGCTCGCCCCAGGGCGGCTTTGTGAACGAGCCGTTCGTTGATTTCAAAACTCCAGAAAACGCCCGCGGCATGAAGGCCGCATTGGACCTGGTCGCCGGCCAGTTGGGCCGGGAGTACGATCTGGTCATCGGTGGCCGGCGCCTCCGGACCGAAGCCAAGATCCCCTCCTTCAACCCTGCCCGCCCCGCCCAGATCGTAGGCATCCACCAGAAAGCCGGCGTCGAACACGCCGAGGAAGCCATGCAGGCTGCGCTTCGCGCTTTTGAGTTTTGGAGCAGGGTATCTACAGAGGAGCGGGTTTCCCTACTTCTCAACGCGGCCGAGATCATCCGCCGGCGCAAATTCGAGTTTTGCGCATGGCTCACCTATGAAGTCGGCAAGAACTGGGCTGAAGCCGATGCCGACGTGGGTGAAACGATTGATTTTCTTGAGTTTTATGCCCGCGAGGCTCTCCGCCTTTCGGACGCTGTCCCCCCCATTCAATACCCCGGCGAGCGCAACGAGCTCCTCTACATTCCTCTTGGCGTGGGCGCGGTCTTCCCTCCCTGGAACTTCCCCTTTGCCATCATGGCCGGCATGACAGCCGCTTCCATCGTCACCGGCAACACGGTGGTGCTGAAACCCTCCAGCGATGCTCCCACCATCGCCGCCAAGTTCGTTGAAGTCCTTGAAAAAGCCGGCCTCCCCGGCGGCGTGGTGAACTTCTGCCCCGGCTCCGGCGCCGTCTTCGGCAACGCCATCGTCGAGCATCCCAAAACCCGCTTCATCGCCTTCACCGGCTCCAAGAAGGTTGGATTGGAGATTCACGAGCGCGCCGCCCGTGCCATACCCAATCAAATCTGGATCAAACGCACCATCCTCGAGATGGGCGGCAAGGATTCAATCCTCATCTGCGCCGATGCCGATCTCGACCGGGCCGTCGAGGGCGTGGTCGCCTCCGCCTTTGGGTTCAGCGGTCAAAAGTGTTCCGCCTGTTCCCGCGCTATCATCGAAGCCCCTGTTTATGACGTATTTACCGAACGCCTCCGGGAGCGCGTGGCGCAGTTAACCGTCGGCGACCCCGCCGCCAACCACAATCTCGGCCCGGTCATCAACAAGTCCGCTCTCGACTCCATGCTCGTCTACATCGAGACCGGCAAGAAGGAAGGAAAGCTGATCACCGGCGGTCATGCCCTCGAAACCCCTGAAGGCGGCTACTTCCTGGAACCCACAATCTTCTCTGAAATTCCGCCCCACGCAGTGCTGGCCCAGGAAGAGATCTTCGGTCCCGTCCTGGCCCTCATCAAAGTAAAGAATTTCGAGCATGGTCTCCAGGTAGCCAACAATACCGAATATGGCCTGACCGGCGCGCTGTATACCGCTGATCGCGAACGGCTTAATCACGCCAGACGCGAGTATCACGTGGGCAATCTCTACTTCAACCGCAAGTGCACGGGAGCAATGGTAGGAGCCCACCCCTTTGGCGGCTTCAACATGAGTGGAACGGATTCAAAAGCCGGCGGCCCGGATTACCTGACCCTCTTCACCCAGGCCAAGAGCGTGGCGGAAAAGCTGTAATTCCTCGATTTCCCGGCTCGCATCTTTCGCCTTCTTCCTGCCATCCAATGACGGGAGGGTGATCACATGCCTAAAATCGTACGATTTCATCAGTTCGGCGGGCCTGAAAACCTCAAGCTTGAGGAGATGCCAACGCAACAGCCGGGCAAAGGTGAGGTCCGGCTGAAAGTCAAAGCGGCAGGTCTCAACCGGGCAGAGTCCATGTTTTACCGCGGCCTTTATCTGGAACGGCCGCAGCTTCCTACCCGGCTCGGCTATGAAGTTGCCGGAGTGGTGGATGCCGTGGGCGAAGGCGTCGATCAGGGCTGGATCGGCAAATCCGTCGCAGTGGTTCCGGGATTTTCGATGAGCCGCTATGGAACACTGGGCGAAGAGGCCGTGGTTCCCGTCGAGTTTCTGGGCGAGTATCCGGCCAGCCTGACCCCGCCTCAAGCAGCCGCCATCTGGATGCAGTATCTGACGGCCTACGGCGCGCTGGTACACGTGGGCGGCGTCAAAGCTGGGGACTTCGTTTCCATTCCCGCAGCCTCGTCAAGCGTCGGGCTGGCCGCGATCCAGATTGTGCGCGATGCCGGCGCCACGGCGATTGCCGTGTCTCGGACGTCGGCCAAGCGGGCCGAGTTGCTCCACCTGGGCGCAAATTTTGTAATAGCCACTGGGGAAGAGGACTACGTGGCGCGCATATCGGAGATTACCGGGGGCCAGGGCGTGCGGCTGACCTTCGATCCGGTTGCGGGGCCGTTTGTGGAGAAGCTGGCCGCGGCGGCAACGCCGGGCGGGATTGTCTTTGAGTACGGATGGCTTAGCGGCGAGCCCACGCCTTTCCCGCTTCTGGCGGCTTTGGGCAAGAACCTCAGCATTCGCGGCTACACGCTCATGCAGATCACGCAGAATCCGGCATTGACGGCCAGTGCAAAGAAGTACGTCTATGACCGGCTGGCCGATGGGCGCTTTGTGCCGAAGATTGCCAGGACCTTTGCATTTGCTCAGACCGTTGAGGCCTATCAGTACCTGGAATCGAACCAGCAAGTCGGCAAAGTGGTCATTACGGTGCCGTAAGCAGGCAGCATTCTGCTGAGGTTCGCGGTGTCATAGCTTTGAAAATCGAGTGACGGCCCGCCCGGTTTTACGCCACGGCCGTCGGCATGGCTTGTTCCTCGGCCTCGAGCTTGCTGCCTACCTCGGCTGCGGCCTGCGCAAGCACCCGGTGGTGGATGGTGAACAAGGCCAGTTCCAGCCGGTCGCTGACCCCGGTCTTATCGTAAATCGACCGTAGATAGTTCTTGATCACCTGTTCAGTGGTCTTCAGGCGTATGGCGATCTCGCGGTTCTTGCAACCCTGAACGATGAGGGCCACAATGCGCATCTCCTTGGGGGTGAGCCGGTCTCGAACGCGCGTTCCCACCATGTCGTCTTCGGGCGAGTCGACCTGCATCAGTTGGGGAGGCAGCCAGGTTTCGCCGGCGGCAACGCGGCGCACGCACTCCACCAGCGTGGGCCCGGTAACGCTGCGATAAACCACGCCGCGAAAGCCCTGTTGCAGATAACTCGCGGTTGCTTCATTGTTCTCGGCAATCACGATGCCGCGGCTTCCCGTAGATTCCAGCAGAATGCGCAGACGGGCCAGATCCGGCCGCAGAGAAGACGCAAACAGAACGATGGAACCGGGGAAGGTCGTGATGGCATGTTGCATACGCTCCAGATCCGTGCATTGAGCAATGATGCGCAGATCTTCGTCCATAGCTAGCACCTTGGCGGTCCCGGCGCGAAATATTGCCTGCGAATCGGCCAGAATGATCTTGTTCATGATGTGCGCCTCGCCTGCCTCATAACCCGGATTCAATCATTTGCAGCCGGCTCAATCCCTGTCTGCGCCAAACCGTATGTCACGGCTTAAGCTCAGTCATCTGTTCAGCCCTTCTATCATTATCGGCAGAACGGAATAATGATCCTGAATTGTCTGCAATTGCAACAAGACAGTTGGCCCGAATTCCCTTGGTAACCAATTCAGGATTGAAAATCATGATACACCGGTAATTTTCCTAAGAATAGCACTAAAACCTGTCGACCTGGATAATCAAGAAAAGCCGCGGGATGAAGCGGTAAAACCTGCTAACCCAATAGGACAGGCTGGCCCATCATCGCTGCTCCAACTTGCTGAATACCAAAACCTGTTCCATTCAATGGGCTAGTGAGCGTGGAGTATAGCCGGCCCCCCTTCGGCTTCGCTCAAGTCAGGCTTTCGGCTGCGGTCGGGAATCCAACCTGACGCATCACGCGAAAGTTGCAATTGATGCCGGATTTGATCGACAAACTTCTTACTGTCACGGAACCGCCAGGCCTGCCTTGCGAGTCGCGATCTCGATCTTGCGCGCCACGCTTCCATGAGCAAATACCAATCTCCTCCAGGCGCCGAAGGGCAATGAAGTTGGTCCGAATGGTGCCGATGTAGGAGATGTAGAGGCTTGGATGACCGATCGCACGGAACTACTTGAAGCCGCACTGGACAGTCTCCCAGATGGCATCGTGCTGGCTAGCCAGGAGGGTCAGGTGATGTTCTGGAACCGGGCTGCTGAGGCCATCACCGGGCACTCTGGCGCGGTGCTGGTGGGACAGCCTGTCCCCCAGGTGCTGGAAACGCTCATCGTGGGTGGCGCGCGGCAATGGACGAATCAGACAGATATGGATGCGCATTTGGGTCGCGGATCGCAGGTTCATGTGCGCCATAGGCTGGGTCATGAGTTGCCGGTGATGGCGCGGATTCTGGTGCTGCGCGACGGAATGGGCGAGCGCACCGGCATGGCGGTCGTCTTTCATCCCGCCTTAAGGCTCGATGCGCTGCCCCACCCGGAGTGTAGCGAAAGTGCCGGCGTGGAAGAGAGCCAGGCGGATCTCGAAGACCGGCTGGAGGCGAAGTTTGAAGACTTTGCCCACGGAAATTTGACCTTCGGGGTGCTGTGGATCATCGTCGACCAGGCTCACAAGCTGCGCAAGACCCACGGGGCCAGGGCCTGTGAGGCGATGCTGGAAAAAGTGGAGCGGGCGCTGGCCAATGGACTGCGGCCGGGCGAGGATGTAGGGCGCTGGGGCGACGACGAGTTTCTGGTCATCTCGCACGAGCGCACGCCCGGGATGCTGGCTGCCCATGCGCAAACGCTGGCCGGGTTGGCCAGAACGGCGGACTTCCGCTGGTGGGGTGACCGGATCTCGCTCACCGTCAGCATCGGCGCGGCTCAGGTAAACCAGGCCGAAGCGCTGACGCAACTGTTGCTGCGGGCGCAGGAAGCAATGCTCTCAAGCATCCATGCGGGCGGAAACCATATTACGCTTGCGCCCGGGGGGCAGGCATGATTGCCATCTTAGGCATTCTCTTGGTCTTTGCGTCGGTTATCGGCGGCTTCCTGATGGAGAAGGGCCATATCACGGTGCTTCTTCAGCCGGCTGAGTTGCTCATCATCGCGGGCGCGGCCACCGGTACGCTGCTGGCCGCCAATCCGTTGCACATTCTGCAGGAGATCGCGCGCGGTTTGCTAGGTGTGCTGAAAGGCTCTTCGTTCGACAAAACACGCTACCTGGACACGCTCAAAATGATGTATCAGTTCCTGAACAAGGTCCGCAAAGAGGGACTGCTAAGCGTGGAGATGGACGTCGAGAAACCCAATGAGAGCTCCATCTTCGAAAACTATCCCGAGTTCCTCAACGACCATCATGCCAGGGACTTTGTGTGCGACACGCTGCGCACAGCCATCACCGGAGGCGTGGAACCGTTCGACATGGACCAGATGATGGAACTGGATATGGAAGTACATCATAGCGGCGCCATGATGCCCGTCAACTCACTCACTACGATGGCAGATGCGCTGCCTGGCCTGGGAATTGTGGCCGCTGTGCTGGGCGTGGTCATCACCATGGGCGCGCTGGGCGGTCCGCCGGAACAGATCGGCGAAAAGGTGGCGGCCGCGCTGGTGGGCACTTTCTTGGGCATCCTGCTGTGTTACGGCGTAGCCGGTCCCCTCAGCTCCAACATGGGCAAGACCGCCGACGCTCAAAATGAATACCTTCACGTGCTCCGCGTCCTGATTTTGTCGTTTCTCAAAGGCTCGGCGCCGATGATCGCCATCGAGATGGGGCGGCGCGCCATTCCCGCGCATGTGCGGCCCAGCTTCGACGAAATGGAAATGCACTGCAAGAATCACGCGCCCAGTGTTGAACCGGCCGTGGCGGCATAGGGTCCGCGAAACCCTTAGGAGAAAAATAGGGCATCATGGCCGCCAAAACTCAACCCATCATCGTGATCAGAAAGAAAAGCGGCCACGGCGGCCACCACGGCGGCGCGTGGAAGGTGGCCTATGCCGACTTTGTCACCGCCATGATGTCGCTGTTCATCGTGCTCTGGCTGATGGGCTCCAGCGAGAAGGTCAAGAAAGCCGTGGCCGGCTACTTCAACGACCCCAAGGGACTCGCAAGCCAGCTCGGAACCACTATGACCGGCACCGGCCAAACCGTGGCGCAGGTCAGTACCGACGAACTCGAAAAATTGAAAGAAAAACTCGAGCAGGAGATCAAGGCAAGAAAGGAACTGGAGAAGCTATCCAAGCAGATTGAGATCACCATCACGCCCGAGGGGCTGCGCATTGAGCTGATCGAGGGCAAGGACGGAACCTTCTACCAGAGCGGGAGCGCGCGGCTGAGCGATAGCGGGCAGGAACTGCTGGCGCTGCTTGCCGCGGAGTTGAAGACCCTGCCCAATTCGCTGCTCATCGAGGGCCATACCGACGCCACGCCGTACTCCAGCGATGCAAGCTACAGCAATTGGGATCTCTCCGCCGACCGCGCCAACTCCGCGCGGCGCCTGCTGCAACAAGACGGCGTGCGCGCCGATCAGGTCACCCAGGTGCGCGGCTATGCCGACCAGATGCTACGCGTAAAAACCAATCCCACCGACCCCTCCAACCGTAGGGTCTCAATCCTGGTAAAGAACGACAACGACCCAGTCCCGACTCTTTCCGCGGCCAAGGTGGTGGATGGATCGACGCCGTTGCCGGGAGCCGTGAAGGCGCCAATCCCCGCAGCGAATGCAGTCAGGCCGCAAAACTCGCCACCGGCTGCCGCATCCGTGCCCAAACCGTCCGCTCCACTTCCTGCTCAAACCCCGTCCAACCCCGCCGTGAGAATTCCGATCAAGCCTGCGCCAGGAACCCCAGCCACCAAGCCCAGCCTGATCGACAAGCTAAAAGCCATGCTGCCAGGAATGAAGAAGTAGCTGGTCAGCAATCCAGCCAGTTGCCCCGATCGCTGTTCACTGTTCACTGTCCGCTGTTCACTGTTCTCCGTTCCCTGCAATGTTGTACTCTGGTCTCCGTATCAGAAACTTTCGCCAGAGGAATCCTTCCATGACCATCGTCGCCGGGGTTGACTTCGGCACACTCAGCGTTCGCGTCACTTTAGTCGACAGCCAGAAGGGCCCCATCGGAACCGCGTCGGCCTCTTACCCGCTCCACCGCCACCGCGAGGACCCGAACTTTGCCACCCAATCCCACGCGGATCAAATGGCGGCGCTCACCGCCGCTACCCGCGACGCGCTCAAGAGCACCGGCGTTGATGGCGGCGCCGTCGCGGCCATTGCGCTCGACACCACCGGCTCCAGCGTGATCCCGGTGGGCGACGGCCTCGAACCCCTCGACGACTATTACCTCTGGTGCGACCATCGAGCTTTCGCCGAGGCCGAAGAGATCACAACGAAAGCCCACGCACTAGGTTTTGAGGGCATCGACTGGTGCGGCGGCGTCTACTCTTCCGAGTGGGGCCTTGCCAAGCTGTTGCACTGGCTGCGCCACAACCCCGAAAAGCGTTCCCGCTTCGTCACCGCTCTCGAGCATTGCGATATGGTGGCGGCCACGCTCAGCGGCATTACAGACCCAAACAAGCTCAAGCGCAGCGTCTGCGCCATGGGCCACAAGTGGATGTGGAACCCCAAGTGGGATGGGCTGCCGCCGGAGCA
>Ga0182027_10008917_pt1 | contig 14509 bp, 7 predicted proteins | sample 712E1DmetaG_FD_121300 | JGI IMG/M metagenome (GOLD analysis project Ga0182027, IMG submission 121300) | Permafrost microbial communities from Stordalen Mire, Sweden - 712E1D metaG (Illumina Assembly) | ecosystem: Environmental > Terrestrial > Soil > Wetlands > Permafrost | place: Sweden...
GTCTGTTTTGCGCCGCATTGTTTTGTGCACATACTGTACGCGGCGCCCGGCGAACAATACTTCATGCACTGCCTATATTCCGCATCGGCCTTCTGATGGCATTGCGCACTGCTTGCCGCGCAGTTCTGCTGGCACTCGTTGTTGCTCTCTGCCTTTGCGGGCAAAGCGCACACGCAGAATGCCGCTGCGACCATCCATGTTGAAAAGAAAAGACGTCTTCGAGTTTGCATACACGTTCTCCTTCGAGCTTTGTTTGACGATACGCCGCGCGCCATCCTGGGCGCGTCCCCCTCCGGCTCCCCACTTCAGCGCGAAATCAAGTGTCGACTGGCGAGTAACTTAGACCAAATTGTTCATAAATCTCTCACCCCATTCACCCGCGATTGACCCGTCTTACCGGATTTCGGCGTGTTTATCTGTCACTACATCCCGGATTGCCTCCGCTGCTTATTTCTTACCCTGCCGCATGGGCGGGAGCTCGCGTGGTTTTGGCTTGACGGCGGTTTCGTCCACCGCTGTGCCGCTTTGCACGTCGCTGGAGAAGTTTGCGCCCGCTGGCACTAGGTAGTCTTGCGCCGACTGATTGTCTCCTGTTCCGGTCATGACGCTGATGCGCGAGGCATCGATGCCCTGATCGGTCACCAGATAATCCTTGGCGTTGACGGCACGCTGGGCGGCAAAGTCCTCCACCTTCACGTGCTTGTTGCGAGCAGCCCGCTTCTGTTCTTTCGCCTCGGTATCCTTCTCCTTGGCGTTGGAGTCCGCAACGATCACGGCCTTCGCGTCAGCCTGCTGCTTCAGGTCCAGAGCCACCTGGTCGAGGCAGGCCTTGGCTTCGTTGTCGACGCGGGTAGGCCGCTTGGTGTCGGTCGAGAAGTTGATCGAGCACAGCGCCTGGGTTTTCGGCGCCGGCGGCACATATGGCGCCGTAATGGTCAGGTTGGTTGAAGAGCTCTCCGTGTGTCCCTTGTCGTCCGACACATTACAAGTGATTCCCACCACTCCTGTCAGCGCGCCCGCCGAAGAGTACTCCGCCGTTGTCCCGGTTCCCGTGATCGTGCCGGCAGAGGCCGTATAGCTGTACGTCAATGGACGGTTTTGTGGGCTTACGCCCACTGCCGTGATGTTCGCCGCGTCACCGGGCTTGATGGTGCCGGGGTTGGCCGTGCAGCTGATGGTTGGCGGCTCATAGGCCTTGACGGTAAAGCTGCCTGAACAAGCGGCGGTTTGGCCGGGCAGCAGGCCTTCCTTGCCGGGCTTGCCTTCCTTCACGGAGGCATTGACCGGGTATGTGCCGGGCGTGAGCGAAGCAGTGGCAACTGTAGCCGTGGTGCCGCTGCCACTGACGCCGGTGCCGGACCATGAATAAATTGCGTTGAGTTTTTGAAGCAGGTTGCCTGCGGTTGCGGTTACGGTGACCGGGTCACCGGGGAAGACCGAGGTTGGGTTCACGGAGCAAGCCAGCGTCAATGCAGGCAGCGGAGGCGCGGCCTGGAAGTGGTACGCGGCGCCGAAGGACAAGCGCAGATCATTCTGAATGTTTTTGCCGACGTTGGGGAAGGCCGTGCGCACATAGTCGGCCTCCACGAGGCGCAGACCCCAGTGCTGGGTGAAGTAGTAGTTGAAGCCTCCGCCGGTTTGGATGGCAAAGGAGTTGGCTGAGCTTGTGGCGCCGCCAGAAGCGGGAAAGACGCTGTTAAAGCCGTGCGAATCGCCGAAGAGACCCTGGGCGAAAAATTGCAGACGTCGCGGATCGGGAGGGGCGGCCTTGCCGGCCCAGAGATTTAAGGTGTAGCGCGGGCCGGCCATGTAGCCAATCTTGTTGATGTCCGCGCCCGGCTCGGCGTTGGACTTATGATCGCCGGTGACGGTGCCGGCTATGCCCAGGCCCTTCCAAAAAGTTACCGCCGCATCTGCGCCGCCGCCCTTGAACCAGAAGCAGCACACGATGGGCACGACCTGGGAGCGCTCGAGAGAAAAGGTTACGCCAAGGTCTGTGGAGACCTGCGAAGAAGTGGCGGCCGGTTTTGGGCTCTGCTGGGCCGAGAGGGCTGACCCGAAGAGGATGCATGCGCTCGCAAGGAGCAATTTTCCGCGAATTGATATACGCATCTTGAGTTCTCCTTGTTACTCAACCGTCAATGTGACGCTGGTGGAGTGCGACAACGTGCCTGAGGTTCCGGTCACCGTCACCGTGTAAGTCTTCTGAGCTTGGCCAAAGAAGCCGATGCCTGCGCCGCAGCCAGTCAGCCCGGCTAGCGCGGACACTCCAGCAGCCAATAAGAGCAGCAGCGACATCATACGGCCAAGGCGTTTGCCCGCGCGTCGCAGCTTGCCCGCAAACGGCAACAGCAGAAGCGCCAGGGTGAACGGTGCAAGGCCGCGGACCACTCCATCGCCGCTCTTCCTTTTTATCTCCGTAATGGCGAATGGAACCTGGATGGCGAGGGTCACGGGGGTTGTGCCCAATCCGGCACCAATGGTTGCGGGCGTCATGGTGTAGGTTGCCCCTGTTGGCAATCCGCTTGCCGTCATGGCGATGGCCGCCGGGAAGGTTGTCGCCGGCGAGACGGGGCTTACCGTAACGGTGTAGGTGGCTGTTGTGCCCGGTTCAATCGTCACCGATGCTCCAGTGCTCACCGCAACGGAGAAGTCTTCCACAACCTCTGTCAGCGGGTTGCTTACGGAGGCCAGGTCGTTTGAGTCTCCGCTGTAGCTGGCGGTAATGGAGTGCGAACCAGCAGCCAGGCTGGAGGTAGTGAAGGTGGTCACCCCGGAGGAGTTCAGCGTTCCGGTGCCAATCACAGTGGTTCCGTCGAGGTAGGTCACCGTGCCCGTGGGCGTGATCGTGCCCGAGGTGGGCGTCACCGTTGCCGTCAATGTGACCGCGTTGGACAGAAAGATCGGATTGGCGCTCGGAGAAAGGGTAGTTGTTGTGGGCTGCGAGCTGATGTCATTCACGGTTGCGCATAGCGAAGAGGAGCTGTAATCGAGCGAGTATGTGCTTGATGGCGTCCACTGAACGCAGAGCTGTTCGTTGTTGCCCACCGGCAGTACCGTGCTGCTGGTGGCGACCGTTCCGCCCACCGGGCCGACATAGTAGACGAAGCTACCGTACTCGACCACGTTGGTCGAGCCTGCGGACACCGAAGCGTTGAATTGGGCGGAGCCAAGCGCGGCAGGGTAGATGATGGGCGAGGCAGGCGTCCAGCTGATGGCGGTGGATGCGGCGTTGACCATGATGGGCAGGCACTCGGACGCGGTGGTGTACTGCGACGTGTAGCTCGAAGAAGGCGTCCACTGCACGCAGAGTTGATCGCTCCCGCCGGGCAGGATGGTGCTGGCCGTCGCTGTCGTCCCGCCCACCGAACCGATGGTGTAGGCGAATGTGCCGTTGGCGCTGACGTTCGTGCTTCCGGAAGTCGCTGTCGCGCTAAAGTCGCCCGATCCCAGCGCGGCGCCGTAGGTGATAGGCGTCGCCGGGGTCCAGTTGATGGTGGGCGTTGCGGCTGAGAGTGTGTTGAACGTCAGGTCACTCCCATAGGCAGTCCCTATCGAATTCGTGGCGAATGCCCGGACGTGATAGAGCGTATTGGTGGTGAGCCCGGTGATGGGAGCGGTGAACGATCCCGTGCCGGCGCCGCCGCTGGCGCACGTGCCGGCGGTGGCCGGATTCGCCGAAGTGGACCAGCAGACGCCGCGTACCGTCACGGTCGCGCCGCCGTCCGCGGTGACATTGCCGCCTCCGGTTGCCGTGGTCTGCGTGATCGCGCCGGCCGCAGCAGTGGTAACCGTGGGCACCGCGGGACCTCCTATGCCGGTGCCGCTTGTCAGGATCGTCTGTGTGGCGGGCTGGCCGTAGAATGCGTTGTCCGTCATAACGACCGACCCGGATTGAAGGCCTGGAGTCTGCGGCGCGAATTCGATACCGAAGACGCAGGTGGCGTCAACACTCAGAACCTCTTCACCAGGAATGCATGTGGTGTCGGGTCCATTCAGCGTGAAGTCACCGTATGGAATCGTATGGCTGAAAGTCAGTGTCGCGTTGCCGTCGTTCCATACGGTAACGTCCTGGGCGGCGCTCGACGAGCCGACGTTTGTATTGGGGAAAGAAAGTGATGGCGGATCGGCGATGTCGATTTTTGTGATTGCTACGGAAACTGAATCCGCAACGTAGAAGTTGCCCAAGTCATCGAAGGCGAAATCTGATGGTTCATTTACTCCTCCAGGGATCGCAAGTGTGCCATCCAGGGAATAAGTAATAATGCCATTGCCCATTGCCGTGGTAATGATGCCGCTCGTGTCTACCTTGCGGACTCGGTGGTTGTTACCCTCACCCACATACAGGTTTCCTGCGGCATCCACTGCTATGGATTCGGGATTGATTCCAGCGCCGAGGGCTGGTCCGCCGTCCCCGCTGGAGAAGCAGCTTCCATTGCCAACCACGGTTGTGATTACGCCGTTGTTGTCCACTTTTCGCACGACGCAGCCGCCTGCGATGAACAGATTTCCCGCTTGATCCAGCGCTATGCCGCTTGGATAGTCCAGTTCTGCGCTGGTCGCTTGCTGGCCGTCTCCGCTGTAGCCCTGGGTGCCATTGCCCGCCACCGTTGTGATGATGCCGTTGGTGTCTATCTTGCGAATGCGCTGGTTAGCATAGTCCGCTATATAGATGTTTCCGGCGCCATCGAATAGGAGTTTGCGGAGCCCGTCCATTTGCGCCTGGCTTGCAGGAATGTTGTCGCCGTTGTAGCCGCCGTTAGACCATCCGCCTCCGGCAATGGTTGTAATGATGCCGTTGGTGTCGACCTTCCGAATATTGGCGACGGTCGTGTAGTATGAATCCGCGATATAGAGGTTGCCGGCGCCATCGACTGCCACACTTTGCGGCTCGTACAGGCTGGCGCTGGTGGCCGGTCCGCCATCGCCGCTGGTGGCAGAGGTTCCGTTTCCCGCGACCGTTGTGATGATGCCGTTGGTGTCCACTTTCCGCACGACCCAATTGTTACGGTCAGAGATATACAGGTTGCCGGCGCCATCGAACGCCACGCCATTGGGGTAGTTGATTTTTGCGCTGGTAGCCGGACCGCCGTCGCCGCTGTAACCGTACACATTCCCGTAGTGGGGAATATACAAGCCGGCAACCCTCCAGTTTGTGCCGGGCGGAAAACCGACCATCGGGGCGACTCCGATTCCTTGGATATAGACCGTGATCAGTGGATTGGCCGGCGTGCTGTTGTCATACAGCACAACGGCGCCGCGGCGCACCCCCGGCGCGAAAGGTGCGAAGGTTACGTTGACCGTGCAGGAATCGCCGTCGCTGCTGTATGGCTGCGCCGTACACGTTCCTCCCGAAGCGGCTTGGAAGTCCTTGCCGGCGGCGCCTTGCATGAGCACCGCGACGCTGCCGAGCGTAACGTCCGAATTGAAGGCAAAGTGAAACGTGTACGTCGAACTCGTCGAACCGACATTGATCTGACCGAAATTCACTGACGGATACTGGATCTCGTAGACCGTAGAGCCCGAGGAATCCGCGACAAAGATATTGTCTTGCGCGCTCAGAGCCACACCAGCCGGGGCAGTAAACTCGCCCCCCAGTTGGACCATCTTAGAGGCAGGAGAAACCTGGCCGCCGACCGCCACGATCTCCCGTATAGAAGCGTGAATGTTGGCATCGGTGACAAAGAGGTCGCCTGCGGCGTCCAAAGCTAAACCATCGGGGCGTCCGAATCCGTTATTGATCATATTCACGGTCGAAGTGGACGATACCAGGCCGCCCACCGCCACAATCTCATAGATCGTGCTGTAATCGGTATCGGCCACATAGACGTCGCCGCTCGCGTCTACTACGACCGCGTCGGGGCCCGTGAATCCACTGCCCACCGTCTTGACAGTCGAAGTGCTCGATACCGAGCCGCCCACCGCCACAATCTCCTTCACCGCGGCGGCATCATGGTCGGCAACGAAGACGTCGCCGCTCGCATCCAAGGCAACTCCATAGGGCGCCGCGAATCCGCTGCCCACCAGGATGACGGAGGAAGACGAAGAGACTTGTCCGCCGACGGCCACAATCTCCTTGACTCCAGTTCCGTCCGTGTAGAAGACATCGCCACTTGCGTCCACCGCAACGCCGCTGGAGCTGCTTAGTCCGGTCTTGATCGTGATCATGGTCGAGGTGGACGACACCTGGCCATTGACGGCCACGATCTCTTTCACTGATTTTGAGCCGTTATCGGCGACGAAGACGTCACCCTTGGCGTCCACTGCCACGCCGTACGGGAAACCGAATCCGCTTCCGACAGGGCTGACGACTCCGGTGAATCTCACCGACTGCGCCATGGCCGCCAGGGCGAGCGAGAAGATCGTGGCCAGAAGCACGAGCGCCCGGAGCCCTTTCAGGCTCATTGCGGCAGCCGGAAGAGAAGCAAAGAAATTTGAAGAGGCAGAGCGGGAACGGAGTTCCATGGCGATTCCTTTCCGATTGCGCCGAATGCGGGCGCGACTAGAGCAGACAGGCGTGGGAGCGAGGCCCTCTCCAGACTTCGGAGGGTCCCCAACTTACACAGCAGGAACAAATGATCCGGAAAACTGCACCCACAGTGCCACGAAAGTGCGACATCCGGGATGCAAGCCTGTTTCCTGCATCAATTCCTGATTGGCTCTAGTGTGCTAAGCGAGAACGGGAGGAAAATCGGGTCAAAAGAAGATTGCGGGAATCCCGATGGCGGGGAGGATTCCTATTTCACCGGTGTTTGTTGCACCCTGGCTCTCCAGGCAGCGGCCTTCTCGGGCTGGCCCCAGGCGGTATAAAGCCGCACCAGGCGCTGGCCTGCTTCGGGGAAATTGGCTTCGGCGGAGATCGCGGGACTCAGCTTCCGGAGCCCTTCGTAGCCCGAGATCAGCAAGGGCTCGGCTTCGGCATATTTTCCCTGTCCAAGCAGGCTTGCGCCCAACATGCTCTGTCGGTCGAAGGCGTCCCACATCAGCGTTTTGGGGCTTCCCGCGCCCTTGATTGCTTCGCGCAGCAGAGTCTCGGCCTCGGCGTACCGCTGCTGCGTCAACCGAAGACGAGCGAGCGAGGTCATGCAGGCAACGGTGGTCATGTTCGAGGGCCCGAGAAGCCTGCGGTCCATGGCGAGAGCGTTGGTCAGAGTCTCTTCGACTAGATCGTTCTTCCCTTCATCCACATAGGTGGCTCCCAGGGCGGTCATGGCCGTCGCCAGATTCGTCTGCTCGGCACCCTCGGCGCGGCGTGTCGTTTCGAGAAGTTTGAGAAGGAGGGATTCGGCTTCCCGGTACTTGCCCAGCCCGCGATACGTCGAGGCAACTATGGTTACGGCTGAGACGGTTCCCGGATTTTCCTCGCCATAGACGCGGCGGAACGTCTCCAGGATCTTCGTTCCAAGTGGCTCGGCTTCGGCGAATCTTCCCATGGCGTTCAACACCATCACCATGTTAATACGATTGGCGAGCGTCGAGTAGCCCTCTTCGCCTTTCACGCGCCGGTTCACCTCAATCAGTTGCTGAAGCATTTCGACTGCTTCCTCGTATCGGCCTTCGAGCCGGTAAATCACGGCGATATCGTTCACAGCGACCAGGGTATCGGGGTGCTCCGGGCCCAGCACTCGCCGTGAACGCTCCAACTGCTCCGACAAGAGCTTTTCCGCGTTCTCGTAATCGCCTCTCCAGCGGTAGATTCTGGCCACGTCATGCAGGCCGTTCAATGTGTCGGGATGATCGTCGCCATGCAAGCGCCGCGAAAGTTCCAGACTCTCCAAAGCGATCGGCTCGGCGGCAGCGAGCTTACCTTCTGCGCTGTAAACGCCGGTCAGGGAGTCCAACGAAACCATCAGTTCCTGCAGTTCTCCGGGAAAGAGCCTGCGCCGCTTTTTCACCACGTCAACCAGCATCGATTCCGCATCGGGGTAACGGCCCGTGAAGTAGTAAAGAAACGCGTAATTCATCATGGTGTCAAGCGTCTCGGAGCGGTCTTCCCCGAAGTACTGTCGCCGTGCCTGCAGGACTTGTTTGTAAACCGCTTCGGCCTGTGCATAGTGCGTCTCTCTTACATAGATCAAGGCCAGCGCGTCCATGCTGGCGAGCGTCTCTGCCGCGTGTTCTCCCAGCACTTTGCGGCGCAATGCAACGGCTCGCTCGATCTGCACCTGGGCCTCGGCATACAGTCCCAGGTCGTCGTAGCTCTTGCCGATTGTCTGACGAATCTCCGCCTCGATGAGCGGTTGCCCTTCGAATCGGCCCTGGATGCGGTTTGCAGCCCGGTCCAGCGCCGTGCGCACCTTCAGATCCTGGTCGGGTTTCGTGTTCTTATCAACCTGTACATTGGGATCGGCCTGGGCCAGCAGATCCTGCTCCAGGAATTCGTTGATGCTGCTCGTCGACTTGGCTGCGATGTCGGCACGCTGGCTTTCGCTGACGGCCCGGTTGCGGTCCTCGGCTGCGGCCTTTTCGGCGGCAATGGCGGATTTCCCGGCAGCAACGGCTCGATCCCGCTGCAACTGTGCCGTCTGTTGCGCGTTCTCGGCGCGATCACGTTGCGCAAGCGCGTCTTGCTCGGCGCGCAGCGCCCTTCGGGCCTCGATCGATGTCACGACAATGCCCGTCACCAGCATCAACACCGCGGTCGCAATCGCCGTGCTCAGCGCTTTGTAGCGGAGCACAAGCTTCGCACTCCGCCGCCACCAGGACGGGCGAACAGCGCTGACCGGCAGGCCATCGAGCCATGCGCGAAGATCGCCGGCGAAGGCGCTCACCGAGGGATAGCGTCCGGCGGGATTCTTGTTAAGCGCCTGCAGAAGGATGGCATCGAGTTCCCCGCGCAACTCGCGGCTCCACTTCTCCGCAACAGCGCTGGGCAGCCGGGGTTCGTTCTCGCAGATGGCGCGCAATGCCTCCATCGGGCTCGCATCCGGAGCCGCAAAAGGATGCCGTCCGGTCAGCAGTTGATAGAGCAACACGCCGAGCGAAAACTGGTCGCTGGCCGTCGACATCAGCTTCCCGCACGCCTGCTCCGGACTGGCGCATTCCGGTGTGAGCAGCTTCGTTGTCGTGCGGTAGCTTCCCCCTTCAGCAACGAGCTTTGCGATGCCGAAATCCAGCAGCTTGGGCGTACCGTCGATGCCGACAAGAATATTTGCCGGTTTCAAATCACGATGAATCACCAGTTGGCGGTGTGCGTATTCCACCGCGGAGCAGACCTCGAGACAGAGTTCGATGCGTTGCCGCAGGCTCGGCCGATGAAGCTCGCACCAGCCGTTGAGCGGAAGTCCATCGATGTACTCCATCACCAGGTAAGGCTCCCCGTCTTCGAGCATGCCTCCATCGAGTAGCCGCGCAATGCCGGGATGATTCAACGAAGCCAGGATCTGGCGCTCTTCACGGAAACGGCGGGCGTCCTGCTCGGAAAACAGGCTGGCGCGCAGCAGTTTCACCGCCGCGCGTTGCTCGTACTGCCGATCGGCGCGCCGTGCTTCCCAAACCACGCCCATGCCGCCCTGGCCGATCTCGCGCACCAACTCCCAGGCCCCGATGCGCCGGCCGGCAAATGGAATCGCACTCTCCCGCGAACGCAGTTCCGCCAGCAGTGTCGGCGTGGCGTTTTCAAGAAATTCGGGAGAATCGCGATAGGCGGCCAGCAGCGAGCGCACCTCGTCAAGGATCTCCGGCTCGTCCTGCTGGGCTTCGAGAAAGGCCTCTCGCTCGGTCTCGGGCAGTCCCAGGGCTTCTGAGAACAGATCCTTTGCGCGCTTCCAGCCTTCCGCGATCATGGTTGTTTCCCGCTCTCCACCAGACGCCTGCGAATCCAGGTCTTGGCAACCAACCACTCCCGTTTGACTGTGCTTTCCGATACTCCCAGCGCCTCGGCGGTCTCGGGAATGCTGAGGCCGCTGAAGTAACGCATCTCCACGATCCGGCCTTGCACCGGATCGAGCTTCTCCAGCTCTTCGAGAGCGGAGTTCAAATCCAGGATTTCGACATCGGACTGATAGACCAAGGCGTCGGAATCCATCAGGGAGAAGTTTGCTTCTCCCCCGCCCCGCTTCTTGCTCTTGCGGGCACGCGCATAGTCGATCAGGATGGTGCGCATCAGCCGTGCCGAGAAGGCGAAGAAATGCGCACGATCTTTCAGGCTCACCTGCTGCGACTGCGCCAGCTTCAGCCATGCCTCATGAACCACTGCCGTGCATTGTAGTGTTGAGGAGATCCTCTCGCGGCCGCTATATCGCCGGGCGATGCGGTGCAGCTCAGGGTAGACGGCCTCGAACAGTTCATTTAACGCCGCAGGACGGCCAGCCTGCCAGTCGCGCAGCAGCGCAGTGATTCCGCTCGGGGACACGCTGGAATCCTTCGATCCTGGCTGCTCCATCGCTGTTGGCTCCAAGAAGGTTGGCTCATTCTAGCACTCATCTAACTTGACCGGCCATCTCCCTCTTGGCCGCTGCGGAACTTGCGCTCACCTTGCAGAGGAGCGCGCACGCGAAAGCCCGTAGCGCCGGCAGAGGGTATATAGCGCGGGTAGGGTATCCAGAGGATTGATGTATGGCCGGCGATCTTGCTGCTGAACCTTCTCCGGCGGGCTTGTTCAATGTAATACGCCACCGCGGCCGGTGGCGATGGCCCGATCCAGGGCCTGCCGGCTCTCCTGGTCCTTAAGCTCGCCGCCCCGCTCCACGAGCTCGATCCCCTTTTCCGCCGATGCGAAGTGCAGCTTGCTGGGCAAGGGAGTCATCAAGTTTTGTGGGCATTCAGCACGCAATCACACCGGAGAGACGTTCAGACAATGAGTCGGTCGGTGGCGGAGGATCATACCCCAGGAACCGGATGATAGCCGGCATGTGGCGGACGTCCGGAACGGCTGCTGGAACCTCAAGTGGAGGCACCGAGCCGCCGCCGTAGTCGCCTTTACGCCTGAATTGAACGACACAGTCTCGAGTGCGCCGTCCCAGACTCCTGTGTGGCCTGGACCACCTGCACCCGGAGCTTTACGAAGCTGCTTTTGCTGGCGTGGCTTGAGCTTCCGGAGCGCCAGTAGCCTTCGTCTTCGACGCACTCGCCTTCGTTGCGGGGACAGTCTTCTTAGCTGGAGCAGACTTCTTTGCAACCTTTGCCGTAGAAGCTTTCTTTGCTGCCTTCCGCACCTTCGCCCATCGGGCTTTTTGGGCGGCTGCGATCTTGGCGCGCGCTCCCGCACTCAAGGTGCGCTTCTTCTTACTCTTGGAACGCGGCCCGACCGCGGGGGCTTTCTTCGCATTTGACGCCGCAGCGGTGCTACGCGCTGCTTTCTTCGCGGCCTTCTTGGATTTCGCCCAACGAGCCCTTTGGGCGGAGGCGATCCTCTCACGCGCCTCGGCGCTCAACGTGCGCCTTGTTCTGGCTTTGCCGGCCAAGCTTGTATTGGCTGGTCGGCCCGGCTTCCGCTTCCCAGCGGTGCTGGTGCTGCCTAACAGCGCCTTTACCTGTTGCAGCTTGGATATCTCAGCATCGAGCTCTACAACGATGTCCTGTATTTTCATGAATCCTCCGGTATCGAGGATAACCCACCGGCTGAATTCCAGTGCATGCTTGGGTTGAAAACTCAAGCAAGGGACTGGCTACCTCAATTGGCCTAAGCTTCCTGGTTTTTCGGTGATTTCTCATGTCTTGGACCAAGTCCGTCCCTGGCCAATAACAAAGAACATCTCTCGCGCGCGTGAAGGTTCTGGCCGCAATCGCTAGTTCCACCAATCGAAGCCGTCGCCAACCAAGCGGAAATCTTCATTGCGGTAGAGCAGGACGAGAGCGGATGCCTTGAACCGCCCGAGCGAGTCCAGTTCGGTGGTCTGAATCCCAGCGAACCCACGCCATTGGCCAGTAGCGCGCAATCAAAGTCCAGCGTAGCGGAACGCTCTTCGGGGTAGGGGCCGATCCTTGCAACGATGCACAACTCTTTGGCTTTTTGTCCTGCGATGAAAGAGATTTAGCGGCGTGAACCCTGATCCGGGACCGTCGACAACTTGCTGCCAATCCTCACTCTGCCGGCCGGTTTCCTTTCCTGCTTCTCGGTCTTTTGCTTTCGTGCTTGTCACTCTGGACGGCAGTGGTCTGCTCGCTTTTGGCGCTGCTGACCGCATACAGTGCCAGCTCGACACGCGACGAAACGCCGAGCTTATCGAAAATATGAAACAAGTAGTTCTTGATTGTATGCTCGCTTAGCTTGAGCTCCCTGGCGATATCGCGATTCTGCAGGCCCTCGGCCACGAGACGAACTACCTCTTCTTCCCGCTTGGTCAACAACCGTATTCCGTCTGCATTGACTACCCGCATGGGCGCAAGTTTGGAAAACGCTTCGATAACCTCGGAAAGTTCAGCGCAATTTCCCCAGATCTGCCCAGCGTGGACCTGCTCCACGCACCGGCATAGCGCCTTGAAGCTAGACTGCGAAAGGCAAAAGACGCCCTTTGCGCCCGCGCGAAATGAGTCCACGACCAGATTGCGTTCAGGGCCGTAGAACAGAATCACCGACTTCACCTGCGGAGAACTCTCACAGATCTGCCGCAGCACCCCAAGGCCGCTCAGCGGACCATCTGCCAAGGTCGCACCGATCAAAGCCACATCCACGTGTGCCGACTGCACCGCTTCGAGAACCTCCTGGGCGGTCGTGGCGCTGGCGGCCACATGAAAGTGCTTGTGCCGGTTCAGCGCGCCCATAACCAACTCGCGCGTCAGTACGTTCGGGGATGCGAAAAGAACGGAAATGTCACTTCGTTTCGGAGTCATCGTCTCCACGTCCCATGAATCGTGTTCGGTGCTAAAGGCCTCGCAGATGCAGTCGATTCTGGGTCCAAAGCACCCTGTACATGCGTTCGCCGCAGCGGTAAGACTGAGACGCAACCGCGAAACAAACTGGAGATTGACGCTATGCGAAATACCTGCCTCATACGCACCCTTTACGCCGGGTTCTGGATCAACCACAAGTCATCGCTGACCGAAATTACCGGAAACACAATGACGAAGGACGGGAACAGGCCTACGAACGATTGGCGCCGGTCTGCAAACCTGCGCAGTCCAAGCCGAAGCCAAAGGCCCACACTGACGCTTGCCGCCAATGCCCAGACGTAATTGAGGTATAACTCGAGCCCCATCTCGATTCTCTAACAGGGACAGATCGACTCCCTGGGGGAGAGAGTCCGCCGCTCAGGCTGCATTCCGGCACGCATAGGAGATCTGGGGATACTCCGCGCAACCTGATCTTTTGTCCTGCTCTTTTCGGCTACGAATCAATATACCCCACTTTGCCGCCGCCGTCGGTGGCCTGCCCGACATTTTGTATCAGTGTGTCTCATCCCAACTGGTAAAGAATCTGCCGGGCGCTCCTGGTTTGCCGCCGAAGATCCGGGCGCGCCCGCCTGAGCCGCCGCGGGGCAAAACCTATTGTTTGCAACACTTTGAGGAATTCTATCGGGCACTTCCCGTCAACTCCCCTCCGTCGGCCAGTTAGCTTCGACTCCCTGCCGCGCCTACCCGGCTGGTAGCGGCGAAGCCTCCACTGGCCATATGCTTCCGAACAGACGCCGCGTCAGATGGCTCTCCGCATCGGCCGTCCGCCCGTCTTCACCACGTTCGCACCCGCATGAACATTGACGATTGCGACGATTGGATGCTTCAGAATTCCAACTCAAATCGGCGAGAATACGTTTGCTTGGAATATGTACTTTATGCGCATCTTCGGCTCATAAGTGCTGACTATAAGGTTATAACTACGCGGAGTCGCTAGAGAAGAATGACTCTTATCGGAAGGAGAAACACTTCTCTAATTCTTGCCATGGCCAAATGGCTCACCATACATAACACAGCACTAGTGCGAGGCAGGACCGATGTCTCTAGCGTAGCGCTAACCAGCCGGGACAAACGGCCCCGAGTGTTTCGGTTTCTTGTGGCCATTTTCCCCGGCGCGTACATTGGGAGACCTTAATCCAGTTCAATTTTGACCGGTTGCGGATGGAGTGAAAGCGGTAGTCCCATGCACAATGCCATAGAACTGCGAAGAGCCAAACGCTACCGGTTGAGCGCAACGGCGCTCTTCGAGTGGGTGCCCGAAAAGGGGGCTCCGCACAACGGCGAAGGCGTTACTCGTGACATCAATGCGTCCGGGGTTTACGTTGTAACGGATGCATTGCCGCCAGTCGGAGCACTTATCCAAATGGAAGTTTTGCTCCCCAAACTGGAGAATCCCGGCGTCGGGATGATCTTGGCTGGTGAAGGCGAAGTGCTCCGCGTCGAGCCACGCGGCTCCCGAGGCGTGGCCACCAGCGAAGGGGGATTCGCCGCTTCAGTGCACTTTTACCCGGAAGCGACGGAATCGGCTCTTTCGCGCCTCGAAACTTCCGGGTAAGTTGTGGAAGCCCTGATTTTGGGCCGGCGTGCAATGTTAGGCGCGCCTCTTCGATGAGCGATTTTTCCTTCGGATAGGCTACGGGAAAAGGGCCTTATTGTTTTGGCAGGTGAAAGGGAA
>Ga0182027_10008918_pt1 | contig 14509 bp, 13 predicted proteins | sample 712E1DmetaG_FD_121300 | JGI IMG/M metagenome (GOLD analysis project Ga0182027, IMG submission 121300) | Permafrost microbial communities from Stordalen Mire, Sweden - 712E1D metaG (Illumina Assembly) | ecosystem: Environmental > Terrestrial > Soil > Wetlands > Permafrost | place: Sweden...
GGAGATTTCACCGTGAATCTAAAAGAATGTGCAGTCTGTCGTTCCGCCGACCTTGAATTCCGCGACATCGTATTCAAGGACGACGGCAGAATACTTCCGCTTGCCATTTGTAAAGATTGCGGCCATGCGGTGCGTAGTGATTATTGGTCTTTTGCCGAAAACCTCACCATTCAAACCGGTACGTTTGATAACAACGCAATCAGGCCGGCCCTCAGCGAGCTGAAGTGGCCGCATCGGCCGAGGCTGATTGCCAACGGACTTGAAAGGCTTGCGCGCAAGCGCGGCCAGATTCTCGATATCGGATGCGGAACCGGCATGTGGCTCGCTGCTCTCGGCGATGGCTGGGAGAAATTTGGAGTCGAACTATCACCGGTCGCGGCAAAGATTGCGGAAGAAGTTACCCACGCAACCATCTACAACGGCGAAATCGAATCCTTCGATGCGCTGCCAAACTCGTTCGACGTCATTACCGCGTTCGCCGTCATCGAGCACATGTCGGACCCCGGCTTCCTCTTGCGCTGGTCCTTCGACCACCTCAAGCCTGGCGGCATCCTGATCGTCATGACGGGCGATCGCGAAAGCTCCACTGCCCAGGCGATGGATGCCGATTGGCCGCTCTATTACAGCATCGAGCATCTGAGCTTCTTTTCGGCGCGCTCCCTGAGTCAGATGGTCAAATCTTTCGGCTTCCGGGTCTTGAGAATGGAGTGGCGATTCAACTACATGCCCTGGGGCTTGGGCTCGCGAGCGTTTAAGGCCTACCAGAAAGTGAAAGAAATTCTTGGCCTCATCGAGTCGCCCCAGCACGATCACCTCTACCTTTACGCCCAAAAGTCGCTTTGAAAAAAGCGAGTTGCCCGGCGAAGGACAAGCAATAAAGGCAGGAACTTCGGCAAACCGCATCGACGGCAATCTTAGGAAACGAGATAGATCAATGAACTCAACTTACTTCAATCGAGCAATTAACTTCATTCGACCTAGACCCCGGCAGATACCCATCAACGTAAGCGAGATTCTTCGCAACCAGGCTGCCACCGATATCGTGTCCAAATTCAGCGATCTCTATTACATGCTTGGTATAGCCGACCGCATGGATTGGCGTGGCGTCAAAGTCACAAAGAATCCCTGCGACCTGTGGCAAGTCGCCAGCCTCATCGCTCGGATCAAGCCCGCCGTCATCGTCGAGACAGGCACCGCGTACGGCGGCTCCGCGCTCTTCTATGTCGACATCGCCCGCGCCAATGGAATCTCCACCCAGATCATTACCGTCGACGTGAATCCGAAGATGCCGCCCGTTTGCAATATCCCTGAAATTACCTCGCTCAGTGGCTACTCCACCGACCAGGGAATCGTCGATCGCATCAAGTCGCTCGTTGTCAATCGCTCTCCAGTCATGGTTATCCTCGATTCCGATCACTCCCGCGCAAACGTCGCACGGGAACTCGAACTCTACTCGCCGATGGTCACGGTTGACTCTTACTTGATCGTCGAAGACTGCAACGTCAATGGACACCCGAGTTTTCCAGGTCATGGCCCGGGGCCCTTTGAAGCCACCGAAGCCTTTCTGGCCGGCAATCAGCAGTTCATTTGCGACAAGGAATGCGAGCAGCATCTGCTCACCTTCAATCCCGGCGCTATCTCAGGAGAATTGCGTGAACGCAGCACATAGCAGTAACAGGGCAAAGAAAGTCGGCATCCTCGCTTACGACTTGTCGGAGGTCACCGCCGACTTCCTCGAGAGCGTAGCCGCCCGCTGCCCGCACCCGCTCAAGTGCTTTCCGGTCTTCTATCACCGTAACCAGGACCGCTGCACTGTGCCCCACCTCCCTTCGGAGATTCGTGGCAGATACCTCTCGCTCTCCGGTCAAAACGGAGTGCCCGAAGGCACGGTGCGCAACTGGAATCTGCGCGCGGCCGTGCGCTGCGCGCTCGAGTCCGATGTCGTCGTTCTTATGGGTCTGCAGGCGGCAAGCGCTCTGGTCTGCGCCTCGCTCACGCGCCTGCTCGGGAAGCCGCTCATCTCGGTCAACCAGACCCTGCCCTTTGAGGTCGAACGCAAGCGCCGGGGGATCATCCGTGCCGCGAAGCGATTCCTTCTGGCCCTGAGCACGGTGGTCATCTACCAGACCGAGGTCAGCCGCATCACTCTCCAGCAGCTTTACAAAGTTCCTGAAAATCGTCTTTGCAGGGCAATCTTCAGCAGCGGGTTTGAAGAATTTGAGAAGCGATGGAACGAGCGGAATGCCAGGCCCAACGCAATGCCGCGCGCGAAGCTGGCCGCAGGCCATCGCCATCTTGTCGCCTTTGTCGGCAATCTACACCCGTTCAAGGGCGTGCGCGATCTCATCAACGCCATTCCCGAAATCGCAAAGCACGCCGACGTCCGCGTACTCTTCGCCGGACCGGAAGAGAAGCGCAATGGCGCCGGAGGAACGGTAAGCGACTATCTTGGCCTTGCTGAAAGCCTCGGCGTACGGGACCGCGTTGAGTTCCTTGGCGAGTTGCGCCGCGACGACCTCGTCTGGCTCTATGAGGCCGCGGATATCGTGGCCCTTCCAAGTCATCGCGATACCTTCGGCAAAGTCTTCGTCGAGGGCGCTCTGGCCGGCTGCGCGTTGATCTCAACCGATGCTTGCGGCGCCTCCGGAACCGTGATCCGAGATGGTGAAAATGGATTCGTCATTCACAGCGGAGATGTCCACGAGCTTGCCCAGGCCATCGTAAAAGCACTTGCCCCGGATACTCTGCCGCAGATGCGGGCACGATCGAGGGAACTGGTTCAAACCGAGTGTGACCCGCAAAGCGAGATTGCCGGCTACTGCGCCGCCATCGATTCGGCTCTGGAAAGAGCCTGAGGTATTTATGACGCCAATTATTTCCATCTGTATTCCCTCCTACAACCGGCCCGCCGAACTCGGTGAACTCCTCGCCAGCATCGCGCTCGAACCGCGCGGAGTGTGGGAGATCGTCATCGCCGAAGATCATGCGCCCCGGCGCGAAGAGGTCTCCGCGGTTGTCAATGACTTTCGCGCCGCGCATCCCGACGTCCCATTGACCTATCACTCCAATGAACAGAATCTGGGATTCGACGGCAACCTGCGCAAGCTTTTCGAGCTCGCATCCGGAGCCTACTGCCTCTTTATGGGCGACGACGACGTCCTGTGCGCAGGCGCGCTCGTCAAGGTTCAGGCCGCTGTCGCCCATGACAACGTCGGTGTGGTGCTGCGCTCATGGCAGTCGGTCGACAAGACCACTGGAGAAGTCATCGAGTTGCACCGCTATTACCCCGGCGACCGTCTTCTCCCCGCCGGAACCTCCGCCATCGTCTCCTTCTTTCGCAAATGCGTCTTCCTCTCCGGCATCGTGATCCATCGTGAAAGCGCTCTCCGCTTCGCCACCGACCGATTCGACGGCACCCTCCTCTATCAACTGTGGCTGGTCGGGCGAATCCTCGCCGAGAAGAACGGCTATTACATCGCTGACATCCTTGCCGTCCGCCGCGTTGGCGGCGAGCATTTCTTCGGCTCGGCGGAAGCCGAAAAAGGCAAATTCGAGCCCCGCAGAACCACCCCTCGCCATTCCCTCACCTTCGTCGCAGGGCTGTTTGGGATCGCCGACTACCTTGATCACGAGGTGGGCGTAGGAGCGCAAGAGATTCGTGCGGAATTGGCAGCCTATTCCTTCCCCCTCCTGGCCATGCATGCCCGCCATCTGTCGCGGCGAGAGTTCCGGGACTACGCCAACAGCCTCGCAGATCTCGGTCTTGGCGCGTCGCGATTGTTCTGGAGCTATTACTGGCTCCTCAGCATCTTCGGCACCAACTTCTCCGAGCGCGCCATCCGGCTGGCTAAGCGCGTGCTCGGCTCAACTCCCGTCCTGGTGCGCAGCTAACAACGGAATCTCATTCACATCACATTTGCCAGCCGATCCGCGGCAAACCTTTTCCTTTCCAGCCGTCAGGCCTCCAGCAGATCCTGGCCGGTTCAATTCATTCATTAAGAGGCAGAGTTGCGAGTTCTCATCGCTCAAGGCGCTTTTGAAGACATGTACGAGCCGGCATGGTGCCGCGCTCTTCAGGAGTTGGGCGTTGAGACCGAGCTGTTCCCGTCCCACTCCTATACCCTGCCCGGCGTCCTCGGCAGAGTCGAGCGAAGAGTCCTCGCCGGCCCAGGCGTCCTGCGTCTCAGACGAGCTCTGCTCAACCGCGTGCGAGCTTTCAAGCCGGACGTAACCCTCCTCTATCAGGGACATTACTTCGATCCCGATACCGTGCGGCAACTGAGGAAAAGCACCTTCGTCGCTGGCTACCACAACGACGATCCGTTCGGTATCAAGAAAAACATCTTGCGCTATCGCCACTTCCACAAGGCGCTCCACGAGTACAGCGGCTTTCACGCCTATCGAAAACCGAACGTCGATGAACTGCTTGCTGCTGGCGTCCCCAAGGTCAAGCTCCTCCTGCCTTACTTCCGTCCCTGGGTCGATTACCCAAGAACGCTCACCACCGAAGAAGCCGCGCAGTGGTCCTGCGACATCTGCTTTGCCGGTCATCTCGAGCCGGATGAGCGTATCGGCCACCTCTCCGCGCTCGCCTGTGCGGACATCAAACTCCGGCTCTACACACAGCCCGAGCACGCCCGTTCGCTGCTGCCCCCGGATGTCTGGAACCGCATCGGCCCAACCCAGGTCGCGCGCAACGACGACTACCGGAAAGCTCTCTGCGGAAGCCGTATCGCGCTGTCCTTCTACAGCCGCTGGAATCGCGATCAATATACACGCCGATCGTTTGAAATCCCAGCCTGCGGAGTCTTTCTCCTCTCCGAACGCACCGAGGCCATGACCGCGCTCTTCAAGGAAGGCGTCGAGGCCGAGTATTTCTCCTCGACCGAAGAATTGCTCGATAAGACGCGCTTCTACCTGGAGCACGACGCAAAACGGCTCGCGATTGCGCAGCAGGGCCGTGACAAAGTCGTACGCGCCGGCCACGACATCCGTAGCCGCATGAACCAGTGGCTCGAGGACGTTACCGCATGGAAACGCTGACCGTTCCTCCGGAGAACAAGCCGCGAGACCGCTTTGAGTGCTCCGGCGGATGGTACCGCCTTGTTCTCAACGGCAATCCATCGGAGACGCCGCCCGATCTTTCCGGGTTCGCGAGCAACCAGTCCGGATACAGATTCGCACGTTATCAAACCTGCCCGGGCCGGGTTCATTACGCGCTCTTCCGCGGCGCTGGCTTCGCCGAAGAAGCGGGCAGTACTCCTTCAGACGAACTCCTCGAGCGGGCCGCATTTTGGAATGATTGCCTGCTCCTCTCCTTTGACCTCGAAACAGCATCCTGGCATATCCTCTCCAATCGCGCCGCTTCCATTCCGGTGTTCTGGACTCGGGCCAACGGCCGCACCGTCGTCAGCAACAACATGGTCTGGCTCGGCGGTGGAAGCGGGCAGATCGATCCGGTCGCCTTCGCTGAAACCCTCCTGTGGGATGTCCCTCTTGGAGACCGAACCCTCCGCAGCGCAATTCACCAGTTGCCCGCGGGTTTCCGTCTGCGGATCTCGCCTTCTGACGCGCATGTTCAGCGGAAGTTTGTGCTCAACATCCGTCCATCAGCCGCCGAGCCAAACGTCCCTTTAAGCGAGCTTGTCGAGCACGGCGCCTTGCTCAACGCGCGCGCGGTGCATCGCGCCATCTCGCCCGGTCTCCCCTTGATCCTGCCCATCTCCGGCGGTCTCGACTCGCGTTGCATTCTCGGAGCTGTTCCCACGGAGTTGATGGGTAGCTGCAATACAGTCTCTTTCGGCCATCCCGGCGCATTCGAGCTTGCCTTCGGGCGTGCCGTCGCCCGGCAATGCGGCGCATCTTGGAGAAAGTACGAACTCGACTCAGCACATTACACCGCGAGCCAACTCCCCAAGTTGGTTCGTGCCGGTTGTGGCATGACCCCCTTGCAACACCTTCACCTCTCCAGCGCCCTGCGCCAGTTTCCCCAAGGACAATCCCAGGTGCTGATCGGCTATATGGGCGATCCAGTCGCCGGCGCGGATGCTGAGGAGAAATGCAATGCCGTCAACGCGGATGGAGCCGTCGCCGCCATGTTCGCAAAGGCCGGCATCACTCAGCACGCAGCAGCCGAACTCTTCGGCAGGCACACAGTCGAATGCATCGTCGACGATCTGCAGCGCATGTTTCGCGATGCAATCTCAGAAAATCCGGCGGAGGCTTTTCTTGAGTACTACTTCATCGTCGAGCGGCAAAGCAAGCTCGTGACCCATATCTTCAATCACCTGCACTGGAGTGGGCATGGACTCGGCTTCCCGTTCATGGACGGAGAATGGGCGCGGTTCTTCCTCGCGCTCCCACCCGCTCTGCGCGCCAACCGGTCGCTCTTTCAGAAATCGCTCTGCGCCCAACGGCCCGATCTGGCCCGCATCCCAAGCACCGCCGGCTTCGCTCCCTTCACGGCATCCGCGCCTTACCGGCGTTGCGCGGACCTCGCCGCCAAATACTGGAATCGCGCCTGCACCGCCAGCCAGCGCATTAGCGGCTATCGCTTCAGTCTTCCGAATCCCTTCGCCACGGAGTTGCAGGGCGCTATACTCCGCGGCCCGTTGCACCATCAACTTCTTCAATCGGTCGAAAAACTGCGAACTGCCGATCTGCTCTCCGCCCCGCTCGCAGACTTTCTCATCAGCCAGAAATCCCTCCATCGCCCATGGATCGGATTTCGTGCCATCTCTACCGCTCATTGCCTGGAGGAGGAAACAACATGACGAGGGCTGCTTTCCTCAAACTCGCGCCAATCGAAGCCGTTTACCCAATTACTGCGCCTTACGATCCCGATCGCATCTATCCCGAGTTCGGCCAATGCGATTGGAAGATTGAAACGTGCTCGAGCAATTCAATCTTCGCCAGCGTTCGACAGCTTCTCATCGATCTTGACCTTGACCGTACGCGCCTTGGCTCCGCCGCCTGGAATCCACTCCAGGACTATGTCTGCGCGGGCCAGACCGTCGTCATCAAACCGAATCTGGTGATCCATAAACACTTCTCAGGACCCGATGGAATGCAGTTCACCGTTACGCATCCCTCCGTGGTTCGCGCCCTCATCGACTACTGCCGCCTCGCCGTCGGCCCCGCCGGCCACATCGACATTGCAGACACGCCTCTCGAAGACTGCGACTTCGACCAATTGCTCCGTTCAAGCGGATACGGAGAAATGATCCAGGCTCTTCACCAACGCGGCATTTCGGTCGCTGTTCACGACCTCAGAAGCTATCAGTCGCTCAATCATCTCGACGGCACGAACGAGAGACTTCCTCTGCCAGGCGATCCGCATGGCTACACCGATTGCGACCTGGCCGATCAAAGCCTCTTTGCCGTGCTCGATCGGCCCGCGGCGCCTCCGAACTACTACACCATGGGCGACCACTCCGTCGATCAACTCGATATATCGAGCCGCCAGGTCGGCAAGCCCACCGCCAACCACTCTGGCGGACGCCATGTCTATCGAGTCGCCAACACCATCCTCAACGCCGACCTCACCATCAACGTTGCCAAAATGAAAACCCACAAGTTCTCCGGCGTCACGCTTTGCCTCAAGAACGCAATCGGCATTTGCAATGGTAAAGAGTACATGCCGCATCGGCGTCCGGGCCCGCCCAGCGAAGGAGGCGACTCCTTCCCATCGCCGCCGTCCTTGAACTATCAATGGAGAGTCCGCCGCGTGCGCGTACTCTCTTCCATCGTCGGCCGAAGCGCCGCATCCTGGATCATCGACACCGTCCGGCGTGTCATTCCACGACAATTGCCGCACCTGGCGCCGTGGGAACCGGTCTTCGGCGATTGGTCGGGAAACGATACCATCTGGCGGACCACCGTAGATCTGAACCGTATCTGGCTTCGCTCCAAAACAACCGACTCTCCCGGCAGACGCAAAAACGGAAAGATGCTCTGCGTCATCGACGGCATCGTAGGAATGGATCACGAAGGACCGATGACAGGCATGGCTGTCGACAGCCGGGTACTGGTGATGGCAAAAGACCCCGTCGCCGCCGACACGCTGGGCGCACTCCTCATGGGATTCGATCCCCGTAAGATCCCCACCATCGATGGCGCGCGGCGTTTACTGGACTCCGACCTCGGTCTCCCGCTTTCTGAAAACGAAGTTCACGGCAATGTCGATCTCGCCGCCGCGCGAACGCGTTTCGCTCCCAATCGCGGCTGGGTGGCCGCTCTCGGCGGCGACTACGACCGCGGACCTTTCCCTCTCGATGAAAAGGAAGTGCCGGCATGCGAGTTGGCGTAAACGCCCTCGGCCAGATTCGCGGAGGAACCCTCGAGCATCTCCGCCAGTTGCTCGATCGCTGGGCCCAGTCCATCGTCGGTAACGAGCATTCACTCGTCCTCTTTTCAAGCCGTGGCACGCTCCAGCGCCTTGGCAAACTGCCCGGCGGTATCCAAATCGTCCCGGTCCCGCTCGGCGATCTCGGCGTTGTCTTCCGTATTTTTGCCGAGCAGTTGGTTTTGCCCTTACTGGCCTGGCGACACCACATCGATGTCCTGTTCTCTCCGGCCAGCACCATGCCGGCGCTTTCCACCACGCCCTCGGTTGTCGTGCTCCAGAATGCCGCTCCCTTTCTGCCCGCTCACGAACTCAAGAAATTCGAGTTCCCGGTTCGCCTAAGAATGATCGTCTTGCGCTGGTTTATCTATCTTTCCGTGAGGCGCGCCACCGCCATCGTCTTCCTCAGCGAAACATTCCGTCGGCTGATCTCCCCAGCCATCCGTAAGCCGCGGCCCGCCGACACCGTGCTCTACCATGCGCGTCCGCAGCTCAATCCCAACGGCCTGGGCGAAGTACAAACACTAAGCCGCACCCTCGGCATTACGCGTCCATATCTGCTCTGTGTATCGCACATCTACCCATACAAGAACCTCACCGAGTTGGTCACTGCCTTCGGACTCCTGGGCTCGGATAGTGTGCAACTGGTCCTTGTCGGCCAAGCGATTTCGCAGGACAAATACCTGGCCGAAGTAAACGCATGTGTGCAAAATGCATCGCGGTTCTCCGGCCAGGTACTGCTCACCAGCGGCCTGCCCCACGACCAAGTGCAGATCTTGCTCAAAGGATGTCTTGCCTTCGTCTTCCCCTCAACCTGCGAGAACTGCCCCATCGGACTCATTGAAGCACTATCGCATCACGTTCCAATCGCCTGTTCCGAGATCGGCGTCATGCCCGAGATCGCCGGCAAGGCGGCGCTCCTGTTCAATCCCTACGAAACCGAAGAAATCAGTCGTGTTTTGAGGACTCTCATCTCTCAGTCGGAGGTTCGAGCAAACCTTGTTGCCGAATCCGAACGTGAGCTCTTGCGCTTCGGCACTGCCGCACAGGTTGCCGACGCCACTTGGCAGGTACTTTCCCATGTTGCCGAGTCTGCGAGGTAAATCATTCGTATGAATCCATTGGAAACAATCCAGGCGTTGGACGCCCTTACAGCCGAACCCAATCAGAAATCTCTCTGGTTCATGAGCGAGCTCTATTGGCCAGAAGACCGCTCTACAGGCTTCTACGTCACCGCGATCGCAGAGTCCGCGGCCGCCAAACTCCGTGTCGGCGTCATCTGCTCCCAGCCCACCTACGATGCAAAAGGAACGCGCCGCCCGCCCGCCGAAACAAGGGCGGGAGTCTCCATCTATCGAACCTGGAATACCACGTTCAACAAGAATAACCTTGCCCTCCGCCTCGTCAACGCTTTCACCACCTGCCTGTCGGCATGCCTCGTCGGCCTGCGAAGGGTTCAGCGAGACGACGTGATCGTGTGCGTCACCAATCCGCCATTCCTGCCTCTGGTCGCATGGGTCATTGCCACCTTGCGTCAGGCCAGGTACATCGTCCTGGTCCACGACGTATACCCCGGAATCCTCGGTGTCGCCGGAGCCGTTCGGCCCGATAGCCTTCTCTTTCGGGCCATGCAAAAGCTCTACAACTTCCTCTACCGCAGAGCCCAGGGCATCATCGTCATCGGCCAGGACATGGCCAACCGCATCCTCGACGATTGTCCGCAGTTGGCCGGCAAAATCGATCTCATTCGCAACTGGGCAGACGCTGAGGCCATCGCACCAGAGGCCGTCAGCGCGAATGCCCTGGTCCGGCAACTCCGGCTCGACGACAAATTCATCATTCAGTTCTCGGGAAACATCGGCCGAACCCATGGAGCTGAAATCTTGATCGAGGCCGCTGAACTACTTCGAGATGAGCCCGGGATTCACTTCCTCATCATCGGAAACGGCGCCAAGCGAATATGCCTGGAAGGCGAAGTGGTAAAGAGATGCCTCGCGAACATCACCTTCGCTGACTACCAGCCCCGCGAGAGCCTCAGTAGCACGCTCTGCGCGTGTCACGTCGCGCTGGTCACCATGGCGCCCGGCATGCTCGGCCTCTCCGTTCCCAGCCGGAGCTACAACATCATGGCCGCCGGGCGTCCGATGATCGCCGTCGCTGAAAACGATTCTGAGGTCGCAACCATGGTCTCCAAACTGAACACCGGTTGGGTCGTAAAGCCAGGGTGCGCACAGGATCTGGCAAATGCTATTCGAGACGCGCGCAACTCGCCCGATTTGCTCGCTGCAATGTCCACCAGGGCGCGCAATGCCGCCACTACCGAGTACGAGCGCGGCAAAACTCTCCACCAGTACACAAAGGCCCTGACCCGGTTTCTCGCAACCTGATCCACCAAACGCCTATGCCAAATTCAATCACTGTCGCCGTCTCCGGAGCCGACGGTTTCATCGGACGCAACCTCTGCCAGCGGCTCCGGGCAGATGGAGTCGCGATTCGTCCCTTGTATGGCCCGCGCAGCCGTTCCTTCTGCGAGTTTGGCGAACCCTCCATCAAAATCGACTTGAGTCGAGATCTTCCTTCCCAGCAACAACTGGCAGGATGCGATGTTTTCATCCATTTGGCCGGAGTTGCTCATCGCTTCAATCCCACGGCCGCTGACTCCATCGAAAGAATCAATGGCAGCGTTCCCGCCCTGCTCGCGATGCGGGCTCACCAATCCGGTGTTCGCCGCTTCGTGTTCATCAGCTCTGCCGCCGTCATCCCGTTGGCTACCTCCGGCAACATCGCCGAGGTCATTCCTCCCGCGCATCAGGATCGATATGGCTCAGCTAAACTCCTCGCCGAAATCCAATTGCAGGAGATCGCACATTCATCCGGGATCGAACTGGTGATCGTGCGGCCCCCGGCTGTATACGGTCCCGGATGCCCTGGCAGGCTCGCTCAACTCATGCGCCTCATTCGCCTCGGCGTGCCCTTCCCACACGCTCACAACAAGAGAAGCCTCGTCGGAATCGCAAACCTCGTGGACCTTCTCGTGCTCTGCAGCAACCATCCAGATGCCGCGGGCGGGACGTTTGGCGTTAGCGATTGCGAGCTTTCATCGGAAGAAATCATCTGCTTTCTCGCGCAGGGGATGGGAAAGACTCCCGTCTTCCTGCCACTGCCCGAGTCCACAGTTCGGTTCGGACTTCGTCTTATCCGGCAGACCCGCCAGGCCAGCCACTCCCTCGATTCATTTGTTATCGACAGTGAACCCGTACGCCGCCTTCTTGGATGGTCTCCTGCAAAGTCTGCACCTCAGGGGCTCAGTGAAACCGGTGCCCACTTCATCCAGGGACTTATGAAGGGAATCGCAGTTCCAGCTCTTCGCTGAATCATTCACTTCGACTCTCTTGCACCCCCATCGACAAAGCAGAAAATCCTCGAATCCGAGGCAATTTCCGCTCAGGTCACCTCTTCGAAATCTCGGCCTCACCCACTCCCATGCATTGCCCTCACCGTCAGCCCTCCACTCCGGTACGCGAATTCCTATTTACAGCAAAGCAATCAAGAAATAAGTGAGCTTGACAATGAAAAATCAGAGAGTACTTATCACCGGCGGCGCCGGCTTTATCGGCAGCACACTTGTTGACGCCTTCTTGCGCGATGGCGCGCACGTCACCGCGATCGACAACTTCGACCCCTACTACGACATCGCTGTGAAGAGAGCCAATCTCGCCCGGCCGTTGATGTCGCCACGCTTCCGATTGTTGGAGCTGGATATCCGGGATCTCGATGCCCTCCGTTCGCAAGCCAGCGGAGAGTACGATGTGATCGTTCATCTCGCCGCCAAAGCCGGCGTGCGGCCCTCGATCAAAGATCCGCACAGCTACTACTCGGTGAACGTGGGGGGAACTCAGAATCTCCTCGAAGCCGCACGCGAATGGAACGTGACCCAGTTCGTCTTCGCCTCTTCAAGCAGCGTCTATGGCGTCAATCCAAATGTGCCATGGCGGGAAGACGATCATGTCCTCAAGCCAATCAGCCCCTACGCCAGCACAAAAGTGAGCGGTGAACTTCTTGGACACGTCTACAGTCACCTCTTCGGCATTCGGTTCATTGCGCTGCGCTTCTTCACAGTCTTTGGCCCGCGCCAGCGGCCCGATCTCGCCATCAACAAATTTGCCCGCCTCATCTCCGCTGGCTCGCCTATCCCCTTCTATGGCGACGGAAAATCCCGCAGAGACTACACCTTCGTTGAAGATATCGTTGCCGGAATTCAATCCGCCGCAAACTACAAAGCCAGCATGTTCGAGATCTTCAACCTGGGCAATAACCGTACCGTAAGCCTCGCTGAGTTAGTCGGCGCCCTGGAGGACGTCCTTGGACTTCGGGCCACTCTCGACATTCAACCCGAACAGCCAGGAGACGTTCCGCAGACCTGGGCCGATGTATCCAAGGCCGGCGAATTGCTCGGTTACTCTCCGCGTACCGAGCTTCGCGCCGGACTGCGCAGGTTCGTCGAATGGCAAGATCTTCAGAATACGGCTCTGGCTGTCCCTCAACCCGTTTCGCAATACCTGCCGAAGATCGGCATCGGGCAGCAATTGGTACCTCACAGTTGATCCATTTCACCGCACGAATCCCAGGCTCGCATCACCGCTCACCTCCAATGGGATAGCACTGAAGCTTCTTGAGTTGCCCATTCAGTTCCTTCTGCCGTTCGAAAATCAACGCAAAGCCGCAGAAAGCGCCGTCCCTTCCGCAATCCCGCCTGTGGATGCCATGGCTCCTGTACTCTCCTGAGTCAGTCCCATCGTTCAATGCAAAAAGCCCCGGCCATGGCCGGGGCTTTTTGCATCAACTCAATTACATTGTCGGTGCGAAGTTCGGAACCAGTTCTCCGCCGTTCACGCGAAGCAGTTCCGCGGTCCGGGTCGTCATCTCGGTGTACATCGTCGCGGCGTGGGAAACATTCACGCTGATGCTCTCGTTCACCTGGCTTAATGCATACTTGCCAAGCGCGCTCAGAACGCTCACTCTGATCTGCATCGCATCGCTGCGCAATATCTCACCCCTGATTGCTCCCCCAATTCTCGTTTTCAGTCCCGCCGCACCGGAATGCAACTTGCCGCACCGAGCCACAAAAATCACATGGGTTTGAAGGGTCGATCGGATTCGGGTATTGCCTTGATGGGCCCACGAAAACCCCAATTCGGAGTCTGAAGATCCGAGAGCACGTGGCCATTCTGACGCCCGGGGAGAATCCTCTCCCGGGCACCAGAGGCAGCGATGGTCGCGAATCCGCGACCCAGAGATTTGGTTCTGAGGAGCTGAATTGGTGGATCGAAATGGTGGGGTGAAAGACCGGAAGGCCCGGTTCCGGACTACATAGGCCACGATAAAGTAGTTTCCCGTTGGTAATTCCGGACAAACATCGGCACACCTGCGGTGCGCCGATGCTGCCCGAACTCATTGTTAGTGCCCACCCTTGAGCTGCTCTGTGCGTCGGCCGATCAACCACGCCGACAGAGAGCACCACACGAAACAGCACGCGAGTTCGTGGATCATGGTGAATGCGCCGGCGGCCGCCGCGATCGCCACCGAGCGCATGCGCGATGGATGCCAGTACTCACCGATGACGATTCCCACGAGAAGCATGGCGAAGCTCCAGAAGAACATCACCAATGGGTTGCCGAGTCGCACGTTAAGTTTTTCGCTCATCTTCCATCTTCCTCCTTGATTCGGTATGGCCGTAGTGGCTCGGTCAGATGCTGGTGGGCAAGTATCTTTGAGCGTTGGCTACCTCTTGCGCCGCTCTGACCGGATCGTCGTTGAGTTCGACCTGTGTCGCCCAGTACCAGTCGCCCGCGCCAAGACGTATTTCGAGCTGCCCCTTGCGGGTCGTCGAGATCGCGTGCCGGGTGTTGTGGCCGTCCACCAGTCGCTCCAGTTCCGCGAAGAACTTCTTGAAATACTCATTTGGGTTCATGGTTCACCTTCCTGGCCGCTGCGATGCTGAGTACCGCGGTGGCGGTGAGTGTTGAATTCAATCGCCGAGGATCTCCACGTGGTACCGGTACTGGTCGGATCCCTCAACATACATGTTGCGGGCGTACCAGTCGCCATCTTCGATGGCCGATTGCGGGCCCCAGTGCGACCAGATGCCGAACTTGGCGTCGCGGA
>Ga0182027_10008919_pt1 | contig 14509 bp, 11 predicted proteins | sample 712E1DmetaG_FD_121300 | JGI IMG/M metagenome (GOLD analysis project Ga0182027, IMG submission 121300) | Permafrost microbial communities from Stordalen Mire, Sweden - 712E1D metaG (Illumina Assembly) | ecosystem: Environmental > Terrestrial > Soil > Wetlands > Permafrost | place: Sweden...
ATCAAAATAATCAGTTTTTAGTAATTTTAGAGGGAAAATTTTGTCAAAGACGTACTTTGACTGAGGCAGATCAGTAGCTGCGTTACGGTTTTTTCTCAGAAATTTAATTGCGCCTAAGGTCTAATATTCTTTTAGAATTTAGAACTATCGAGATTGCCCCATAATGTTGTTTCATATTAAAGTGGCGGCGGGGAAGCGAATCGAAATCCGATTAACTAGTAACAATTTTTCAAGAAATGGCAAACATACCCTAAAAACAGTTCGGGTTCAAAATCCCATTATCCCGAAACCCACTAGTTTTAGGAAAAAATAGCAATTAGTTTAATTATCGTATCGTTTCCAATAGGGCGGGATACTGCTTGTCTTTTTTCTCATTTTTTTAAAGTTATATTTTGCATTAAGATTGAAAAATTAACTAAATTCATTTAAGTAAATGCGTCCTGCTATTATGGGTATAAATTGACAACCTTTATATGCAGATAAGAAAGACAAATCTTTCCAAAGGATGAGGCATTCATGGGAAAGTCCCTTACACGAAAAATAATAGAAAAACATCTGGTAGCGGGTGAATACGTACCAGGCAACGAGATAAGCATAAAGATTGATCAAACCCTGACTCAGGACGCCACAGGGACGATGGCATACCTGCAGTTCGAGGCAATGGGCCTGAAACAGGTGAAGACCGAGCTTTCCGTTAGCTACGTAGACCACAATACCATCCAGGTGGGTTTCGAGAACGCTGACGATCACAGGTACCTTCAAACGGTGGCCGCCAAGTATGGTATTGTTTACTCAAAGGCCGGAAACGGAATATGCCATCAAGTCCATTTGGAAAGGTTCGGCAAGCCCGGAAAGACCCTTCTCGGTTCAGACAGTCACACACCGACCGGAGGCGGAATCGGTATGATAGCCATTGGAGCCGGCGGGCTGGATGTCGCTGTAGCCATGGGCGGGGGCGAGTTCTACATAACATGCCCAAAGGTTTACAAGATAAACCTAACGGGTAGTCTCCAGCCTTGGGTCAGCGCTAAAGATGTGGTTCTGAAAATGCTCGAGATATTCACGGTGAAGGGCAATGTCGGCGTTATTATTGAATATGCCGGGCCCGGTGTAAAGAACCTCTCTGTTCCAGAGAGAGCCACAATCACCAACATGGGAGCGGAGATGGGTGTCACAACTTCCATATTTCCCTCGGATGAGGAGACAAGGAAGTTCCTCAAGGCACAGGGCAGGGAGACCGATTGGGTCGAGCTAAAGGCTGACGATGATGCGGAGTATGACAGGGTTGTAGACCTTGACCTCGGCGAGTTGGAGCCTCTTGCGGCGGCGCCACATAGCCCGGGGAACATAGTCCGAGTGAGTGACATGAAGGATATGAAGGTTGATCAGGTGATGCTCGGCTCCTGCACTAATTCTTCCTACAAAGAAATAGCAACTGTAGCCAAAATTATGAAGGGCAAAAAGGTTCATCCAGACGTATCATTCGGAGTTGCGCCAGGCTCAAGACAGGTCCTGCAGATGGCGGCAAGAGACGGTTACCTTGTTGACCTGCTAGATTCTGGCGCTAGACTGCTGGAAGCTACATGCGGATTCTGCATTGGAAACAGCCAGAGTCCCATGACGTCCGCCGTGTCCCTCAGGACAAGCAACAGAAACTTCGAGGGAAGGAGCGGCACCGCGGATGCACAGGTCTACCTTGTGAGCCCAGAAGTTGCGGCTGTGGCAGCGATTACAGGAAAGTTCACTGACCCCAGAAAGGCCGGCATCGAGTACCCGAAGGTCAGCATGCCAACGAAATTCCTCATAGATGACTCCATGTTTATGTTCCCGAACTATTCAGACAGAAACGTTGAAATTGTCAGGGGACCGAACATAGGCACGCCGCCAGTCAACGACAAAATGCCTGAACAAATAAAAGGCATTGTCGGGATAAAGGTCGGCGATAAAATCACAACGGATCACATAATGCCCGCTGGAGCTAGGCTCAAGTACAGGTCCAACGTGCCCAAGTATTCGGAATTTGTCTTCGAACCGATTGACCCAGCATTTCCCAAGAGGGCCATGGAGGTCAAGAAGAAAGGCCTACATACAGTCGTGGTCGCCGGCGAGTCCTACGGCCAGGGAAGTTCCAGGGAGCACGCTGCGCTGTGCCCGATGTACCTCGGCGTCAAGGCAATCATAGCCAAGTCGGTGGAGCGAATCCACGCGGCAAACCTTGTAAACTTCGGTATAATCTCACTGTCTTTCAAAAACATGGCTGACTATGACAAGATAGAGCAGGGCGACGAGATTGAAATACCAGACATCAGAAAGAAATTGCAGAACAACGAGCCAGTTATCTTAGTGAACAAGACTAAGAACCTGCAAATCGAGCTTGGATACAACCTTTCCCAGAGACAGAAAGATATTCTTTACGAAGGCGGCCTGCTCCCCTACACAGTCAAGTAAGAAAAAAAGAGGAATTTCATTGAACAAAATAAAGGTAAAGACGACAATCGTCGAGATAGACGGAGACGAAATGACCAGAATAATGTGGCAAATGGTTAAGAACAAGCTCCTTTTGCCCTACCTGGACATGAACCTCGCATACTACGACCTCCAGCTAAAGAATAGAGACGAGACTGACGACAAAATAACCCTCGAAGCAGCAGAGGCCATAAAAAAATACGGTGTCGCCGTAAAATGCGCCACCATCACGCCGAACAAGGACCGGGTTAAGGAATACAACCTAAAGCAGGAATGGAGTAGCCCCAACGGAACAATCAGAGCCGCGCTCGATGGTACGGTCTTCAGGGCACCCATCCTAGTAAAGAACATTCCACCAGCAGTCAGGTCCTGGAAGAAACCAATCCACATCGGAAGACACGCCTATGGCGATGTGTACAAGAACTGCGAATACAGGGTCCCGGAGGCTGGAAAGGCTGAGTTGACTTTCACGAACACCGTCGGCAAAGAACTGTTTCGCGGAACCATCCAGGACTTCAAAGGTCCAGGCGTCATCCAAGGCATTCACAACACCGACAAATCCATTTCCAGCTTCGCCAAAGCCTGCTTCACCTACGCCTACGACCAGAAACTTCACGTGTGGCTGGGCGCCAAAGACACAATTTCCAAAACCTACGACGCCCAATTCCGCAAGATATTCGAAGAGGAATACCAGAAAAACTGGAAAGCGAAATATGAGGAAGCCGGACTCGACTACTTCTTCACATTGATTGACGACGCGGTCGCCAGGATAATGAAGACCGAGGGCGGCTTGCTCTGGGCATGCAAGAACTACGACGGCGACGTAATGAGCGACATGCTGGGCTCAGCCTACGGCAGCTTGGCGATGATGACCTCCGTTCTTGTCAGCCCTCAGGGGTACTACGAATTCGAAGCCTCCCACGGAACGGTTCAGAAGCACTACTACAAATACCTCAAGGGCGAAAAGACCTCAAGCAACTCTATGGCTCTAATATTCGCGTGGACTGGCTGCCTCAAAAAAAGAGGCGACTTGGACAAGACCCCAGAAGTTGTAGAATTCGCGAAGAAGCTGGAAGAAGCAGCTCTCGAAACTGTTGAAAGCGGAATCATGACTGGCGATTTGATGCTCGTTGCCACACCCGACCCGAAGAACAGGCCGGTTTACACCGAGGAGTTCATTGTCGAGGTGGCAAAAAGGCTCCAAAAGAAGCTTGAATAGAGGAAGATGTGAATGGCGCACAAAGCAATCCGGGAAGCAGACGGTAAACGCATGCTCGCCCGTCTGTTTAAAGACTACTCTGACGGAAAGTACGACATACCCGATAAGATTGTCACCGTCGGACCAGACACCGACATGACGACGTTGCCGAACCAATACAAGTGGCTGACCACTGAGAAGTTGGTCGTTAAACCCGACCAGCTGATAAAGCGCAGGGGAAAGAACAACCTCGTCTTTGTCGGCGCGAACTACGACCAAGCCAGAGAGTGGATAAAAGAGAAGTCGAAGGGTCCGATAACGATCTACGGTAAGTTCGATGCAAACGGAAAACCGACGGAGAAGGGGACGGTTGGACAACTCACGCACTTCATCATCGAGCCAATGGTACCTCACAAGGATTCGGACGAATGCTACGTTGCCATAATGTCCACTAAGACCGGCGACACCATCATGTTCTGCCACGAAGGCGGGGTGAACGTCGGAGACGTGGACTCCAAGGCATCACGCTTAAAAGTTCCCATCGGCACCTTCCCGACGCCTGCGGAAATCGAGGATAAACTCCTGGGAAAGGTTCTGGCTGACCGCAAGAAGCGCGTTTCCAGTTTCATCGAAGCCCTGTTCAAGTTCTACGCAGACCTGAACTTCACCTACCTGGAGATAAACCCGATTGCAGTGACGAAGGATTCGGTCATCCCACTCGACCTGGCAGCCAAGCTGGACAGCACTGCAGAGTTCGAGAGCGGTGGGAAGTGGGGCAACATAGAGTTTCCCGCGCCCTTCGGTCGGACCCTAACCAGAGAAGAAGCTTTCATTGAGGAATTGGACTCACAGACTGGGGCTTCTCTCAAACTCACCGTTCTCAACCCTGAAGGAAGAGTCTGGACAATGGTTGCGGGCGGCGGGGCATCAGTCATTTACGCGGACACCATCACTGACCTTGGTTACATGAACGAACTGGCCAACTACGGCGAATACTCCGGAGACCCGAGCGAGGAGTTCACTTATTTCTATGCCAAAACAATCCTCGACCTCATGACCAGGAAGATAAACCCGAAAGGCAAGTTCCTGCTCATAGGCGGCGGGATTGCAAATTTCACTGACGTAGGCAGCACCTTCAAAGGCATAATCAAGGCTCTCAAAGAGTACCGGGAGAAGCTCCAAGAGAACAAGGTCAAGATTTACGTCCGCAGAGGCGGACCCAACTACCAGGAAGGCCTGTCGCAGATGAGGGCGCTCGCCGAGAAGCTATGCGTACCGATTGAAGTATATGGACCAGAAACCCACATGACCAAGATAGTTTCCATGGCCTTGAAGGGAGGGAACTAACATGGCAAAGGCAGAGTCAGCCAAGAAGACATCGGCAAGTGAACTGTTTGACAGGAACACTCAGTCCTTCATCTACAACAACCAGGTCATGGCAACGCAGAGGATGCTGGACTTCGATTACGCATCAGGCCGCGAAATCCCATCAGTCGCAGCAATAATCAACTCCACCGGCTCGGACAGTTTCGCGAAGTTCTTCTTCGGCAAACGCGAGATTCTGATACCCATCTACAAGACCATAGAGAAAGCCGCACAGATGCATCCCAATGTTGATGTGATGATAAACTTTGCATCCTTCAGGTCGGCAGCGCCCTCAACTGAAGAAGCGCTGGCCATACCGCAGATACGGACCATTGTGATAATCGCGGAGGGAGTACCAGAGAGGAAAATGAAACTGCTCACCGCCAAAGCCAAAGACCTAGGGAAAGTCATCATCGGCCCCGCAACTGTCGGGGGAATAAAAGCCGGCTGCTTCAAGATAGGCAACGCTGGCGGCACGATTGAAAACATTATAGACTCTAAGCTTCACAGGCCCGGTTCTGTGGGGTTCGTTTCAAAATCGGGCGGCTTGAGCAATGAGGCGTACAACATCATCGCTAGAAACACGGACGGTCTGTACGAGGGCATCGCTATTGGCGGAGACACGTACCCAGGTTCCACTTTGCTGGACCACCTTCTCAGGTTCGAGAAAATTCCTGAGGTCAAGATGCTTGTGTGTTTGGGCGAAGTGGGCGGCAGCGGCGAGTACGAGATCGCTGAGGCGCTAAAGAACAGGAAGATAACAAAGCCGCTGGTGATTTGGGTTACTGGGACCTGCTCCAAGGCATTCAAGACTGAGGTTCAGTTCGGCCACGCGGGAGCAAAAGCGGGCTGTGAGGCGGAAACTGCTGACGCAAAGAACGCGGCTCTCAGGAAGGCTGGGGCCATAGTCCCTTACTCATATGACGACTACGACCAGAAGATAAAAGCCACATACGAGAGCCTGGTCAAGAAGGGCATTATCACGCCAAAGCCCGAACCTCTGGCGCCGAAAATCCCGATGGACTACGCCAAGGCTGTGAAGGAAGGGTTCATCAGGAAGCCTTCTAACTTCATCTGCACGATTTCAGACGACCGCGGTGAAGAACTGCTTTACGGCAAGATGCCGATTTCCGAGGTCTTCAGGAAGGATATAGGAATCGGTGGGGTCCTTAGCATTCTGTGGTTCAAGCGCCAGTTTCCAGCATATGCGACCAAGTTTATAGAGATGACCATCATGGTCACGGCTGACCATGGGCCTGCAGTGTCGGGCGCGCATAACGCCATAGTCGCGGCTAGGGCAGGCAAAGACCTGGTTTCCTCAGTTGCGAGCGGTATGCTGACCATCGGCCCCAGGTTCGGAGGCGCCATCGACGGCGCAGCGCAGGTGTTCTCTGACGCCTATGATAGGGGATTAACTCCTGTTCAATTCGTCGAGGAGATGAAGAGGAAGGGTGAGAACATCCAAGGTATCGGACACTTGGTAAAAAGTTTAAACAATCCTGACATGCGGGTAACTATCATGAAGGAGTACGCTAAGAAACACTTCAAGGCTACACCGCTCCTGGATTTCGCTCTCGAGGTGGAGAAGGTCACGACAGCCAAGAAAGACAACCTCATCCTTAACGTGGACGGCTGCATTGGGATTTGCTTCGTCGATATGCTGAGGAACGAGATGCCGAAGAAGGAAGCCGATGAATACATACAGATGGGCGCCCTGAACGGCTTGTTCGTGGTGGGCAGGACTATCGGCATGACGGCACACTTCTTGGACCAGAAGCGGCTCAAGCAAGGCCTCTACAGACACCCGTGGGACGATATTACATACATGACGGAATAGGCATGAGGTAAGAACCCAGGCGAGGCACATGCTATCGGTTTTCTTCTTTGAACGCTGTGCGTTCTACCCGTTAGCCAAATACACAATTTCAGGTTTTTTTAAGAACACTAAAAGGCTTTTTGAATGTTCAATCCTAAGCTCATCTACTCAAACATCTGAGCCATTCTAAATGGTCATCCCCGCCAAGCCACTCAATATGAGGCTTTTCCAAACCCTCCAAAGGTACAATCCGCACAAAATGACGGCCATCAGAAGACCTAAACAAAACAGCTTCAAAATCACCAAAGTCGCTAATACCTTCAGCAATCTTTTCCATTTAATTAAATCAACTCATTAACAGAGTATTCTTCGAGTTTACATATAAAATTAACGTGAATACACGCTCCCTACCGTCCATGCTTGAAAAATTGGCGCCGGGGAAGGGATTCGAACCCTTGCGAGCACGAGGCCCACTAGCTGGCTTGTCAGTTTTAGCACAGCCCCATTTGTGCAAACATGGATCTCGAGGCTAGCGCGATAACCACTCCGCCACCCCGGCTTGCATAGAACGATTGCCTTAGCGGTGTAAAAACATTTCCAGCACAAGACAAAGTTGCCTAGGGCTCTTAAAAGTCAGGCAGCGTTTTCTTTGAAAAAGCTTCCAATTTGCATGAAAAAAGCACCATTCTGCATGCAAAGTGCGCGCCCTCAATTCTATGCACATCTATGTTGAATCATGTTTGGCGCCTATTTGAGAGTGTGTGAAAACTCAAATTTAGTTTTAGAAATTGCTGCTTATATCTAAAAACACGTCCTGAAGCCCTAACAAATCGCCATAAACTTAGCAATTTTCTGAAATTAAAAATAGTTTTCCCAAAGTCTCTATTAGGATCATCTGGCAGACCGGGTAGGTAGGTTGTGAGAGCAAACAAATACCCTGTCTAAGCGTGTTCTTTTTTTTGTTTGACTTATAGGTATACCCTAATTTTTAAACGAGAAATCGCCCAGTAAAAACAAGCCTCCCCTCCCTACTATTTACACCCAACTTCAACAGGTAAATAGTACCAACTTCATTGACTCGCCTAAACCCAGCCACAAGCAACTCCACACACGGGCTGTCTAAGTCAAAAGCTAGACGCGCGCAAGCATCAACATTAAATAGCCACAACTGTGCAGAGACACACAAATTTGGCTAGACGCTTAAATGTACCTTGGTTTCTTATTTTTAATGGTAACGTTTATAACGTTATTTTATATTTGCTAAAGGCGCGAAGCTGAAGTACAATGGGACATCGAAAAAAGCATGCTCCAAGGCGTGGTTCACTTGCTTATTTACCTAGGAAACGCGCCAAGAAACCAGTTGCACGAATTCGTTACTGGCCAACAATAAACGCGGATACACCTAGGCTCTTAGGCTTCACATCATACAAAGCAGGCATGACCTATGTCTTCACAATAGAAGACCGTAAACGTTCACCTCACTTTGGAAAAGAAGTCATGAAAGCTGCAACCATACTAGAAACGCCACCTGTACTTGTTTGTGGCATGCGAACTTACACTAAAACACCATACGGACTCCAGAACATTTCGGAAGCATGGATGAAAGAGCCACCAGCAATCCTTGACCGAACACTGGTTCTTCCAGAAAACTTTAACACCGAAGCAATGCTTGAGAAAATCCAGCAAAACCTCAACGTAACAACCACAATCCGAGTCATCACAGCAACGCAACCATCTCAAACCAGCCTTTCAAAGAAAAAGCCTGAAGTATGCGAAGTCCAAATCGGCGGAGGCACAATCCAGCAGCAATTTGAATATGCCAAGCAACTTATAGGCAAAACAGTAGCACCTGAAGAAGTATTCAAAGACGGACAATACGTAGACATTGGAGGAATCACAACTGGAAAAGGCTTCCAAGGTCCAGTTAAACGTTGGGGAGTAGCCATACTCCAGCATAAAGGCCGAAAAACCAAACGTGGCGTCGCCACATTAGGCCCATGGAACCCACACCACATCATGTACTCGGTACCACGAGCAGGACAAATGGGTTACCACCAACGCATAGAATATAACAAACGCATATTAAAAATCGGCAAAGACGGCAAAGAAGTAACCGTTAAAGGCGGTTACATAAGATACGGCGAAGTTAAAGGCCCATACATCCTCATAGAAGGCAGTGTTCCCGGCACAGAAAAACGCCAAATACGCTTACGTTATCCTGCACGTCCACCCACAGAAATCCCCGAAGCAGCACCACAAATCACATATATATCGCTGGAATCTCCACAAGGAAAATAGGTTGAAAAGCCATGACACAACAAAAAACAGCAGAAATCTTCGACTTAAAAGGGGAATCAACAGGAAAAATAACACTTCCCAACATATTCTCAACACCGCTAAGACCAGACGTAATAAAACGTGCAGTGCTAGCCATACAATCCAGCAGGATACAACCGCAAGGCAGAGACCCCATGGCTGGAAAAAGAACCACTGCAGAATCACGCGGAACAGGCAGCGGAATTTCAAGAGTTCCCCGCATCAAAGGTGGCAGTGGAAGAGCAGCTTTTGCTCCTTTTACAGTTAAAGGAAGGCAAACTCACCCGCCAAAAGCTGAAAAGAAAATACTAAAAAGCATACCCAAGAAAGAGGCTAAACTAGCATTATTTTCAGCGATTGCAGCTACCGCACAAAAAGAAACAGTAGCTTCACGCGGTCACAAGATCGAAAATGTTCTCCAGATACCCTTGATAGTTGACAACGCTATTGAAGGTTTAACGAAGGCTAAAGAAGTTGAGGAAATCCTCACCAGCTTAGGTGTCATACAAGATATTACCCGAGTGCGGGACAGCCGAAAAATCCGCGCAGGCAAAGGCAAGCATAGAGGAAGAAAAATGAAGCAAGCCGTTGGACCGCTAATTGTGGTGGTTGAGAATAAAGGCATAGTGAACGCTGCAAGTAATGTTTCAGGCGTTGACGTTACTACGGTTGCTAATCTCAATACTGAAATGTTGGCGCCGGGAACTCATCCAGGGCGATTAACGTTATGGACTAATGGCGCTATTGAAAGATTAGATAAACTCTACGGCAAAGGAGAAAGTGAATAATGGACAGCAACGAAGTTATTTCTTTCCCGTTAATGACGGAATCCGCAAGTTTAATGGTTGAACGGGACAACAAGCTCATATTCGTAGTTAACTTAAAAGCGGGAAAAAGCGACGTGAAACACGCTGTTGAGGAACTTTATGAAGTTAAAGTAGCCAAAGTAAATCTGCTAATCACTCCTCAAGGCGTAAAAAAAGCCTTTGTGAAACTTACCCCTGAATTCAAGGCTTCAGACGTCGCAATTAAACTTGGAATATTGTAAATTAATAGAAGGCATGACTTATGGGAAAACGAATTCGTGTTCAAAGACGCGGTCGTGGTGGACAAAACTGGCGGGCTTCAACCCACAAACGGGTTGCTCCTGCAAAGTATCCTACAATAGCGCCGAAAGAATCTTTTGATGCTTCATTGTCTGGTACAGTGGAAGCTCTTATGCATAATCCTGGAAGCGGTGCACCGTTAGCACTGATTAAATTTGAAAATGGCTTATCCTGTTACACAGTTACCCCTGAAGGCATTTTCACTGGACAACAAATCTGCTATGGCGGAAAAGCTCCAGCCGAAATAGGCAACATTATTCCTTTAGGAAAAGTACCTGAAGGAACCATCGTTTGCGATTTAGAACTCCGTCCAGGCGACGGCGGTAAAATGGCAAAGTCTTCAGGCGCCTACGCAACTGTTGTAGGTCACACTCCGCAAGGCACAATGATACGCTTGCCTTCTGGAAGAACAAGATACGTTAATGACTACTGCTTGACAACTGTAGGCGTAGTCTCTGCCTCTGGACGAATCGATAAGCCTTTCATGAAAGCAGGCGAGAAATTCCATCTAATGAAAGCTAAAGGTCACAAGTATCCAAGAACTAGCGGACGCAAAATGGTTCCCGCTTGCCATCCATATGGTAGCAGCAAACGAAGCGCTCGCAGATGCACAACGACTTCACATGGGGCTCCACCAGGACAAAAAGTCGGGTTGATCGCTGCACGTGGTCCAGGACAGAAAAAGAAACGCGCAATCCGCTAAGAATTGGCAGAAGGTTTATAGCGTTTAATATGAGTTTAAGGTGAAGATGAAAAATGCCCAAAGAATTTAGTTACCGCGGACACAGTTTGAGCAGCTTGATAAGCATGTCTATGGATGAATTCATTAATCTGCTTCCTTCACGACAAAGAAGAAGCCTACAGCGCGGTTTAACTCCTGAACAGCGCATACTGCTGGAGAAGCTTCGTGAAGCTAAAGAAGCCCAAAAACAAGGCAAAGAAGTCAACCTTAAAACTCACGTACGTGACCTCATTATTCTACCAGAAATGGTTGGCATAAAAATCCAGATACACAACGGCAAAGAATTCGTTAACGTCGAGATGAAACCTGAAATGATCGGGCATTACCTAGGCGAATTCGCAATAACTAACAAGCCCGTTAGGCATGGAACACCAGGTATCGGCGCATCACGATCATCAATGTATGTGCCTCTAAAATAACCCTGGGCTTTTTCGGGTTTTTTTGATTTTTTTGTTTTTGTTTCTGTTTTAGGTTTTTTGTGTTTTTTTAAGTTGCGAGTTTTGTCCTGGGGAAAGTTGTGATTTTCACGTGTGGTTCTTTGTGTTTCTGGCTGCTTTTTCGGTTTGGGGTTTGAAGGCGTTTGGGTGTTGCGACTTTGGGATGGGCGGATTGCGACTTTCCATGTTGACTACACATAGACGTTATTGTCGGCTACTGACGGGGGGAAGGGCGGCTGATCTTTAGGGCGCCAATTTTTCGTTTGCCACTCCCCGCGGATGGCTTCTCAATGAGGGGCAAGCACATTTTACGACCCGCCAAAAAAGGTTAAAGCCCATTTCCCCCACTCTATTGCTGAGGCTTTTTGCGTGCACAACCAAACCATGCACCCGCCCATTTTCTGCAACTTGGGTTTTAGGCGGCAAAGAAAAAGACGTCACCCTTGTTTTTCCCCCGGAAAATACAAAGCCCCTAATTGATCCCATCGATGACAACGTTTTCGTGGATCAAGAACGCGTTAGAGAAATCTGCCTAGGCATCCTAGACAGAAAAATACCAGTCCAGTGGAGAGCAAACTGCCGATTCGATTACCTATCCACCTATGACAAAGAGTTTCTCGGTCTTTTGGAGCGCGCCGGTTTCGTCGAGTTAGTAAATCAATTGGTTGATGAAGGCCGCTATGATATACTGTTAAAATTTACAGTCGATCGAAGAAATGAGTTAAAAGCAAGAGGAATGGATACTTCCGAAGAAGACGAATTGATTTCGATCCTGGAAGGCAAGTCGAAGAAATAAGCGTAGAATCGGTTAAAGAAAACACGCATGAGAAAAAAATAACTTTCAGGTGCTTGGGACAACCTCAACCCTCGTTATATGAAAATGTAACTTGATAAACCTAATAAGGGTACACTTCCTATATTTTCGAGGGTATACAATGGGAAAAAAAAGCATAGGAACTGACGTATTAGGCAAAATCAAGCCCACCAAAACAGAAGTAGAACTAAATTTACCACCGCACATATTGACTCTAAGACTGACTTGGGAAAAGCAAGAAAACAGAACTCTGACGGATGAAGAATTCAGGTTGAGGCTACAAAAATATCTTCAAGAAAACAAACGACTTGAAAGCGAACAAAATCAAAGAAGAAGACAAAAACAGCCTGAATTCCCTGCTGATACTAAAATCGTGTGAATAAGCGCGCTACTGCAATTTAAATATAAACTTCAGTAAATTGGGTCGAGAAAGTTGTGGTTAAGTTAACCCTTGAAGAGTTCAATAAACTTCCTGAGACAAGGTTCCCGCCTTTAATTGAATACGTTAGGAAAAGGTTTAAGTCAAAAAGACAATTCAAAGTCTTCATCGACAAGGAAGCTGGAATCAAGCTTCATTCAAACACTTATAGCAATCTATTGGAGGAAGCTTACGAAAAAGTTGGAAAAACCAGATTTCTTTCCATCCTCGGTATACAAGATGAGAGGGAAGCCGAGCTACGAGCCTATCTTTATGATGGATTGTACAAAGGATTGATGGAAGCGCCATGGGCTCACCATCTAAGCTCTCTTTTTGAAACAATCACGGGAAAAACAATTAAACTCATCAGGAAAATTGATAAAAAAGAGCCTGCTCATATCCTTGCTTTCTCCATCAGCGAGAAAGATTTTACAAAAGGTTGGATTGAACTTTATGAAAAAAACATTCTTCCCCCAGTGTTTCACCATGGTTGCTTAACTGTTGGCGGACTTGGATGGCTTAAAGCAAACTTCAAACGGTACGGAGAATACTATTCTGAGGTATTCTCAATCATTGAAAGCAAAATGACGCAATCAAACGTTAAAATTTACAATTATTTCTTGAATTTTCTCCTGCAAGTTCCGAAGAATCCCGCGAAATTATCGCTTTCTGAGGATATGATGAGCCAGCTCTCAAAAATAATCAACGAAATCTCACTGCGGAAGGTTGAAGATTCATTGAAGTCACTCATGTGTCTTCAGTTAATTGAAACCTACTTAGATGACAAATGCTTGGTAGAGCAACTGAACGATCTCATAAGTTCAGAGTTCGTAAAACCGCCGAAAGTTCATCATTTTTATGAACGCTTTCCTTTTACCTTTTCTGATTGGATAATCACCTCATACGGAGTCTTCCAGCAATCTCCAAAATGGATGCGCGATCCGAACGAAGAGCTGTCAAGAATAGTTATTGCTCATTGCGACCAAAAATGCCTAGAACCAGACCTCGAATCCTACAAAGGAAGTTACCCTTTGAAAGTCCTAGAATATTGTATTATCGAGAATCCAGAAATTGTTCTCAAGAAGATGGGTCTATACCCTCTAAAGAGTATAGCTGAGGAACTGGGCATAAAAGCCGCCCTTAAAGTAAAGGATGAAGAAGAATTAATAAGATTAGTCATTTTGAAACTGGGCTTCAATCTCCCGCCTATTCTTTCAGGGCTTGGTGATTTCAATTCAGTTCTCAAGGACAGCACTCGGAGAATTGAAAAGAATGAATCATTGTCAGGGATAATGTCCGATGTCTACGGCGAAATGGAGAGAGTTCTGCGAGACATAGCTTATTTCCATTTATGCTTCGCGAAGAAAGTGAACCCAAGAGGATCGAAACCAGAACAGGTCGAGTCCATACTAACGGAAGCGATGGAAAACCCTGATAAGAAAAAAACTTTCTCAAAGCTGGGATTCGGCGATCTAATAGCGCTGATCCGAAAGCTAAACAAAGAACTGAGCCTCAACAAGAATCTACAAGAACGCTACATTGACGCTTTCAACAGGAAGTTCATATTGCCAAAAGAGCAGATGGAAATCTTAGATTATGTCTCTCCCTTCCGCGTACCTTTGTTTGCCCACAACAAGAGCTCAACAATAAAGGTGAATTCAAGAACTTGTGTCGAAATAGTTAACAAGCTAAAACAATTCTCAGATTTTATCAGAGAAAATAATGTATATCCTAAAGTTATACGAGTTAAAAATGAGGTTACCAACGAATACGGAACACACTACTTCAACGCCATCGATGACGAGGGATATGAACTAACGATTATAGTTAG
>Ga0182027_10008921_pt1 | contig 14506 bp, 13 predicted proteins | sample 712E1DmetaG_FD_121300 | JGI IMG/M metagenome (GOLD analysis project Ga0182027, IMG submission 121300) | Permafrost microbial communities from Stordalen Mire, Sweden - 712E1D metaG (Illumina Assembly) | ecosystem: Environmental > Terrestrial > Soil > Wetlands > Permafrost | place: Sweden...
GAATTAATGTAAGCCATTCCTGTTCCGGCGGCGTTTGATAATCCGTATCCAGATAGAGCACTTGCTGCACTTTATACCGTTGTAGCACTTCTAATAATCCTGTGAGGTGGTCAAGGTGCGGGTGAGTCAGTACTACCAGCTCAATCGTCTTGTCCCAGAAGGGCAGATGTTGGCTTAATTCGCCGCTGATCGCTTGCGCGCTGGGGCCGCCGTCCACCAGAATGTCCTGATGATTTGGCGTCTGAATCAGAATCGCATCCCCCTGCCCGACATCGAGGAAACTGACGTGCAGTTTGTCATCGGGCATGTTGATCGCTAATAAAGTTGTTAATAATGCCGCCACCAGCAAAGGCGATATAATCCATTTTTTCGGGATTTTAGTTAAGGAAATTGAAATCCGATTTATAACCTCTGCTACTCTTTTTCTGTGGCTTGTAAGCCAGAGAATGACCGCCAGGACAATAAAATATGCCCAGAGCCAGGTCGGATTAATCGCCCCTATTTTCACAGAAGACAGAGGAATATTGGCGAAACCGTTGATGATCACGAGCATATAGGAAGCCGATAACCAGGCCAACCACCCGATAACCTGCCCAAGCGGTAAAATAAAAACCCCAACCACTGCTGCTACCGTCCCGCTGAATAGAAGATACGGCAAAGCGGGCAGGACTAATAACGTTGCCAGCGGCGAGACGATAGAAAAAACGCCGAAGTAATAAGCTAGAACCGGCCAAATGACAATCGTAACGCCGAGGGTGACAAACAGACTGTCAGAAATCCAGTTCATCATTTTTACGAGCCAACCTTCTTCCCCCAGCTTGGCAGCGATTAGGTTGTTACCCCACGATTGCAATCGAGGGGCGACGAAGACCATCCCGATGGTGGACAAAAAGGTCAACTGGAATGAGACATCACGGAGAATGCGCGGCGTAATTGCTGCCATCACCGCCGCCGCGAAGCCGAGCACAATAATTGCGCTTCTTTGTCTGCCTAATAAGTCGGCAATAAGGAAAAGACTGACCATAATGGCGGAACGGATCACCGGCGGGCTCATGCCGGTCAGCAGCGCATAAATCCAGATCGCCGCCAGCGCCAGCCAGACATAAAAATAACGTCTCTTGCCGAAAAGCCAGATGCCGGTAGCCACCAGAATTCCAGCCACAATATTAAACTGCGAACCGGAAATAACCAGGATATGAGTGGTGCCGCTGCGGATGAAACTATCCTGCAGAGCCGGTGTGATATTGCCCCTGATGCCCAGTATCATCCCCTGTGCCAGCGAAGCCTGCGGCTCCGGCAGCGTTGCCGCCATTGCCTCAGACAGCCTGTTTCTTAATGAATAGACCCAGGCCAGCGGACGAAAACCCTTACCGGTAGCAGTTACTTCAATTTTAGGGGAAAGCATGGTGGAGTATATCCCTTGATTTGCCAGGTAGCCGGGATAATCAAAATCATCGATGGGTTGCGGTGTTTCCAGTTTGCCATTTACCAGCAGCTCATCTCCGTAGTTGTAAAGGGGATATCTCGGAACAAAGAGCAGAACTTGTCCGTCTAAACTTTTCCACCCATCGACAGAGTTTATTGCGATGTGGGATAAATAGATGTGCGTGCTTTTGTCTCTGACATCCGGAGCCTGACTGACGACGCCTTTTAATTCAACGGCAGTTTTATCATTATAGTATTGGACGTAATTTTCACCTTCGGCAATCGGCTGGTTGGATTGATAGCGGATAATACCTCCGAGCAATGCCAAAAACAGAAGAGTGATGGTGATGAGCAGTTTTTTACGTTGACGGAAGAAAAAGATAAAAGGCAAAGGCAGCAGCGAGATTACCAGCCAAAGAGGATGTATGCTGAGTTTGGTGCCCAGCAGAATACCGGTTATCCAGGTGCAGCTAAGATAAATGAGTAACAATTAAGCTAATCCTGCTCAATCCGAAACCGTAATAAACGGCCTGATTTTTTCCAGAAGGACGGCGCTCATACCCTGAACTTTACCTAGTTCGTCGACACTACGGAAGAAGCCGTTCTTTTCACGGTAATCGATGATCGCTTTCGACTTCGTGGGTCCGATTCCGGGAAGAGCTTCCAGCAGCCATGCCTCGGCACGGTTGACATTGATTTTTTGGGGAGTTAACGCGATATCTGCGGCAGGGATAGAAAGTTGCAGGTTGTCCGGTTTGCCGTTTGACGTCACACCACCGGCTGATTGAATCAGAGCCCCGATGCTGTCCCCGCCGGAAAACTGGTAAATTCCGGGGTTAGCGACGGCACCGCTGATATTGATATTGCCGCTGATTTCATGTTCCGGCGGTAACGAAATCTCAATGGGCTGACCGGGGCGATATTTGGACCAGGCAACGAAAACGGTGATAATAATAGCTGCCATGAGGAAAATAATCGCGATTGCCCAATATCGGTTGAGCTTGGTTGCCGCCACATTAACCCTCCGACATTATTTAATAGCAAATATGAGTGAATCGCTATAATAATAATGACAACGGAGGAAGATGTCAACTTACTTAACTTTTAAAGCGGCACGGATAGCTGCTTCAGATTCGGCGGAAGTGACGGCTATAATTTGGTCGCCGGCCATTAAAACCGTCGTTGGGACGGGGATAATCGGTTTTTGGTCTTTACGGATAATAAGCGACAGCATGCTGCCCGCAGGTAAAGAGAGGTCCTTTACGGCTTTGCCGATACTTAACGAACCAGCCGGGAGTCTAATTTCGACGACCTCCAAACCCTCTCCGGGTATTTCCATCAGGTGTGTTAACGGGTGCGTCGGGACTGATTCAGTGATGTGTTCCAGAATAACATCGGTACCGTTGATAGTAATGTCAATCCCGAGTTTCTTGAAAAGCCCGGCATTCTTGGGAATTTTTATCCGCGCGATAGTGCGCGGTACCTTGAATTTATGTTTGGCCAGCTGACAGGCAACCAAATTATGCTGGTCTTCGCCGGTCACGGCCACAAACATATCAGCCCGGCTGGTGCCGGCCTGAACCAGAGTGGCCACTTCACAGCCGTCACCCCTGGTGCAAATACCGCCAAGTTCATCATTAATCGTCTCACAGAGAGTGCGGTTCTGTTCAAGTATTAAGATTTCGTGTCCCTCTTCCAGCAAGGCTTTAGCGAGGTAGTAGCCTACTCCACCCCCGCCAACGATGATAATGTACATAGTGCTCCTCCGGCTTCATTCCTCAACCCACTTCTTCAGCATTTCCGCGAAAATAGTCGTTGGGCTAATCGTCTCCAGTCCCAGGGTTTGATAAATTTCCTGGCGTAGCGGGTCATAAATACGACAGATTACCCGCGGGACATTGAAAATGTGCTTGGCGATCTGTGCCGCCATTATATTGCGATTATCTCCCTGGGTTACGGCAATAAAAATCTCTGCCTGTTCAATGCCGGCTTTTTTCAGCGCCTCCTGTTCAATGCCGTTACCAATAACAGCTTTTCCTTTGAAGTCAGGTAACAACCTGCGAAAGCTGTAAGTTTCAACATCCATTACGGTAACGCTATGTCCGGCGGCATCAAGTAAGTTGGCAAGCCAGCTGCCTGTGCGGCCGCATCCCATGATTACTACTTTTTTCATATTTTCATCTCTCATTCAGGCTGATATTGCCGATATAGTATAACACTTAAGGACTTATCACCTATGTCAGGGGATTTTACTCCCAATAGTGTTTTCTGTCAATTGGCCGCTTAATTCTACTTTAATATCCAACGTTGTGTATGTCTATATGGTATTATACTATCATGCTCAAATATCATCACTTGGGAATTCCTACCACGGTTAAAAAACCGGGGGAAAGATATTTACCGGAACATAAAGTGTATGTCAGCGGTTATGAAGATAGCGCCTACAAAATAGAATGGATGCGCTATGAACCAAGCTGTACGCTACCGGAGATTGTCCGCAACATTCCCCACGTCGCCTTTGAAGTAGATAATCTGGCGGAAGCGATTAAAAGCAAGAAAGTTATCATCGCTCCGAACAGCCCTTCTGAAGGAGTTCAGGTAGCGTTTATTGAGGAGAATGGCGCCCCGGTTGAGTTTATCCAGTTAAATACCAACAAGCATAAAAGGAAATCAGTATGAAAAAGACAGTTTTTATTGACGGCCAGCACGGCACAACCGGCCTGAAAATACACGAGCGGTTAAACGGCAGGAAAGATATTGAACTTATCTCGATGCCTGAAGAGAGCCGTAAAGACCCGAAAGCCAAAGAAAAGCTGCTAAATAAAGCGGATATTGTTTTTCTATGCCTGCCGGATAACGCCGCGCGTGAATCCGTCAGCCTGATTAAAAACAAATCGGTTTGCGTTATCGACGGCTCAACCGCCCACCGCGTGGCCGAAGGCTGGGTGTACGGCTTGCCGGAACTCAAGCAAGAACAACGCAGTCTGATAAAAAATTCAAAAAGGATTACCGTACCCGGCTGCCATGCCACCGGTTTTATCGCCATGCTCTATCCGCTCGTGGCCGGGGGAATTGTCGACCCGGATTACCCAGTTACCAGCCACACCATTGCCGGCTACAGCGGCGGTGGGAAAGCTATGATCGCCGATTACGAGGGTGAAAACGTCCCGGACTATATTAAAAATCCCCGGCCTTATTCGCTGGCGCTGAACCACAAACACATCCCGGAGATGACCAAAATCGTCGGTCTGACACATGCGCCGCTTTTTGCGCCGACAGTGGTAAATGTCTATAACGGCGAAATTATCTCGATTCCCCTCATCGTGCGTCACCTGAAAAAGAAACTATCGGCGGAAGAGATAAGGGAAGTACTAGCCGGATATTATACAGGAGAGCGATTTATCAAGGTCATGCCTTATCCCGCGGACGATTACCTGAAGAACGGCTTCCTCACATTTACGGATTGTAACGGCACAAATAATCTGGAGATATTCATTTTCGGCGACAAGGACAAGATTCTGCTTTCGGCCCGTTTCGATAACCTGGGCAAGGGCGCCTCCGGCGCCGCCGTGCAGAATCTGAACCTCGTATTGGGTGTGGACGAAGCTACGGGCTTATAGTTTTTATTCTCATACCAACCCGATACTACTTTGATTCAGCCAGGTAGAGCCGTGCAAGGTAATTGCTATCGTCCTGCCGGTATATCAATTCACAATGCCAGTTTGCTGCATCAGCTTGACTTTTCAGGGTGTCTGCTTTGACAAGCCATATATGGAAGAATGGACCAATCAGATTGACTTGTTGGAACTGCTTGTAGATTAAAGCCGGGTTTGACCGGTGTTCCGGTTCGTTAGCGCAGTATAAATCAAGACAAGTGATTAAAATCTGACCTTCCGGTTTCAACACCGTACGTACATCCTGCAGGTATTGTTTTAAGAGGGCGCGGTTGTCCACCATCCCGATACGGTGCCCTATCATCGATATAGAGTCGTATTCTTTAACTGATGACGGGATACCAGACTGAGGAGCATCGTTTTCTCTTATAGTCCTGATTGCTGCCGCGAGAATATCAGCAGATGATACAGCAAAACCTTTTACCTGTAAAAATAAGATTGTCAGGGTTTTACTTGCTGGAGTAATCCATTGACCTTTTACTCCGGGGGTGGTCAGTCGGTTTTCATACTCCATGAGTAGAATATCTTGCCATTCTTTCCAGAACAATTTGTTCCCATTTGCACCGGTCATTGCAGATATTCGACGGTTTCCGCTTTACTCATGTCCTCGCTGAGAAACCAGATCTGTGTTGTAGGTATTTCGCCACCGGTTGCGGTAACCTCCGTTGCACCCGACTGATTATTTTTAAGTTGAAATACCGAAATTACACAAACAGGAGTCCCGCGAAAGACAATTTCCTTGAGGGGAAGAAGATTGCCATTTTCCAGCTGATAAAGATTCATAAAGTCGCTACTATAGCCGGTATTGCTAAAATTAAAGTCTACCTGTAGCTCAAGCCCGCCTTCGCCAGTTTTTAACGAAGCAAGGTTAAATTTGTCTATTTCAGTAAATATTTCAATAGGATGCAGGGTAGCAGGAAATTCACTCTTGTAGGAATGCCAGTCCAATTTTCCCTTCGAGTTTATTTCGACCTGGTATGCTTTGGCTCTGCCGTTAGTATCATTTTCAAGGAAAATAAAAGTGAGACTATCTATTTGCTTATCTTTACCAGTTAGTAAACGGAATGATTGGAGTTCAACCAAATCGTTTTGAACATGTGTTGCTTTCGCAACTGTATCCCAAATTTGAACCAATGATAACTCTTCGAGATTCTGAGGAATCGTTACTTTTGAGTGCACCCAGGGAGCGTTGCAACCGATAGGATTACAAAAGCGCACATTATTACCGCAAGTACATTTGAAATACGTGATTTACACATAACTTTTCCGGTAAAATTCCCCCGGTATTACTTTCCAGACGATGTTTTAGTTCTCCATATTATATCACTATAATGATAACATCGTACGTTTGCAATTTATTCCTGCTTCCCCATCTTCTTCCTTAAATCTTCATCTATCCAAAACCGAATTGTTAAGTATGTATTTTGACAGCTATGCCGGGTGTGGCGTATAATGCCACCAAATAATATGGAGGTATTTCACGATGAAATTGGGATGTGATACAGCACTGTTCAGCCAATTGGACCTTGACGGTGCCCTTAAGCATATTGCCTGGGCTGGTTACGAAGGAGCCGAAATCTGTTATCAGGAGAAATGGGTTCGGCACATCGAATTGAATACAAATAAATCGTATATAGATGGAGTTAAGTTCCTGGCAGCGAAATACGGACTTGAATTGTTAGCTATCAGTACCGGTTTCGGACCCGGTTTCCAAGAGAGGACTCACGAAGACAAGATAAAAGTTTTAACGAAAGTGTTCGATGTTGCCGTTAAACTAAACATTCCAATGGTATCAATCCGTCCTTTTGGAAAGCCCGATGATAAGGAAACAACAAGACAGGAATTTAGTTATATCAGGAAATTAAGTGAGCAAGCAGCAAGCCGGGGGATAACCTTGGCGGTAAAACCTCACATAGCTGCTTCAGTTTACAACATTGCGACGACAATCCAAATGTTGGATGAAATAGATTCGCGAGCTCTTGGAGTAAATCTTGACCTACTCCAAATATATAAAGCCGAAGAGGATCCTGCGGAGGCTGTTTTAAGGTTCGGTAAAAGAATAGTTCATAGCCATTTCCACGACGCTAAAAAATCACTTCGACTTTCAGCTTTGGTCGGCCCTAGAGAGACAGGAGAAGAAGAAATACCGGGGAGAGGCGATATTGATTGCCCTAAAGTCCTTAAGCGGCTGAAGGATGCAGGTTATGATAAGGCAATTGTCTTCCAAACGGTAAGCGCTCGTTTGTATCCATTATGGAGAAGGGTAGGGATAGCAGCAGAGGCTAGGGGCTACCTTAATAGATGTTTTCAAGAGTTGAAATAGCATATTAATCATTTTAAAATGACGGGATGATTATTGCATAATGCTATTGTGTCGTAATGTTTTCAGCTCTTGTTATTTAGTTTTTGTTAATTGATCCGAACTGTAAGCTATCTTCAATCTCGATTTGTTTCTTTAATACATCACGTTGACTTCGACGATAAAAGGGCATAGGATATGACTAGATCGAATTTCCATCAGTTATTGTACAATAACTGATTTAGTTATGAGGAGTCTATTTTGGGTATCAAGCATATACACGGTAGCACGACCTCTTTGAACGGTTGTAAAGTTGACATTGACGGTGATGTTGAATACTCCGTAATACCACCGCGTATTACCGGTTTTCATGGGTCAGTACACCTAAGTGGTGAGCAAGGAGTTCCAAATGGGGATTTGTATTTCGGAATTGAGCCGAATGGTAGCACACCAATTTTGGAATTCGGTGAACGAAAGCCCCCAGAAAAGAAAGGCCCGACAGGTCAATGACGCTGTCTTACTATAGAATAAGACACTTTTTGCAGATTTCTATGCTTTCCTAATGAATTGAGTTCTTTGAACTCTATCCAAAACCGAATTGTTAATAGTGCACTGTCACCTCCGTAAATAGCGAAGGAGGAGATTAGGGTGAAGCTGTTTTCCATTTAAAGACGACGGTGTATTTATCAACCGCTATGACCGATATGAGCTCCCTGAATGTCCAGTCATAGGCATGCAGTCTCTCCATCCAACCCGTATGTATCTGTGTAAGTTGATGACCGAAATACGGGTCAAAATTCACGATGTTCCGATTGAGCCTGAAAACCAGTGCCACGCTGTACAGTGGCTTTCCTTTCCATAGCACTTCCCTCGTAATTCTGAGGGGAATTTTGTTAGCGCTTTTACGTGATGACAACAATAATAGAACCGGCGTGTTAACTCGTTAAGATTGGATAAAATACTTAAACATGGACGCAACAATAGGTTATAATACAGCCACCGATAGTTTATTAACAAAAGGAGTTTGGTTATGAACCATATTAAAATTGACCTTGAACGCATATTGAGTGATATCGACCGAAATATTTTTGGCGGGTATTTTGAACTTGGCTGTCGGGATACAAATTTTCCTTTATTGGATATGGGTGGTTCTCCGCATGCTGACAAGAGCGCTTTGCGCGGCGATGTCCGGACTTCGATTGAACGGATGAACACTCCCGTTATACGTTTCGGCGGGAATTTCTTTTCAGCTTATCATTGGATGGACGGCGTAGGTCCCCGGGAAAAACGTCCGGCACGGCACGATTTAGCGTGGGATTGTACCGTTCCAAACAATTTTGGCACCAATGAATTCGTCCAGCTTTGTCATACTTTCAACATGGAACCCTATTTGAATGTTAATTGCGGCGACGGTGATATGAGGGAGGCTGCAGATTGGGTTGAATACTGCAATGGGAAAGGTGATACCGCACTGGCGAATATGCGACGGGAGCACGGTTTTAGAGAACCGCACAAAGTAAAATATTGGGGTATCGGCAATGAGGTTGACGGTCCGTGGCAAATCGGATTTAAAACCCCTTACGAATACGCGAGAGCGTTTACCGAGTTTGCCAAGGTCATGAAACGGACGGACTCGAGCATTAAATTGATTGCTTCAGCAGTGTCTCTCTGGGAGGACCATCCTACTTTATTAAAATCCGAATGGGTTGAGAGAGCACAATTGATGTTGGAACAGGCCGGGGAACATATCGATTATATGGCATTCCATCGCTACGCTCATCCGGCTCTGGATGACCCATTTGAAACCTATATGGTCTCTGCCGCAAGCTACAATGAACATTTGACCGCCTATGAAGGATTGATTAGAGCGGTCAGTCTGGAAAGAGGCATCAAGCATAACATCGCTATTGCGGTGGACGAATGGGGGATAATACGCACCCCCGGCGGTTTATTTGGAACTGTACCCATTAATGTCAACATAGACAAGAGGGGCTTCACCCATCTCCCCGCCGAAAAAGTAGCCCCGTTTCCCGGCTTGACAATGATAATCAACTTAGAAAATGCTCTGATTACAGCGCTGCATTTGAATGCCTTTATCCGTCATGCCGCCTCAATCCGGATGGCTAACTTTACCGCAACAGCGGAGGCGTTAGGGATAGATGCAACCCATCCGGACAAACCAGTATTATTACCGACATTTTTCTATCCGTTCGAACTTTATAACCGCACCTGCGGACAACTAGCGCTGGATGTATTATGGTACGGTGAAACTTTTGCTGCTACCTACAAGAATCGCGCGTACAAGGGACTCCGAACTCTTGATGTTGCTGCCACGCTGGATGAAGCAAAGAAACAGCTGGTTGTTTACGTGGTAAATCAAAGTGAACAAGAAGCTATGGAAACTACCATTTCGCTGACTACCGGCGAATTTACGGGAAGTGTGCAGGTATCTGTAATCAACGGCCCGGATATTAACGCCGAGAACACGTATGAAAAACCGAATCAGGTGGTGACACGACAGACTACCGTTAAGGCCGCGGGAAAATCCTTCACCTTCACATTTGAACCTCATTCGGTGACCGCCTTAGCCTGCGCCGTCAAATAAAAGGAGGCTAATATGTATGGTTGTTTTGGCAACAACTCGTTATCGATACGGGTTTCAGAGAAATTAGTAATGTTGAGGCCAAAAAATGTTATAATTCTAAATATCGATAAATCCATCCGAGAGGACGAAAAATGGACAAGAAACTGAAAGTCGGCGTTATCGGCGCCACCGGTATGGTCGGGCAGAACTACCTCAGATTGCTCGCCAATCACCCGTGGTTTGAAGTAGTCTACCTCGCCGCATCTCCCAACTCAGCAGGTAAAAAATACAGTGATGCGGTGGCAGGGCGGTGGCACATGAAAACTGATATCCCGGAAAAGGTCAGGGATATCATCGTGGAAGATGCCGGACAGGTGGATAAAGCTGCCGGTAAATGCAGCGTGATTTTCTCCGCCGTTGAGATGGATAAACAAGCGATTCTGACAACCGAAGCCGAATACGCCAGACAGGGTTTCGCCGTTGTTTCCAATAATAGCGCCCACCGTAACACAGAGGACGTGCCGGTAATGATCCCGGAAATCAACCCGGAACATCTGGATATTATTCCTTCGCAGCAGAAGAAGCACGGTTTTAGCAAGGGATTCATGGTCGTGAAACCGAACTGCAGCATTCAGAGTTACATGATACCGCTTTATGCCCTGATTAAAGCCGGTTATAAAATTGATAAAATGATTGTCACCACATTACAGGCAGTATCCGGAGCCGGATATCCCGGACCGGCGTCCATTGACTTGATTGATAATATCATTCCTTATATCGGGGGAGAAGAAGAAAAATCCGAGGTAGAGCCGCGCAAGATTTTCGGCAAAATTCAGGACGGTAAAATTGTGCCTGATGAGAGTATGAAAATTTCCGCTCATTGTAATCGCGTGGCGGTCACAGACGGACATACCGCATGTTGCAGCATTTCATTTGCCGGTAAGAAACCGGAGATGGGTGAAATCATCAATATCTGGCGGAACTTCAGTTCACTGCCTCAAGAACTGAAACTCCCCACTGCGCCCATTCCCGCCATGATATACCGCGATGAAAACGACCGCCCGCAGCCGCAAAAAGACAGAGATGCCGGGAACGGGCAGGCAGTTACCGTCGGCAGGCTCAGAAAATGTAACGTGTTCGATTACCGCTTTATCGGCCTGCACCACAATACGGTCCGCGGCGCCGCAGGCGGCGCAATCCTGACTGCTGAGCTGCTTAAAGCTAAGGGATACATAAAATAACATCAGAACGGCATACCCAATATAGATTAATAAAAAGAGGGGCACTGCCCCTCTTTTTACTTCAGGGTTGAATTTAGGAGGATACTACCATGCCTATGTCCAAGGCCTTCGAAGAACGTCTTTTTCCCAGACTACCGAAAATTATCGCCCATTTCGGCACACCTTTTCATATTTTGGATGAGCAGGGAATTATTGATACCGGAGAGAATCTGAAACGCTCGCTGAAGGATGTCAGAGGCTTTCAGGAATTTTTTGCGGTGAAAGCATTACCCACCCCGGCTATCCTCAAAATAATGAAAAAACTGGGGTTTGGCTTGGATTGCGCTTCACCTTCTGAACTGGTATTAGCCCGGAATAACGGATTCTGCGGCGAAGACATCATGTTCTCCTCCAATAACACCACCGAAGACATTTTTAAAATGGCTGCGGCCGATGGCGGCTGCAGCCTGAACATTGATGATATTACGATGATTGAAAAAGTAAAGGATTTCCCGGAACTGATCTGTTTCCGCTACAATCCAGGGGAAAGACGCACGGGGAACGGCTTTATCGGCATCCCGGTAGAAGCCAAATATGGTTTGCGCCGCGACCAGGTGATTCCTGCCTACCGCATGGCCATAAAACGCGGCGCCAAACGGTTCGGACTGCATTCGATGATAATCTCTAACGAGCGTAATTATCAGTATATGGTGGAAACTGTCCGCATGCTGCTGGAACTCATCGAAGAGGTTTCAAGCGAACTTAACATCAGGTTTGAGTTTTTCAATATTTCCGGCGGCGTCGGTATTCCCTACCGACCGGAAGACACTATTTTCGACATGCCCTCTTTTGTGCGAGAAACAAAAGCACTTTTGCAAAAGTTCGAGCAAAGAAACGGCTATACTCCAAGATTGTTTATGGAATGCGGCCGTTTTATAACAGGGCTCCACGGCGTGCTGGTGGCAACCGTAACTAACAGGATGAGCAAATACCGAGAATATGTGGGTGTTGATGCTGCCACGATGTCCGCCAACCCCAGACCGGCCATTTATGAGACAGCTTATCACCACATTACTATCCTTGACCCTGCCGGAAAACCGAAACACGGCGGTGAAGAAGTAGTGGACGTTGTCGGTCCATTATGTGAAAACAGTGATAAGTTTGCGAAACAGCGACTGTTACCGAAAACTAAAGAAGGGGATATTATGGTGCAACACGATACCGGCGCCCACGCTCCGGCAATGGGAGGCAACTATAACGGCTGGTTAAGGCCGCAACAGCTGCTGTTGCGTACCGACGGCACGGTAGAATTAATCCGCCGCGCAGAAACTATCGATGACCTCTTTGCGACCCTGAACTTCGAACCGAAAATACTTAAAGGTTTGGGAAAATAAAATACTCATTGTCTTTGCGAGGAGCCATAGCGACGAAGCAATCTAAAATGTATGTTTATTGAAAAACAATACTATGTCTATATAATGACTGCTGCCAAACTCTCAACTCTTTATACCGGCGTCACCAATGATTTGAAAAAGAGAGTTTGGCAGCACAAGGGTAAATTCGTTCAGAGTTTTACGAAAAGATATCATATCGATATGCTCGTTTACTATGAAGTTTCCAACAGTATTGAAGGTGTTATAACCAGAGAAAAACAGATTAAAGCCGGTTCCAGACAAAAGAAATTAGACCTGATTAATAACATGAATCCCGAGTGGCGTGATTTATACGAAGAACTTTAGATTGCCGCGACCTTCTAGGTGGTTTTGGGAAGGTCTCGCAAAGACAATTCAGTTAATAATCCAACCACATATAAAAAGAGAGCCCTGCCTTTATTCGGCAGGGCTCTCTTTTATTTAAGTGAGAATTATTACTTCTTTTTGGGTGGATTGTTCCTGTTATTTTGCGGAGGAACATTCTTGTTCGCAGGAGGAGGTGTTTGCTTCGCCGGAGCGCTCGCCGCAGGTTTGCTAGCCACGGGTTGGGCGAATTCAGGTAATGCTGCGCCGGTTAACGGGGCCTCTTTCTTGCTTTGCATGATTGCCCATGCGATCACGGCGAACAGGATAACTGCGATAACAATTACCCACCACGGGGTTCCTTTAATACTCACAATGAGAGGAGCCATGATAAGACTCACCATGGTGACCACTTTAATCATTGGATTCAAAGCGGGACCGGCTGTATCTTTCAGCGGGTCACCAACAGTATCACCGACGACACTGGCCTTATGACGTTCACTGCCCTTACCCGTATTGGCTTTCAGGTCGCGCGGTTCATCTTCCACAGATTTCTTTGCGTTGTCCCAGGCGCCACCGGCATTGGACATGAAAACAGCCAGTAACTGACCGCTAACGATGATACCGGCCAGGAAGCCTCCGAGGGCTTCAACATGGAAGATTAACCCGACAAAAATGGGGGTCAAAACAGAGATTGCGGCTAGCGGCAGCAGTTCTTTTTGCGCGGAGGCGGTGGAGATACCCACAACCTGGGCATAATCCGGTTTCACTGTTCCTTCCCAGACACCCGGGACACGGAACTGGCGGCGGACTTCCTGGACAATACGCCCGGCCGCGCGGCTCACGGCGCGGATGGAAAGTGAACTGAATAACCAGGGCAAAGCGCCGCCTAAAAGCAGGCCGATGAAGACTCGGGTCTCGGATACATTAATACCTTTCAGGACGTCGGCGGCAGCCATACCCAGTCGAATCTGAACTGTACCAACATCGGTCATGTAAGAGGCGAAAAGACTGGTAGCCGCAATGACGGCGGAGGCGATTGCCACACCCTTGGTGATGGCTTTGGTGGTATTACCGACGGCATCAAGGTCAGCCATAATCTGGCGGGCTTTCTTGGTCTCTTCATCGTCTTGCCCCTGCCAGGCCATTTCGGCAATACCATTGGCGTTGTCGGAAATAGGACCGAAGGAGTCCATGGCCACGTTGTTGCCGGTATGGCTTAACATGCCGATACCAATCATAGCCACGGCATAAAGCACATAAATCGGCAGGAATTGACCGGCCGGTATTCCATTACCGGTAGGCCCTTCACCGCCATACAACAGCAGCGCGCCGACAAATGAGATAGCGATAACAACCAGTGCCCAAACACTAGATTCCATACCGACCGACAAACCGGTCAGGATCGTGGTGGCAGGTCCGGTATCAGTGGCTTTAACAATACTTTTAACGGAATTCTTCTTGGTAGAGGTGAATAGCGATGTCAGCGGGTTGAACACGATAGCCAGGCCGACACCGATGGTGGTCAACATCGCCAATCTCCAATCATGGGCGTATAAAATTGCGAC
>Ga0182027_10008922_pt1 | contig 14505 bp, 12 predicted proteins | sample 712E1DmetaG_FD_121300 | JGI IMG/M metagenome (GOLD analysis project Ga0182027, IMG submission 121300) | Permafrost microbial communities from Stordalen Mire, Sweden - 712E1D metaG (Illumina Assembly) | ecosystem: Environmental > Terrestrial > Soil > Wetlands > Permafrost | place: Sweden...
CTTGGTCAGTTACCTTAATGAATTGCTTAACATAGCGGGAATAGAAGACCGGTCGTGCAACGGCCTTCAGGTTCAGGGGACCGAAAAAATCTCATGCATCGGCCTGGCCGTTGATGCGTGCCTCGGCGCGTATGAAAAGGCCGTTGCAGAGCAGTGCCAGATGGTGCTCGCGCATCATGGGCTTATCTGGGGCGGCCTGACGAGCATCACCGGCGCCGTGTATCGGCAGGTCAAGTATCTGGCGGATAGCGGGCTTAATTTGTACGCAGCCCATCTTCCGCTCGATGCACACCCGGAATACGGCAACAATATCGTCCTTGCCCGGATGCTCAATCTGATCGACGTCAAGCCCTTCGGACGCTACAGAAATACATCCATCGGTTTCGAAGGCGCGCTGCCGCGGCCTTTGAGTTGCGAGGCGATCGGCAAAACCATTCAGGCCAAAATCGGCGGGAGGTTTTCGGTCCTGCCTTTCGGCAAACCTGAAAACAAGCGCGTCGCGGTCGTTTCCGGCGGCGGCACCGACGCCATGGACGAGGCAATTGACAAAGGAATAGACTGCTTCTTGACCGGCGAAGGGGTCCACGCGAACCATCACAAGGCGCTGGAGTCGCATTTGAACGTTGTGTATTGCGGCCATTACGAAACCGAGACCGTTGGCGTGAAGGCGCTTGGGGCGTTTTTGGAAAAGCGATTCGACGTTAAAACTGTTTTTTTAAACGTGCCGACGCTGGTATAGAGACTCTTTGCATTTACCGCGGTGCAAGAGATGTTGAATTTATGATTATGTCAATTTGTCGACAATGGTAAAAAAGTGCTCCAGCTTTGCTGCGGCAAGCGTTGAGGTAAAATTTTCGTCAGGACGGTAGAGAAGGAGCCGTTTGTTTGATGCGATGGCTTTTCGCTGGGCATTGATCAGGAACCTGAGTCCGTAGGAATCGCACAGCCGCACGTTTTCCAGGTCAAACACGATTGCGCGCACTTTTTCATTTGTGAAATACCCGTCGCAGGCCGCGGTCAGGGAATCGGCATTGCTGAAAAAAATATTTTCCCCGAATTTATGGACCGCGGCGGAATCGTCGTTGTGCGAAAGGTTCTTGACCATAGATTATGCTGACTTGCCTAAGAGCAGGCAAGGAAACCTTGCCTTTAAGCTTTCAAACGATAATAACACCTCATCTGCTGCCTGGGCAGGCTGCAGATAAGTTTCTCTAAGCTTCCGAACGACAAATCTTGGTCGTTCAAAAGCCAAGAGAAACTAATATACGTCGACGTAGGCTTCCCCGATCAAGCCGGACGGACGGTTGTTCATCCTCAGAACATTATCGAGCGTATTGACAATCCGTACGGTCAATTCGTTGCGCTTGGAATCGCATGCCTCGGTTATGTCCAGTTCCATCGGGTGCCAGTTGAGAATGGTCGACGATTTGTCGTTTACTGAAACATCGATGGTGTCGGACACCTGCGAAAACCTGAGCACCAGACGCGTATATTCACCGGGAAGTTCGAAAACCTGTTTGTAAATACCGGTCCCGCTCAGATACGGATACCCGTATCTGGTCCACGAATCATGTCCGACGGCCGGCGATGTCGTGGACAATATCCAGCCCGCCGACCCCTTCACAATGGAAAAAGATCCCGCGATAAGGGGAGGATACACAATGGTCAGCGGGTCAAAAACCATTCCAAGCGTCCTCAGCGATATCCTGTTAATGCCTTTGCGGATATGTTCCTTAATATTATAGGTAAAGGTACTATTGCCGAAAAGACCCTTGAGTACCGTTACATCATGCCCGGGAATTACAGTATCGGGAGCGCCGTTTACCTGGTTGGCATCGACTTGCGCGGATACAGGGCACGCAAGGCCGGCGTCACTGACCCGTATCCCGTTGATCGTGACCTCCAAGGGGCTTTCCTGGGATGCGCAATGCTGGAGGGTTGTATTGCCGGTAAGAGCGCCGAGCACAAGCAGGCAGCTGCCGGGAATGTCGCGCACCTCGAAATAAGCTTCGTAAAAAAGCGAATAACTTCCGAATTCACGGCTCAGGCCTATGCGGGTGTTCCAGTTTGCAAGTGGAAGCATATTCAGGGACGCCGGACTAAATTGCCACTGGTCTTTAAGAACAATACGATAGCTTCTCGAAAGGCCACCCAAAGTATTGACGAGGTGCTTTTTCCCTTTGCCAAGGGTTGTGGTCTGGAGCTTTTGGGAGGAAGAAACGATGAAATACGTTTGTTTGGGCAAAAACGTCAGATTGATCCGGCATTTTTTGTCCTGTTTCTGGACTTCCTGCAGTTCATGGACCTCGGCCTTGGTGCAGTCGACAAGAAAGATGTTTTTCTGCTCGGGAATCTCCACGGTCACCGCGAAATCCTGGGTCGGGGAAATGTTGTGCATGCAGAATGTATCCATGCCCTCCGTCGCATTATGCGATGAGAAAATGTCCGTACACTTTTTCCCGAGCATGGAAAAGGAAACGACCGGCTTGATTTCCGAGCATGCGACTTCCAGGTCCCTTAGAAAAGCAACCGAGGCTTTTCCTGTTTTTGCCAGGAGAAGCTTTTTTATGCGGGAGGCAAATGTCGCGGTTATGCCGTCTTCGATGGAGCCTTGCGGGGCCTCGTCGATAAAGATGATCGTGCCTTTCTTGCTTTTCAATTTTTCCAGGAAGGCCAGAACAGCGGACGGAATGAGGCGTGCATAGGGCACGATGACCGCCTTATAATTGCCTTTTCTGATTTTGCCGCCGGCGGCGAATTCACCATTTGCAAGTATTTCGCAGGAATGCAGCATCTCCTCACTGATAATATCATATCCGAGATTGATCCGTTCCAATTCACGCAGGGTGCCGTAGAGAGATGCCATGACCTTTTGGGTGGAATCGGAGCCGGTCACATAATCGGCCAGCGCCGAAGTTGACGGCATAAGGACCGCGACCTGGCGGAGAAAATGGTGCTGTTTGGTGATTTCCGTGGCGCGAGAGATGTATTCGCACAGCGATTTCATAAAGACCCAGTTTGGCGAGTACCAGGAGGGATTATGCGGCGTTTTGACATAGCTGCGTCGGTCAATATTAAAAAAACAACCGTCAAGGCAAATTTTTGAGGGACCCGAAAGCAGGCCCAGGTCGATCTCGCTCTTGAGTTGCTGAAGGGTCGCGGCGCTTCCCTGCCGGTTTCTGCCGACGACCAGGATATTTTCCCGGTGATAATGAAGGGAATTCATATCGGCGATCGTGCGAAGAAGGGGGAAATTTTCTTCGCTTCCTTCCTGGTTCTGGATGCCTATGGATTCGAAGGAGCCGTGTTCGGGAACGCTCACGGGAAATTTAAAACCGGAGAAAATTCTGTTGACGCTTCTTTCCGGACACAGGACCCATTGTGAAACATGGTTCTTTTTGCACCATTTTTCCAAAGCAGTCGCAAAGCGGTCATACATCATCTGGAGTAAAAAAGAATAAATTTGAGGACGATATTTGGCGCAGGAATCATCAACATTGAAAAAGATGACAGGGAGCATATCAATAAGTTTTTTTCGATACTTTGCCTGATATTTTGAAGCGACATCGTCGTCCCACGGAATGGCGCAGTCTCCCGGCAACACATAGGCGGGCATTTCGTGAATAAATCCTTTAAAGGTGGAGGGGAAGAATTTTGAGAATTTTTTCCTGAAGGCTTCGCATACTGAGTCGATGTAGTATTGCGCTGAATCAGGATTATACACATTAGGGACAAAACCGCAAATCTGATCGGACACATATTCCTTTATAAAAATCATAAGTTGCCAATCGCCCGCCGGAGCTTTCCAGGAAAAAATGTTCTTTTCGGGCGTCACGGAATATTTTCTCGTTTGGGAAAGAATGATTTTTCCGTTCACCACCTTGGAAATCATGATGATCGAGTCATCAGGATTGCATATTTTTTTCTCAAAGATCCTCTTGCCCGAAATGAGCTCCGCATGGTCCAGTCGAAGACGTTGCGCCCGCAATTTCTTGTTTTGATTGGTGATCGCTTCGAACAGGTTGTTCCAGGGCAACCCAAAATCTTCGGCAATCCGAACGCCGATATTGCCCTGTTGAGCAAGTTTCAACGCAATCTTGAAAAGATCAAAAAATTCGTTTGACAAATATGAAGGGACCATATCGCGGCTTGGCTTTATCGCGACCCCACCAAAGCCTTTTTCAATAAACGAATTCAACTGGCTGACAAGATTATCCCTGGTTATGCAGGAATTCCAAATCCAGATTGCCCATGGCCGCGCATCCACGCCCGGCTTTTCCAGAAGATTTTTGATGTTTTTCAAAATCCTTCTCCTTATTAACAAGTGACAGCTAAACTTAAATTAAACATTTAAAATACATATCAGGATTTCATTAAGTCAAGAATATTTTATTTTAAAAAAGCGACATTAGAGTTTATATCTCTTTTAATAGTAATAACTTACATATCAAAAAGAATATTAAATAAAGAGAGCTTAAGCGATTAATTTAAGGGGCGATATTTGAAATATTGGTAATAACTTATAATGAGCTAATACAAATATCAACCCATATTATCCTAAATATGCGCGTTTAAGTTCAGCATTATCGGCAATTGATTCGCTGGGCCCCTGAGCGATGATCCGGCCATTTTCAAGTACATAGGCGCGGTCTGAAATTTTCAGGGCCATGGTCGCATTTTGTTCTACAAGAAGGACTGTTTTCCCCTTTTCATGGATGTCTGCAATAATCGAAAAAACGTTTTTAACTAAAACGGGTGACAGCCCCATCGAAGGCTCATCGAAGATGAACAGGTCTCCATCCGCAATGAGCGCTCTTCCGATTGCAAGCATCTGCTGTTCGCCGCCGGAAAGCGTTGAGCCGAGCTGGCGTCTGCGTTCGGCAAGAACGGGGAACATGTCAAACACGGCCGCCAGAAGCTTTGAAACGGCGGATCCGGACCTGTTTGCATATGAAGAAAGCCGCAGGTTTTCAAGCACCGAAAGGTTACCGAAAATACCCCTTCCTTCCGGAACGTGGGTAATGCCCCGGCAGGCGATTTCGTGCGAAGGGACCGTCGAAATATTTTCATTGTTATACACTATGGCGCCGGAGATGATCGGGATGAGCCTAGAGACGGCCCGAAGCACTGTTGACTTTCCCGCGCCGTTGGCGCCGATCAGCGTGACGATTTCGCCTTCGTCAACGTACAACGAGAGGTCGTGCAGCACCCGAATGGGGCCATAGCCCGCGCACAAGCTGTCAATTGACAAAAGCGTCATGGTCTTCTCCGAAATAGGCTTTGACCACTGTTTCATCTTTGGCCAGGTCGCCCGGCTTTCCCTGAAAAATCGTTTCCCCGAAATTAAGTACCTTGACTTGTTCACACAACTTCATGACAAGCTGCATCCTATGTTCTATGAGGACGACTGCAACTCCGAGGTTGTCGCGCACCCATAGTATGGTTGCGGCCAGCTTCTCGATCTCCGAAGGGTTCATGCCCGCCCCGGGTTCATCCAGAAGCAGTACCTTGGGCTTGTTTACAAGCGCGCGGGCGAGTTCGATGGTGCGCTGGAGGCCGTAGGGCATGCTGGAAGCTGGCTCGTGGATGCGGTGGGCAAGGCCCAGAACCGTCAGGACCTCGATGGCCGATTGCCTCAGGCGCTCCTCCTTTTCACGAAAAGCGGCCGTCCGGACAAGCGCGCTTGCAAGCGAATAGTCCAGGCGGCAATACCCCGCCGTGCGGACATTGTCAAGGACCGTCATGGACTTGAAAAGCCTGATGTTTTGGAACGTGCGCGAAACGCCGCTGGCCGCGATGGCATGCGAGGGCAGGCCGGTAAGGTCAACGCCGCCCAGCGTCACCGTCCCTTCGTCTGCCTTGTAAACGCCCGTGATCAGGTTGAACACGGTGGTTTTGCCGGCGCCGTTCGGCCCGATAAGTCCCCAGATTTCCCCGGGCTTTAATGTCAGGCCGAAATGCGATACCGCCTTGAGCCCGCCGAAGGAATGGGACAGACCGGTTATTTGAAACAAGGGATTATGCGATGTGTTGTTTGTCATGTGTTTTCTTTATTTCAATTTAGGACTTTTCCGCCCATGATCCCGCGGGGACGATAAATCATGAGCATTATCAGCGCGACCGGCGCCACTGCAAAACGCCAGATGCCCAGAAACCTCAGCAGTTCCAGCAGTATTGTCCAGATGCCCGCCCCCAGTATGGGTCCAACGAGTGTTCCGCTGCCGCCCAGATAGAGCATGAGAAGAAAATCGGTTGACTTAATAATAGAAAACGTCCGGGGATTGATGAATTGGATCAGGTGCGCGAACAGCCCGCCGCCGATGCCGGCAAAAAAGGCCGAAATAACGAACGCGAGGACCTTGACGCGCTTCGTGTCAACGGACACAAGGTTGGCGACGACTTCGTCGTCGCGTACCGCGATGATGCCCCTGCCGAAATTGCTGTTCACGAGGTTGCGAACCACCACGACCGTTGCCGCCGCGCACACGAAGACCCATGAAAGGCTGGTGTATTTTTGTATGCCGGAATATCCCGCTGGCCCGCCGAACCAGGGGATGTTCTCAAAAACGCTTTTGGTTATCATGATCAGGGCGAGGGTGATAATCGCCAGATAGTCATCGCGCGCCTTGAACGCGGGAATGGCTATTAAAAGGCCGACCAACGCCGCGGCCCCCCCGCCCGCGAACAGGGACAAGGGAAAAAAAACGACGGGCGCGGGGCCGTGAGTAAAAACCGATATGGAAAAAAAAGAAGCGGTATATGCGCCTACGGCCATAAACGCCGCGTGGCCCACGGAAAATTCGCCCATGTACCCGTTGACCAGGTTAAGGCTTGCGGTCATGATTATATTGATGCCGATATACATGAGGATCTGGGCGACATACGGGTCGAGCAGGCGCAAAAAATCACAGCAGAGAGCACACGTCAATCCTGCGGAAAAAAGAAGAAACAGTGCGAGCTTCCGCTTCATGGGTCACACCTTTTTCTGCACGGGCAAACCGAAAAAACCCTGCGGCTTGAAAAGAAGAATGAAGAGCAGCAGTCCGAAAACAATCATGTCTCTATAGGTTGAAGGCAGAAACGCCGCCGACAGGATCTCCACCGCCCCTAAAAGAAATCCGCCGATCACTGCCCCTTTGATGCTGCCGATTCCGCCGATAACGGCGGAGACAAAAGCCTTCCAGCCCACCATAATGCCCATGTACGGGTCGATGACCGGATAGGCAAGACCCACGAAAATCCCCGCGATTGACGCCAAACCCGCTCCCATGCCAAAGGTGACGGAAACGATCCGGTCTACGTTTATGCCGAGGAGCGGGGCATACGTTTTGTCCCACGACAAAGCGCGCATGGCCATGCCCGTCCTGGTTTTTGCCACGAAGAGGTCGACCGCGATCATAAGAATAATAGACACCATGATAATCATGATCTGAAGGTTTGTGGTTGTAAAGGAGCCGAATGTATATAGGGTTGTAGTAACCAGCGCGGGGAATTTCTTCGGTTCAGGGCCAATGGTCGCCAGCATGATGGTTTCCAGAAAAAGGCCGACGGCAAGGGCGGTGATGACGGCCGAGACGCGCGGAGCATTGCGAAGCGGCCTGTAGGCCAGGCGCTCGATGACGACCCCGAGAAGTCCGATGGCGATAAAAGTGAGCGGAAGAATGACCAGTAACGGGCAGTGCAGGGAAACTGCCAGGAAAAGCGCCGCGTACGACCCGACCATGAACACGTCGCCGTGGGCAAAATTGATGAGCCGCAGCACGCCGTAGACCATGGTATAGCCCAGCGCGATCAACGCGTATATGCTCCCGAGCTGCAAAGAGTTAAGTGCCTGCTGGATGACCATTGGACCGGGTTCGTTTACAAAGGATTAATTGAGTCGAAATAGGTAAAGGCGTTATTTTTAATCTGGATGACCACGGCGCTTTTGACGGGCGAGCCCGAGCCGGATCTAAATTCCATGGCGCCCGTCACGCCCAGAAATTTACTTAATGACGATAACTGCGCGCGGACCTTTTCCGGGTCCCTGCTTTGAGCCTTTTGAATGCTCTCAAAGAGCAGGCCGAAAGAGTCGTAGGTAAGCGCCGCGACGTCGTCGGGCCTGGAACCATACCGCGCCTGATAATCCGCGATGAATTTTCTAGCCTTGTCGGTGGCCATGTCGGCCGAGTAATGGGTCGTAAAGTAAAGCCCGTTTAACATGTCCTTGCCGAGTTTGAGGATTTCCTCGGAGCCCCACGAGTCGCTTCCGACAATGGAACCGGTAAAACCGGTTTGTCTTGCCTGCTGTATCTGCAACGGCACTTCGTTATAATAATTGGGCAGAAAAAGTACGTCCGCGCCCGCTGCCGTGATTTTTGAAAGCTGGGCCGTAAAGTCCTTGTCGCCCGTGGAATAGGACTCAAAGGCCGCCACCGTTCCGCCTGTCTTGACAAATGATTCCTTGAACACCGTCGCAATGCCCTTATTGTATTCGGAGGTGACGTCGAAAAGCACCGCGGCCCTGCGCAGCCCGAGCTTTTTATAGATGAAGGCGGCCACGACGTTGCCCTGGAAGTCATCGGTGAAACAGGCGCGGAAGATGTACTTCTTGTCCATGGTCAATTTAGGGTTTGTCGCCCAGGGGGAAATCATGAGGAGCCTGTTGCTCTCGGCAACGACCGCGGAAGGCACGGCGTTTCTGCTGGCATTGGGCCCGATCATGGCCAGGACCCCGCCGCTCACGAATTTCTGCGCCACGGCGGCCGCCGATTCGGCCTTGTCCTCGTTGTCTTCGACCAGAAGTTTTATTGGCACGGTTTTATCCGCGAGAGCGATCCCGCCGCGGGCGTTTACCTCCGCGACCGCCATGGCGGCGGCATTGACGCATGATTTTCCCACCACCGGAACAGACCCGGTCAGCTCGGCGTTGAGACCGATTTTAATGGAGTCCGATTTGTCGCAGGAAAAAAAAACAATTATGCCCGCCACGGTCCCCAATAAAGAAACTGCAGAAAGGAAATTCTTGACCATATGACCAGGGTCCTTTTTTTTGACATACATTTGCTTGGCACAGCTGGAATTGATGGGCGGTCAGGCGTTTTAACCGCGCCATAGGGATTGCTTTGGGGGGTCCCAGGCGCGGGTAAAATACCGGACTGCCCATCTTCATTCACGTGATCATGAATTTATTAAAATAGGTAAGATGTTCATGGGTGTGCAAGGAGAGGAATTTACTTTCGAAGTTTGCACGAACTCATGTTCCCTGAGCGAAGCGCCGAGTTAAAGGGAACTTGTGTTCATGCCTGCTCACTTCGGCTTTGCTCAGTGAGCGGTACTGAGTGTTTTCCGAAGCTCTTCTTTTATCTGAGAAACATAACGGCCAAGATTTTTTTCAAGCGATATTGACAAATTTTCACCGGGATCGATGCTGTAAGGTTCAATGCCGAAAATCACGATTTCTCCGGGCGCCTCTCCGAGCTTGCGGGAAAGCGCTATGATGCTCAGAACGTCGCCTTCATGGAGTGATAGTCCGGCTGTGAGTTTTTGCGTGGCTACTTGGTCAGGCGTGAAGCGGCTCAAAGTTCCCGGAGGCTTTCCCATGAAAGCGCAATCGATGATCACTGCCTTTGTGCGACGGGCGATAGTATGTAAAAGCCCCATTCCGCCCGAACCCAGGTCGACAAAATCAATCGACGGGAACTCACCGGTGAATTTGCACAGTTCCCGCAAAATGCGGACGCCGATTCCTTCATCCGTTTTAGAAATATTACCGATTCCAACAACGACGATGCTATTCATGGTTGTACTATGTCATTTTTTAATTGTACAACAAGCACGCCTTCAAGCATATAACCGAACTCCCGAACGTATGAAGCAAAATCCATTTCAGCGACCTTCCCGAACAGCTTGCTGGCGCATCGGAAATGTGTCGTGTCCTTCTCAACGATCATGAACCCAACGTGATTGGCGTCGAGGTTGGGATTTACCCGCAAAATAAAGACAAAAATATAAACGCCGGGCTGGAGAGAACGTTGTTCAATAACCGCCCCAATTTCTTCCGGCGTCCAGGCAGTGAGTTTTAGAATGGTATCGGGACAGTCGACGTACAAACCAATTTTGGAGAAAAAGTCCTTTTTGCTTATGGCTCTTTGCACTGTCCGTCCTTTTGGAGGAGGCACCATGTTCAAGAGAGCGGAATTATTTGGAAGCCAATCAAGCACGAAGAAGTGGTTGCGATGCAGGTAATTGATGCGCCCGCTGGCATAGCGGAGTTTTATGAGGTTGGGCATGAATTGACCGCTGTCTTTACTTAATGCAAGCGCCAGGACATGTTCGATATACGTTACACAGTCGAAAGACCGGATATTATACAGCGGCTTAGGGTCGCATGTGTCAAATATTCCTTCCCCTGTCGGCCCAGTACGGTCGTAGCGTTTTCCCAAAAAGTATTCCGAACAAAATGAAACCCGTTCAATCAGAGTTTGCCGTGGTGTTAATGAATCAAAAAGAACATTGATGGTTTTTTTGTCTGTGGCTGCTACCTGCGTCCACAGGACGGAATCGGTGGGAACGAGGACCGGAGGGTTTAAAAACGTTTTCAGAAAATAGGCCTCCACAAGTTCCTGGAAATCGATATTGGATTTTTTCCTGTACCCATGCCCTTCGTCGGCGGCAATCGACATCCAGACTACGCCCTTGTTTTTTTTCACGGCGTCGGCAATCTGCCGCGATTCCTCCGCGGGCACGCGCGGGTCATTGGCGCCTTGAATGATGAGCAGAGGTTTTGTAATCCGCGAGGCCTGCGTGACCGGGGAAATCCTGAGCAGAAAATCGCGCATCGCGGGATCGCGTTCGTCGCCGTATTCGACCCTTCGCAGATCGCGGCGATACGACGCGGTGTGTTCAAGATACGTCAGAAAGTTGCTTATTCCATAGATGTCAATACCAGCCCTGAGCCGGTCGCTAAAATGGACCATTGATGCCAGGGCCATGTACCCGCCGTAGGACCCGCCCATGACGGCGACCCGCGAGGCGTCAAGTCCCGGCTGATCTTCGACCCAGTCGAGCAAAGCGCCGATGTCTCGCACGGCATTTTCCCGTTTCATGCCGTTGTCAAGGTTTAAGTAGGCCTTGCCGTATCCGGACGACCCGCGGACATTCGGAGCAAGGACTGCCATGCCCAGTTCGTTTGCAAAAAATTGGACTGATGGAGAAAATGCCGGCCAATACTGGCTTTCGGGCCCGCCATGGATCATCACAAGGACCGGGAAGGGCGGCTTTTTCAAAGAAGGCTTGAAGAAAAAGCACGGAACAAGTCGCGGTTTTCCCCTGATGCTGTCAAACGTTGGATAATGGACTATCTCCGGCGCCGACATCAGGTTTGTGTCGAGTCCGCCCATTTCGCCGCGGGTCCAACATGTCAGTGAAAAATCGCCGAGATTTATTGCGTACACGCTTTCAGGCCGTTGCGGGGTCTTGATTGACATTGCAAGGATTTTCCCCGATGGATGAAACCTGAGGCGGTTGATGATTCCCTTCGGCAAACTGGGAAGCGGCTTGAACGTAAGAGTTTTAGTATTCATAAGATAAATACGTGAGAAACCATCTTCATTGATTGAAAAGGCCAGAACGTCGCGCTTTTTCGATAGAGCAATTTCACCGACGTCCCGGCGAATTCCTGATGTCAATATCGTTTCTTTCTTTGTGGATAATTCAAGGTATCGCAGGGATCGGAAATCGGTGCCCTTATCTGAAGTGAAAAATACACCCTTATCCTCAGGGCCGAATGCCCCGATTTCCTCCGAAGCCGTGTCCGTGGTGTCGTGAAGAGGAAAAAGAGACCCTGTTGTTATGTCGAGAACGCCCAGGCGCGACTCAGTGCGCGAGATATAGTGTGAGACCAGCAACCGTTTGTCGTTGGAAGACCAGTCGCAGATTGACCAGTCGCCTCCTCTCGTCAACACACACCTGCTTTTTGCCGGATTTGCGCTGTCGGAAATATACAGGTCATAATCCTTGCCGTTCCGGCGTGTACTTTGGAAGGCGAATCTGTCCCCGCGGTTCGACCAAACGGCCCCCATGTTTTGGAAAGAGTTATTGGTGATCGGCGTGACTTTTAAGGAAGATACATTCAGAGAATAAATCTGGAAGTTTTCATTGCCGAGACTGTCTTGTTCAAACAGGACGCATTTTCTGGAAGGCTCAGGACAAACAACTGCATTGAGCGTTGGTTCGGAAAGAAACGTAAGCTGGCGTAATTGCGCCCCGGGCTTTTCCACGAAAAAAATCTGGTTAGTCCGATCCGCGCGTTTAAGAACAACCACACCCTTGCCGTCCGGTCCCCAGTCTTCAAGTTCGGTGCCACTGGTGTTTTGATAGCGGGACATTTCCAAACGAAACGAATCCGGGATTTCCGGAATGCCGAAGGATGAAGCGTTGGAAGTTGCTTTAGGTTTTTGATTTAGATTTTTATGTTTGCAACCGGACAGGAGTAAAAACGGAGTAGAAATAAGAGCTAGGGCTAATGCGAGGCTGGCTTTTTGTTTTAATGTCATTTTTTTACCCGTGAGCACTTAAAACCGATTGCGCTGTAACTTTCTGCCTACGTGCTATTACCCTCTGATTACTGACACTTCAGGTAAATTTAGTCTAAGCTGGGCTTATTCGTTACCTGTCAACAAGAGACTTGCCGTAGTTAGCATTAGATCCATAGTGGGAAATTTATTGCATTTTATGATAAAATCAGCGAGTGATTCAAGTGAAGTTTATTTATCTCGACCTGCTTTGTATTATACACATGCTTCTAATACTTCCTTTTTCAAGACCACATATAACACAAAATTTATCAGTAAGGTATATACAATAAATGGGGAATTGATTCAAACAAAAAACAAGTTGCCTTCGGTATATATTCTAAAAGATAATGCTCTTACCGATCCGATGGTTCGTTTAGATAAGTTTTAAAAGTTTATTTTTGGCAAAGAGGCCGATAATTAGTCTAAAACGAAAAAAGGCCTCCGTAATTCCGAAAGCCTCTTTTTTAATAATACGGCCAAAGGGAATTGAACCCCTAACCTTCTGATTCGTAGTAAGTAGATAACCTTATCAAAAATGCTGTTTTCTTGCAATTTCGGGCATTTTTACAGTGTTTCAGCCTTTGGAGTGTCCAGGAAGTGTCCAAGATCGGGGGAAAATCGCACTAATTCAAGCGTTTTTTTAGGTTCTCGATGATAATATACCCGTAACATATTCGTTTTCCATCCTGCAATAGTCATTACCACCTGTTCGGGCGTTCCGTTATCAATTAGCCTGCTTGCCGCGCAATGGCGCGTATCGTGAAATCTAAAGCCTTTAATACCCGCAATCTTTAAACAATTCCGCCAGGCATTTTTAAAATCACCTAAACAATGATACCCCATTTTGTCTTGCCTGTAAAAAAGAAAATTGCTTTCGGCAGGAATCGACCGGAAATAATTTCTCATATCCGGGGGTATCGGCTTCCATACACCTTCCCCATTTTTTGTTTCACCATTACGTACTCTGATTACGTTATTAAATAAATCAAGGTCATCTTTGGTCATATTGACAAGCTCAGATTTTCGGCAAGGTACTTGAAAGGCAAAACGTACTACCATACCCAAATGAGGCGCGGCCCGATCGATAACATTAAGCAGGCGTTGGCGGTCAATATCCATAAGAACCATGTCACGAGGAATCTCTTTAAGCTTCTTAAATTGCTGAATTGGATTTTCTTTTATAACCCCGTATCTTATTGCAAAGTTTAATGCCGCTTTTGACCATGCAAGATATCGGTTCAAAGTCCCATTTTTAATTTTCTTTCCCGTCCACCTTCCAACACTATCTTTAAGCAGTTGAAAGTATTTATCGAACCTTTCACCTAAAAAGGGAAGTGGAACGTTTCCTAAATCTGCCATTAATTTATTAAAAATCGGGAGAGAGCGCCCGACATCATTTCGATCAAGGTAAAATCGAAGTACTTCTCCAAAGGTTTCCGCAACTGTCAAAGAACATAAGGCGTTTCCGCCTTCCCGCAGCTCCTTTTTAAGCTGCAAGTATCTTTCTTCGGCCTGGGCCTTTGTTCCGGTGAACCGTTCGCGCCGCCGGTATTCCCGGCCCTGCCGTAATACATGCGCGTCTACCCGGTAAAGGTTTTGGCCTTTTTTCATGATACCCATTGCTTTATTCCTTTCGCAATGGACACCATGAGTATGCAGTAATAATATACCACAAAATACCTCGACATACTACTTTTTGTCGAAAAGCAAATTGCCCGAAATGAGGCGCTTTTCAATTTCAATTCTGGAGTATCGGTTTACCCTGCCCATTTTCACATAAGGCAACCGGCGCGCCTGTGTCCACTTTACAACGGCTTTAAGTGACACATTTAATTTTCCGGCAAGCTGCCTGGCGTTCAAATATTCCGGCTCGTTCGTTCTGGTTTCTTCCTTTTCCATATTTAAAACTCCTTTTTATTGACATTTAAGAGTGCTGAATTTTCCCAAA